>OGCI01002596.1_pt1 | contig 11627 bp, 10 predicted proteins | sample 1570021 | NCBI WGS metagenome assembly OGCI01 (sample SAMN06264664, study PRJEB24512) | hot springs metagenome | isolation source: Hot spring water | place: South Africa: Tshipise | collected 2015-06-21
CACTATTAACAAAGCATTGGGATGTTTCGACTTTGTAGTTGGCTTTTCTGTTTTTTTACAAGAAAACAGCACAAAAACTATTATGATGAAATAAATAAGTTTCATTTTTTAAAGATAATTATTTTTTTAATATCTTTTTATATTTTAAACTTTAATGTTTATTTATCTTTTTGGCTATATAATATTTTCTTTTCATAATTTTATTGCGTATTTTGCAAAAAAAAAATTAAACATGTCTGATTTTTCGTTACATTCAAACCTGTTAGAAAGACATTTGGCAAAAAATGCCTCGGAGTTTACTCTCCAGGATATTGTGAAATTTGTATCAGACCAAAACATAGAAATAGTCAACTTTAAATATGCTGCACAAGATGGTCGCTTAAAAACCCTGAGTTTTTATGTCCATAGCAAAGAATATTTAGAAAACATTTTAACTTACGGTGAACGTGTAGATGGTTCCAGTCTTTTTTCGTTTATCGAAGCCGGGTCGAGCGACTTGTATGTTATTCCACGTTACAGAACAGCTTTTGTCAATCCTTTTTCAGAAATACCAGCATTAGACATTCTTTGTTCATTTTATACTAATGAAGGGAAACCGTTAGAAAGTGCTCCGGAATATATTTTACACAAAGCACACCAATATTTTACCGAGCAAACCGGATTAACCTTTAAAGCACTGGCAGAGCTTGAGTTTTATGTTATTGCTCCACTCGAGAATAATTTTTTACCCACTAATCAAAAAGGCTATCACGAATCAAGTCCGTTTATCAAATATAACGATTTTCGGAATCATGCTATGCAATTAATTTCACAATGCGGGGGAAAAATTAAATACGGACACTCTGAAGTTGGCGCATTTCAAGACGAAAATTACCTTTACGAACAACACGAAATTGAATTTTTACCGTCAACTGTCGAAGATGCTGCCGACCATGTCATGATTGCCAAATGGATTCTCAGAAATTTAGCTTACAAATACAACATACACGTAAGCTTTGCACCAAAGATTACTGTTGGCAAGGCTGGTAGCGGCATGCACATCCACATGCTGGCCGAAAAGGATGGAAAAAACCAAATGCTCGACGGAACAAACTTAAGCACTACTGCACGAAAAATGATTGCCGGTATTTTATCGTATGCCGATGCCATTACAGCTTTTGGCAATACAACCCCTCTTTCTTATATGCGATTAGTTCCTCATCAGGAAGCGCCTACCAACATTTGCTGGGGCGACCGCAATCGCTCAGTACTTATTCGCGTGCCACTTGGATGGACTACTTCAACACCCATGATTGAGCTTGCCAATCCTAATATAACACACCCATCCTATTGCATCCCGGAAAAACAAACCATCGAACTCCGATCGCCCGATGGAACTGCCGATATTTATCTACTCCTATCGGCTATTGTGGTAGCTGCTACAAAAGGATTTTCAATGCCCGATGCACTCGAATTGACCGATAAATTATACGTTAACGTCAATATTCATAAAGAAGACTGTAAAGATAAAGCTAAATATCTTGGACATTTACCTTCTTCGTGCTTCGAATCGGCCATCTGTCTGGAAAATAAAAAAGCACTGTTTATTGAATCGGGCGTTTTTCCTGCCGGAACTATCGAAACAATCATTAAAAATCTTAAAAATTTTGACGATACACATTTACGTGAAGAACTATCTAAAGATCCCGATAAGCTAGCTCAATTGGTTAAAGAATATTTGAACTACAAATAAGCTACGATTACATTCTCACAATTCAGCAATAGATATTTCATGCTTTTCTGGTTTTTTATTTCTAAAAAATAATGTAAGTTTGCATTGAATTCTCACGTATGACAAAAAAACGAAAAAACCGATATTGGTTAAGGATTATTAATTCTTATATTACTGCAACCATTAGTATAACGTTACTGTTGTTTTTACTTGGTACGGTTGCTTTACTTTATTTAAGCAGTGGTCAAATAAGCAATTACGTTAAAGAAAATATTAGCTTTAGTGTTTTTATTAAAGATGATGCTAAGGAAGCCGAAATTCTTAAACTACAGAAATTGATAGATGCAAAACCGTATGTCAAATCGACTTTATATATAACAAAAGAAATGGCTGCCGAACAATTAAAAAAAGACTTAGGCGAATCGTTTCTCGACATGCTTACCGAAAATCCACTCCCACCTTCTATCGAAGTTAAATACAAAGCAGAATATGCTAATCCCGACAGTATCAAAAAAATAGAAAAAGAAATCAGTAGCTATCCTATAGTTGATGAAATGTATTACCAACGCGATTTAATTTATGTGATTTATAAAAATTTAAATACCATTAGTTTTTTTGTCCTCATTATTAGTTTGTTTCTACTAATAATTGCAGTAGCCTTAATTAACAACACCATACGCTTGTTAATTCATTCAAAACGTTTTATCATAAAATCCATGCAACTGGTAGGGGCTACTAAAAGTTTTATTCGTACACCTTTTGTAATGAAGTCACTCTATCAGGGTATCTTTTCATCAATTATTTCCATCTTGTTAATTTCAGCTGTTATTTACTATCTACAACACAACTTAAGCGATATTCTTGACTTTTTCAATTATAAAACTCTTGGTCTCACATACGGCATTACATTAGGCTCAGGAATCATCATTACGCTTCTATCATCATATTTTGCTGTAAATCGTTATTTACGAATCCGTACATCTGATTTGTATTTATAAACATTACTTTATATGAAAGAACAAAAATCTTTTTCTGTGCTAAGTAAAACAAATTATTTATTAATTATCGTCGGCTTATTGTTGATTGTATTTGGTTTTATAGCAATGGCAGGCGGAGGAACCGATGATCCGAATGTTTTTGCCGGTGATACCTTATTCGATTTTCGACGGCTTACTCTTTCCACCATTCTAATTTTACTTGGCTTTGCTTTCGAAATTGTTGGAATACTTTACCGTCCCAAGCAAAAGAAATAATAATGACATGGTTCGACCTTATTATTATTGCAATTGTCGAAGGCATTACCGAATTTCTTCCAATTTCGTCCACAGGTCATATGATTATAACCCAACACTTGTTAGGAATTCCGTCTTCTGACTTTCTGCATTTATATATCGTTAACATTCAATTTGGTGCAATATTGTCTGTTGTCATATTATATTTCAAACGTTTTTTTAAAAGCATTGATTTCTACGGAAAACTTTTCATAGGATTTTTACCAGCTGCCATAGTAGGTTTTCTTTTTGGTGATTATATTGACGCATTACTTGATAGTGTTTGGGTTGTTTCGATTTCGTTGTTACTTGGTGGCGTTATCTTTTTATTTGTTGATAATTGGTTTAAGCAAAACACCTACGGTGGCGAACCTTCTTACTTAAACGCCTTTGTTATTGGCTTATTTCAATGTATTGCTATGGTTCCTGGAGTTTCCCGTTCTGCTGCAACTATTATCGGTGGCTTAACCCAAAAAATGAACCGAAAGTCTGCTGCCGAATTTTCGTTTTTCTTAGCCGTACCAACTATGTTTGCAGCTTCTGCATACAAATTATACAAAACCCATCATCTTATCGGTAGCGAACACATTAAATACTTGGCTATTGGCAATTTAATTTCATTTTTTGTTGCCCTACTAGCTATTAAATTTTTTATTTTTTTCTTAACTAAATACGGATTCAAATTTTTTGGATGGTACCGGATCTTTGTTGGGCTAATCTTGCTTTCTCTTTTAATTATGGGATATTCGCTCAATCTGGTATAACCATATTAGTTCGATGAACATCTTATCTGACAATAGCGGAATATTTTTAATTGATAAACCCTACCAGTGGACATCATTCGATGTAGTTGGTAAAATGAGAAGTTTACTTAAAGCTGCCACTGGGAAAAAAATAAAAGTCGGACATGCTGGAACGTTAGATCCATTAGCTACCGGACTAATGATTGTCTGTGTTGGCAAAAAAACCAAAAATATACAACAATACATGCAATACGATAAAGAATATATTGCTACTGTCAATTTTTCAGGTTCTACTGCTTCTGCTGATTTAGAAAAACCTATCGAACAACAATATGAATATTCGCATCTGACCTACGATCTCGTTAAAAACACTATTAATAAGTTTACCGGACAACTGTTACAAATCCCCCCTGCTTTTTCAGCCAAATGGGTTGATGGTAAAAGAGCTTACGTGTATGCACGCAAAGGAACTATTCCCGATTTAAAACCAGTGCCGGTTACTATCGAATTTATTCATTTGCTCGAATTTAATCCACCCGAGTGTGTTTTTCAGATACGATGCAGCAAAGGAACTTATATCCGTTCGTTAGTTCGCGATTTGGGAATAGCTTTAACCGGCGGAGCTCACTTGACTGCGCTTAAACGAACAGCCATAGGACCCTTTAACTTAACTATGGCCATTTCTGTCGAAGATTTCGAAAAAATGTTAAGCAAACAAATTTGTAACTAAACCACTGTTTTATCGTATAAAAGATGTTTAAAAAAGATTGTGTATGAAACTTTCGCATTTTAAGTTTAAATTATCAGATGAATTAATCGCATTGTATCCAAGAGAAAACCGAGATGATTCCAGACTGATGGTAGTTCATCGTAATAGTGGGTTAATTGAACACAAAATTTTTAAAGAAATTATTGATTATTTTGAAGAAGATGATGTAATGGTGTTTAACAACACTAAAGTTTTTCCTGCCCGTTTATACGGAAACAAAGAAAAAACTAATGCCCGTATCGAAGTTTTCTTATTACGTGAATTGAATCGTGAACAACGATTGTGGGACGTGATGGTAGAGCCAGCACGAAAAATTCGTATTGGTAATAAACTGTATTTTGGTAAAAACGACGATTTAGTAGCCGAGGTAATTGACAATACAACTTCTCGTGGCAGAACTTTACGATTTTTATTTGACGGTGATTACGAAACATTCAAAAAGACCTTATACTCTTTAGGCGAAACACCACTGCCACGTTTTATTAAACGTGAAGTAGAAGAAATTGATGCAGAACGATATCAAACTATTTTTGCTAAGGAAGAAGGTGCAGTAGCCGCTCCTACAGCAGGGTTACATTTTAGCAAACATTTACTAAAAAGATTAGAAATCAAAGGTGTGAACATTGCTTTCATTACTTTACACGTTGGACTTGGCAACTTCAGACAAATAGACGTTGAAGATTTAACCAAACACAAAGTTGATTCGGAAGAAATAAAAATAACACCTGAAGTTGCTGAAATAGTAAATAAAGCAAAAGTTGAAAAACGTAATGTTTGTGCCGTTGGAACCACTGTTATCCGAACACTCGAAAGCTCTGTTTCTACAGAAGGACTTCTTAAACCCTTCGCAGGTTGGACAAATAAATTCATTTATCACCTTATCAATTTAGCATTCCTACGTCCATGGTAACCAATTTCCATTTGCCTATGTCTCAACCAATGATAACAGCTGCAGCCTTTTGCGGATACGAAAAATTGATGGAGTCATACAAAATAGCTATAAAAGAAAAATATTTGTTTGGTACTTACGGCGATGCCATGTTAATTTTGTAAAATATTAAAAATCCCTTATTTTTGCGTCATTGTTCGGTCCGTAGCTCAGTTGGTAGAGCACGTGACTCTTAATCATGGGGTCGAGGGTTCGAATCCCTCCGGACCGACAAAGGTTAATTTGCATTCTTTTCTAAAAGCATTCGAATCATTTTTGTATTTACTACCCCTGTAAAAAAGATGGTAATTACTCCAGTCATTCCAATTATAGCAATACTCAATAACCAATTGTTAATATAATAACAACAAAATATTCCAATAGTGCCCGAAAAAATTATATAGAGAAACAATTGTAAAACAAAACGAATATTGGTTTTGAAGTTAAAAATACGATTTGACAGCAGAATCTGATAAAATGCCGAAAACAATTGTGCAGTAACAGCAGAAATAGCAGATCCCAATGCTTGAAATTGTGGAATTAAAAACAGATTTAATACAATATTGATAATCATTGTTATTAAGGCCATTTTGTTTAATTCTTTCAGATTTCCGTTGGCAGTGAGTAAAGTACCATAAATATAGGTTGTAGAAGTTGCAAAAAGACCTATAATGAGAACTCGAAAAACATTCGTTGAATAGTCATCGCTATGATGATATAAGGTATCCATTATTTGCGGAGCATAAATAATGGCAATAACTAGAAATAAGATTACAGGCAAAATTATCAACTTATACGATAACTGCACCAATGGATAAACATCTTGCTTTTCTTTTATCATTCGCGAAAACATTGGTAATAAGATCCCTCCAAACAGATAAGCAAGCATGGTTGCAGCATCTAGAATACGAAACGACTGAGCATAAATGCCAGCTTGTTCTTCTCCATTATCAAGCATACGTTCCAACATTACTCCATCTATGCGATTATAAAATGACATTAATAAAATAAGTAATGCGTAAGGATAACTTTGCTTGAGAAAGACAATAAAAAATTGCCAGTCTATATGTAGTCGTATTTTACCTGATTTATTCAACACTATTAACAAGGCAATTAATGCTGCTAATACATAAGATATCGTTTGTGCATAAACAAACTGTTCAATAGAAAAAGGTTTTGAAAAGGGATTTAACCAAATAAGAACCGCACAAGAAACAATCATAAGTAACCTATCGAGTACTGAAACCACACTATCGGTCTTAAACAGATGCAGTGCACTTAGATTGGAACGCAAATACAAGATGAGCGACAGAAAAAATTGATTAATAACTAAGAAAATAAGCAAATATAATTGCCTTCCCCGATACCCTATGATTAATGCAATAGAAAATACTACAACGGTATATAAAAGAAAAAGTACTAACTTTAGTGCTAATACATTAGATAAATGCTTGTTGAGTAATTGATTGTGTTGTGCAATATTACGGTTGTTGTAATTCGTAATTCCAAGATCTAACAAGATGTTCAAAATAAGAGTAAAATTAAAAAGTGCAAAATAAAAACCATATTCTTCGCTACCAACAATATTTTGCACACTTCTGTCAATGCCAAATATCCAAAAGGGCTTAACCAAAAGATTAAGTAACAAAACAAAAAACAGGTTGGTAACAAAAAAACGCCGCACTGTTTGATTTAATTTCTAAATAAAGACGCAAATTTCAGAAAAAAAGTAACATGCTCAAATTCAAAATGGAAATAATTTTCTAAAAAGCTAACCATCTACGAAAAGTAATTAGTTCGCCTTAAATTCTAATTTATTCACGATATTGATGTCAGGATTTTTTATATTAGTAATCCGGAATTCAACTCGTCGGTTGTATTGTCTTCCTTCAGGCGTTTGATTCGATTCTACCGGATTCTTTTTGCCCATGCCTAAAACACTAATTCTTTTTTGGTCTATACCTCTTTCTACTAACTGTTTTTTAACATATTCTGCACGACGTCGGCTTAATTTCAGATTATATTCCTCTGTTCCTATATCATCGGTATAACCAATTACTTCGATTTTAGCTTTTTTATTCTTTTTTAACCAATTAGCTAAATTATTCAGATTTTCTTCGTTCGTCTGACAAATGAATTTATTAAAAGAAAAATATATCGGAAAGATAGTCAGTTTTTCAGGTTTTCTATCTTTTACTATTAAATCGGGTTGGTCGGTCTTAATTTCAACCTGAGTTTTTGCTGTTAATTGAGGCAATTGAACCGAATCATTAGCATGAATAAATAAATTTAAAACATTAGGAGATTTATCATTGCTTTTATTTGCAACTTGTATTCGTGTTAATGGTATTCCTTTATCTGTAAGGGCTTCTGTAATAATAGCGGCACGAATATCATTTAGTTCTGGTGCTACATTGTTTTGAGGTAAAATAATCAGAGCAGAAAATTCTGGCAAATAATTCAATATTTTTGATATCTTAACAAAGGTTAAAGCTTCTTCAGACGATAGTTCGGTTTGATTTGCTTTGAAATGATACTCATAGTTTCGTTGTACATTCTTAATATTGATAGGTTCAAGCATAATAGCCCGTTCTATTTTTTGGTATGCAATGCTATCGGCAACATCTAATACTTCGGTGTACGGTAAAAAAACATCACTCTCAACTGTTATTAAGTAACGTTTCCCCGATTTTAAGATAAAAAGATATTTTCCGGTTTTTGAATTCGGCGTGTAAATTCCAACAATTTTTTGAGTTTGTTCGTCGGTAACGGTAATGGTAACATTTTCGGGCAGTCTGTTGTTTGCCATAGTAATATATCCTGTCACGACGGCAAGAATCTTTTCTTCACTTTTGGGCAAGGTAATCATATACAGATCTTTTCTGCCTATTCCACCAGTTTGTTCTGACGAATAATAAGCTCTAACACCATCGGGTGTGGGCACATAAAAAGCATCATCGTTGGGAGTATTGATAGGGTAACCTAAATTTGTAGGAGTGTTCCACTCATTATTATCATCACGTATAGCATAAAAAATATCAAATCCTCCCATACTATTGTTTCCTCTGCTACTAAAAAACAAGGTAACTCCGTCTGGATGGATAAAGGGACTTATTTCGTCTTTAGGAGTATTAATTTTTGGACCTAAATTCATGGGTATTCCCCAATTGCCATTGGGAAGTCGTTTTGAGAGATAAATATCCATCCCTCCCATTCCGCCCGGCCTATCGCTGGTAAAAAAAAGCTCTTGACCGTCTGCACTAATACTTGCATGATTTTCGTTGTATTTGGTATTAATTGCAATTTTTTCTGGAACCGTCCATTCATCACCTTTTAAAAAACTTACATAAATATTTCCATCACGCTGATTTAAAAAGGTCGATTCGTCGCGATAAATATATAATTCCTGCCCATCTGGTGATAAACCGATAGAAGCTTCATGACCTGGTGTGTTAATTAATGGACTGATTGGTTTTGGCACACTCCATTGACCATCTTCTAATTTGTTGGTTATGTATATATCTTCGTAATACTGACCATCTTCAGTCATTACTTTATGTATGTCTGATTTTCGCTTAGATGTAAAAATTAGGGTTGATTCGTCAGCCGAAAATACCGGGCTATGTTCGTCGAATTCTGTATTTACGATTCCGCCTAAATTGGTAATCTGCATTTGAATTGGATATTTCATTAACTCCATTCCATGCTTACAATATTCCATCAATTCGTCAATATTTTCTGTAAATTCTTTTTTATAATTAGGAATTGCTGTTTTAAGCGAATCCAAAACATTTATTGCTTTTTTAAACTGATAATTGTGATGATAGGCTTTTGCCAAATAAAACCAAGCTTCAACTGGGGCTGAAAATTCTTCTGGATTACTGGCATCGGCTTCACTGTCAATATCTGTTACCGCTTTTTCTAAGTATTCTATAGCTTTTGTTTTTTCCAATACTGTATTCAGGTAGCAATACCCAACTTTGAAATTTAAATTCGCATTATCGGGCTGATCGGCAAGAAGTTCTTTATAAACAATTAATGCCTGAAGGAAATCGCCCTTTTCTATTAAACGTTCTGCATCAAAAAATTTTTTTATAAAATCATCCGATTGTTTCTGAGCAATTGCTAATTGAACTATGGAAAAAAAACAGCAAAATACAATTATCCTCATAATTCTGTTAAATATTATAATCATTACAAAATAAATTACATATTTAATAAAAAACAAATTATTCCAAAAAAATATCTGAATGTTTATTCATGCAAAATTCTAACCTCCGTACGTCTGTTTTTTGCCCTTCCTTCTTCGGTATCGTTCGAAGCTACAGGCTGAGTATCGGCATATCCCTTTGCCTGCACTCTATAAGCTGCAATTCCTTTCGACAGCAAATAGTTACGAACGCTTTCGGCACGAGCTTGCGACAATTTAAGATTTGTTTCGAAAGAACCTACATTATCGGTATGACCAGCAATCTCGATAATCAAATTGGGCTTTGCCTTTAATGCTTCTACTAGTTCATTCAGTGCCTTAAAAGAAACGGACGTCAAGATAGCTTTGCCCGTTTCGAAATGAACGTTCCGCAAGGTATAGGTTTTAGCAGGCTCAAATTTTATTTTCAATTCATAAGTAAAAGCACCCGGCTGATCGGGGATGGTTATCGTTGAATAATTTTGTTGCTCCATAAAGTCGCGATATTCTATATCGTAGGTATCTCCTTCTGGCAATATTAGTTTTCCTTTCCCATTCATATCTGTTTTAACCCAAAATTTCTTTCCCGTCGTTTTAGAAATAAATACGACTGATTCGTTGGGATGTGGCTTTTCTTTAAAATCTGTTACTTCAAGATTTATCAACGCCATTTTTTCGGTTGCTTCGTTGGGTTGAGAAAGCATACGCACAACACTAAACAAAAAAATTGCTATAAAAATCAGTTTCATGGCTTTACTAACTAAAATCTTATACGTAACTTTGTCAAATTTCGTTCCCAAAATTGTAATTTTTAAGAGTAATGAAAGTTCTATCTGTTATCATGTTTTTTTCGACTTTATTACTTTTTTCGTGTAAAAAAGTTAATCATTCGATTATAAAAAATGCCGAAATAGGTTTTAATCTGTTAGACAGTGTCTATATAATTAATAACCATAATATTATAACCAATGGCATTGTTTTCCCAAACAACAACGTTCAAACAAATCAACAAATAATTTCCTCTATTCAGTTTCGTTTTAGTACGGAAAAGTCAACCGAAAAATTGTATTACAAAATTTATTATCAAAACGAAACATATAAATTTTCTGAAGATGATAGCCTTTCATACGAAAACTTTTATGGTAGTTGGTACGATACAACAGGCTTTAAAGAAATTAACGCAGAAACTGTTTTAGATTCGTTTATCATAGCCGGGAATCCACGTTTTGAAAAACGATATTAAGGAGCACCCATTGAAAGCTTTTTGGTTGACGACAATAAATTAAAACAAATCATTCATTCAATTAACAACTCGTTAGAGTGGAAAAAATCTGTCGAAGAAAAAGCAAAAACTAATCGCATGAGTTTTGAAGAACAAGCCGTAATGGATGCCTTGTGGGTACTTAAAGATTTGCGACATCACGGAACAATCAACCATGCTTGGAAACGTAATCCACGTATGGGGAAATACAGTTCTTTGCTTGTAGTTTGTACCGAATCGGCATTAAAACATATTCCTTTGTATATTCAACATATTCATTTAACAAATGAAAAAGGACAATTTGTAAATCCTTACCAATATTTTTTGAAAGGCGAAGGAAAAAACATTAACGGAGTCTCTCTTTTTTTAGATAGCTTTGTAGTATCATTATCACTTGCCATTACTCCTGGGAATGGTGTATTCGTTGATAAAACCAAGTTGCCTGCCACGGTTCGATTAAGCGAATCTAAAACTTGTGGTTCCGATAAAGATTTATTCAAACATGCCCTATTTGAACATTTTTTCTCGCACGAAAACAGGTCGTTTAAATTGCATACCATCCCTGTAATGGTTGACTGGTACAACGAAGATTATACAGTTTCTGATTATTTAAGGAACAAAAAGCTTTATAGCGATACAAATCAACGCATCACTTCATGGATTCGGAATGCATCTTGTGCCTGCTGCTTTGTTAACGACACCAAAGACTATATTGCAATTACCAGTCCTCCTTCGACAAATATTCATCAGGCAGC
>OGCI01002598.1_pt1 | contig 11626 bp, 10 predicted proteins | sample 1570021 | NCBI WGS metagenome assembly OGCI01 (sample SAMN06264664, study PRJEB24512) | hot springs metagenome | isolation source: Hot spring water | place: South Africa: Tshipise | collected 2015-06-21
GCGTTGTTTTGCGGCTTGGCTGTTTGCTGTGCGCGAAGCGCGTGCAAGCCGCTGGTTGCGAACGAACAAAGCGTGACGAAAAGGATGATCCGTTTCATGCTATTGCAGTCCTCGAACTTGGAGTTCCAGCGCTTTTGAAGCAAAATGGACGATGGCGCCCGATTCAAAACCGAAATTATAGCAATGCGTAGAGAGTGGATTCAAATCGTCGGCATCGCGTGGACCGTCGTTTACGCCGCTTTCATCGTTTGGCTCTATGCCGCGCAGCCGCGAAACTTGAGCGACGTGGCGACCAGCGCGAGCGTTGCCATCGGCGCCTACCAGATCGATCAAACGAGGTTCGAAGCCGGACTCGATCTGTTTCGCCGCGAGCAATACGCTGCTGCGCGCGAAATGTGGAAGCTGGCGGATCCGGCAGAGCGCGATGCGCGCACGCAGTTCTACATCGCTTACGCTTTCTATCGCGAGGGTTGGGGGCGCCTCTACAACGACGATCGCCTCTTCCGTCAAGGATTGGCAGCGGCCGAGCGGGCCATCGAGTTGAGCGGCGGCGCGCTCCGCGTTGATGATCCGGATTTGAAACTTCACACTCCCGTCGAACTGAAGGCCGAGATCGAGCAAGGATTGCGCCGGGATTGGAGCGATCTCAACCCGCTGAAAGTCCTGCGCGAGAGAAAGTGAATTGTGACTTCGAAGCGCGAAGCTCCCGCAAGGAGCGGAACGCGCGCCAGCGAAGTTTCATCATGGTCTCCGCCCACGCCGTTATTCCGGAGAAGATCACGCGCCTTGCCGCACGAGTGCGCGACGCAGGCGGCCGCGCGTTGTTGGTCGGCGGTTGCGTGCGCGACCTGCTGCTCGGGTTGGAGCCGAAGGATTGGGACGTCGAAATCTACGGCGTGCCGCCGGAGCAGCTCCGCCGGATGCTCGACGATCTGTTCGGCGAAGTCAACGCCGTTGGCGCATCGTTTGCCGTTTACAAAGTGAACCATGATCTCGAAGTCTCTTTGCCGCGGCGCGAGCGCAAAGCAGGGCGTGGACACCGCGGCTTCATTATCGAAGGCGATCCCAACATGTCGGTCGAAGAGGCGACGCGCCGGCGCGATTTCACGATCAACGCTATCTTGATGGATCCGCTCTCCGGCGAAATCATCGACCCTTTCGGCGGGCGCGCGGATTTGCACGCGCGCGTGTTGCGCGCCGTTTCGCCGAAGACCTTTCCCGAGGATTCGCTGCGCGTGCTGCGCGCCGCGCAATTGGCCGCGCGATACGATCTCACCATCGATCCCGAAACGGTCCATCTCTGCCGGACCATCGAGCTTGCTGATCTTCCAGCCGAGCGCATCTGGGGCGAGATGGAGAAACTGCTGCTTCGTGCCGCAGAGCCTTCCAAGGGGTTACGCTGGCTCGTCGAGTTAGGAGCTGTGCACCAACTCTTTCCCGAAATCGAAGCGCTCATCGGCTGTCCGCAAGATCCAGAGTGGCATCCTGAAGGGGACGTTTTCACGCACACGCTCTTGGTCGTCGACCGCGCGCGCGAACTGATCGACGATTTGCCTCGTGCGAAACGGGTGACTCTGATGCTCGCCGCGCTCTGTCATGATTTCGGTAAACCTGCTACCACGCATTTTGACGGCGGGCGCTGGCGCTCGCCAGGGCACGACGTGGCCGGCGTGGAACCGACGACGAAGTTGCTCGGTCGATTGAATATTCACACGCTCGACGGTTACAACGTGCGCGGGCAGACGGTGGCGCTCGTGCGCGAACACATGCGGCCCGGCGAGTTCTACAGAGAGCGCGCGTCGATCAGCAACGGCGCTTTCCGCCGCCTTGCGCGCAAGTGCGAGTTGGAACTGCTCTACAGGTTGGCCAAAGCTGACGCTCTGGGGCGCAATGCACCGTGGGTGCCGCGCGAACGTTGGTCGAGCGCCGAAGCCGCCGAATGGTTCATCAAACGAGCGCGAGAATTGGAAGTAGCGCACAGCGCGCCACCGCCTATTTTGAAGGGTCGCCATCTGATCGAAATGGGGTTGCAACCTTCGCCGCTGTTCGGCAAGATCCTGCGCGCCGTTTATGAAATGCAACTTGACGGGCGCGTCTCGAATCTAGACGAAGCGAAACGTGCGGCGCGCGAGTTGACGCGCGACCTCTCGAACGGCGAATCACGCCTCCCTAACGAGCAGCAAACTTGATTTGCTGGGTGGCTTGCCGCTCTGCGACGAGCACTTCTGTTGTCAGCGCGGGGGGCTGTAGCGAAAGCGAGGTGGTGGAAGAACATGCTCGACGCTGTGCGGGGGAGCGAGTTTGTTGCCGAACGAGATTCGCTGACCTGACGCGTGTGCGAGGAGCAAGTCACGACGATCAGCATCGCGGAAGATTGTTGGCGAGCTTTCACCCGCGATCCGATTTGAGATAAGATTCCAACGATCAGGGCAGCGAATTTTCAACACTAGAGGAAAACTTCGAAAATGATCGATTTCGAATTGACCGAAGATCACGAAGCGATTCAACGGATGGTGCGCGAGTTCGCCGCGCGCGAAGTCGCACCGTACATCAAAGAGTGGGATGAGAAGCAACACTTTGAGCGCTCTGTGCTCGACAAGATGGCCGAACTCGGTCTGCTGGGCATCTGCATCCCGGAGGAGTACGGCGGGGCGGGTTTCGATTACATCTCATTGGGGCTAGCGTGCGAAGAGTTGGAAGCGGTCGATACCTTCTTGCGCGTGATTATGTCGGTCCACGTCGGGCTCAACTCGATGACGTTGCTCGCGTGGGGCACCGAAGAACAGAAGCGAAAGTATCTCGTGCCGCAAGCGAAAGGAGAGAAGATCGCGACGTACGGATTGACCGAACCGGGCGCAGGCTCGGATGTGGTCGGCATTCGCTCGACGGCGCGACGCGAAGGCGATGAGTACGTTTTAAATGGCGAGAAGATGTGGATCAGTCTGGCCGATGTGGCAGACCACTTCCTTTTCTTCTGCTGGACCGACGAGGAGAAGCGCCGACAGCGCGACCACTCCGGGATCTCGTGCTTCATCGTCGAGCGGGGGATGAAGGGCTTCTCCTCGGGCACGATTCACGGCAAGATGGGCATTCGCGCCGGTAATACGGGCTACTTCTCTCTGCAAGATGTCCGCGTGCCAAAAGAGAACCTCGTTGGTGAAGAGGGCGAAGGCTTCAAGATCGCCATGTTTGCGCTCGAACAAGGGCGCTACACGGTCGCCGCTGGGGCGACCGGCGTAATCCGCGCGTGCCGTGACGCTGCGATCGCCTACGCTCTCCAACGCGAAACCTTCGGCACCAAGATCGCCAATCATCAGCTTGTCAAGCAGAAGATCGCCGAAATGGAAGCCGATTACCAGATGTGCCGTCTGCTCTACTTGCGCGCCGGCTGGATGAAGAATGTCGGTCTGCCGAACGCCCGCGCGACCAGTTTGGCCAAGTGGCAGGCGACCGTTCGCAGCGAGCGGGCGGCTTCGATGGCGATCGAAGTACACGGAGCGAACGGTTACTCGAACGACTATCCGGTCGAGCGTTACTTCCGCAATTGCAAAGCGGCGGTGATCTACGAAGGGACGCGCGACATACACACCTTGATGCAAGCCGATTGGGCGCTCGGTCTGAAACAGGAAAAGCCCGCGCGCAAACAACTGCCACCGTACCGCGCTGCGGAAGCGCGTCAAGCTATTGCGGCCGACTGACGGAGAAGCCGAAGACACTTCGCTCACCACCAGCAAAAAGGGAGCTTGAGTAATTCAAGCTCCCTTTCGACCTTGTCAGCATTCGGTCGGACGAGTTCAGTTGGGCAAAACGACGCCGCGCGAATCGTAGTCCTTCTGCACCGAATTGCCTGGGAAGCTGAACGTCGTCATGGTCGGCGCGATGTACTGCTCCAAGCAGAGCACCGTGTAGGTCTTATTGCCGATGGTGCGCTGCGTTCCGCAGACGGGATCAGTCGGACCGGTGACGATCTCGCCGAACTGCGTCGAGTAGAACCGTCCCGTCGGGTGAGGTCGGAAGGCATACCAAGCCAGCTCTATTCGTCGCGTGTCGTTCAGCAGCCCCGTGGGAAGCCACGTGTTGATCGCACCGAGATCGGGATTGCTCGACTGCCCTTGCGCTGGTCCGTGGTAGTACTGCGGCTTGACGTTGAAGCCCAAGTCCCATCCCCACTCGGGCGCGCCCGCACGACTGTACCACGTCTCGAAAGCGATGGGGCATTCGGGGAAGTTGACCGATATGATCGGTCGCGTCGATTGCGGCACCCCGCAAGTATCCACCGGAAGCACGTTCGGTCCAGTGTTGTTGCCTTCGCCGAAATCGGCCCACAAATCCCAATAGCTGATGTTCCCGGCGGTGTCTTTCGCCCAGACCTGATAGGAGTGGAAGCGCGAGGTGTGTCCGTTGGGATTGGTGTCCAAGTGCATGATCACGTAGACGTCGATGCCATCGTCGCGCAACGAAAAGCCCTTGAAACCCGTATGCTTGTAAACGTTTTCGCCCGGAGTGTTGCCGGGATGGCTGAACATAGGCATCCACGGCGAGGTCTGCACCCATTGCGGCGGGGCGTCGCCGTGTTCGTGCCCGTAGTAGCAGCCGCTCGGATGGACCGGCGGATGCCAGACGTTGGCATCGTGTAGTTCCGCCGGACACGGCTGGCCTGGCGTCGGGCTCGGCGTTGGCGATGGTGTCGGCGTTGGCGTTGGCGATGGTGTCGGCGTCGGAGCGCAGGTAACCACCGCCTGCTTGCGGTCGCGCGAAACTCTGGTCGAAATAGTGGTGGGGCAAGTGAGTCCGGCTGATGATCCGGGAGCGAGGTTGATGGTTTGCGACGGGTTCTGCGCTTGCGACCTGGGCGTGCAGAGCGCCAGCGCCACCAGCGACGCGAAGATCAGCGCAGGAACCAGATGCGGAACGATTCTTTTCATGGATTTTCTCCTCGTAGAGTCAAAGATCGAAACCCACCGCCTTGTCAGAGGACCAGATGTTAAAAGCATTTCAAAAAAGATCAATAGATTTTCTATCTTTTAAGAATATTTTAACACAGTGTAATTGTTCGAAGACGATCGCTGTTCGCGTATGCTGGATCGAGGTGACGGTCGGAATCCGGTTCGAGCTTCGTTCAGCGCTTCAGCAGCAAAAACGAGGACAGACAATTCTTCCAGCGGAAATCGGGGGCTTATCCGGCGTCACGGCGCGGCTTGTCCGGACTAGCAGGCTGCTTTTTCGTCGCTTGCGTTTCTGGACCAGAGCGCGAACCACGATCTCTCCGGATCGGGCGTTTGCGTCGAGTCGGACATTTCCTTTTCGAAAGGCGCGCTGGACCGGCATGATGTTTCTCGCGCGTTGCGAGGACAAGGCGAGTCGTTCGACACGAAGAAACGCCAACGCTTGGTTGCGGGGCGAGACGAAGTCATTCAACGCGAAGATGGCGCTTCATCGATAGCTGCTTTTGTGTGACCCGTTCTCGCTTTGGGCCAGCGACGTGGACCAGTGCGCAGTGGTGTGATTCAGAGCGGGTCTCGATGATTGCCGAACACGCTGTTGCAACGCCCTTCTCGGCCTTTGCCAGATGACGACGCCAGGCGAGCGAGGTGCAAGACAATCTTTGTTCGCGAGCGCACCAATGAGTTTCGCGCGCTGGCGGTGTGCTACAAATTCCGCGCGCTCTCTGATAGTATGACGGCGCTCTTTGCGAGCGTGAGCGAGGAGGCTGAAAGAACATGGGGACTGATATTCATTCCGAGCAGTTGTCTTTAGACTTTTTGCGCGTTTGCGAGGCGGCGGCCATTGCGGCGGCGCGTACCATGGGCAAGGGCGATCGGCGATACTCCGATCAAGTCGCCGTCGAAGCGATGCGCAAAGTGCTCGACACCGTGCCGATGCGCGGGCGCATCGTGATTGGCGAGGGTGAGCGCGACGAAGCGCCCATGCTCTACATTGGCGAGGAAGTGGGACTCGGCGCACGAACGCACCGCCAGAACGATTATCCGGAAGTGGACATCGCCGTCGATCCGCTGGAAGGGACCAACCTATGTGCGCTTGGAGCGAACAACGCCATCTCGGTGATCGCGGCGGCAGAGCGCGGCGGGTTGTTGAACGCGCCGGACATATACATGGACAAGATCGTCGTCGGTCCGAGCTCGCGCGGCGCGGTGGATATAGACGCCCCGGTGAAAGACAATTTGGAGAACATCGCGCGTCGTTTGGGACGCGACGTGGAAGACCTAACTGTGATCGTGTTGGATCGGCCGCGTCACAAGAAGTTGATCGAAGAGATCCGCGCTGCGGGCGCGCGCATTCGCTTGATCTCGGATGGCGATCTTTCGGCGGGCATTTCGGCGGCGGTTGCCGGCACGAACATTCATGCATTGATGGGCATCGGCGGCGCGCCGGAAGGCGTTTTGACGGCGGCGGCGATGAAGTGCCTGAACGGCGAGATTCAAGCGCGCTTGGTCTTCGACCCGGAACGCTTGGGTGTGGATCGGCACAAGGTGCCGCCAGCGGAGAAAGTGATCGCGCGCTTGCACGCGATGGGCATCGACGACCCGAACAAAGTTTATTACACGGACGATCTTGCGCCCGGCAAGAAGATCATCTTCGCCGCGACGGGCGTGACGGATGGCGCGTTGCTGCGCGGCGTCCGCTTCTTCGGCGCCGGAAAGAGGACGCATTCGCTTGTGATGACAACCGAAGTGCGCCAAATACGCTTCATCGACACGGTGCACATCGAAGGCGGGCCGAACACGGTGATTCGCTTTTGAAGCGCGCGTATCTAGTTTTGAACCACGAGATCACGGTTGCAAACCGAGGTCTCGTCGCAGAGGACTTCGCCCGGGCGAGGAATTCTCTGAGAAAGATCGGTCCACGACGCGAACATCCTTCCCACCGAGGGCGCTTCGATGATATAGAGAAACGAACGCGGGTTATGAAGTTGCGCGCGAGCACGGCACGCGAGTGGATCATGTGGGCGGCAGTGGTCGCCAGCGCGGCTTTGCTTTCTGTGTTGATCGTCGGCGCGCCGTGGCTGGCGCATCGCGGAAACACGTTGCTTGCGGAAGTCGTACGCCACGCTTTCGCCGTGGTTTGTCACCAGCAGCCTGCGCGTTCGTTCCACCTTTGGGGACATCCGCTGGCGGTGTGTGCGCGTTGCACAGGGATCTACTTCGGCGCGTTTTGCGGCGCGCTCGTCTATCCGTTGCTGCGCCCGCTGCATGACCGGACCACGCCCGCGCGGCACTGGCTCGTTCTCAGCGCCATCCCGCTGGCGCTCGACTGGGCGCTCGGCTTCACTCACCTTTGGAGCAACACTGCGCTTTCGCGGTGCGCGACCGGTCTTCTGTTCGGCTTCGCGCTTGCGTTCTATGTCGTTCCGGGACTCATCGATCTCGGTTTCACGTTGAAGATGATTCGGCAAGCGAGAGCCGCTCGCTTGCAAGGCGCGCGATTTCTCCAAACGAGAGCGCCGCGCTAGAGGCTCTTGATAAAGAAACGGAGGAGAAACGGATGAACGAAAAACTGCGACCGGCTTTGTTTGGCGGTTTGTTAGCGGGCGTTTTGTCTGCATTGCCGATAATAAGCGCAGCCAACATCTGCTGTTGTTTGTGGGCCGTCGTTGGTGGGTTGTTGGCCGGATACCTCTATATCAACAATTCTCCGCAGCCGATCAGAACGGGCGACGGCGCGCTGGTCGGGTTGTTCGCCGGAGCGATTGGCGGACTCATTTACGTCGTGCTCGGCATTCCGTTGAGCATCATTTTCAGTCAAGGGCTAAATCAAGCGCTGATCGGCTTCATGTCGCAGGTCGATCCCGCACAAGCCGATTTGTTAAGAACGCAACTGGAGAACCAGTCTTTCGGTCAAGTGTTGATGTTAACCACATTGGGCGCGCTCGTCGGCGCGATCTTCCTCGCCGCCTTTTGCACCGTTGGCGGGTTGATCGCCGTGCCGCTCTTTGGAAAGCGCCGCCCGACGGATCAAGTGCCGCCATTGGGTCCGGCGGTGTGAAGTCGCTCCGAGCAGAGATTGATTAGGGCGACGTCGTGGGCTAAAATCACAAGTTTTCGCGCTTGCTGTTTGCCTTGTCGGGAGCGAACTCGATGGAGAGAACCGATGTTTGCCTTTGATTTCAACACGCCGGACGAGCTTTTGCAGCGACTTTTCGAGAACATCGCGGTGAAGACGGCGGAGAACATCAGTCCGCTCTACCGTCTCGACGCTTTTGACTGGACGGTGCTGGTGCTCTACTTCGGGTTGCTCGGCTTCCTCTCCATCTACGGCGCATACCGCATCAAGCAAGTCGTGGACTTCTGGCGCTATCGGCGCGTTGCGCCCAGGCCTAAAAGAAGGCTGAGCGAGACGGAGCTTCCGCGCATCACCGTGCAACTTCCGCTCTTCAACGAGCTCTACGTCGTCGAGCGCCTCTTGCAAGCGGTTGCGGCGCTCGATTATCCGCGCCACTTGTTGCAGATTCAGGTGCTGGACGACTCGACGGACGAGACACAGCGGATCGCGCGTTCGCTGGTCCAACACTACGCACGCCAAGGGTTCGAGATCGAATACGTTCACCGTGCGGACCGGATCGGGTTCAAAGCGGGAGCGCTGGCCAACGGGATGCGCACCGCAACGGGCGAATTGATCGCCATCTTCGACGCCGATTTCGTCCCCCGCCCGGATTGCCTGCGCAAAATGGTCCACTATTTTGCGGATCCGCTCGTCGCCTGCGTGCAGATGCGCTGGTCGCACATCAACGGAGCGTACAACCTATTGACGCGCTTGCAGACGATCATGCTCGACGGGCATTTCGTCATCGAGCAGACGGTGCGCAATCGCACTGGAGGTTTCTTCAACTTCAACGGGACGGCTGGAATCTGGCGTCGGCGCGCCATCGAGATGAGCGGTGGTTGGCAACACGACACGCTCACGGAAGACACGGATCTATCGTTTCGCGTGCAGTTGATGGGCTGGCGGTTCATCTACTTGCTCGATGAAGACACGCCGTCCGAGGTGCCCGTCGAGATCAACGCTTTCAAAGCGCAGCAGCGGCGCTGGGCCAAAGGCGTGACGGAAGTGGCGCTCAAGCTCTATCCGCGCATCTGGCGCGCGAATCTGCCCCTACGCGTCAAACTGGAGATGTTCTTCCGTCTGACGGGCAACCTCAGCTATCCGCTGATGATCGTCGCCAGCTTGTTGCAGTTCCCGCTGCTCCTTGTCCGTTACAACCAAGGCTTCTACCAGTTGATGCTCTTCGATCTTCCGTTGCTCTTCTTCTCGACGATCTCGGTGGTGCTCTTCTATGGTTCGGCCATCTGGTATCTGGATGGCGGGCGTTCGCGTCGGTTGCTTCATCTACCGCTGGTCATGGCGTTGGGCATCGGTCTCGCTTTCTCGAACGCGCGCGCCGTGCTCGAAGCATTATGCGGCGTGCGCACGGAGTTTGTCCGCACGCCCAAATACCGCGTCGAGCGGGCCGACGATGCGACGTGGAAGAAGAAGAAGTACCGCCGCAAACGCGGCCTCTTGCCGTTGCTCGAGATAAGCTTCGCCATCTACTTCCTGTTAGCGCTCAGCTACGCGGTTCACATGGAGCTGTGGGGGACGCTGCCTTTCCTCGCGCTCTTCTTCTTCGGCTACGCTTACATGGGCGCGATGAGCCTGCTGCAAACGGTGAACGAAGGCTTCTGGCAGCCGCTCCGCCGCCTGCTCCCATCGTAGCGTCGCATTGCCGGGCCAACACGAAATCAAGCGCTTTGAGCTTCTGCCGACCGGAGGCTTGAAGTGATTGCCGGGCGTGCTCGCCATGAGAGAGAAAGACGCGTTGTTGCATTCGCCGCTGGCGATGATCGCTCTTGCCGCCGTGCTCTTCAGCACCGGCGGCCTATTCATCAAGCTAAGCGCTCTTTCGGCCTTCGAACTCTCGTGCGGGCGATCGCTGTTTGCCGCGGCGACGGTGGCTTTTTTGACGCGCCGTCAAGGTTTCAAGGCCAACCGCGTCACGCTCCTTTCGGCGACGCTCTACGCCGCTCTTTTGCTCTTGTTTGTCGTGGCGACGAAGTTGACGACGGCTGCCAACGCGATCTTTCTTCAGTACACGGCGCCGGTTTACGTGCTCGTGCTCGAACCGCTGCTCTACCGCGAACGTTTCCGCTTGACGGATCTGCTGGTCGTTGCCTGTTGCCTTTTCGGGATGGCGCTCTTCTTCGTCGGAGAACTCAGCCCAGCCGACATCGGCGGCAACATCGCGGCGCTGGTCTCGGGCTTCTGCTTTGCGCTCTTCATGCTGTTGCTTCGCCATCCGCAGGCGCGCGAGGTCAACAGCGCGGCTCCGGTTATCTACGGCAACCTCTTGCTCGCGGCACTGACGGCACCAGCGCTCATCGCTGGCAGCGACAAACTTTCGTTGCGCGAGTTGGCGATCGTCGGTTATCTGGGCACGGTGCAGATCGGCCTCGCCTACATTCTCTTCACGCGCGGCATCGCACGCGGCGCGCGTTCGCTCGATGCCGGCATCATCGGTTACATCGAGCCGGTGCTCAACCCCTTATGGGTCTTCCTTGCGCTCGGCGAGCGTCCATCGTCTTGGGCGCTTCTCGGCGGCGCGATCATCATCACGGCCGTCATCGCGCACACCATTCAACGCGCACGCACGGCGCCCGGCGAAGTCCCCACCGACGCACGCGTTTGAGCGACCAAGCCTTCGCTGAAAACCAAGAAGCGAAGCATCCTTGAAGCGGATGCTTCGCTGCAGAGTTGGGTGCAGAAACTGGCCTCGTCGCGTTCTCGCTCTGCCGCCCGCGTCGTTTCCGCAGGGCGTTAGCTGAAGATGCTGCGCACCTTGTCCATGAGGCTTTCGTTTTCGAAATCGCGATCTTCGATTTCGGCCAGTTGCTCCAGTAGGCGGCGCTGTTCGCGCGTCAACGAGGTCGGCGTTACTACGGTGACGGAGACGAACAGGTCGCCGCGCCCGCGCCCGGTGTAGCCGTCGTCGAAGCCGCCCTGTTGCAGCAGGTTGGTCTCCTGCGCGCGGGCGGGCAGCGCGGGGAGCAGCAGGGCGAGGGCGAGGAGGGCCCGGGGGGCGGTCATGCCGACTGCTTACCCCCGCCCTTGGGCGGGAACAAGGCATCCCACGCCAGCGCGGCCACCCCGAGCACGATCGCCGCATCGGCCACGTTGAACACGTACCAGTGCCAGCCGAAGGCGTGGGCGTCGAAGAAATCGGCGACGGCGCCGAAGCGGAGGCGGTCGATCATGTTGCCGACCGCGCCGCCGATGATGGCGCCGAGGGCGGGCACGACGCGCCGGTGCTCCGCCTTCGCCATCCAGCGCAGCAGCAAGGCGACGATCAGGGCGGCGAGCCCGGCCAGCGCCCAGGCGTGCCATGGTTCCTCCCCCTGCAAAAGCCCGAAGGTGACGCCGCGGTTCCACACCATCGTCAGGTCGAAGCCGAAGGGCCCGAGCGAGAGGAGCGGGATGTGCCGGACCTCCGGCAGGTCCAGCGCCTCCAGCATGAACCACTTGCTCGCCTGGTCGGCGGCGAGAACCGCCGCCGCCAGCGCAAGGCCAGGGCGGAGGCTCATGGAGCGACGGCGGCTTCGCAGCGTCGGCAGAGGGTCGGGTGGGCCTTGGATTG
>OGCI01002599.1_pt1 | contig 11626 bp, 7 predicted proteins | sample 1570021 | NCBI WGS metagenome assembly OGCI01 (sample SAMN06264664, study PRJEB24512) | hot springs metagenome | isolation source: Hot spring water | place: South Africa: Tshipise | collected 2015-06-21
CGCAGCAAGCAGGATTATCTGCATACCTATGTAACTCAGGAGCTCTTGAAGCAAGATGTTCTGATTGTTGAAACAGGCTGCGGCGCCATTGCCAGCGCCAAACTTGGCTTACTGCTAGGCGAAGCTGGTCTAAACAAAGTTGGTCCGGGCTTAAGGGAAGTATGTGAGGCAATCGGAATTCCACCCGTTCTTCACATGGGTTCCTGTGTAGATAATACGCGTATTCTCACTGTTCTAACCCAAATGGCGGAAGAGGGCGGTTTAGGTGACGATATTGACCAGATTCCGGCGGTAGGGTTAGCGCCAGAATGGATGAGCGAGAAAGCACTGTCTATCGGTGTTTACTGCATGGCTTCCGGTGCGTATGTCATCTTTGGTGGCTCTTCACCCATCAGCGGAATGCCGGATAGAGTATCTGACAGCGATTTGATCTTGCGCTATATCAGTGAGGGGTGGGAGAAGTTGTATGGTGGCAAGATGGAATTTGTTGCCGATCCCGATGAGATGGTGCGAAGGACGCTTGAACACATTGACAAGAAACGGGCGGTACTCGGTTTGCCTGAGTACAACCCTGAGCGGTTTGGTAAAAGCGGCGATCGTCGAATGCTCGAACTAGAAAGTTTGCCGCTTTCGGAACGGGTTAAAGCTTTGTATGGCGTAGCTGCTGATTAGGAGGTCCATCTATGTCTAGGTACATCGCAACACGCGCAATCCGCGGTGCAAATGCACTCGTACGTGAAGCGGAATTAATGCTCAATCAAGCGATCAAAGAAAAGGGCGGGGATCAAAAAGTCGCTTTTCCAAATACAGCCTACTATTTACCGCTGATTTATGGAATGACCGGCATAGCGGTAGAAAAACTGGAGGATTTGGTGCCTGTCATTGAACAAGCAAAGCGTCTGCTGCACCCAATCCCCTCGGAAAGCCAGTGGACTCCTTACCTTGGAGAAACGCTGGATAGCGGTATGGCAACACTGCTGGCAGCGGAAGCAATTGAAGCGATTCGTTTCGTTTATGGATTGCAACCCGAACGTATGCCAGGCTTTACACTTGCCGGCGGTACTTCATACCCTGAATTAGACTCGTCGAATAACGGTAGGGTAGGACACCTAAACGGCCCCATTGATGACATTCAACTCAGATCGTGGGGTATCCAATTAGTTGATGGGCGTATGCCGGGGTTTGCAGCTATTGTAGGAGCGGCAAAGTCCAACGAAGTGGCGGTCAAGATTGTGCGCGAGTTGCAGAGGCGGAATATCCTGTGTTTCCTCTCAGGCAATGTCAATGGACGCAGTATTATCCACCAACTGGTCGAAGAAGGTGTTGAGCTGGGATATGATACCTATACGGTTCCCTTTGGGACTGATACATTAAGCGCCATTTATGCCTTGGGTTTTGCAACTCGTTCGGCTTTGACCTTCGGAGGATTAAAAGCTGGGCAAGCGCGAGAAATTCTGCTCTATAATCGGGAACGTGTCTTCGCTTTCGTTTTAGCCTTGGGTGAAGTCGACGACCTAAAATATGCAGCCGCAGCAGGAGCAATAAATTTTGGCTTCCCGGTGATTGCTGATACGATTATTCCGGAGATCCTACCAACTGGCATCACGAAATACGAGCATGTCGTCAGTATACCTTTTAACGAGATAGAAGGCGCTGATGATTTGGAAAAAGCTGAACGGTTGGTACATAAGTGTATCGAGGTGCGCGGGGTAAAGGTCAAAGTGGCAGAGGTGCCTGTGCCCGTGCCTTATGGGTCAGCTTTTGAAGGAGAAGTTGTCCGTAAAAATGACATGCGGGTTGAGTTTGGTGGAAAGCACTCCCGCTGTTTTGAATATTTGTTTATGGCTCCCCTCGATGATGTAGTGGATGGCAAAGTAGAGTTGATCGGCCCGACTTTTGACCATATTGCACCGCAGGGCCATCTGGATATGGGCATTATCGTTCAAGTTGCTGGACGACAAATGCAGGAAGATTTCGAGCCTGTTTTAGAGCGACAAACCCACTACTTCATTAACGGCGCTTCAGGGATTCAACATATAGGACAGAGGGATATTGCTTGGATACGGATTTCGAATAACGCTGCTGAAAAGGGGTTCAAGCTAGAGCACTTTGGAAAAATCCTCCATGCCCGCTTCCATTCTGACTTTGGCGCTATCGTTGATAAAGTTCAGGTGACGATAATCACTGACCCCGAATTATTACAGCAATGGCTGGCCAAGGCGCGAGCGGCGTATGATCACCGCAACAAACGCCTTGCAGATTTAACTGACGAAAAGGTTGAGGAATTCTATTCCTGTACGTTGTGTCAATCCTTTGCTCCCAATCATGTTTGCGTGATCAGCCCGGAGCGGTTGGGTCTTTGCGGCGCATATAACTGGTTGGATTGTAAAGCTTCTTATAATATTAATCCAACTGGACCAAATCAACCCATTCGCCTTGGTAAGGTGATTGACCCCCTCAAGGGGTATTGGACGGGAACGAATGATTATGCAAAAATCGGCTCGCATGGTGTTGTACAGGAAGTGGCTATGTACTCCATCATGGAAAATCCGATGACCGCTTGCGGATGTTTTGAGTGCATCGTCATGTTAATCCCTGAAGCCAATGGCGTAATGGTTGTCAGTCGTGAAGATCCCAGTATGACCCCTGCCGGCATGACCTTTAGCACGCTTGCTGGAATTGCTGGAGGCGGTTTGCAAACACCCGGGGTGATGGGGGTTGGAAAATTTTTCTTGCTCAGTCCAAAATTTATCTCGGCGGACGGTGGTTTCAAGCGGGTGGTTTGGATGAGCAGTATCCTCAAAGAAACCATGGTTGAGGAACTGAAGGCTGTTGCTGAGCGCGAAGGGGATCCGGATTTGATCGAAAAAATCGCTGACGAAAGACATGTAACCACCGTGGATGAGTTATTGGCTTGGCTTGAAGAACATAACCATCCCGTTCTGTCTATGGAGCCGATGTTCTAAAACGGCAAGGGAAGGCAAAAGAGATATCCTCTCCCTTGCCTTCCCTTGCATTTTGCATATTTCCCATGCGCATAATAATCAATGCCCATTAATCCAAAGGAGTAAAGAATATGCCTGTTGAAGTTCCCAAAGAGAAATGGCCAGGATCGGTGCGCACAATTACGTTAGGTGCGTTGCCATCGGAGGGTGGCACGCGCAAACGAATTGTGACGGTGGGTGGAGAAACCGCAATGCCTTTTATGCACTTCGAAGGCGAAATACCCTACCCTCCGGTGGTTGCAATTGAGATTAAAGACCGCAAGCCGGACGATTGGTCGCCGTTGTTGCTCGAAACATGGAAGGAGGTTATTGACGATCCTGCCCAATGGGCAGCGGCGGCCGAGGCTGCAGGAGCTGAGCTAATCGTTTTAGCATTAAGCCTCACCAATCGTAACGGGGAACCTACAACGCCTGATGAAGCAGTTGCGAGCGTGAAGGCGGTTCTAGATGCAACCGAGGTACCCCTGATTGTCTTCGGTCCAGGTCAGGCGGAAGCAGATAATACCTTGCTTGTTGCCGTATCAGAGGCAACGAAAGGTGAGCGCTTGGCTTTAGGAATCTGCGAGGATAAGAATTACCGTACGATTGTTGCAACTGCGATGGCGAATGATCATCTTGTCACTGCTAGAACGCCAATGGATGTCAATTTGGCAAAGCAGTTGAATATCCTGATCAGCGATATGGGATTGCCATTAGACCGTATCATTATGGACCCGACAACGGGAGCATTAGGATATGGAATTGAATATGGCTTTTCGGTAATGGAACGCCTACGTCTCGCCGCCTTACAAGGAGATAAGATGACTCAGCTCCCAATGATCGTGACCCCTGGTTTTGAAGCGTGGAAAGCCAAGGAATCCAAGGTCGGCGAGGGTGTCCCCTCTGCGTGGGGGGATTGGCTGAATCGGGCGATCAATTGGGAGACTCTTACCGCGATGACGCTGGTCGAATCGGGGGCGAACATCGTCGTTTTACGGCATCCAGAAAGCGTAAAGCGAGTCAAGGCTGCAATTGAAGAACTAATGGCAGCCAAAGAGTTTGTCTCGTGACCTTCTCCTAAGAATATGGAGGTAATCTATGGCTTTATCAGGAATACAAATTTACAAATTGTTACCGCAGACCAATTGTAAGGAGTGCGGCTTCCCGACGTGTCTAGCCTTTGCAATGAAATTGGCAGCGAAACAGGTTGAGCTATCTGCTTGTCCTTACGTGTCAGAAGAATCCAAAGCTCAATTAGAGGAGTCCTCAGCTCCTCCTATTCGCTTGATCTCCCTCAAGTCTGACGGATATGAAATCAAAGTAGGCAATGAAGTTGTAATGTACCGTCACGAAAAGACCTTCTATAACAAACCGGGCGTTTTTGTGAACGTCAAGACTTCTCTACCCGAAGATGAGGTAAAAAAACTCGCTAAACGGATTAATGATTATCAGGTTAATTATGTTGGCATTACTTTAGAGGTGGATGGAATTGCCATTAACGATGATGCTAGTGATCCCGAAAAAATAAAAACCACCTTGAATGCAGTTCGCTCGGTGTGCAAAAAGCCGATGATGCTATTTTCCACCAATCTTGATAGTTTAGAAACAGGATTGTCTCAGCTCAATGAAGAAACACCTTTGATTGGATGTGCAAACGCAGAGAATTGGGAGAAATTTGCCGAACTTGCTAAGCGATCCAAAGCTGTGCTTGCTGTGGTGGCTGATCATGTTGATGCATTTGCTGAACTGACCGAAAAAATTAAAGCAAAAGGGGTCGAGGATGTTGTTCTTGTGCCTGATGGAAAAAACCTTGGTCATCATCTGATTCTACAAACACAGATTCGTCGCTTGGCTTTGAAGGCAAACCTCCGCCCAGTCGGCTATCCTACATTGGTTTTCTGTGAGAATCAGGCTCAAATGGCTCAAGCAATTGCAAAATATGCTGGCTTTTTGGTCATTGATACTTTTGCAGAAGAGCTGGTATATCCCCTTTTAGTCTTGCGCCAAAACATTTACACGGATCCACAAAAACCAATTCAGGTTCAACCCGGTTTGTATGAGATCAATAACCCTCAACCCACTGACCCCGTGTTGGTTACGACAAACTTCAGCATCACCTACTTCAGTGTTGCGAACGAGGTAGAAGGATCTGGGTTACCAGCATATCTCTTGGTTGCAGATGCAGAAGGGATGAGCGTCTTGACTGCTTGGGCAGCCGGTAAATTTGATGCAGAGCGGATTGCAAAGGCCGTTAAAGCAGCAAGCCTCGAAGATAAAGTGTCGAGAAAGCGGTTGGTATTACCCGGCGCAGTTGCAGTGCTTTCAGGAGAGGTTGAGGCAGAACTGCCAGGTTGGGAAATACGTGTTGGGCCTCGTGAAGCTGTAGATATTCCGAAGTTTTATAAGCAAGTATTACAGGTGAATTAGAAAAGATTCAGTTTTTTGTTGGTATCTCTATGGTTGTTCACAAAGTTACCTTCAATCATCGTGCAGAGCCAGTTGTTGTAAAAAGTGGAACACTGATCACAGAAGCGGCGAAATTAGCCGGCATCGATATTAATCAGCCGTGTGGTGGTCAAGGAAGGTGTGGGCGCTGCGTTGTCCAAGTGACACAGGGAACAGTACGCCAACGCAGCGCTTTGCGCCTGTCTGCTGAAGATTTGAGCTTAGGTTATTGTCTGGCTTGCCAATCAGTTATCGAGGGAGATGTCTCCATTATCGTCCCAGAACAAGAAAAAATCGAACGGAGATTGGTAACCGATAAAACAGCCGTAGAAGTTGAGCCGCCCCGAAACTATGCACCGGAATATCAACAAACTCTCAAAAGGTACTTCCTGGAATTCCCAGCTCCAAACTATGAGGATCAAACAGATGACCTAAGCCGCCTATACAAACAGATCCGGCTTGAATTGGGCTTCGATGATGTTGAAATACCCCTCAGCCTGCTGAAAAAGATTGGCTTAGCCTTGCGCGAAGGCGATTGGAAAGTGACCGTTTATCTGGATGTGACCTATCAGGATGGGGATAAACCGAAAGTGCGGTTGGTGGATATTCTCCCCGATCATTGTGAAGATGATAGCCCGATGTGGGGTGCAGCAATCGATATCGGGACGACCACCGTCACTTTATGGTTGGTAGATTTATGGACAGGGATTGTCCATGCTCAGGTCGCTGAGTACAATGCCCAAATTCGCCGGGGTGAAGATGTCATCTCGCGCATTATTTATGCGGATAAAGAAGGTGGTTTGCAAGAATTGCAAGAGTTGGTTGTCGGTACAATTAATCAATTGCTCGAGACAGCTTGCAAACGGGTAAAGCAGTTTTCGGTCAAGCCAGATGACATACTTAAGATAACTGTAGCTGGCAACACCACCATGATGCATCTTTTCTTAGGTATCCCGCCAAGCTATATTCGCTTAGCTCCTTTTATCCCGACGTTCAACCAGGCTCCTTTGCTTCGCGCCAAAGATATCGGCATTGGTGCAAACCCTCACGCTGTGGTGGATTGTCTGCCGGGAGTGGCAAGTTATGTTGGTGCAGATATAACCGCCGGGGTGCTGTCGTCGGGGGTGGACAACACCGATCTCTTGACACTTTTTTTGGATGTTGGCACGAATGGCGAGATGGTATTGGGTTCAAAGGAATGGTTGGTCACCTGTGCCTGCTCGGCAGGCCCGGCTTTTGAAGGCGCAGGAGTGCGGAATGGGATGAGAGCCACGACAGGGGCTATTGAAGAAGTATGGATCCACTCAGAAACCTATGAACCAAGCTATCGGGTGATCGGAGGTGGAAAACCACGCGGGATTTGTGGCAGCGGCTTGATATCCCTGCTTGCCGAAATGTTTATGACGGGTGTGATTGATAAAGCTGGTAATCTCAATACCCAACTAACGACGCAGCGAATTCGCGAAGGGGATCATGGAATGGAATATGTTGTCGTTTGGGGAAGCGAAAGCGGGCATGGCGAGGATATTGTCATTACTAGGGTGGATATTGACAATTTGCTTCGTGCAAAGGCTGCTATCTATGCCGGTTTTCTTGTCCTTGCCCAGAGTGTCGGTGTTCACTTAGAAGAAACAGACCAAGTCTTAATTGGTGGCTCATTTGGAAAGTACTTGAATATTGAAAAATCAATCCAAATCGGCTTGTTGCCTGATTTACCTTGGGAAAAATTCACATTCCTCGGAAACACAGCCGTGAAAGGAGCCTATTTCGCTTTATTAAGCCAAGAAAATCGAGAGCGCATTCGTGAAATAGCCAGTAAAATGACCTACATCGAATTGTCAGCAGACAATGCTTTTTATGAAGCCTTTATGTCTGCAATGTTTTTGCCCCACACAGACATTGCTCGCTTTCCATCTGTAATGGAAGCAATCCGACAAGCTAAGATACCAATTCAAACTTAGACTATTTTGAAGGGAGGGCTGTCCCATGTTTATCATAGGAGAAAACATCCACATAATTTCTGAAAAAGTAAAGGAAGGATTGAAGGAAAGAAATGCTAAATTTTTTCAAGAATTGGCCGTCAAGCAAGTAGAGGGGGGTGCAAAAGCCTTGGACTTGAATTTAGGCCCGCGAAAGGCGGATGGGGAGGAGGTTTTTCCTTGGATTGTGCAAACAGTCGAAGCCGTTGTAGATGTCCCTCTAAGTTTTGACTCGACGAATGTGGTGGGAATAGAAGCGGGCTTGAAGAAAGTGACCAAAGCCCAACCAATTATCAATTCCACCTCTGCTGAACCCGAACGACTCGAAAAGGTGCCACTATTGGCGAAGAAATACAATACAAAGTTGATTGCCCTGACGATGGGGAAAAGTGGTATCCCCGTTGCTGCTGATGATCGGGTCAATATTGCCATCGAGTATCTAATTCCGCGCGCTTTGGAAGTTGGCCTCCCAATCGAGGATTTGATTATTGACCCGCTTGTGTTAACCGTATCGGGTTGCCAAGAATATTGCCCTGAGTTAATTGAGGCAATCCGCACCTTAAAATATGCGTGGGAACCCCCACCGATGATTTCAGTTGGACTGTCAAATGTATCCAACGCTGTACCCAAGGAAAATCGTCCCCTGATCAACCGGGTCTATTGTGCGATGTTGATGGGGGTAGGTTTACAAATGATGATTGCTGATCCATTAGATGAAAAGCTCAAGGAAACCATCCGAATCATTGAAGAAAGAGACGAATCCACTCCAATTGGTCGCCTATATCTGCGAATTGCTGATAAAATAAGGGATATGGAAGATATTACCATGGATGATATTGACTTTAACGATCCGGAGCAAGTTGCGGTGTGGAAGACAATCCAGATTTTGCTTAATAAAGTAATATACGCGGATGGTTATCTTGAGCAATAATCAAGCTATATTTGGTAAGTTAGGAGGTTTTTATGCCAATATTTACCCCAGGTAGAAGGTGGCAACCCCCCTTTTACCCCTTCAAAAAAGAACCATTTGGTGCGCGGCTTTTAGCCGGGATTGAAAAAATGGTTAAAGGACCCCTTTTCGGGTGTCGGATGTGCGGAAATTGTCTTTTGCAAGAGACCGCATTTATCTGTCCAATGGAATGTCCAAAAGGAATCCGAAATGGTCCATGCGGGGGTTCCACCGAAGAACATTGCTATGTGGACGAAACAAGACCTTGTATCTGGTATAAGATTTATGACCGTGCCTTTAAGATGGGTAGGGAAGAATATCTGCTAGAAGTCTTGCCGCCGTTGGACTGGAATAAGGTAGGTACAGAAACGTGGGGAGATGTGATTCAACAGGTGCGCAAGGTTGGCACGAAAAAAGTAGTAACAGGGCTGCTTTCTAAGGATCCAGCGCAGCGCGCCATTGTTTGGGACTCAGTTTTCAAGCCAGTCCGTCAACCAGATTGGTGGCAGGGGGACGCTGAATACCATCCGCCCATGTATACCGAACCAATATCGGAATTAGAACGGCGATTAAAGGCGGGTGAGTTTGTCGTTACATCGGAGGTCGCTCCACCGATGACAGTTTCAACGGGTAAGCTTTTAAGTAATATTGAGCTGATCAAACCCTATGTTGCCGCCATTAACTTTACCGATTCACCATCAGCTACGCCGCGCATGTCCAGTTGGGCGTGTAGTGTCATGGCAGTACAGGCAGGTGCAGAACCCGTCATGCAAATTGCTGCCCGCGATCGAACTCGAGTAGGCTTGCAGGCTGAAGTGTTGGGTGCTAATGCATTAGGGGTGAGAAACATTCTCTGCTTGTCGGGCGACAGTATGCGTATGGCTCCCGATCCACGCGGCAGGATGGATGTGGTTGATATCGACTCGATTCAAATGATCTGGATTTTGCGGCGAATGAGGGATGAAGGCAAGTATCTCGATGGCAGAGCGATCAAGTTTCCGCCCAAGATATTTATTGGCGCAGCCGCATCGCCCTATGCTTCTGAGCCTCGCTTCCAGGCAATCCGTGAACACAAAAAGTGAATGCTGGTGCCCAGTTCTTCCAAACCAATTTGGTTTATGACCCAGAGGGATTGGAGATCTGGTTGAATGAACTGGCTAAGCGGAATATCTTGTATAAGGTGTATATCTTGGTCGGTATTACGCCTCTGAAGAGTTATAAAGTTGCCCAGTACATGAATAACGAAGTGCCGGGCGTATTTATCCCCGAAAAATTAATGAAACGGATGGAACGAGCGGGTGACAGAGCTTCCGAAGAGGGGATCCAGATAGCGTTGGAGCTGATTGAGGAGGTCAGGAAACTGCAAGGTGTCCATGGCATTCACCTGATGGCGGTTGGATGGGAAGAAATTGTGCCACGGATTATTAAAGAGGCGGGCTTGATGCCAAAGGAAATGATCCAACAGCAGACCCAGCCGACAGAGCAGGTTGTCAATTCTTGATTGTTTCATGAAAAGTTTGAACCGCTCCTGTTTTTATGAACAGGAGCGGTTTGTTATACTCTACCTATTGATTATCTTGCTTGGCATGGGTATACTGTAGAAGAAACTGGAAAGGATAGGAGATCAAGTTGGAGAAGTTGAAATAGAAGAAGGTTGATATGCGCATAGACAACCTAATATCAATCTTACCGGAGATTTACAGTCAACTTGACCGAGAGATCATCCTAAAAGCTTACCAAATCGCTGAGGAAGCTCATCGGGGGCAAAAACGTGCTTCTGGGGAGCCATATATTAATCACTGTGTTGCAGTAGCAGGGATATTGGCGGAGATGCATGTCCCGCCTGAAGTGATTGTAGCTGCTTTGCTTCACGATACCGTTGAAGACACCCAGATAACGATCGATGAGATTCGTCAATGGTTCGGAGAGCGGGTTGCTATGTTGGTTGATGGGGTTACAAAGCTAACCAACTTGCCAAGAGTATCTCGCGGCGATCAACAGGCAGAAGTGGTTGAACAGGAAGAATTTGAAAGGGAAATGGCAGGAAAACGGGGGTTGCCCGATCCTGAAATAGAAGCCGCCCAAATGATGCGTAGCCGGCGTTATGATGCTGTTTCGGAAACATTGCGAAAGACTTTTTTGGCGATGGGCGAAGACGTTAATGTTGTTTTGATCAAACTAGCCGATCGCCTTCATAACATGCGCACGCTGAGCCACATGCCTGAACATAAGCGTAAGCGGATTGCCCAACAAACCTTGGATATCTTCGCGCCTTTAGCAAACCGGCTTGGTATTTGGAATATGAAGTGGGAGCTTGAAGACCTTAGCTTTCGCTATGTGGAACCCCAGAAGTATAAAGAAATAGCTGATTTATTAGCCGCTCGTCGCTCTCAGCGTGAAGCTGAAATGGAGAACATCAAGTCGAAACTGACTGCTTGTTTGAACAAAGCGGGTATTCAGGCAGAGATCACGGCGCGACCAAAGCATATCTATTCTATTTATATGAAGATGAAGCGCAAAGGCATCCCCTTTGATATGGTTTATGATGTCAGAGGGGTGCGAATTATCGTTGCCGATATACCAACCTGTTATGGCGCTTTGGGTGTTATTCACACCAATTGGCGGCCGATTCCAGGTGCCTTTGACGACTATATCGCCGCGCCGAAAGATAATTTTTACCGCTCGCTGCATACTGCCGTCATTTTTGATGATGGAAAAACCTTAGAATGTCAAATCCGCACTCCTGAAATGCATCAGAACGCTGAATATGGCATAGCTGCTCATTGGCGCTATAAGGAGGGAGTCGCCCGAGATGATGATTACGAGAAGCGGTTGCTCTGGTTGCGCTCTTTGATGGAGTGGCGACAGGATGTCGCTGACGCTAGAGAATTCGTCGATAGCATGAAAACGGATGTCTTTCAGGATCGGGTTTACGTTTTCACACCCAAAGGGGATATTATCGACCTGCCAGCAAAATCGACCCCGATCGATTTTGCCTATCACGTCCATACGGATATTGGCCATCGTTGTCGTGGCGCTAAAGTTAACGGCAAACTAGTCTCATTGGACTATACACTTAAGACCGGGGATCAGGTTGAGATCCTGACAGCCAAGAGGGGAGGTCCCAGTCGGGATTGGCTAAACCCTAACCTTGGATTAGTGCGCACCCAGAGGGCAAAAGCGAAAATTCGTCAGTGGTTTAAGAAACAGGCGCGGGATCAAAATATCAGTCAGGGGAAAATCCTGGTCGAAAAAGAGCTTCGTCGGTT
>OGCI01002600.1_pt1 | contig 11626 bp, 11 predicted proteins | sample 1570021 | NCBI WGS metagenome assembly OGCI01 (sample SAMN06264664, study PRJEB24512) | hot springs metagenome | isolation source: Hot spring water | place: South Africa: Tshipise | collected 2015-06-21
CCCGGCTCCGCAATGGCAATGGAGAAAAACCAGCAATCTCTGCCTGCTTTCTCCGGTTATCCCATACTTCATCCACCCCCGGGATATTCGCCACCATCGCCCCTGCCCGTTCAACAAGACATCCCAACACTATCACCCGGGGCTTGGGCTGCAACCGGCACACCTGCCTGATAAGCGCCCGACAGCTGCGGTCCGCCTGGGCGGTAACGGTACAGGTATTGATAAAAACCGTGTCCGCTGCCTCGGGTTCGGAAACTACCTTAACCCCGGCACCTGCCAGCCGTCCCCGCAGAAGGTCACTCTCTGCCTGGTTTAACCGGCAGCCGATGGTCAGGACTGCCGCGGTCATCGATTACAGATCCTTAAAATCGCGCAGATGGTCTTCCAGTGTGAATTTATCCGGCGGTAACTCCTCCAGCAACCGCTTTGTCTCCTCCTCTTCCTCGGGTGTCTGCGGTTGCAACGCCTTTTCACTCAACAGCACCCGCCGGTTATTCAGGTCAATGCGCAAAACCTTCAGTTCCAGTTCCTCGCCAATCTGATAACTTTCCTTCACCTTCTTACCGCCTCCGCGCACCAGCTGGCTCAGTGGCACAAACCCTTCAATCCCGTAATTCAAACTGACAACAATCCCGGGCTTGGGGATATCCACCACGCGCGCCTTAATCACATCTCCTTCCCTCATCTCCTGCGTCAATCGGTAGAACGGGTCTTCCTGCGTCTGTTTCAAACCTAACGCTATCCGACGGTTCTCCTTATCAATCTCAAGGATAATCGTCTCCACCCCCTGTCCCTTTTTCAACACATCCCGGGGGTGCTTCACCCGTTTGGTCCAGGACAGGTCGGCGTTGTGAATCAGCCCTTCAATCCCTTCCTCTAACTCCACAAACGCACCAAAATCCTTCAACGACTTAACCTTTCCGGTAACCCGCTGTCCAACATAATACCGCTCATCAATCAGCGACCAGGGGTCGGGCATCGTCTGTTTCAAACCTAACGATATCCGGCGGTTCTCCTTATCAATATTAAGAACCACCGCCTCCACCTCCTGGTCAACCGCCAGCACCTGTGCCGGATTATGAATCGTCTTTGTCCAGGACATCTCCGAGATATGAATCAAACCCTCAATTCCCTTCTCCAGTTCCACAAACGCTCCATACTCAGCCAGCGTCGTCACCCGTCCCTTCACCCGGGAACCGATCGGATACTTCTCCTCCACCTTCTCCCAGGGATGTGGTGATAGTTGCTTCAGACCGACGGTAATTCTGCCAGTATTCGGGTCAAGGGAAAGCACCTTAACCTTCAACTTTCCGCCCACCTGCACCACCTCACTCGGGTGTACCACCTTAACCCATGCCAGATCCGAAATATGCAACAGCGCATCCGCCCCGCCAATATCAATAAACGCACCAAAATCGGTAAGCGTTTTCACCGTTCCCTCAATCACATCGCCAACCTGGATCCGCGCCATCACCTCCCGGCGTAAAGCCTCCTGACGTTCCTCAAGGAGCGCCCGACGGGATACCACGATATTCTTCTTATGCCAGTTCACGGAAAGGATCTTCACCTCAAACTCCTTGCCGACCAGTTCATCCATGTTCGGCACCGGACGAATATCCACCTGCGAACCCGGTAAAAACGCATCCAGCCCAAGCACATCAACCGCCAGACCGCCCTTCACCCGATGCAACACCTTTGCCACCACCGGCTCAGCGTTTCCCGACTTCTCCTTAATCGTCTCCCACGCCAGTTGAAAATCCGCCTTCTTCTTGGAAATAACCGGAAAACCATCCTTATCCTCCAGCGCGTCAACATACACCTGCACCTGTCTGCCCTCTACCACCTCATCGGGGTTCCGGAACTCCTCTAAAGGCAGAACACCTTCTGCCTTCAAACCGATATCCACCAGCACCGCATTTGCCAGTCGCTTGATAATCGTACCGGTAACTATCTCTCCCTCCCGTAAAATCGGGAAAGAAGTCGCATAGATGTCTCCGGACTGTGTGCCGGACTGATTGTCTCTAATATCTTCTATCATTCGTGTCAGACCTCCTTAAAACTCGGTCGCGCCTTAACTTACTCCGGGCAACACCGCATCGGGAGCGGGTACCAGGAAGGACACAACCGGAATTGTCTAAAATTCGGGCAATTTCTGCTACCGCACTTGCCGGAGTGGACGCACCAGCAACCACACCAATTCTTTTATAACCTCGCCAGCGCCTTAAATCCAGTTCCTCGGCACCGGTGATATGCTCCACCGGCTTACCCTGGGCACGGATGATATCCGTTAACCGTCGGGTGTTGGCGCTGTTCTTCCCTCCAACCACTACCACCGCATCAACCATCTGCGCCAGCCGGACTGCTGACTCCTGCCGGGCAACCACTTCCGCACATACGGTATCAAAAACCCGAATTTCAGTATAGCGGAAATCAAGCAGCTTGGCAACTGCTTCCTTCAACATCTCCCGGCTGATGGTTGTCTGCGCCACCAGCCCTATCCTGCCCTGCAAACGTAATCCGGGTGAAAAAACCCTTGCTCCTTTACCTGCTGCGGCTAAAATCGCCTTCACCTCAGGATGATTCCTCTCACCCACCACCACCACCTGATAACCGTCGGCACTTAACTTCCGGGCAACATTCTGCACCCGCCGGACATAAGGACAGGTAGCATCAATCACCGCAATCCCCTGCCGGGCACACTCCTCAAGCACCCGGGCCGGACAACCGTGCGCCCGAATCACCAGACACCCATTACGGACATCTACCAGCCTTCGCACCGGCTTAATCCCGGCAGCAGCAAGTTCCTGTAAAACCCGGGGATTATGCACCAGCTGCCCAAAAGTATAAACCCGGGGAAATTTCTTCAACCCTGCCCTTGCCAACCGGAGCGCCCGCTCGACCCCGAAGCAAAAACCGTTCGGTCGGGCAACAATCACCCTGCCCATAAAATCATCGCTTCTCTCCAGCCAGCGCCATCACCCGTTCCTGCACCAGGGCGGTAAACCTGGTATAACCATCCCGATTTACCGGAAACCGCTCTGGAAACACCGCACTGCCAAACCGCACCCGGATCGGCACACAACCCCGGGGCTTAACCCGCAACCCCAGCCGAACAAAATCCCTGTCCACCCAGTAAGAAAGCAACGACCTGCTCAAACCCGAAATAAACGCCGGCACCACCGGCACCTGATTCCGCACCGCCAGCATCCCGATACCGGGTTTAAACTCACCCAGCCTGCCATTCCGGCTCCTTGTCCCCTCGGGAAAAAGCACCAGTATCCTGCCCTGTCGCAACACCCGGGAACACAGCCGGATTGCCCTCCGGTCAACACCACCCCTGCCCACCGGCAGCGCATTCCAGCTCCTTATCAACCAGGCAAACGCCCGATGCCGGAACAACTCCTCCTTAGCAAGAAAATATATCTCTCTGCCTGCTGCCCAGCCGATAAGCAACGGGTCAAAATTAGAAGTATGATTTGCTGCAATAATCTGCGCCCCGGGCAACAACTCCTCCCGTCCCTCAACCCGCAGGGGCAGAAAAAGCCTTGCCCCGGGATAGGTCAAGACCCATGCTATCCGCCAGCGCCAGCGCATAATTCACTGCTCGCCCTGTATCCTTCTTTGCGCCAGCGCACACACCACCGCCACCTCCTCCTCAATTGTCAGATGGGTAGTATCAATTAAAACCGCATCCGGCATCCGGCGCAACGGACTCAAATCCCGGCTGGAATCAATCCTGTCCCGCTGTAAAAGATTCCTCCGCACCTCGCTATCGCTCATCCCCTTATCCAGCCCCTGCTCCTTCAACTCTGCCCGGCGTCGCCTTACCCGCTCCGCAATAGCGCACTCCAGAAATATCTTCAACTGCGCATCAGGAAAAACAACGCTTCCAATATCCCGGCCCTCACAAACAACATTCCTGCCCCTTGCCAGCCGGCGCTGCTCCGCCACCATCATCTTCCGCACCACGCCCAGCGCCGAAACCGCTGAAACCAGCCGATTCACCTCTGGACTCCGTATCTCCCGGCTAACATCCTCGCCATCCAGAAAAACCCTTAAACCACCATCATCCCAGCACAACTCCAGCCGTGTTGAACGCAACAGCTGGCGCAGCGCCCGCTCATCATCCAGGCGCACCCCGCTCCGTAAAACCTTCAGGGTCACCGCCCGATACATCGCACCGGTATCCAGATAAAAAAAGCCCAGCCGCCTCGCACACAACCGCGCTGTCGTTGACTTTCCAGAACCTGCCGGACCATCAATCGCAATAACAAAACCGTGCTTATTACCCTTACCTGCCACCCGGCGAACTCTCCCTACTCTACTGACTCCCGCAGGGCGTACTGCTGTGCCAGATGCAACTGCATATGCCGTAACCGCGAGGCGATGGTCTGCGCCACCAAACGCATCATCACATAACCCAGCCTCGGGTCCTCAACAAACAACCGCTCCAGCTCTGACACCTCAAACTCCAGATAACTGCAATCGGTAATCGCCCGGCTCCCGGCGGTATAATGCGGATTACCCACCAGACCTGACCAGGCAAACATATCCCCCGTGCCCAGCGTGGTAATCTGATATGTCTGATTAACAACCCCGAAATCCAGGGTTAAAATCACCCCCAGCCTACCTGAAACCAGAACATAGAACTTACTCGCCGGCTCGCCCTGCAAATCAATCGGCTCCCCCGCCTTCACCTTCTTCAACTTTGCCAGTCGGGCAACCTGCTCCAGTTCTGAACGCTCCAGTTGCTCAAACCCCTTAATCCCCTGCAAAAACGATACGATATCCATCACTTACCTCCTAAAAACTCTCCTGCAAAGACACATAGAAAACCCGATTCAACCTTGTCCTCTCTTTATTCCCCAGTATGTCGCGCAACGCAAACCCAACCCGCACCCGGTCCTGAAAAGTCCATACCATCCCGGCATTCAGCCACCCGCCCCGAAACTTACCATTACCGGGCAGGTCATTCAAACCCGGGTCATACTCTGCCACCAGTTCCACATTACCAGGAAACAACTGGTTAACCACCACAAACCCATTAAACCCCTGCCACCAGTTCACGCCCAGTTCACAATAGGTCCGGCTTGCCTCAATTGTCTTACCGATTGCCAGAAAAACCCCTTTCTCCTTCACAGTAAACCGATCCCCGCCCTTACTGTAATAATCATAACCCTGGCTTTCAAACCCCAGCGCCAGGTCGGGCGCATAACCCGCCTCCTTCAAAACCGCAAATCGCACCAGAAGTTCTGGTCTTGGTCTTGACAACTCGGGATTATCTGAACCGATAAAGCGATTCACGCTATAACTCATCCCCATTGTCAACCGGTCAAAAAGCCCGACACCAAACCGGGCGATTATTCCGCCCTCGCCCCACAACCGCAGACCGGCAAGATACTCACCATGCGCCAGCGAGATCGGCACTGGCTGGTCAATATGATAAATAATCCCCTGAGCGGACAACCCCGCTACCAGCACAACAAAACAGCATATTATACTTCTCATGCTTTCAGGATAGACCAAACCCCTCCCTCTGTCAACACTTCCAGCACCGGAAAGGAAAAAGGCTTAAACTTCCGGGTGTTAACAACACCCTTCCTCTAAAAAGCGGCTCCTGTTATTCTATTTATTATACCCGCTACACTTACTGTTACCGACTCTTAACGATTTTATTAACAGCAGACATTAACCAGCCCTACTTCTCCCACTCCTCACTTTTCTGTTCCACAAACCTATCGCCATTCCCTATATAGCGCGACTCCACCCAGCCCCGGAAATGACGTGTTTCAATAAAATTCGGACGCACAATGGTTGTCATCAAAGTTGTCCATCCTGCCTCTCCATCAAGTAAAACCTCGGCTCGCATTCCTTTTACCGTCGGCACCATATCCACCACATAGATACGATCATCGCTCACCTCTACTCCTCTATAAATTTTAGCAATCACCACCGGCTTATGCGGACTCACAACATAACCAACCGCAAACTCCAGAATATTTTCATCCCCTTCGGACATATCGCAACCAGCAATATAGGTCTTCTCGCCCCTGCCTGTGTAAACAAACCAGTAGCCCGTCTGTTCTCCGTAAATTTTCAAGGTGTCATTCTTACCATCGCCATCAACATCCAGATAATAAAAAACCGGCTCGGTTAAAGAATCCAGCCGCACGCGCACAACATTCACATCGCCATAATAATCACGAACCAGCAACTTGCCATTCAAAAAAGACAGGGCAAACACCAGGGGAACAACTATCCTCCTAATAAAACACCTCCCTTTTACCTGTGTATCTCAATCAAACCTTTGCTTCCCTCTGCTATCTTTATTGTATGGCATGGCGCAGAAGCGAGAAAGAGCAGAAGCGCAATTGTTAAACTTCTGCTCTTCCGCACTAATCACTTCTGCTCTCCTGTGTAATCCTTGTTTTAGTGGATGTAGCATAGCAACCTTAACATCTCAGTGCTCCCTTATCTGGTTATATAAACCCGTATTATCTCATAAACAACCCAAATCAGTCAAGGCGGTGCATTTTACCGCCAGCAATTTTTTGTGTCAAGAAAAAACGGCTCGGTTTTCTGTCACTTTTCTCTTTTTTATATTAGAGCCATAAAAGGGGCGTTTTTTAACCGCCCGGGGAAGCATTGCCGGGATAAGTTGCAGAATTTACAATTGTTAGGTGTTTAAGCCGGTATAAATGGGGCAGGTGTCTGGATAGTCCCGGGGATGACCCCGCATTTTGTCCTGAACACCGCGGGCAGAAGGTAATGGTAGATAATCTTTAAGAGCATTTTTTCGTTGCCGGTCAGAACCGCTTTACTTGACGTCAGGGGTTCTGACCGGTAAACTGTCCGGGATGAGATTGAGTAATCTGCCCGGGGTTTTGTTGCTGGGCTTGGTCTGTGTTCTTTCCTGCGGTGCGTTGCCACCAGCACCAGGGTCACAGGAGAGGGTAACGCTGGCGAGTGCCAATGAGGATATCACCCGTTCCCGGGTGAATGCGATTGTGGTGGCGGCGCAGAAGGTGAGCCCGGCGGTGGTTTCGGTAGTTGTTACCCAGACCCGGGTGGTGAGTTATGACCCGTTTGACCTGTTCGGTTTTGATGACTTTTTCCGGGACTTTTTCCCCCGACACACCTTTCGTCAGGAGATACGCTCCATGGGTTCGGGCGTGATTGTTGATGCCCGTGGTTATATTGTTACCAATGCCCATGTGGTAAGGAATGCGACGAAGATTAAGGTAACCCTGCCGGATAACCGGAGTTTTGATGCCGAGATGGTGGCGCTGGATAATGAGCGTGACCTGGCGCTTTTGAAGATTAGGGGCGAGAATCTACCGGTGGCAACACTGGGTAATTCTGATGACATTTTGATTGGCGAGTGGGCGATTGCCATCGGTAACCCTTTTGGTTTTCTGATTGAGGACGTCCAGCCGACAGTGACCGTCGGGGTGATTTCCGCATTGCACCGGGACATTAAGGCGAGCCGGGGCGGCGGGATTTACACCGATATGATTCAGACCGATGCGGCAATTAATCCGGGGAATTCGGGCGGTCCACTGGTTAATGCGCTGGGCGAGGTGATCGGGATTAACACCTTTATCTTTTCCCATGCCGGTGGTTCAGAAGGGGTCGGTTTTGCCCGACCGATAAATGAGGTGAAGCGGTTTATTCAGGAGGCGCTGGGTCAGGGTGCGGTTGATTATGAAAAGGTAAGCACGCGGATTGGTGCGGTGGTGGCGGATGTTAATCCGGCACTGCGCCAGCGGTTCGGACTCGCCCATACCCGGGGCGTGGTGGTGGTTGCGGTTAACAGTGGTTCTGTTGCCGAGCGCATCGGACTGCTGCCCGGTGATGTGGTTCTCCTGCTGAATGGCAAGGTGGTAAAGAGCGCCCGCACCTTTAAGGAGAAACTGGACAGTTCGGGTCCGGGTATTGACCTGGTGATTGACCGGAAGGGTGAGCAGTTAAGGGTCCTTTATCAGTTGCGATGAGTTCCCGTTATTCGACACCGGAGATGGCAGAACTGTGGAGCGAGGAGGCAAAGTTTTCCTCCTGGCTGGCAGTGGAGAAGGCGGTTGCCCTGGTGGAAGGGGAACTGGGGATAATCCCGAAATCGGCAGCAGCAAGGATTCAGGATGCGAGTTTTAAGATTAAGGAGATTGAGCGGTTTGAGAAACAGACCAATCATGATGTCATCGCCTTTACCAGAAGCGTTGCCCGGAGTGTGGGCGAGGACGGGCGGTATGTCCATTACGGTTTAACATCTTATGATGTGGTTGACACCGCACTGGCACTGCGTCTGCAGCAGGCGTGCCGGATAATCGCTGCCGAGCTGCGGGTCTTGAGTAATACGGTGCAGGGGCTTGCCCGTAAGTATCGGGACACACCGATGATGGGCCGAACCCATGGTGTCCATGCTGAACCAATTACATTTGGTTTGAAGTGCCTTTCCTGGTGGAGTGAGGTTGAGCGCAATCGGCAGCGGATAGAGTGGGCCGGTCAGGAGAGCGCTTACGGTAAACTGTCGGGTGTGGTTGGTGCCTATACCCAGCTGGCACCGGTGGTGGAGCGGATGGTTTTGCGCCGGCTCGGTCTGAAACCAGAACCGGTGGCAACTCAGGTTGTGCCCCGGGACCGGCACGCCCTGGTGCTGGGTGTGCTGGCATTGATTGCCGGAATGCTGGAGCGCATCGCCACCGAGATCAGAAATCTGCAGCGCACCGAGATCGGGGAACTGGGCGAGCCTTTTGGTAGAACCCAGGCGGGTTCATCAGCGATGCCGCATAAGAAGAACCCGATTATCTGCGAGCGCGTCAGTTCTCTTGCCCGGGTGGTTCGCAGTTACAGCCTGGTGGCGCTGGAGAACATTCCGCTCTGGCATGAGCGCGACCTGACCAATTCGGCGGCAGAACGGATTATCATTCCCGAGTCTTTTACCCTTGTCCATTACTGCCTGCGCCAGATGAATAAGGTGCTGGGCGGTCTGGTGGTGAACCCGGAAAGGATGGCAGCGAATCTGCGTCTGACCGGCGAGACATTTTTCTCCCAGGCGCTACTGCTGGCGCTGGTGGAGAAAGGGATGAACCGCAACCGTGCCTATCGGCTGGTGCAGAAACTCGCCTTTACCGCCACCGCAGAGAAGAAGGGGTTTCCGGAACTTGCCCGCCAGAGCCCGGCGGTGCGCCGGCTTCTGTCCGATAAGGAGTTAGACCGGGTGTTTGATATGAAAAAACTGCTCAAAAACATCCGGGTGATTTATCAGCGGGTAGGGCTGTCCGGTGATTGATTTCAGTTTTACTCCAGAACAAATTTTTGTCCAGAAACTGTGCCGGGATTTTGCCCGTAATGAGGTCCAGCCGGTGATTGGGGAAAATGACCGCAAGGGGTTTTTTGACTGTAACATCACCCGCCGGATGGCAGAACTGGGTATCCTGGGGTTGACCATCCCTGCCGGTTATGGTGGTAGCGGTAATGATTACATCAGCCTGGGGCTTGCCTGTGAAGAACTGGAGTATGTTGACACCTCGCTGCGGGTTGTGCTGTCGGTGCACATCGGACTTAACTCCCTGACGCTTTTAACCTGGGGCAATGAGGAGCAGAAGCAGCGCTTTCTTGTCCCACAGGCAAGGGGTGAAAAACTGGGCGCATTCGGTCTGACCGAACCCGGTGCTGGTTCTGATGTGGTCGGGATTCAGAGCCGGGCGGTAAAGGATGGCAATCATTATATTCTTAACGGTGAAAAGACCTGGATCTCCCTGGCTGATGTTGCTGACCATTTTCTTGTTTTTGCCTGGGTTGACCAGGAAAAGCAGAAGCGCCGTGACCATTCTGGTATCGCCTGCTTTATCCTGGAACGGGGCCGGGACGGGCTGACCACATCCACCATCAAGGATAAACTTGGTGTCCGGGCAGGCAATACCGGTTCAATTTTTATGAGCGAGGTGCGGGTGCCTGAGGAGAACATGCTCGGTCGGCCCGATGAAGGTTTTAAAATTGCACTGTTTGCCATTGACCAGGGGCGCTATACCGTTGCGGCTGGTGCCGCTGGTCTGATCCGTGCCTGCCTTGATACCGCAATTGACTACTCTCGCAACCGGATGACATTTGGTAAACCGATCGCCGAGCATCAGCTGATCAAGGAGATGATTGGCGAGATGGCGGTTGACTATGAAGTGGCACGGCTAATGTATCTGAAGGCGGGCTGGCGCAAGAATCAGGGTATTCCGGGCACCCGCGAGACATCAGCCGCAAAATTTTACGCCTGTGCCGCAGCAGAAAGGGCAGCAAGTAATGCGGTGCAGATCCTGGGCGCCTACGGATTCTCCGAGGAGTATCCGGTTGCCCGTTTTTACCGTAACGCCAAGGGTGCTCAGATCTATGAGGGCACGCGGGAGATTCATAAACTCCTGCAGGCGGACTATGCCCTGGGACTGCGTCAGGATAAACCCCTGCGCTGTCCCCTGCCCAGACCCGAGGTGTCATAACCAGAGGAGGAATATGCCGGTGGTTTTTCTTAAATCCGGTGGCACGGCGGTGTGCGGTGGCTACACGGTAAAAGATGGTGTTGTGAAGATGGTTGATGTTACCTTTAAGGATGCCGGTGTGCCTGAGGGTAAGGAGAAACAGCCTGAGGCGATTGTGTCCCTCGCTAATGTTCTTTTTATCGTCCCGGGACAGTAAATCGGCACCGGCTGAACCAACCGCGTCCGCTCTTTCCGGCCGGGGCGAGAACCCAATCCAATTGTAATGGCAAAGCGGGCGGTGCTGGTGCGGAAGATTATTGAGCTCCGCACCGCAGTAAATGAGGCGCTGGATTTTCTTAACTTTGACTTTCAGGGTAAACGGGTCTGGGTTAAACCCAATCTCCTTGCCCCGCACCCACCATCTCGTGGTGTAACAACCGACCCAGAACTGGTGCGGCTGGTGGTGCGCGGGCTGGTGCAACGGGGGGCAAAGAAGGTTACAGTTGGTGACAACCCGGCTGGTGTGCGCCGGGTGGCAATGGAAACATTTCTCGCACCGACCGGTGTGGTGGCGGCAAGTGAAGGTTGTTTTCACAACATCAGCATCAACTCGATAACTATGAAGTTAAACTCCCGTTTTCTGCCCGAGGTGCCGGTGTCCGCCATCATCAATGAGGTTGATGTCATCCTTAACCTGCCGGTGTTCAAGACCCACGGGCTGACCATTATCACCGGCGCAATTAAAAATATCTTTGGCATTATACCGGGTGGACACAAAACCTATCTGCACAGTCGCGCGGACAATGCTGAGGAGTTTGCGGAACTTTTAGTGGACATCTATCAGGCGGTGCCGGTGCCGGTGTTGACAATTATGGATGGCATCCGGGGAATGGACGGACCAAATGGTCCGAGCAGCGGTCGGGTGCTGAACCTCGGTCTTCTCCTCGCCAGCGCTAACCCGGTGGCGCTGGATACAGTGATGACCCTGCTTGCCGGCGGCAGACCGGAAAGGATCCCGACCCTGCGCATTGCCAGCATGCGGGGGCTCGGTCCAGTTGAGAAGAATGAGATAGATATTACCGGTGCTTTTCAACCCATTCCCGGGTTTGTCCTGCCTCCGGTCGGGCTGGCAGCAACGGTAACCCGGTTGTCCAGGTTTG
>OGCI01002605.1_pt1 | contig 11596 bp, 9 predicted proteins | sample 1570021 | NCBI WGS metagenome assembly OGCI01 (sample SAMN06264664, study PRJEB24512) | hot springs metagenome | isolation source: Hot spring water | place: South Africa: Tshipise | collected 2015-06-21
TACCGAACATTGCAATTGTATATGCCTGAAATAGTTTTACAGAACCTTCTCCAATTACATATTTAATAATATCATTGAAATGAATTCCTCCGGCTAATGAAATGAAAAAAGCCATCAAAGGCAAAGCAATTAATGCGGGTATCTTTCTGAAAAACATCATAAGAGCGAATAACAGAAAGATTATTATTAGAAGACTTACTTGGAAAAATTCCATAAGATTTATAATTAGTTTTTATAATTTAATCAAACTCTTTGAAGAATTTATTTTTTTCTCTTATTAGCAAAAAAAAATTTTTTACTATATTTCTGACAGTAAGAATTATTAAAATAATCTTTTTTAATTAGCAACTATGAGGCAATTATGAAAAAATTTTTACTTTCTTTTTTCTCTCTTATTCTTATCCTCAATTTAATATCATATGCACAAGGACAGGAAAAATGGTACTATACCAAAAGACTTTATTTCCCTCCAGCAGATTCAAATAAAGTAAGACCATATCTTGCAACTTTAGCATCTAATGGAACACCCTTTGGGTGATTTCATCAAGAGTGCTTGATATAAATGCAAACAATGCAATTTATAAACTCGCTCCCGGAGATACTATGTTCACTAAATTTATTGACTACAATTTAAATGGAGACTCTGATACTTTAACTGGAAACATTGGTTTTCTTAGAGGTATTACTGTTCTTGGGAATACTCTGTATATTGTTGCAACTCAACCTTATCCCAAAACGGTACCTCATACTGTTTCAGCTACTTATCTTTATCCAAACTTCGATACAACTCAAGTAATCAAATATGGTTTTGGAATTCAGGGAAGTGGATATGGTTCTTATAATCACGGAGCAGCTATTAGCAAAGATTCGATTTTATTTACGGGTCTTTCCTTCGGAACAACTTTCAGATGCTAAAATTTCAGTTATGGATGGGTCGGTGGACCAGCTTATGGTTCTTACGTTCCACCTCCAACTTACGCAATGGAACCAGGAGGTCCTGATCAGGGCGGAAGAAGTTTTATCCGAGATGTTGCTTTGATTCCTAATGCTAATTATGCTGATACTACTGTTCCTTTTTATACTTCGAGAAATTCAATCGCATCAACTCAGCTTACTGGTGGTATTGCAAAATAGATTGGCGGCAGTCAATACAATCCACAGACTTATCGCCCATTTAGAATTGAAGATTTTGACTTTTTCCTAAGATTTATTGATCCTTATCCTTGTGGAATTACAGTAGATAAAGACCAATTACTTTGGGTTGCCGGTATTGATTCAACAAGACGTTGGGTAAAAGCCTTTCAGATTGATGGTATAAATGCTATTGAAATGTATGATTTACCGAGTAAATTCAGTCAGGATATAGCTGATCCAAATGGTGCTCCGATGATTTCTCCCTGCGATGTTGCTTTGAACCAAAACGCTAATGTGGCTTATGTAATTGATATGTGGTCAAGGGCTGCGTTTAAATTTGAAAAGCTAACTGTTTCAGTAGATAAAAATGAAATTAAAGATTTTGATTACTCACTCGAACAAAATTATCCCAATCCTTTCAACCCAAATACAATGATTAGATTTACTCTCCCATCTGCTGCATATGTAAAATTGGTTGTTACTGATATCTTAGGTAATGAAATTCAGACTATTGTAAATGAATATTTGCCAGCAGGTAAACACACAAAAAGTTTTAACGGAGAAAATCTTGCAAGTGGTATTTATATCTATTCAATTTCAGCAGACAATTTCAGAATGAGTAAAAAAATGCTTCTAATGAAATAGTTTTTAGTCCCGCTTATTTTGGCGGGATTTTTTTATAAAAATTTATTTATGGAACTTTTATGAAAATAGATACTAATTTTTTATTCGGTTTGTTGATATCCATCCTGATTAGTTTTATAGCTTTTCCTTAGGGACAAACTGGTAAACTGGTTGGAACTGTCTTCGATGCTGCAACTAATGAACCTCTGATTGGCGCGAACATAATGCTTGAAGGTACTAATACAGGTGCTGCCACAAATGTTGACGGTAGATTTTTAATACTGAATATTCCCCCTGGTAAATACAATGTTACTGCAAGTATGATAGGTTATGCAAAGGTAACAGAAAAGAATGTTGAAATATTTATAGACAGAACAACGCAAATTAGCTTTAAACTTTCCGATGAATCAGTTCAACTTGAGCAGGTTGTTATAGTTGCTAAAAAACCTCCGATTATAAAAGACAGAACTTCAAGCCAAACTCATATAGATGATAAACAAATTCAGGCAGCACCAATTGAAGGATTGAGGGTAGCGCTTGATTTAACTTCCGGTTTTCAGAAAGATCAAAAAGGTAATTATTCAGTTCGCGGTTCTGGTTCATATGAAGTTAATTTCCAGATAAACGGAGTTGAACAAGTAAACTCAAATACAAGTGCGCCAGCTACATTCGGTACCGAAAAATCAGATAATTCCTGGAAATATGACGTCAATCCGCTTGGGGTTCAACAGTTACAACTTATTACCGGTGGTTTTTCTGCTGAATATGGAAATGCTCAGGCAGGAGTTGTTAAAGTTGTATTAAAAGATGGTGCTCCCAGATTCACTGGTGAGTTTAGAGTTGAATACAGACCTGCAGGTCAATATCATTATGGCAATTATGTTTATGATAAAAATAATTGGGAATGGCAGAAATGGGGAAGCTTAGATAAATGGATGGCTCAGAAAAATAGCATTGCTTCTGAATTAAAACTTGACATCAAATATCAGTGGTATAAAGATAATAACCCACAGAAATACGCTGAGTTGGTTGATAGAGAAATAAGATGGGCTTATAACCTTTGGGTAAAAAATCACGAACCTTCCGATGATAATGTTCTTGGTGTTTATGATTATAGAAAATATTCTTATCAAAGATATTTATTTGGATTTGGTGGTCCTTTGGGAAAAGACCCGAACTTATTAAAGTTTTATATCTCAGGAGAGTATAAGAAAAATCCAACTCGTCTTCCAACTCCGGAAAAGGTTCAGGTAACTCAAAACTATATTTTAAATCTTACTTATCAACCTGTTCCAGAACATAAATTAAGATTAATGACTAGTTATCAAAGTTATCTCGGTGGAATTTGGTCAGGTTCTTCTGATATTCGTTGGTCGGGACTTGCATTCACTCCTCCGGGAGTTTCAACAAAATATTTAGTTACAATTGATCCTGTTAGAAATGAACAAACTTTTGCTCAAACATTGAACTGGGTTTATACAATAAGCAACACTTCATTTGCAGAATTGATATTCTCACATCAAAATGAAAAATATGAACTTCCTTATAAATATCTTGCAGGTTATGGATTGGAAGTTGACAGAGCTGATAGTTCACTTGATCCGAGTGGAACTGTTCTGAGAGAAGGAAGCTGGTGGGAAAAAGATTATTTCAGAGCTCCCTTTAGTTTTAGCACTAACTATTATCAGGACAGCAGAACAGAAAATTACGGTTTAAAGCTTGACTATACTAACCAAATTAGTTCTTATCATTTAATTAAAACAGGAATGAGTTTTAATTATTGGGATATGCTTAACAATGGAGTGAATTCAAGTTTTCAGGCGAATAGTTTTGTCGCCCGTAATGGATTCGCAGATTTTTATCGTGCTTATCCTATGAGTATAGGATTTTATATTCAGGATAGAATGGAATTCGAAGGAATGATTGCTAACATTGGTCTTCGTGCTGAAGCATATAACTTTCAGGCGAGAGTTCCGATTGATCCTTTTAATTATCTCTATCCCGGTACAGATGGACCCGGTATTGTTGGAAACCCAAACACAAAAGATTCAGAGACAAAATATATTTTCTTACCGAGAGTCGGTGTTTCATTTCCAATTGGTGAAAGTACTGCATTCAGACTTCAGTATGGTCATTTCGCCTCTATGCCTATTTTCAGTCAAGGATTATCAAATAAAACATGGGTCGGATGGCAGGGAATAGGTAATCCGAATTTAGATCCTAAAAAAACTATTCAATATGAATTTGGATTACAACAAACAGTTGGTGAAAATCATCGCCTTGACTTAGTTCTTTATTATAATGACAGAGTTACTCAAATCGGTTCACAAAATATCGCAGCATACACAGGTAGCAGAAATCAATTTGCTGGATTTACAAATGACAATACACCATTGTATTACTATTTTTCTTATGCCAACAATGCTTTTGGTTCGACTCTCGGATTCGAAGCTACTTTAGAAACATTTGCAACAAAGAACTGGTCTTATAGAATTAGCTACAGCTTATCTCAAACCACAAATGGAAACTATGGACCTCAGATGATTTATCCAGATAATACCAGAGGATATTCTGCAAGAAATTTTACCGGAGAATTTTTAGCTTCTTGGGATCGTACTCATAATTTGAGAACTTTGGTTCAACACTTTTGGGATGAGAATGAAGGACCTGAATTATTTGGAATTAAACTTCTCGCAAATTCTTCTTTGAGTATGACTTATACTGCTCAATCAGGTACTCCATTTACTTACATAACCGATTTTGGATTGCGGGATGTTGTTAATAATAGAAGATATCCTATTGAATCAAGTGTAGATTTAAACTTCATTAAAAATATTAATTATGCAGGATACAGATTAATTCTTGGAGTTAGGGTGATGAATTTGTTTAATAACAAATGGATTACTCCAATGTCAACTAATGAAGATATCAATCTTTGGGTAGAAGAAGGAGTAACGATGATAGACCCAGGCAATAAACCAAATCGTTTCAGTTATCTGATTGCACCTTACAGAGCGTTCAGTAATATTCCCCGACAAGTTTTCTTCACTATTGGATTTGGGTTTTAGATATGAATAGAATAAAATTTATCAAAGTAAAAACTTTAATTCTTCTTTTGTTTGTTATTCTTAGTAATATAATTTTTTCTCAGGTTGAATCTTCATCATTGATATTCAATCGTGGGAAACTTTGGCAAACCGTTCAATTTGGAAAAGTAGGTCCTTCATTTAGCAACTGGACTCAAAGAGGAATCGGACTCGATTGGCCAGGATTTGATGCTAGTTTGATTAGTGATAATATCGGTGGACAAGCATCTCATCTTGTTTCGGGTGGTTTGATAGTTGGATCGAAATGGACTCGTGATAGTATCCTTTCAGTTGAAGAATGGTCAATGTATGCGGGCTCTGTTACTGAAGGAGCAGGTGCCAAATATACTGTAACAAAACACAGAAGAATGTTTCCTAATAATTCAAATCATTGGTTGCAAACAAATCCAAATGTTGGCGAAGAAGTGATTGAAACTGTTTGGGAATACAATGTCAATTACACAGATGAATTTCAAATCAAAAGAATGTTGCCAGTTCGTGTCAGAAGAACTTCTCATCAATGGAGTGGCTCCAAATTAGATGAAAATTATATCATTCACGAGTATGTAATTAAAAACATCTCTCCTGAAATTAAAGCTAAAGTTCCTCCAACAAGATTTGTTGCTGATACATTATATGATTTTTATGCAGTGATAAATTATGGAATTCATTCAAACTCAAGATCCTGGAATGTATTGTTTCCATCTCTTACTCCGGGAGCAAGAAATACACAATTCTTCTATCAGGCATCAAGAAGATTATTATACGGCAGGGCTGCTGATTATCCCGAAACTCCTGGATTAACTGAAGATTTTGGTTTTTCGCCTGTGTTTGGTCCGATAGTAAATGGAAGACCAACTGGTGAATATCTTGCTCCGGCTTTCGCAGGATTTAAATTGTTATATGCTTCTCCGAATAAAAACGGACAAGTAAGTAATGTCGCAAGATTTGGTTGGTCGGCTGCAAGTAATTCAATTGATTTAAGTGGTCCTTTGACTAATTTGGGTTCTTTGGAATCGCAATATTCTTTCGTTTCAGATATTCGTCTCGCAGCAAATTTTGTAGCAAGCTCAACTGATACAATTTTTATGACTCGCTCAAGGATGTGGTCTTTAATGCAATTAGGTCCTTTTAATATAATGCCCAATGACTCAATCCGAATTGTAATTGCTGAAATTGTAGATGGTGTCGATTATAGTCAAGCAATTAATCCTGCTGGAAATCCTGTTAATATAATTAATCGAGATTCAAGAAATGCTTTCTTTGCAAGTGCTGATAGAGCTCAGCTTACTTACGATAGCGGCTTGAAACATCCAAATCCTCCTGCAGCACCAAAACTTACAATTGATTATAACAGAGAGAGTCAAACAGTAGCAAATGTTTTAACATGGTCTAATGAAAAAGAATTTCTCCCAGATCCAGGAACAGGCATTATGGATTTGAAGGGTTATATAGTTTATCGTTCTGATTTTCTTCCAATTGGTCCCTGGATTCCGATTGATACTATTCTGGTTGGTGATATGAGATATCTCAGTGGTTCAAAGTACAAATATATTGATTCAGCGGTAACTATCGGACAAAGGTATTATTACTCTCTTACTTCATTTGATAACTCTTCTCTTGAAACTTCGATTTTCGCTAACAGAACTCAGGTCCCGTTTACAGCAACACTTGCACCTAAAGAAAATCTAGATGAAATTCTTGTAGTTCCAAATCCTTTTGTAATTGGAGAGGGATTTTCACAGCCGGGCGAACAGGACAAAATTCAGTTTGTTAATATCCCTAATCCTTGCACTATCAGAATTTATACAGTTCGAGGAGATTTAGTAAAAACTATTATAGTAAATGAAGGTGATGGAGCGATAGTTTCCTGGGATCAGGTTACAGACTATGGACAATTTGTTGAAAGTGGCATTTATATTTTTCATGCCGAATCAAAAGGCAAAACCAAAATCGGAAAGTTCGCAATAGTGAGATAAAACTTATGAATAAATTTTATCAGATATTAAATCGTATTTTTTTATTGACAATGATTCTTTCATTAACAATAAATGCGCAAGATTTCAAAAAGACAGCAACTGCTGGATTCACCTTTCTTGGAATTCCGGTTACTGCCCGATATGCTGCATTAGGTGAGGCTTCAGTTGCTTTATCTGATTTGAACTCTGACGGAATTTTTATAAACCCTGCTGTGTTGGGTTTTACCAATCAAACTCATTCATTTTCTACTTCATATGCGAATTGGTTTGCTGATATAAAACATTATGCTGCAAGCTATTCATATAATTCGGGATTTGGTGTTTTTGCTGCTGGAGTTGTGATAATGGATTTTGGCTCAATGCCGAGAACCATAACAGGCGGAGGTCAGAAAGTTTATAATGTAATTGGAACTTTTAGTGCAAATTCAATTGCTGCTTCTTTTGGCTATTCGAAAATGCTAACAGATAGATTTTCTTTTGGTATCGCAGCTAAATATGTGGAAGAGAAAATTGATGTTTACAAAGCCAGTAATATTCTTCTCGATGGTGGTGTGTTGTATTATACAGGACTTGGCTCATTAAGAATCGCAGCAAGTTTGCAGAATTTTGGTACAAACACAAAGTTCATAAACGATGAATTTAAAATGCCAATCACTTTCAAACTCGGAATGGCTGCTGAAGTTCTTGGAAGTAAGGACTCAGATTATCGTGTAACTTTAATTTCAGAAGCGAGTCATCCTACCGATGCAAACGAACGATTGAACTTCGGAACAGAAATAAGCTGGAATGAAATGATCACTTTCCGTGCAGGTTATAAATTCTTCTATGATGAAGAAACTTATTCACTTGGAGTTGGTGTCAATCCAAAACTTGATATACCAATGAATCTGGATTTTGCTTTTGCTGATTATGGAAGACTTGGTAAAATTTTAAGACTATCCTTACAATTAGGTCTGTATTAAAGAGTTTAATTATGAAAAAAATATTTCTAATCAGTTTTGTATTTCTTTTGAGCATTTCTACTTACGCACAATTGCAGACAATCAGTCTCTATTCTGATTATTCTTTTGCCGGGAAGAAAAATCTTCAAATTACTCGTGCCGATGCAGTTGGTGCGTTGGTTCAACTGAAATTTAATGTTTATGAGAATTTCGGATTTTCTATTATATCTGGTTACAAACTTTATTCTTTGAATGAACCTGATGTCTTAAAGACTTGGAATTGGGATTTCTGGACAAACAGATATTACCCTAAAATTGTTTCTGATTTAAGAGCTGACCCGAATTTGTCAGTTGAAATCGGAGCAATTCAAAAGATGGATTTAATTCCAGTTATTCTTTTTATCAATTATGATATAATTCCTTTTGAAGATCTTAAAATTACTCCGTCTGCTGGGGCTGGCGTGAACTTCTATACAAGAAGAATGTTTGCAACTGAAACATGGACAAAAAAATTTCCTCAGGCGAATCATTCATTTACTTATTCTTACAGAAATTTCGCACCTGATAAAAAAGGAAATCCAGTTTTTGCAAAGTTCGGTCTGACTTTTACTTATAATCTGTTGAGTTATCTTGACCTTTCTGCCTCATCGAGTTACTCAAAAATATTTGAAACCAAAAATTCAATGGGCTACGACACTTTCCCATTTGATAGTGAAATCTCTTTTAACATCGGATTATCATTTAAGTATTAACTATGAAAAAATTATTTACCTTTATATCAATCATTTTTATTTCATTCACACTTCAAGCTCAGAATAAATTTTTAGTTGGAGCATCTGCTAATTATAATGTGCCTGTTGGTATGCTTTCAAACCGCCTTGAAGCTGCTCCGGGCTTTTTAATCTATGCAGGCAAACAGATTTCTTCCGATTGGACTTGGATTGGAAAAATTGAATATTTCAAATTAACAGATGTTAATAAAAGTCAGATGAAGAAGTTTGTGAAAAGTGATGTCTTGGGTACGATTAAAACTTTTGAATTTCCGCTGCCTAAAATCAAAATGGATTTAACAGTTGCCGGACTTACAGCTGAAGCTAAATACAATTTTTTCAGAACAGATCTTATTGATGCAAATCTTAATCTCGGCTTTGGTTTCTTTTACTGGGAGCATTTCAGAAGTGATTATAAAGATTCTCTCTTCGTAGATTCGACTGGAGCAGGAAATCTTATCCTTGTTGAGTCTCTTAATGTACCATCATTGAAACAAAAAGATTGGAGTGGCGGAGTCAATTTTGGTCTGGATGTTAATTTCAATATTTATTCCCCAATTAGCTTAAATCTTTCAGCAAATTACAAGTTGATAATTGCAGAGCTTTGGCCTACACTTGCATTGAATCTTGAAAATGTAAGTGGTCTGCAGTTTCTTGATTTAAGAGCCGGAATTAAGTTTAACTTTTAAAGTTGCCTTAATTTGTTTTGAGATAATATGAAAAAGCTAATATTATATCTAATGTTTATAACACTATTTGGTTGTTCACCTCAAAAACCTGAAAACGAAGCCGTTAGAGGAGTCTGGCTTACCAATGTGGATAGTGAAGTTCTCAATTCTAAAGAAAATATAATTGAAGCAGTAAATCTTCTTGATGAACTAGGTTTTAATACAATCTTTGTTGTTGTTTGGAATAAGGCAATGACTACATATCCAAGTAAAATAATGAAAGAACTTACTGGTGTTGAGATTGATACATTGTTCCCGCGAATTGATCCTCTCAAAGAATTGATTGAAGTTGCTCATAGTAAAAACATAAAAGTAATTGCTTGGTTTGAATTTGGATTTTCAACTTCATACAATTTAGGCGGTGGACCTATTCTTAAGGCAAAACCTCATTGGGCGGCAAAAGATATTAAAGGAAATTTAGTTACTAAAAATGGCTTTGAATGGATGAATGGATTCCATCCTGAAGTTCAGCAATTTATGCTATCTCTGATTATGGAAGTTGTCAGAAATTATAACATAGACGGAATTCAGGGAGATGACCGATTGCCTGCGATGCCCTCAGAATCAGGATATGATGAATATACAGTTAATCTTTATAAATTTTATCATCAAGGAAAAAATCCACCATCGTATCATAAAGACTATGATTGGATAAAATGGAGATCCGGATTACTTACCGATTTTATGAAAACAATTTATGATTCAGTTAAAAACTATAATAAAAATCTAATAGTATCAATGGCACCAAGTATTTATCCTTGGAGTGAAGAAGAATATTTGCAGGATTGGCCTGCTTGGTTAAGAGCGGGATATGTTGATTTGGTTTGTCCTCAAGTTTACCGATACAACTTTAACGATTATAAAAAAGAATTAAACGAAATTGTAAATGAACAAATAAGCAATAACGATTTGAAAAAATTGTATCCCGGAGTTCTTCTCAAAGTTGGCAGTTACTATCCATCAGAAGAATTTTTGAGACAGATGATAACAGAGAATCGAAATTATGGTTTAAATGGTGAGGTCTTCTTCTTTTATGAAGGAGTGAAAAAATTTCCGGAACTTTTCCGTGAACTGTATAAAGAAAAAGTTGTATTTCCTAAACTATTTTAAAATTAGTCTATGAAGAAAAAATCCCTATTTGTTTTTATAATACTTTTATCCTTCAATTCTTTTAGTCAGCAGCAACAATTTAGGGCAACCTGGTTGACGAATGTTGATTCGTATGTTCTTGCAACTGATGCTTCAATTGTTGAAGCGATGAATTATTTATCTTCTATTGGAATAAATGTTATTTTCCCGGTTGTTTACAATAAAGGATATACGATTTATCCCAGTGCAATTATGAATAATCTTTTTGGTGCTTCTACTATTCCTGATCCATCTTTTCAAAACAGAGATTTCCTCGAAAGATTAGTGATTGAAGCTCACAGAGTAGGTATTGAAGTAATTCCATGGTTTGAATTTGGATTTTCTTCTTCTTACAGTTTGAATGGTGGTCACATCGTTGCAAGATTTCCCCATTGGGCAACAAGAAATAATCAAGGTCAGTTGGTTGTGAAAAATGGATTCGATTGGTTAAGTGGGATTAATCCTGAAGTTCAGAATTATATGATTTCACTCGTAATGGAAGTCATAGATAAATATGATATTGATGGAGTTCAGGGTGATGATCGACTTCCTGCAATGCCAGTTGAAGGAGGATATGATTCAGTAACAGTAGCGATTTATAAATCCGAAAATAACGGAAATAATCCACCGAATAATGCTGGTGATCCGAATTGGAAAAGATGGCGTGCCAACAAGCTGAATGATTTTTTTGTAAGATTGCGGGACTCCGTTAAATCCCGCGGACAACACTATATCCTTTCTTCATCACCAACTCCATTCCCATGGGGTTATGATGAATATCTTCAGGACTCAAGATACTGGGCTCAGAATAATATCGTGGATAATATAATTCCTCAGCTTTACAGATATGATTTCCCGAGTTACCAAACTGTTTTAGCTCAGTCACTTTCTCAAATAAGAAATGTTAATCCGTCTATTTATTACGCTGGAGTTTTGACGAAAGCAGGTTCGTGGGTTATTACTTCGACTATGCTTGGTCAAATTATAAATCATAATCGAGCTAATAATGTAGATGGTGAATGTACATTTTTTTATGAAGCACTAAGAGCAAATAATAATCAAGTTGGAAATTATCTGGGAACAAATTTTTACAATTCTCCGGCACTTGTTCCATACAGAAACGGAAATATTTGGCGACCAAAAGCAACGATAAAAAATGAGAACGAATCGGGAGTAACAATAACAGGGAATTGGGTAAATTATCCT
>OGCI01002607.1_pt1 | contig 11592 bp, 10 predicted proteins | sample 1570021 | NCBI WGS metagenome assembly OGCI01 (sample SAMN06264664, study PRJEB24512) | hot springs metagenome | isolation source: Hot spring water | place: South Africa: Tshipise | collected 2015-06-21
GCGTCACCCTGCCGCTGGAGCTGCGCGAGGCGGAGATGGAGCTGGACACGGTGGCCGCCGACATCGAGGCGGCGAAGCGGTCGTTGGCCGACACGCGCGAACTCGTGAAGGAAGGGCTGATCAGCCCGGCGGAAGAATCGCGGGAGTCCGCCCGCCTCGCCAGCCTTGAGCGGCGGCGGCAGCATCTCGACTGGCGGCTGGGTTTGCTTCGGGAACACGCCCATCCCGCACGGCTTGCGCAGGCGCGCGCTCGGCTCGACGTCGCGGCCCGGGAGCGCGACCGACTGCGCGATCAACTGGCGCAGTGCGTGGTGACCTCGCCCTGCGACGGCGAGGTGGTGCGCCTCCCCCTCCCGTTCGGCGGTGAACTTCGCCCGCCCCGCATCGGCGACACCGTCTACAAGAATCAGGAATTCCTCTGCATCCCAGATGCCTCGGAATGGATCGCGCGTTTTGACGTGCCGGAGCACGAGCTGGGTCGCGTGCGGCCCGGCGCGCCGGCCCGACTGGTACCCAGGGCCTGGCCGTCGCTGGTCTTGACTGGCGAGGTCGAGGCAGTCGCGGCCATGGCGGAAGTGCGGGCCGGGCCGCCGGAGCGGCGGGTCTTTCCGGCAACGGTGCGAATCCATGGAACCCGGCCGGAATTGCGCACCGGACTGTCCGTGCGAATCGAGGTCCTCTCCTTCCGCGCCGCGGATGCGCTGATGGTGCCGCGCGCGGCGGTGCGCTGGGCAGAGGGCCGCCCCTATTGCCGGCTCGCCGCTCCCGACGGTTCGCTCCTCCGACGGCCCCTCGATCTCGGTCCCGCCAACGACGAGATGGTCCTCGTGCTCGGCGGCGTGGACGAGGGCGACAGGATCGAGTGGTGAATCCCCCCGTGCTCGAGCTGCGCGACGTGCGCAAGTCGTTTTCCTCCGGCGGCCGGCGCGTCGAGGTGCTGAAGGGGGTGAGCCTCGAACTTCCGGCGGGACGGATGATCGCGGTCGTCGGACCCTCCGGCTGCGGCAAGACCACGCTCCTCCATCTGGCCGCGCTGCTGGACCGTCCCGACTCGGGGCGCGTGGTGATCGACGGGGTCGACGCATCCTCGCTCGACGAGGGCGCCGCGTCGTCGCTGCGGGCGCGGGCGATCGGCATGGTCTTTCAACGGTTCCATCTGCTCCCGCACCGATCCGCGCTGGCCAACGTGCGGTTCCGGTTCCGCTACACGGCCACGCGATCCTTGGAAGCCCTCCGGCAAGCGCGCGAGGCGCTGGAGGTGGTCGGACTGGGTCCGATCGCGGATCGCCCCGCGCGGCTTCTATCCGGCGGCGAGATGCAGCGGGTGGCCCTCGCGCGGGCGCTCGCAATGCCGCCAAGATTGCTGCTCGCCGACGAACCCACGGGGAACCTTGATTCGAAAGCCGCGGAGCAGGTGATGCGGCTGATCGGGGAGTGCCGCGACCGTGGCATCGCGGTACTGCTGGCCACGCACAATCCGGCGTGGATGCCCTTGTGCGATTCCGTCGTCCGGCTGGACGGCCCAATCGACGGAGGCTCGCGCCCGCCGTGAACCGGCTGGGCGCCATGGCCATCGACCTGGCCGAAGGCATCCGGGCCCGTCCCGGCCGCACGCTGGCCGCCGCCGCGACGATCGCCGCCGGGTGGATGTTGGTCGGCCTGACGCTGGCGGCCCTCACCCACCTCCGCGAGCGCGCCCGGCGCATCGCCGAGGAATTTGGCGAGCACTGCGCCGTCGTCGTCCCAGCGCCGGCGGCCGACGGGCGTCGCCCCGGCCGCGATCTCGTCGCCTCCTGCCGAGCCGCCGTACCCGCCGTCACGTGGAGCGGCGTCCTGCGGCAGCCCGGCGGTCTCGATGGTTCAGGACCGCCGGCGCTTCTGGTGGATGAGCATTTTCTGCCCACCCGAGGCTGGCGTCTTCGCGAGGGCCGCGGACTGGACCCGCTCGATGTCGCCCATGGCGCCGCCGTCATCCTCGCGACGGAGCCCGCCGCCGCGGGCTGGAGGGTTGGGGAGGCTCGCCCGGGTGGCGACGGCCGTCTATGGACGTTGATCGGGGTGGTGGCCGCCGACGCATCCCAGACGACGCCGGCCCTTCTCCACCCCTCATGGCCTCTGCTTTTGTTGCCCTGGACCGCGCGGCCGGAGGTTTGGATCGAGGCGATTCATGCGCGCGCTGGGGACGAGGCTGGGCTACGCACGGCATTGGCGGCGGCCGCCGCGGCGATGGACGAGGCGGGGTTCGACGCCGAGGCCGCCACGGTGGTCACGACCGAGTCTTTGACCGCGGATCTTCGCCGGTGGCAACGCAGGGTCGGGTCGGCCGCCGGCGCAGCGGCCGCGGCGGTGCTGGCGTTGGGGGGCGTGGCGCTGGCCGGGACGTTGTTGGCCGACGCGCGCGCCCGTATTTCCGAAATCGGCCTGCGTCGAGCCCTGGGGGCCCGGCCGCGGGACATCGCCGCCCTGTTCGTGGCCGAGGCGGCTGTGCTGACCATGGCCGGCGCGGCGGCGGGCCTGGGCGCGGCGCGCGGACTGGTGGCCGCCGTGGGCGCGCCGATGCGGCGCGGCCTGCCGGCCGACCTGGCCGCGATTGTCGCCGCCGCGGCGATGGCGGCGGCGCTGGCCGCCGCCCCCGCGATCGCCGCCGCCCGGACCCCGCCCGCCGAGGCCCTGCGGAACGACTGACGGCGCGGCTTGACGGCCGCCGCCGAATCGCCCATTGTGGCGCGCTGACCGCCGGGTTCGTGGCGGAGTCAAGACATGCTCAACCGTTTGCTGGGGCTTTTCTCGTCGGACATCGGGATCGATTTGGGCACGGCGAACACCCTGGTCTACGTAAAGGACCGGGGAATCGTGCTGCGGGAGCCATCCGTCGTGGCGATCCAAGCGGGCACGAACCGGGTGTTGGCCGTGGGTGACGAAGCCAAACGCATGTTGGGACGGACCCCCGTCAGCATCGTGGCGATCCGGCCGTTGAAGGCAGGTGTCATCGCCGATTTCGAGATCACGGAGGCGATGCTGCGGTATTTCATCCGGAAGGTGCATGGCCGCCGCACGTGGGTGCGGCCCCGGGTGATCGTGGCGGTTCCCAGCGGCATCACGGAGGTGGAAAAGCGCGCGGTCAAGGATTCGGCGACCCGGGCCGGCGCACGGGAAGTGTATCTGATTGAAGAGCCGATGGCAGCGGCGATCGGCGTGGGGCTCCCCGTTCAGGAGCCCGCGGGGAACATGATTGTCGACGTCGGGGGCGGCACCACCGAGGTGGCGATGATCTCCCTGGCGGGAATCGTGTTCAGTCGCAGCGTGCGCGTCGGCGGAGATGAGATGGACGAGGCGATCGTCCAGTACATGAAGCGGGTCTACAACCTCATGATCGGCGAGCGGACCGCGGAAGAGATCAAGATTCGGATCGGGTCGGCCTACGCCCTGGAAGAAGAGATGTCCCTCGAGGTCAAGGGGCGGGATTTGATCACCGGCTTGCCGAAGACCCTGACGATCACCTCGCAGGAAATTCGCGAAGCACTGCAGGAGCCCGTGACGACGATCGTCGAAACGGTCCGCACCGCGCTGGAGCGCTGTCCGCCCGAGCTGGCGGCCGACCTGGTGGATCGGGGCATTGTGATGGCCGGCGGCGGTTCGCTGTTGCGCGGCATCGACAAGCTCCTCGCGGAACAGACCGGCCTGCCCGTGCACCGCGCCGACGACCCGATGAGCGCGGTGGCGGAGGGCACCGGCGTGGTCCTCAACGAGCTGAACATCCTGCGTGGCGCCGCCCGCCGCGACGGGATCTGATCCCGGATCATCTCCGTCCGCGCCCGTTCGAGCCGGTCCCCTGTCCGGCCGAGGCCTGAAGTCTTCATGACGGCGTCGATTCCATGGTGCGACGCGGCGGTTTTCTCCCCTGGATCGTTCTTTTGACGGTCCTGCTGGCGTTGCTCAACTTGCCGCTGCCGCTGGCGGCCGGCATCAAGGCGTCGGTGCGCGAGACGCTGGCCCCCCTTCACGCGCTGATCTCCCGCGCCGGTCTACGGCTCCGCGAGGCCTTCGACACGCTGCGCGGGATCGGTGGGCTGGCGGCGGAAAATCGCGCGCTGCAAGCCGAGATGCTTCGGTTGCGCACCGAAGTCCGGTCGTTGCAGGCGGCGGCCCGAGACAACGACGAGCTGCGCGCGCTGATCGGGTTTCGGCAGCGCGCCGGCCGCCGGCTCACGGCCGCCGAGGTCATCGCCCGGGACAGCTCCGGCTGGTGGCAGACCCTTCGGCTGGACCGTGGCCGGATGGACGGCCTGAGGCCCGACCTGCCCGTGCTTACGCCCGATGGTCTGGCCGGCCGCATCACCGAGGTCACCGATCGTACGGCCGACGTCCTGCTGATCAGCGACCCCGGTTGCCGGGTCTCCGTCCGGCTACCGCGCACTGGCGCGCACGGCATCCTTCGCGGCACGGGCATGCGGCCCGACGGCCAGATTCTGTGCCGCGTGGACTTCGTGCATCCGCGCCACGCGATCCGACCGGGAGACGAGGTGGCGACCTCGGGCCTGGGGGGGATCTATCCGCCCGACCTGCCCGTCGGACACGTGGAGACGGCCACCCCCGACGCGACGGGGATTTACCGGACGGCCTGGGTCCTCCCGCGGGCCGATCTCGGCCGGATGCGGCGTGCGTTCGTGTTGACACCGAGCGCCTCCGAGGCGGGAGGGGGCCGATGAAGTGGCCGGCCACGGTGGTGCTGATCGGGGCCGCGGGCGTCCTGCAGGCCGTGCTGCCCGCCCCCGCGATCGCCGGCCAGACGGCGCCACCCGTCATGGCGTCGCTCGTGGTCCACTTCGCGCTACGGCGTTCGCGCGCGGAGGCCCTCAGCCTAGCCATCGCCTGCGGAGTGGTATTCGATTCCCTCGGCCGTGTGCCGCTCGGCTTTAGTTCCGCCGCCTTCGCCGCCGCCGCCTTGCTCGTCCATCGATACCGAGACGAGGTCTTCGAGTGGCGTGCGCTCACGCATGTGATTCTCGGCGCTGCGGCCGCCGGCGGCGCGACGCTCATCACCGGCCTGCTGTTGACTGCGGCCGGGCACGTTGCGTTCGCACTGGGGTGGCTGACGCTGAAAACCGCCGGCGCAGCGGTTTTGGCCGGCGTCACCGCCCCTCTGGTGTGCGCCGCCGCGCAGCGGCTGGAGCACCTCATCGGCTTGGACGCCGGAGGCCGCCGATGAGCCGGGCCCGTCTGCCGATGGATTGGGAGGTGGCGCGCCTGCGCGTCCTGTTTGCCGCCATGCTGGTCGCCTTCGGCGTGATCGAGGCCGCGCTCTGGCGGATCCAGGTCGCCCGCGGGCCCGCCTACCGAAGGGACCTCGCCCGCCAAAGCGTCCGTCGTGTACGGATCCCCGGCCCCCGCGGGCGAATTTTCGACGCGCGCGGACGGCCGCTGGCGGAGAACCGCCCCGCGTTCGGCCTCGCCCTCTACCTCGAGGAACTGCGTCCGCGAACCCGCCGCGCCACCCTGACGGGCGAAGTCGCCCGGGTGATCGAAGAATTGTCGGCCGTGCTCGGCCTTCCGCCGCAGACCACGCCGGCCGATCTGCGCGTCCACATCCAGAAACGCCTTCCCCTTCCCTTTGTCGTCTGGCGAAACCTTCCCGACACCGCGGTCGCGCGCTGGGCCGAAATGGGGTCGCGTCTGCCTGGCGTGGACCTGTATCCCGAGCCGGTCCGCGCGTACCCGGAGGGGACGGCCGCCTGCCACGTCCTCGGTTATGTCCGTCGGGCCGAGATCGATGTCGACGCCGAGGAACCCTTCCACTACCACTTGTCCGAGATGGCCGGAGCGGCCGGCGTGGAGAAGGTGTACGACCACCTCCTGCGCGGACGCGCCGGCGGCCGGCTGGTGCGGGTGGATGCCGCGGGCTATCGCTACGACGATCTCGGCGGCACGGAGCCTCGTCCGGGACACGATCTTCGGCTGGCGATCGACCTCGACCTGCAGCGCGCCGCGGAGGATGCGCTGGGCGAACACGCCGGGGCGCTGGTGGCGCTCGATCCCGCGAGTGGCGCGGTGCTGGCGATGGCGAGCCGGCCGGGATTCGACCCGAACGCATTTGTCCCCTCGATCCCCGCCGACGAGTGGAGTCGGCTGGCTCAAGACCCAGCCACCCCTCTTCTCAACCGCGCGGCCGCCGGCGCCTATGCGCCGGGCAGCACCTTCAAGCCCATCGTCGCCCTCGCGGCCTGGCAAGCGGGCCGGGCGCAGGCCGAGACCACGCACACCTGCCCGGGACACTTCACCATCGGCGGTGCCCGGTTCCGCTGCTGGGACACGCTCGGCCACGGCCCCGTCGACATGCCCCACGCGATTCGCTACTCGTGCAACGTCTACTTCTTCCACATTGGCCTTGCGACGGGGCCGGACCTGATCGCCGCCGCCGCCCGCGCGGCGGGTCTGGGTCGGCGAACCGGGATTGACCTCGACCACGAAGCGGCGGGACTGGTCCCCGATCCGGCGTGGAAACGTCGCGCATGGAGGGACGCCTGGCGCGACGGCGACACGTGCAATCTCTCCATCGGGCAGGGCCCGATCTCGGCCACCCCCCTCCAGATGGCCGTATTGGCCGCCGCCATCGCCAACGGCGGCCGTCGCGTCACCCCCCACCTGTTGACGGCGGTTCGGGCGCCGGGCGAGGACGATTTCGCACCCCATCCGGCGCCGGCACCGGAACCGATCGGCTGGCCCGCCGCGGCCCTCCGATGTCTCGCCGCGGGGATGCGCGACGTCGTGATGGCCGATGACGGCACCGGACGGCGTATGCGCGTGGCGGGATTCGAGCTGGCGGGGAAAACGGGCACCGCGGAGTACGGCCGCAAGGAGGAGGGGCGCAAGCGCGGATGGATGATCGCCTTCGGTCCCGTGGAACGGCCCCGGCTGGCCGTGGCGATGGTCGTGGAGGACGCCGTCTCGGGCGGTACGACGGTGGCCCCCCGACTTCAGCGGTTTTTCGCCGCCGCGCTGGGCATCCCGACGCCGCCCCGGAGGAATTCCTGATGCGGCCTGATCGTCCCACCGCCTTCCGCATGCTGGGTCGTGTCGACCCGACGATGCTGGTCACCGCCGCCGCGCTGACGGCCGGCGGCATCGCCTTCATCTACAGCGCGGGTCGCCAGAGCGCGGCGTTGTCGGTCCTCTGGCAGAAGCAGTTGGGCTGGGCCGGCGTGGCGGCCGGCGGGATGGTGGCCGTCGTCGCGACCGGCTACCGGCGGCTTCTCGCCGCCGCGCCGGCCCTGTACCTGTTGTCGGCCGCCGTGCTGGTCATGACGCTCGCCTTCGGCGTGACGATCAACGGCGCACGTTGCTGGCTAAACTTCTTCGGCGTGCAGCTCCAGCCCTCCGAATTCGCGAAGCTGGCGGCGATCCTGTTGCTGGCTCGGGAACTGGGGCGGACGGACAAGCCGGCGGAACACTGGGGCGAGCTGTTTCGCGCGGCGTTGATCGCGGGCGTGCCGTTCGGCCTGATTCTGTTGCAGCCGGACCTCGGCACCGCCATGGTGCTGCTGCCGGTGACGATGGCGATGCTCTTCGCGGCCGGGATGCGGCTGCGACACCTGGCCGCCCTTGTGCTTCTGGGCCTACTGCTGCTGCCCGTGGCGTGGCTGCTGCTGGACGGATACCAGAAAGAGCGGGTTCGTGTCTTCCTGGATCCTTGGCGCGACCCGCTGGGATCGGGGTGGAACAAGATCCAGTCCGAGCTGGCGGTCGGCTCGGGGGGCCTCTGGGGCAAAGGCTGGCTGGCCGGCACGCAAAACATGCTGGGCTACCTGCCCCGCCCGGTCGCACCCACGGACTTCATTTTTTCCGTCATTGCCGAAGAAACCGGCTTTGTCGGCGCCACGGCCCTGATCGCGCTGTATGCGCTGCTGCTGTTCGGCGGGTTGCGCGCCGCCCTTCGGGCGCCGGACCGCCCCGGCATGCTGTTGGCCGTTGGCGTCTCGACGCTCCTGTTCAGCCATGTGTTCGTGAACCTGGCCATGACGATCGGCCTGTTGCCGATCACCGGCCTGCCGTTGCCGCTGGTCAGCTACGGCGGCTCGTTCCTGATCGCGACCGGTGTGGCGCTCGGGATGCTGCAGAGCCTCCACGCCCACCGGCCCGACCCCGCATAGAAAGGACGCCTCATGATCAAACGACTGCTTCAACTGGTCTTCGGCCGAAAGACGGTCAAGAACCAGATCATCATCAATGCTGAACGCCTCGAGACGCGCATCGCGATCCTTCAGGACGGACAACTGACGGACTTCCACGTCGAGCGGCCATCGGAAGACCGGATTGTCAACAGCATCTTCAAGGGGAAGGTGCAGAACCTGGAGGACAGCCTGCAGGCGGCGTTCATCGACATCGGGATGAAGAAGAATGCCTTCATCCACTACTGGGACATGATCCCGGAGGATACGCTGCGCCTCGAAGTGGCGGAGGGCGTGGAGGACGACGGGCAGCGTCAGCAACGCCGCAACCGCCAGCTCGCCGCGGAGATCCACCAGCGGTTTCCAATCGGTTCTGAAATCGTCGTGCAGGTGACGAAGGGGCCGATCGGCACCAAGGGGCCCCGCGTGTCCGCAAACCTCAGCATCGCCGGCCGCTACCTCGTGATGCTGCCGGGCTCCTCCCTCAAGGGCGTCTCGCGCCGGATCGAAAACAAGGAGGAGCGCGAACGACTGAAGAAGGTCCTCGCCCGCCTGCCGGTGCCGGAGAACCTCGGCATCATCGTCCGCACTGCGGGCCTGAACACCCGGCGGACCGCCTTCGTGCGCGACCTGCGTTCGCTGCTGGACATCTGGCGGCAGATCGAAGAGGGCATCCGGGAGAAACCCGCCCCCTGCCGGCTCTACCAGGAACCCGATCTGATCGAACGCACCCTGCGCGACGCGCTCACGGAGGACATTGACCGCATCGTCGTGGATTCGCGCGAGGAGTACGAGCGCATCAAAAACTTGATCGCACGCGTTTCGCGACGGGCTCGCAGCGCGCTGAAGTTGTACGAGGGGGAGGCGTCGATTTTCGAGTACTACGACATCGAGCGCCAGATCGAGAACTCCTTCCGGCGCAAGGTCTGGCTCAAATCGGGCGGCTACATCGTCATCGATGAGACCGAGGCCATGGTCGCCATCGACGTCAACACCGGGCGGTTCAAGGGGGGAAAGAGCCCGGAGGAGTCGATCCTGCAGGTCAACCTTGAGGCGGCCGAGGAGATCGCCCGGCAGCTCCGGATGCGCAACATCGGCGGGTTGGTGGTGATCGACTTTATCGACATGAAGTCCCGCAAGGACCAGCAGCAGGTGTACCGGCGGATGAAGGAATGCCTCTTGGAGGATCGCGCCCGGACCAATGTGATGCCCATCTCGGCCCTCGGTCTGATGGAGATGACCCGCCAGCGCAGCGACGAAAGCATCCGCGAGACGGCCCTCGTGAACTGCCCCTACTGCCACGGCCGAGGCAAGGTGAAATCCGCCCTTACGATGAGCGTCGAGATCCAGCGGAGGATCGTGTCTGCGATGCGGCGCCTGCGGCAACAGGGCCGGCCGCCCGAGCTTCGGATCACGGTCAATCCGGTGATCCTCGAGCGGCTGCGCAAGGAGGACGAGGCGGCGCTGGTGGACCTGGAGAGCAAACTGGGCGGCCGTCTGGCGTTCGTCGCCGACGCCGGACTGCACCTGGAGGACTTCACGATCCAGCACACCCCAACCGGCGAGGAGTTGTACACAACCCGCGAGGCCTGAACTGGCCAGCACCGGGGATTCGCACTATGCTCGGACGCATGGCGAAGGACTGGACGGCGGACGAGGCGGTGGCCTGGCTCGCCCTGTATCGGTGCATGCGCGCCGCACGCGAGCTGGAGCGGGTGGCGGGCGACTTGGCCCGTCGCGGCGAGGCGTCGTTTCATCTCGGCGGCGACGGCCACGAGGGCACGGCAGTGCTGGCCCGGTGGCTCACCGCGGACGATTGGCTCCATCCCCACTACCGCGACGTGGCCCTGGTGCTCGCCCGCGGCCTGCCCGTCGCCGCCTACGTACACGCCCTGCTCGGTACGGACCGCGCCCCGTCGCGCGGCCGCGACATGCCCCCGTTTCAGGCCGACCCGGCCCTCCATCTCCTGCCGATGCCCACGCTGGTGGGAAACAATGCGCTGCAGGCCGTCGGTGTCGCCGCCCAGGTCGCTGGCCGGCCCGGCCGGCCGATCGTCTACTGCGGCGTCGGCGACGGCGGCTCGCAGGAGGGCGAGGTCCTCGAGGCCATCGCCGAGGCCGTCCGGTCACGGCTGCCCGTCCTGTTCGCCGTCGCCGACAACCGCTTCGCCCTCTCCACCCCGACCGCCGGGCGGACATGGTATGACCTGCCCGACGGACCCGCGGATCGATTCCTCGGCTTGCCCATCCACCGGCTGGACGCGCGCGATCCGACGGGGCTCGACCGAGCCCTCGGCCCCCTCGTGGAGGCGATGCGCGCCGACCGCGCGCCCCGGCTGGTCGTGTTCCGTTGCGAACGCTTGCTCAGCCATTCCAACTCCGACGACCAGACCGTGTACCGGGAGGCCGTTGACATCACGCGCGCCAGGGCGGAGGGGGACCCGATCGAACGTCTCCGCCGTGACTTGCAGGCGGCCGGCGTCGCGGAGGACGACCTTCAGGCCGCCGACGCGGCCGTGGCCGCCGAGCTCGAGGCCGCGGTCGCTGAGGCCCGGTCCGCCCCGCCGCCCCGCCCGGCGCGCCGCACCGATGACCACGCTGGAATGGGTGCGCCTGGCGCGCAAGCTGACCAACGAGATCGAGCCCGCGGTGCAGGGCTACACCTGCCAGGTCGACGCGCCTGTCTGCGTCGGGCCGGCGCCGGCCGACGCCCAGGCCCTGCTCGAGCTGAGCCGGGCCGCGTTCGAGCGCGCCTGCGCGCTGATGCGGCCAGGCGCGACCTGGGGCGAGGTCGTCGAGGCCGCCGCGCCGTTCGGCCTGGCGCCGGTCACCGGCACCAACCCGCGCACCGGCGAGGAGGTCGTCCGGGAGGCCTCGCCGACCGCCCCGTTCACGGCGCTGGCGTTCAAGATCGCGGCCGCGCCGTTCCACCTGTGGGCTCCCGACGTGTACGAGGGCGCGCCGTCTCCGGTGTCGGCGTACCTGTCGACCGCCTCGAAGGCCGCCGGGTTCCTCGCCATCGGGCGCCTGTTGCTGCTGGTTCTGCCGGGGCGCAGCGAGGTCTGGGTCGTGTTCGTCGGCGCCCTGGCGGTGCTCTCGATGGCGTTCGGCAACTTCGTGGCGATCGTTCAGACGAACGTCAAGCGGCTGTTGGCGTATTCGGGGATCGCGCAGGCGGGCTTTCTGCTGATCGCCGTGGCCGCCGCCAGTGGGGAGGGACTCTCCGCCGTGGGCCTGTACCTGTTGCTGTACGTCTTCGCGAACGTGGGGGCCTTCCTCTGCGTGTACGCGGTGGGCGAGGCGACCGACTCGCACGCGCTGGAGAACTACGACGGCCAGTCGAACGACTTCGCCGGCTGAGCCAGCAGCACCTGAACCCGTCGGAGGCCGGTCCCGCAGGGGCCGGCCTCCGACGCGTCGCGACGTA
>OGCI01002608.1_pt1 | contig 11586 bp, 9 predicted proteins | sample 1570021 | NCBI WGS metagenome assembly OGCI01 (sample SAMN06264664, study PRJEB24512) | hot springs metagenome | isolation source: Hot spring water | place: South Africa: Tshipise | collected 2015-06-21
GCTTGGGAACCGGCCTCCACCCTGCCGTGCAACGTGAGTCGCATGGGAACCCAACACGTAGACCACAGAGCCTCCCCTTGTCTTTGTGTCTCGGTGTGAAAAAATCCCCTTTTTATCCACTCCCTATTGAACAAGGCCATTACCGGCCCTCAGACGCATTAGTCAAACACCTATCCAAACCACAACCAACATCAAATTCGACCCCACACCGAATTTAGAGGTGCCCATGCTCCGTTCCAACATCCCTTCCTACGAGATCACCCCCAAAACACTCTATCTTTCCCGACGGGATTTCATGAAAACCTCTGCCCTCCTAGCCAGCGGTGCCCTCCTGGCAGCCTGTGTCCCTTCCGATCTATCCCAACTATCCCGATCGCCATCAATCTCTCCCACCCTTCTGACTGACACCCTCACCTCCTACGAAGCCATCACCACCTACAACAACTACTACGAATTTAGCATGGACAAACAGGCCGTTGCACGCCTGGCCCAAAAATTTCGTCCTCGTCCCTGGGAAGTGCACATAGACGGTCTAGTGCGTCGTCCCAAAACCTACGGTATCGAAGACCTGCTCAAACGCTTCCCTCAAGAAGAGCGCATCTACCGCCTGCGCTGCGTAGAAAGCTGGAGCATGGTCATCCCCTGGCTGGGATTCCCCCTAGCCAATCTCCTGGCCGAAGTTGAACCCACCTCCGACGCCCGCTTCGTCCGCTTTGTCTCCATTCTTCGGCCAGAAGAGATGCCTGGCCAACGTGATCCCTTCTTCGACTGGCCCTACCAGGAAGGCCTGCGTCTCGACGAAGCCATGCACCCCCTCACCATCCTGGCAACCGGTCTCTATGGCGAACTTCTGCCCAACCAAAATGGGGCCCCGATTCGGCTAGTAGTTCCCTGGAAATACGGCTTCAAATCCATCAAAGGCATCGTGCTCATCGAACTCGCCGCCGCCCAACCCAAAACCTTCTGGTCCACCGCCTCACCACACGAATACGGCTTCTACGCCAACGTCAACCCCAATGTGCCCCACCCGCGCTGGTCCCAAGCCACCGAACGTCGCATCGGCGAACTGGGGCGTCGTCCCACCCTGATGTTTAACGGATACGAAGCCGAAGTAGCGCATCTCTATACTGGCATGGATCTGACAAAAAACTACTGAGACTCACCGCCTGAACATGCCTTCTCTCGCTCCGATCCTCCTCCTCGCCCGACGCCGACTCTCCCTGCGGTTCTTGATCCACCTCGGCGCGTGGTTGCCGGCCGCCCAGCTCCTGTTTCAAGCCCTAACGGGAGATCTGACGGCCAACCCCATCCAATACCTCGAACAACGCACCGGCCGCATCGCCCTCACCCTGCTCCTACTCTCCCTAGCCGTAACCCCCCTCAACACCCTATTCGGCTGGCGAGAACTGCTCCCTCACCGCCGCACCCTCGGCCTATACGCCTTCTTCTATGCCGCCGCCCACGTGATCATCTTCCTCGACTTGGATTACGGCCTAGCCTGGGGCTTGATCACCCAGACCGTGCTCGAAAAACCCTATATCATTGCTGGTTCAGTCGCATTCTTCCTGCTCATCCCTCTAGCCATCACCTCCTTCGACATCTGGAAAATTCGTCTCGGCAAAACCTGGAAACACTTACATCGCCTGGTCTACCTAATTGCGCCGTTGGTCATCCTCCATTATGCCTGGGGCGAAAAAGGTGATTTTTTCCGCTTGAGCGGCGAAGTAGCTCGCCCTTGGGGATATGCCCTGCTCTTTGCTCTCCTGATGGCCCTGCGCATCCCCGCCTTGCGGCGTTTCTTTACCTCCTTCCGAACCCGTGTGCGCCTCTCTGGTCTCCTGCGGCCCCCCATTCCCTAAAAACCTGCCCATTCTCCAAAATGGTATAATGCCAATTATGAAAAACGATCAACCCGATACATTAACCTTTAAAACCCAACACTTCTATGCCGTTCTCGTCATCCTAGCCTTTTTCAGTGGTCTTCTGATCGGCTACGTTGTATGGGGAAGAGCACCTCGTGCCATTGCCCGGCCTTCTTCCGATCCTCCAGCAGAACCAACCCCTACTATCCGCCGCTACGACATCCCCACCGAAGGCTTCCCCAGCATCGGTCCTGCCGACGCCCCGATCACCATCGTCGAATTCAGCGACTTTCAATGCCCCTACTGCAAGCGCTGGCACGATCAAGTGTACAAACCTCTGATGGCGGCCTATCCAGGCAAGATCCGCTTCGTCTATCGCAACCTGCCGCTCACCCAAATCCATCCCCAAGCCATGAACGCTGCCGAAGCCGCCTTGTGCGCCGGCGAACAAAACGCCTATTGGCAATACCACGACAAACTCTTTGAGAATGCCAATCGTCTAAACGACGATCTCTACGCCATACTGGCTACCGAACTAGGGCTGGATGTAACGGCCTTTGAAAACTGCATGAACAACGACACTTTCCTGGACGACATCCAAGCCGACATGGAATTTGCCTTCAACCTAGGCATACAGTCTACTCCCACATTCTTCATCAACGGGTTGGCGATCGTTGGAGCCCAACCTCTGGCGATCTTCCAACAGGTGATCGAAGATGAGCTGGCCGGAAAAATCCCCAAATAAGCGCTGGCCGAAGCGTACCAACCAAAAAACCATTCCCTTTCTCCAACCAAGCAGGCGCCCTCTTACCGCCCCATCCTTGCCCCTGAGGACAACCCATGAAGAAGTTTGTGACTATCGCCGGCAACATTGGCGTAGGGAAATCCACCCTGGTCGGTCTGCTCTCCGCCAAATTAGGCTGGGAAGCCTTCTACGAGCCAGTAACGCAAAACCCCTACCTGGCCGATTTCTACCGTGACATGAGCACTTGGGCCTTCCATTCCCAAATCTTCTTCCTCACCCACCGCCTAAAGGCCCACCATGAACTCTCGCAATGCCCCACATCGGTCATCCAGGATCGAAGCGTCTACGAAGATGCCGAAGTATTCGCCCGCAATCTTTATCTTCAGGGACATATCCATCCCCGTGACTATCAGACCTACCGTGGACTCTACGAAACCGTCCTGCGATTCCTCCCCCCACCCGATTTGGTGATCTACGTCAGAGCATCTGTTCCCACCTTGCTTAAACGCATCGCCCTGCGCGGCCGCGACTACGAACGCCGCATCCCCCCAGATTACCTAGCCAGCCTAAACGAGTTATACGAATCCTGGCTCAGCAACTTCAACTTGTGTCCTGTGCTCACCGTCCCAGGCGACGACCTGGATTTCGTGGCTCACCCCGGCCACCTTAACCTAATCATTGCCAAAATGCAGGAAAAATTGACTGGCAAAGAAGAAGTGGTGTTCAATGCCGATGAAGTAGCCCGAGCCGCCGAAGACTAGAACAGCGCGCCCTTTACCGGTAGATTACCTGCCACTTCTCTCGCTCGCTCAGCACCCAAATCTCGCTACCCTCTCCCGGAAAGCCATCCCAATACGCAGGATTCCATACCCACGATCCCCCCTCCTCGCATTCCGCCTGGACGAATTCCCGAGGCGTTGAATCAGGCAAGGTGCAGACCGGAGGCCTGCCCACCGGCGTCGGCGGCTGTGAACCGCTCAAGGTATTCGGCAGCCCCGGCGTGGGGAAGCAGGTATACAGCCAAGAGCCATACCCATCGGCATAGCGACAGATAGATGAATCCAGCGTCTTGGCGATCGGATAGGCAACTGCGTCCACCACCGAATTGTTCGAGGTCCTAACCAGGCGAACCACCCCTCCGGAGTCCTTCAGCCGGATTCCACTCTGCGAACCGTAGAAGAGCATTCGCTCGCCGGGCCGGAGCGTCACGTTTGGTAGGGTAAACGCCGTCGTTCCAGGGCCGGTATCGATCCGATAGCTGCGCAGGGTGACATTGATCGTGCCGGCGTTGATCACCTCCACAAACTCGTCCAGAACGTCTACCTTTCCATCCACATTCCAGTCCGATCCGGGCCGAGGCAGAATCTCGTTAAGAACAAGGATAGGAGCAACGATCAGCGGTGAACGGGTTGGGGTCCGTGTGGGCGTAGGGGTACGGCTCGGCGTGGCAGTTACCGTAAACGCCCAGTTGGGATGCTTCGGCGTTCCCTTGATCGGATTGCCATCTGCGTCTATACCAAAGCGCGGGAAACCACCCGTATGGGTGTAATAAGCGAAATCTTCGTCGCTCTGAAGGATTTTGCGTTCCATGCTGCCATAGGTTGAGCTGCTGCCGGCCGGCCAGGGACGGACTGTCCCCGTGGACGATAGGCGTCCGTTGACAAAATCGACCACCTCGGTCTTGTGATTGACATCACAATTTTGGGCAATTTGCACGTTATATGTAGAACACAACAGCAGAATTTCGCCGCTGTTGTACAACGTTCCCGAAAACAGCTGATCGTAGGTGATGCTAGTTCCAGGGAAGCGAATGGCGTTCGCGTTGTCCACCAACAAGAAATACCCACTGGGATCGTTCTGAGCCGAAGAGGTTCGGGGCTGGATCACCCCTTGCAAGGGGATATCCAGGTTCTTGACAAACCGACTGCCGCTCCAATAAAAAGAAACCAGCCGCCAACCATCCAAGCTGATCGGTTGGAGAGTGGTATTGTACAACTCGATCCACTCGTGACTACTGGAAGCCTGGGTCCCCATCCAGCCCACTTCACTGATCACTACTGATTTGAACGGCACCCGGGTAGGAATAGGCGTGGCCGTGCGGGTTGGTGTGCGGGTGGGAGTAGGGGTTACTGTCACGGTAAAGGACCAGTTGGAGCGTTTGGGTGTGCCCCAGATCGGATGGCCGTTGGCATCTTTTCCGTTTTGCGGCGACGCGCCAGTGTGGGTCAACCAGGCAACATCACTATCGTTGGGGATAGCCGGCCCGGCCCGCTCCATGCTTCCACGGGTAGCCGCATTGCCCGCCGGCCAGGGCCCGCCATCCCCATTGGCTGTATCCACAAGGTAGCCACCGGCATCGTACAAATAGAGCCGCTCGCCGTCGTTACCCAAACTGCCCGTGTAGATCACATCGGCTGGAATGTCCGAAATCACATTATCGGTGGAGCGCTCCAACAAGAAGAAACCGTTGGCCGGAACAGAGCCGCTCAGAACGATTGACGGACTCCCGTCGGCTGCCTGCAACCGCCAACCATCCAAGCTGATCGGTTGGGGAGTGGTATTGTACAACTCGATCCACTCGTGACTACTGGAAGCCTGAGTCCCCATCCAGCCCACTTCGCTGATCACCACCGATCGAACCGGTGAGGGAGTCAAAGTATTGGTGGGAGTGAAGGTTAGAGTTGGAGGGAGAGTGTTGGTTGGGGTAAAGGTGAACGTGGGGGTTGGGGTCATCGAATTTGTTCCGCCGGGTGTGCCGCAGATCGGGTTGCCGGCCGCGTCAAACACCGTAGAAACCGTGCTCGTATACCAATCCTCATCGCTCTCATCGCCCATTTCTAAGCGTTCCATCGTGCAGCGCGGGCCGGCACCGCTACCGGCCGGCCAAGGCCCGCCATCCCCATTGGCCGTATCCACAAGGTAGCCACCGGCATCGTACAAATAGAGCCGCTCGCCGTCGTTACCCAAACTGCCCGTGTAGATCACATCGGCTGGAATGTCCGAAATCACATTATCGGTGGAGCGCTCCAACAAGAAGAAACCGTTGGCCGGAACAGAGCCGCTCAGAACGATTGACGGACTCCCGTCGGCTGCCTGCAACCGCCAACCATCCAAGCTGATCGGTTGGGGAGTGGTATTGTACAACTCGATCCACTCGTGACTACTGGAAGCCTGAGTCCCCATCCAGCCCACTTCGCTGATCACCACCGATCGAACCGGTGAGGGAGTCAAAGTATTGGTGGGAGTGAAGGTTAGAGTTGGAGGGAGAGTGTTGGTTGGGGTAAAGGTGAACGTGGGGGTTGGGGTCATCGAATTTGTTCCGCCGGGTGTGCCGCAGATCGGGTTGCCGGCCGCGTCAAACACCGTAGAAACCGTGCTCGTATACCAATCCTCATCGCTCTCATCGCCCATTTCTAAGCGTTCCATCGTGCAGCGCGGGCCGGCACCGCTACCGGCCGGCCAAGGCCCGCCGTCCCCATTGGCCGTATCCACCACATACCCATAGGCATCGCGTAAGATCAATACTTCCCCGCCATTTTCCAACGAACTTGAATAGACCAAGTCAAGGGATAAATCTCTAAACACATTGTCGTTGCCTAGCAAAAAGTATCCATATGGCGGGATACTTCCTGAAAGGGCAATCGACGGACTGCCATCCCTAGCCCGAAGCGTCCATCCGAGCAGGCTAATCGGAGCAGCGGTCGGGTTATACAACTCAATCCACTCGTGGTTCGCAGAAGCCACCGTCCCCATCCATGCCACTTCGCTGATTACCACAAGGCGCGGCTGGGAAGGTGTTGGGGTATCGTCCATCCTCGAGCAATCTCCGGAGAATGTCACGTTGTCGAGACGCCACGTACCGCTTGCACTACTTGCATCATACCCGAACAAGCGAAACTTGACCTCAGTAGCTCCGTCAAAATCAAGCGAACTAAAATCAAATAAATAGGTCAATTCATCGGTAGTAATGTTCCGCGGTGAGTCAAACGACGTAAAAGGTCCGCCAGTGCTATACTGAAGATGAAATTTCTTTGGGCCGGTGGTAGAGCGACTCGCATCGAGCGTCAAGCGAATGGAGTCCCTGCCTGATACGTCTGTCGAGAATTCTATATACTTATTCGAATTCGGATCGAAGGTTGCAGAGGTACTCCAACTGCTATAGCTGATCCCTGGGCTGGTACTACCAAAGGATACAAACGTTGGACTCGTTACCTCAGGCCCTTGAGTGAGCGTACCAAAACCGAACGAGGGGGTGGTTAAGTTTCCTGTGAACGTCCACTGAACAATAAGGGTCCCCCAACACGGTGTGGCCTGAGCAAGCGGCGATTCGAGCCGGCTTCGAGCCAAGGTCCCTTCTACCGAGGTCAGGATCGGTATGACTACCAGGAAGAAAACCAGTAAAATGACAACTAGCGAACGAGGGCGCATAGACTTCTAGCTTTTCTCTTAGACCATCATATTGTCTCGTTGCCGATCCCTTGTACGATCGGCAAATTTGACCATCCCGAGCAATAGAAAGGCGCTTTGTTCTAGCCATGGACAAATGGCAGAAAAAGCAGGCCAACAGAGATACAGAATACCGATCAAGCACCTATCCATGCGTCACGGTTCAGGAGAATTCACGCTCGTTTACGAACCGCTGACCAGCTAGCGCGGCTCTACAATAAGCTTGATTGCCGTGCGTACTTTGCCATCAATTTCCACATCCACAAACTCAGGGATACAAACGATGTTTATACCATCATTCTTTAAGTAACCTGTGGCCAAAACCAGCGCCTTGATCGCTTGGTTGACTGCGCCCGCTCCGATGGCTTGCACCTCAGCATGCTTATGCTCACGGATTACCCCTGCAATGGCGCCAGCGACTGCAGAGGTTCGGGAGTTTGCGGAAACTTTGATAATATCCATGGCTGCCTCCCAGCATCGAAGAAGAAGACTGAGCTCTCTATATTATTGTACAAAATTTTTTCCAACCACACAAGCGTTACCTTGCCCAAAACATGATTTGATTTTGTTCTAAGTAGTCATCTTAGTAGGGCCTGTGGAGAGTGGGGAAAAGCCTATCGTCCCCGTATATATGGGCGATAAGCGAATAACATCCCCAATCCATAGGCGGATTTCTATCCTATATCCATTCCCTTTATCCACATGGCGTTTTGGGATGAGTTTGGAAACAGTTTGTGTCAAAGAGGGACTCTTTTTTACTCTTCCATATTTGGGAGCAAGTTTGAACAAACTTCTATATGTAGGGGGAACTGTCGCTATGCCTTGCGCCGCTTGGGGACATTTTTCCACATCATTAAGCACTTATCCCCAGTTTTGTGCAGTTTATCCACAAAAAGGGACGAAGTGGATAGAATCCGCCAAGTTTGTTCACCCCCACTTGTGGTACAGGTCTACAGTTCCCAAAAGCGAAAACGCTGGAGGCCTATGATAGCCAGCTCAAAAGGAATGCCCAAGCGAATGCCCAGGATGTATACCTGTAACCAGAACATCGAGTTGATTAGGGGGATGTTCCATAGCGCTAGGAATACGATCAGCATGATCCATATCCGCCAGGCGTCAATTCGCTCCCGTATCTGGTCGCTGAGGTAGGGCTCTATGATGCCATAGCCATCAAAGGGAGGCAACGGGATCAAATTTAGAACGAGTGCTGAGATCTGTAGCATGGCCAGGAAGGCGATCCCTGGCCAAGGGCTATTTTGAGCAAGGGTATCGGTTGGTGCAAACTGAAGTAGCAGGGACAGCACGATGGCGATCAGCAAATTGGCCGCAGGGCCGGCCAGCGAGACCAGGCTCCGCCAAGCCGAACTTCGTAACCGCCACGTTTCGATGTATACCGCCCCGCCAGGCAGACCGATCCCGCCGAGCAGCAGAAAGATCATCGGTAGCACGAGTGAATATGGCGGATGAGTGTACTTCAAGGGGTTAAGGGTTAGATATCCCTTTTCCTTCACAGACCAATCGCCGCCCAAGTAGGCTACCAGAGCGTGCAAGAATTCATGTAGGCTCAGAGAGGCGATCCAGCCCAAGAAAACGATCGTGAACGTCATCGGTCAATCCTCATAACCGTTTGGATGGGTGCGATGCCATTCCCAAGCGCTGGAGAGGATGTCGTGCAGGGTGTCGTGTTTGGGGTTCCATCCCAGTTCACGGCGGATTTTCTCTGAAGAAGCAACCAAACGCACCGCATCCCCCTCTCGACGAGGTGCTTCCCGAATCGGGATGGGATGCCCAGTGACTTGGCGCGCCGTTTCGATCACCTCTCGCACCGAGTAGCCGCGCCCGCTTCCCAGGTTGTAGATCAAGCGATCGTGGCTGGCTAGAGCCTCCAGCGTCAAGAGGTGAGCGTCCACCAGGTCGGCGATATGGATGAAGTCTCGGATGCAGGTGCCGTCCGGGGTGGGGTAATCCACGCCGTAAATCTCGATGGCTGGACGTTGTCCTAGGGCAACTTTCAGAATGTTGGGAATTAAGTGCGACTCGGGGCGGTGATCTTCGCCTCGGCCGGGCAACGCCCCACAGGCGTTAAAGTAGCGAAGCGCTGCGTAATGCAGGCCATGAATACGGCGGTACCACTCCAGGGTTTGTTCAATCATCAGTTTGGTCTGGCCATATACGTTCGTCGGCTCGAGGGGGGAATCTTCAGTCAGCGGTTCATCGCTCGACCGATATACGGCTGCCGTGGACGAAAGCACAAAGCGTTTTATCCCGACCTGGACCGCGGTTTCGATCAGGGTTAGGGAATGGTTCAGGTTGTTTTCGAAGTATTTGCCGGGGTTTTTCATCGACTCTCCGGCTTCGATGAACGCCGCAAAGTGCATGATGGCGTCAAACGCCCCGGTCTGCAGGGTCTTGATCAGGGTTGGTTTGTCGCCTAGATCGGCGTAGATGAACGTTGCCCCTTGCGGGACAGCGGCGCGATGACCGCTGACCAGAGAGTCGTAGACAGTGACCGAATGGCCTGCGCGCAGCAGAGTTTCTGCAGTTGCGGAGCCAATGTAACCGGCTCCACCGGTGACTAGGATGTTCATAATTCTCCTAAGGATCGAAAATGAGGTGGATTATTGGGCGGCATCTCCCTTGACCAGAGCTGGCAAGCGCAGATGCCAATCCGTGATCTGCTGGTAAACGTGGGCTACGCTCAGGATGCGATCCTCTCGGAAACGCGGGCCTAGTAGTTGTAGCCCAATCGGCAAGCCCTGGGAGTCAAACCCGACCGGGAAACAGATGCCTGGAATGCCGGCCAGGCTGGCTGGAAGGGTGAAGATGTCTTCTAAGTACATGGAAAGCGGATCATCGGCATGGGCGCCGGCCAAGAAGGCAGTGGTGGGCGTGGTGGGTGCAGCGATCACGTCCACGGTTTGGAAAGCCGCTTCGAAATCGCGAGTGATCAGAGTGCGTGCCTTTTGAGCTTGTCCATAGAATGCTTCGTAGTAGCCGGCGGAGAGGGCGTAGGTTCCCAGCATGATCCGTCGGATAACTTCCTCGCCAAACAGTTCTCCCCGCGTTTGGAAAAAGACTTCCCAGATCGAATCCGCTCGGCTGCGGGGGCCGTAGCGAATTCCATCGTAACGAGCTAGATTGGCGGAGGCCTCTGCTGGAGCGATGAGGTAATACACCGGAAGGGCGTATGCTGTATGAGGGAGGCTGATCTCAACGACTTCGGCCCCAAGTTGACGCATCTGCTCGATAGCTTCTTGGGTTCGGAGTTGGATCTCGGGTTGCATTCCTTCGACGAAGTATTCTCGTGGAACACCGATCCGGAGGCCTCGGAGGGAGGGATCGTTCGGTAGGTGGAGGTCGGGAAGCGGTTGTTTGGAGGAGGTGGCATCTAAGGGGTCGTGTCCAGCCATGATCGAGAAGATGAGGGCGGCATCTTCCGCCGTTTGGGCAAATACCCCTACTGTGTCCAGGGAGGAACCGAAGGCGATCAGTCCGTAGCGTGATACCCGTCCATAGGTGGGTTTGAGGCCAGTGACGCCGCAGAAGGAGGCTGGTTGCCGTACCGAGCCGCCGGTGTCGGTTCCCAGCGCTGCCGAAACCATGCGCGCTGCTACGGCTGCTGCGCTGCCGCCGGATGAGCCACCAGGCACGCGATGGGTATCCCAAGGGTTGTGGGTGCGACCGTAGGCCGAGTTTTCGGTAGAGGAGCCCATGGCAAATTCATCGGTATTGGTCTTGCCGATCACGATGGCGCCGGCCTCTTGGAGTCGTTTGACTGCGGTGGCGGTGTAGGGAGGATAAAAGCCTTGGAGGATTTTTGATCCAGCGGTGCATGGCATTCCTTCAACGGTGAGGACGTCTTTGACGGCGATTGGGATGCCATGCAGCGGCCGGCCCGTGGCCTTCGGTTGGCGATCGGCTGCAGCGGCTTGGTTGAGGGCGCGTTCTGCGTCTATGTATAGAAAGGCATGGAGCAGGGGATCCAGTCGAGCGATGGCCTCTAGGCTGGCCTCAACCAGCTGGCGGGCGGTGAAATCACCGCTTTCGAGGCCGGCTTTCATCTGGGCAAGGGTCAGGGAAGCGAGCGCGGGGGACATGGATAGTCGTGAGGCCGGCAAGGGATCAGTCAAATACGGGGGGGATTTTGAATTGGTTCTCCTGGCTTTCGGCGGCGTTAGAAAGCAACTGTTCGACCGGCAGGCTTGGGCGTACTTGATCCTCGCGCAGGGGCATCTCGGTCAACCCGCCGCCAGTGGTTGGAGGAACATCTCGTGTGTCTAGTTCCTGCAGGCGGGCGATATGGTCCAGGATGGTCGAGAGCTGGCTTCGATAATGTTCCTTCTGCTCCGGCGAGAGATGAAGCCGTGCCAGACGTGCAATATGTTCGACTTCGTGCAAGGTAAGGGGCATGTTGAACATTATATCAGACGCCCCAAAGGGCTTGAAGGGTGTGTTATAATAACTCACCTTACGCAGCAAGTTGAGCGGGATGGAGTTCCCGCAAAGCAGCGAAGGCAGATTGGATGGCGCGCA
>OGCI01002609.1_pt1 | contig 11581 bp, 15 predicted proteins | sample 1570021 | NCBI WGS metagenome assembly OGCI01 (sample SAMN06264664, study PRJEB24512) | hot springs metagenome | isolation source: Hot spring water | place: South Africa: Tshipise | collected 2015-06-21
AGGTGGGCACGCTGATCCGCTTCTAGTTCGAGAATGTTTTGCCCTTTGAACCAAACCTCTCCTCGGGTAACCTCGTAACTCGGATGTCCCATTAAGGTATAAGCCAGAGTCGATTTGCCAGTTCCATTAGGACCCATTAAAGCATGGACCTCACCTTGATGAACGGTCAGATTGACGCCCTTCAAAATTTCCCGATCGTTGACATTGACATGTAGATCAATAATCTGCAACTCAGACATAGATGGTTTCTCCTATAAGCTCCTAATGTTTATGCACAATGATTCGTGATTTACATCTGGATATTTGTTATCAAATTTGACATTATTATAGCTTGAATGGTAATTTCTGTCAATAATATTTACGATAATAATCTTAATATTGACAAATATCTAAGATTATGCTATACTGCAAACCAACGGGAACTATAGGTGCATATACTCGGATCAGATTGTATATTGCGACGAAATGATTTATGGACACAATACAACATTTAGATGAACAAAACCAGACAACTCGCCAGAGGGTTTTGAAAACACTGCTTTTACGCCACCATTGCACTGTGAATGAATTAGCCAAAGCAGTTGACATCAACCCCATATCAGTCCGCCACCATCTCAATAAACTGGAAGCTGAAGGACTAGTTACTTCTTTAGAGGAACGGCACGGAGTAGGTCGCCCACGTCGTCTTTACCAATTAACTGAGACCGGGCGAGAATTATTTCCAACCCGCTATCTACGCCTAACAACCCGTCTCCTCACCCAGCTAAAGGATCAACTCCCTCAGCCGATGGTAAACCAAATTTTTGCCCAAATGGCAAAAGATATAGCTGCAGACTACGAAGAAGCTCTAAAAGGATTACCACTCGAAGAACGATTAGAACTAATCAAAAGGCTGCTAGGGCAGGAGGGCTTTTCAGTAGAATGGGAAAAGCAAGGGAGTGATTACCTAATTCGTGAAATTAACTGTCCATATCTACAAGTCAGCCAAGCCCATCCTGAGGTATGCTCGATTGACCAAACCCTGATTTCAACCTTATTATCCCTTCCAGCCGAGAAGGTCCGTTGCGTTCTTAACGGCGACACTCACTGCACTTACGTTGTAACGAATCAAGCTACGGAGTAAAATCATGTCGAAACAAGAAACTTCGCACGTGATCTGGCAAGCCGACAGCACCCATCCCCAATTGGCAGAGACTCTTCGAGAGAAATTACGTGAAATTGTCGATCCCGAAATTGGGTTAAATATTATTCAACTCGGTTTGGTCAGAGACCTGATCATCGAGGAAGACAATGCTCATATCAAAATGATCCTGACCACGCCTTTCTGCCCTTACGGACCTGCTCTCCTAGAAATGAGCCGGAAAAAAGTGGAAGAAACCCTTCAAAAGCCAACAACGATCGAGATGGGAATGGAAATGTGGGATTTCTCCATGATGGAAGAAGGCGCTGGCGGAGATTGGGGCTTGTTCTAACGAAGTCTTAACTCCATCAGGATCAGAGGATGCCTTATAGGGGGAAAAGTGGCACAGTTCCTGCTATTGTTCATCTGTAGTCAATTCCTATGACGCGGCACAGATTCTTTTGGAATTTCGTGTAATCATAGATTAAAATATCAACTATAGAATACAAAAGGACTTCCCGGTAACTACCCGCTCATGTCTCAAACACATTCCTCTCAATCTTCGAAGTTACTTTTTCACGTTCCCATCATCCTTATTGTCGCTGGCTTGCTAGCAACGTTATTCACTGCTTGGACAGAGCCATTGATCCCGATCGGTCAATCAGTTATCAATCCCGAACAATTCGCCTATACAGTCATACCGACTTCTGAAAATCAGAACTCAACAATCCTAAGCCCGGATGTCGGCATTGTAGCCGGTCATTACGGGAACGATTCAGGCGCTGTATGCCCCGATGGCTTAAGGGAAGTGGATGTCAACCTGAACAACGCCTCTCTCGTCCAAAAGATGCTTGCAGAAAAGGGCATCAAGTCAGAAATTCTGCAAGAATTTGATCCGAAACTCAGCGGCTACCGCGCCTCCTTACTGATATCAATCCATGCTGATTCTTGCGCGTTCATCAACGAAGAAGCTAGCGGATATAAAGTATCGGCAGCCTTATCAAACCCTCAGCCGGACAAATCCGCCCGCTTGATCGCATGTATTCGCTCTCACTATGCGAGCACAACCGGCTTGCGTTTGCACAATAGTGTCACCAACGACATGACCAATTATCACGCCTTCAATGAAATCCACCCGGAAACTGTCGCAGCGATCATTGAAGTGGGCTTTCTAAATCTTGATCGAGTCATCCTTACTCAAAAGCCTGAAGTCATCGCTGCAGGGATTACTAATGGAATTCTTTGCTACCTCAATAATGAGGACATTGTCACCACCCCGACGCCTTAACGCATGGATGCATCAGATGAACTAAGAGCCGCTAGGATTGCCCTCCGAAGAGGTCAAAAAAAAGTAGCCCGTGCGCATGCCCTTCGCGCCGCTGCGATGGATCCGTCCTCCGAAGAGACGTGGTTAGTCTTGGCAGCTTGTGATTCACCTGAAGCTGCAATCCATCATCTGCAACGAGTTCTAAAATTAAATCCCAATCATCCCATCGCTCAAAAAGGGCTAGCTTGGCTTTTAGCGCATCAATCCACTCCCAACTCCGATCCGCTAGCCGAAACCCAACCGATCCGCATACCATCCCCCACGGTAGCAGTACCTTCATCCCCTCAGAAGCGGAGTACGTTTTTAAGCGTTGGTACGCTTTTGCTTGTGATGATCTGTATTGTAGCCATCGCTCTTCCACTGCCCATATGGGCATTATTATCGTCAATCAGTCCCGCCGCTGCACAATTTCCCATTCAAAACGAGTCGGTCTTTACAGATACCCCGACCAGTACCCCAACCGAAACAGCCACAACCACTCCAACAGAAACGCCATCCCCAACTCCAACTCCCTTCCCCACAGAGACTCCTACACCAACGCCAACAGCCACTCTCACCCCTCAACCAACGGCAACAGAATCTCCTACCGTTGCTCCTTCGCCAACAGCAAAGTCGAAAAAGAAAAAGAAAAAACAAGCAACCAATCAAAATAAATCCCCTGCCTCGTCAAACATTGGTTATGCTACCTATCTGCCAAAGGGCGTAGGGGAATCTGACCCATGGGTAGAAGTTGACCTCAGCTCGCAAAGGTCTTATGCCTACATCGGCAGAACCATGGTGCGTTCTTTTATAGTTTCAACGGGAACATGGCAACATCCTACCGTCACAGGAGTTTTTCGGATCTACGTCAAATATCGTTATGCCAATATGTCTGGTCCAGGTTATTTCCTGCGCAATGTTCCCTATGTGATGTATTTTTACAAAGGTTATGGCTTGCATGGCACCTATTGGCACAACAATTTCGGGATACCTATGAGTCATGGTTGTGTAAACTACACCATCACGGATGCCGGATGGCTCTTTGATTTTACCAGTGTGGGAACAATCGTCTATATCCATGAATAACTCACCAACCGCTCCACAAAAACATCTTTTTGCCGGGCTGATTTTTGACGAACAAGACCGACCCGTTGAAGCGGTGTATGTCGGCAACGAACCCTGTTACGTCGTTGACGATCAAGGATTTCGGCGCCATATCCCGGCCTTAGAGATTGACAGACAAGTGTTTGAGGCTATTGTCAAACAAATTCAAGGACACGAGGAAATTATCAGTGAACAGGCAGCTAAAATGCTCGGGCAGGATGATCCGTTTTCGAAGGCTCTTATCGCCAACCAATTGAAAAACATCTCCCAACAGTTTCCCTTTTTATTAGCAACAGGCATACCAGAAGAAGCCCGTGCTTACCTTGGAATGACTGGTTTTAAGATTATAATTAATCTACATGGCGAAGTAATTGATATTATTCAACCCGGTATCAGTTATCCAAGCGAAGAATAGTCCCAAAGGTAAGATGACCGAAAACATCCTTGATGTAAACGAGTTAGATTTTCACTACAATGTCTTAGAATATTCATTTCAGAACCCAGTCGTGGTTGACTTTTGGGCAAACTGGTGTCATCCGTGCAAAATGCTCACTCCTATCCTTGAAAAAATTGCCATCGAAGCAGATGGAGCTTTTCGCTTGGCGAAGATCAATGTCGATCATAATTCCAACTTAGCCATTCGAATGGGTGTACATAGCATCCCACACGTCAAAGGAATCAAAAGTGGACAAGTAGTAAACGAGTTTGTCGGTCTCCAACCAGAAGTAAAAATAAGGGATTTCATTCAAAGCCTTCTTCCTCAACCAAGCGAATTATGGATCGAGAAAGGAAGACATTTTTATCAAGAAGGCATATGGGAAGAAGCTGCGGAGGCCTATCGCCAAGCACTCTTAATCGAGCATCAAAACCCCACTGCCCGTTTGGGGTTAGCTAAAAGCCTTTGCCGTCTCCAACAATTCGAAGAAGCCCAATCTTATCTAACCGATTTTCCACCCAGTAAGGAATATTCCGCAGCCCAAAGATTACAATTCCTAATCAATGAAATCCTGAGTGCCCAAGGTTTACCTTTCTCTGATAATGAACTAGAAGCCGCCTATCAAAACAGCTTGCGCCTAATTTTCAAAGGCAATTACTTCGCCGCATTAGACGGCCTTTTGGATATCCTCCGTATGGATAAGTCGTTTGGTCAAGGGAAGTTAAAGGAAATCATTGTCGAAATTTTGGATTTGTTAGGCGATTCAGATCCAGAGACTCGCTCCTATCGGCAGGAATTAGCCTCCATTCTTTGGTAAGCACGAATTACCACCTCTATCAGCAAGTTTCACAGAAAAAAACTTCTTGACATAAGAAAAGAACATCACGTATAATCCCTATGCCTGCCCGATTTGGGCAGGCATTCGTATGCAATAAAAATAGAAAGAGAGGAGTAACACCAAATGCCTCCACAACCCAAGAGAAAACTATCCAAAGGACGTCGTGACCGCCGTCGCGCACATGACGCATTAAAAGGCTACCAACTTGTCCAATGTAGTAACTGCGGGGCCATGCGCTTGCCCCATACAGTTTGCCCCTCCTGTGGCCATTACAAAGGCAGAGAAGTCGTCAGCGTTGAAGAAAAGAAAAAATAAAAGCGGCGGGCCGTGATGATCACGGCTCGACCGTCCGTAAAGGAGAACATTGTTAACCTCAGAACAAACTGCTATTCTCTTTCCGGGTCAAGGTTCCCAGCAAGTCGGTATGGGATACCAACTTGCCGAAAAATTCAGAATTGCTCAGCTAACATTCGAACAAGCTGATCGACTATTAGGCTTTAAGTTAAGTGAGATTTGTTGGTACGGGCCTGCCGAAAAATTAAATGACACCTATTTCACTCAACCCGCCCTGTTCACTCACTCGATTGCCTCATGGCGAGTATTCCAAGAGCTATATCCTCGTTTTAGACCTCGCTTCTTTGCCGGGCATTCAATGGGAGAGATTACCGCCTTAGTGGCATCCCAGGCGGTCTCTTTTGAAGATGGCCTGCTGTTAGCGCACCAGCGCGGTCGGCTAATGAAAGAGAGTGGCGAGCTGCACCCCGGTGGGATGGCGGCCATCCTGGGTATGGAAGCAGACTCCCTCAGGCAGATCTGCAATGAAGTCGTTACCCAAGGTGAAATTGTCCAAGTAGCCAACGATAATTGTCCCGGGCAAATCGTGATTTCTGGCTCTCACGCAGGAGTAGCCAAAGCATGTGAGCTTGCACTCGCCCAAGGCGCTAAAAAGGCGATAAAACTCGCCGTTAGCATTGCTGCCCATTCCCAATTAATGGCCCCTGCCCAAGCCGAATTTTCGAAAATTGTCGATCAAATTTCCTTCTCAGACCCCGAGATAGCGGTTGTTGGCAACGTCTGTCATGCTGCCATCTATTCAAAAGAACAATTGAAGCAAGATGTCAAAGCCCAACTAACATCTCCCGTTTATTGGACAGACTCCATCAAATATATGATACAAAATGGTGTTCGTTATTTTGTAGAGCTAGGTAGTGGTTCAGTCTTATCTGGATTGATCAAACGCATTGATACCCAAGTACAAACCTATTCGCTCGGCTCTGCCGAAGATTTTGCCAATTTTCCTGCGGTATAATCAACCATTGAAAGGTGAAAAATGAGCTGGTCGCAATCCCTCGCATTAACCGATCGCGTTGCGATTATTACTGGTGCCTCGCGCGGCATCGGACGTGCTATTGCGCTTGAGCTAGCAAACCGAGGAGCAAAAGTAGTCATAAATTATTTGAGCAATGAGCAAGCTGCGCACGAAGTGCTCGAACGGATAAAAGAAAGCGGCGGTGAAGGGATAGTTATGCAAGCGGATATCTCTCAATTTGATCAAGCTCAAGAACTCATCAAAAAGGGAGTTGAACATTACGGAAAGATAGACATCTTGGTTAATAACGCCGGCATTACCCGGGATACTTTGATCATGATGATGAGTGAGGAAGATTGGGATGCCGTTCAAGCGACCAACTTAAAAGGCACATTTAATTGCTCAAAAGCGGCTATACGATACATGATGCGCCAAAGATACGGTCGGATTATCAACATCACCTCAATCTCTGGTCAAATGGGCAATGCCGGGCAATGCAACTACTCTGCTTCAAAAGCAGGCCAGATTGGTTTTACGAAAGCACTTGCACGTGAGGTTGCCTCGCGGAATATCACCGTTAATGCCATTGCAGCCGGGTATATTGAAACCGACATTTGGGACAATGTAACTCAGGAGATGAAAGACGCCTTTCTAAAATTGATTCCATTAGGACGAAAAGGTCAACCCGAAGAAATTGCTTACGCGGTTGCATTTCTAGCATCGGAGCAAGCTTCGTACATTACTGGTCAGATTCTTGGCGTTGATGGTGGGATGGCGATGATGTAAGAAGTGAGAAAGGAGCCCTGATGACTGGAGACGGTAAAACGACAATTGCGCCTGAGGTCCTCAAATCGATTGCCCGATTGAGTTGTCTTTCGGTAGATGGAGTGAGTCGGATGGCTTCCCATCCGCTGTCATTCGGCCGCCTGCTGAATAAACAAGGTCGGGAAGGCGTCGAAGTAGAGATTGAGAACGACATGGTGTATGTGAATCTTTATGTGATCCTAAAAAGCGATGTAAATATCCGCGAGGTTAGCCGCAACATTCAGCAACAAGTCCACCGCGCCATTACGGATTTGGTAGGCATGAATGTAGGAAAAATCAATGTTCATATTGAGGATATTGATTATCAAGACGAAAAAAGGTAGAAAACAATGAAGCCCCGTACAAAAGCGCGGAGCATTGCCTTGCAGGCGCTGTACGAGATCGACTTGACAGGACATCCTTTCGAATGGGTCTGGACAAACCGTTTAGAAGAAGAGAATTTGGATAAGAAGCAATCAGAATTTGCGTACCAAATTATTAGCGGTGTTGCTCCCTTGATGGACCTGCTCGACAATTTCCTGGCGGAACACGCACCAGAGTGGCCGCTAGATCAAATCGCAACCATTGATCGAAACATCTTGCGCATCGCTTTGTGGGAATTTGCCGTTTATGGTAAAACGCCAGTCAAAGTAGCAATCAACGAAGCTGTTGAATTAGCAAAAGAATTCGGCTCAGAGAGCTCACCCCGCTTCATTAATGGAGTTCTAGGCAGCCTTGCCTTACGCAAAAATGAGGTTCAACAAGCTCTACGCAAGATGATCGCTTCTTATTCAACCAACCAATCTACATAACTCAATAATCGCAATGGAAATTTTTAGTATCGGTCCTTTGGAATTCTTCTTCATCCTGTTGATTGCCCTAATTGTCCTAGGCCCAAAGGATATGGTAAAGACAGGACGCACAATTGGCCGCTTTCTGAACAAATTGGTTCGGTCATCAACATGGAAGACCCTGCAACGAACAACCCGGGAATTAAGACAACTACCAACGTATTTGATGCGCGAATCAAACTTAGAGGAGGCTCTCAAAGACCTCCCAACCCCTGAATCGATATCCAAAGAAGCCGGCCTGAATGAAATCAACGCTTCCCTTGCTCAAACGAATCAAGATATCTCAGATTGGCTTAAGCCTCCCAGTCTCTCCATCGAACCACCCTCTCAACAAAACAACCAGCCTTCTAAGGACAATGAAGAATCTACCAATAAATGAGAACTTATGCGCAACTTGCTGAAGAACATTTGGTTTGTCATCACGCTGCCATTTTTGATTTTGCGTTGGATAGCTCGCTATTTGTTCCAATGGTGCAGAAATACATCTCAGACGATTCACTTCCTCCTCACGGAAGAGGAAGAGGATTTACCTATCGAGGAGACGCTGACCAAGACCATCCAGAATCCAAGCGGAATTTTCGATCATATCGATGCCTTACGAAAACACATTTTTCGAGCATTAATTTTTCTTGTCATTACAACCTCAATTTCCTTTCTTTACACTGCCCAAATTATTGACTTTCTAGCAAAGCCCGTTGGGGGGTTACAAAAGTTAGTCGCAATCGATGTAACTGAACCAATTGGTGTTTTCATGCGCGTGGCTCTCCTCACGGGTTTTACCATCGCCCTTCCATACATCATTTTTGAATTGTGGCTCTTTGTTGCTCCAGGGTTAAAAAAGCGAACCCGTTTTGGTAGCTTAGTTACCATTCCTATTGCTACCGCGCTGTTTTTTAGCGGGATGGCTTTTGCATATTTTGTGCTTCTCCCTGTTGGCATCCCTTGGCTTACTCAAGTGATGGGGATACGCACCGAAGTCCGTCCCTCTAGCTATGTTCAGTTTGTCACAACGGTATTGTTTTGGATTGGTTTAGCCTTTGAATTTCCTCTGATCGTCTACTTTCTAGCTCTTGTTGGGTTGGTTCGTGCTAATGCTTTACTGGAACAATGGCGATTTGCAGTGGTCATTATCGCTATTTTAGCTGCCACAATCACTCCAACTGTAGATCCGATCAACATGAGCCTCGTTATGTTACCGATGGTTACCCTATACTTTATTAGTATTGGATTAGCCTATCTTGCCGAACGCACTCGCAGAAAACAATCCACGGCGTAGTATGTATAATACTATTAAGGGTTCACTACAACCTTCATTCATCCCCACCCAAAAACATTAAAGCTAAGCCAACAGTTCAGCTCCATCCTGCTCGGCTTGCACATACGATAAGGAGGAAAAATGAAAAAAGATGTTGCAATTGTCGGTATTGGTTGGGAGGGCTTTCAACCGACAACTCCCCACTATTCCTACAAAGAGATGATCTATCAAGCCGCTCAAAGGGCATATTTCGATGCCAAGGTCGATCCGCGCAAAGACATCCAAAGTTTTGTGACGGTGGCGGAAGACTTCACGGAAGGAACAAGCATCTTTGACGAATACACCCCCGATCAGTTAGGCGCAGCTCTGAAGCCAATGCATACGATTCCGGGAGATGGCCTCCACGGGGTTATTACCGCCTATCTGATGATTCGCAGTGGAATTTGTCAAGTTGTTGCCGTTGAGGCTCATTCCAAAGCTTCAAATGTCAAGACTCTGCCGCAAATTACCCATTACGCCCTAGACCCTATTGTCAACAGACCATTTGAGTTTTATCCGGAGTTTATTGCGGGGCTGGAAATGCAACGTTTTCTCTTCGAAAACAATTTGACAATTGAAGAATGTTCGCTAGTCGTCCAGAAAAATCGCCGCAATGCTTTGAACAATGCTTCTGCTCCATACAGCTGTGATCTATCACTCACTGAAATCAATAACAGCGAACCACTTTCTTATCCACTGCTTCACAGCCATGTCGCTCAAAATGCAGACGGAGCGATTGTTATCGTCCTAGCCAATCATGAAATTGCCAACTCTTTGCGCAAGGATCCGATTTGGATAATCGGCGTTGGGTGGTGCAATGACAGCAATTCTTTAGAATATCGAGAATGGGGAAACTTACCCTACTTGAGCGAAGCCGCTCGGATGGCATATCAACAGGCGGATATTCAAAACCCATCGACGACGATCGATTTTGCTGAGATCGATGATCTCTATGCTTACCGCGAATTGATGAGTCTGTCTGCTCTGAAACTTGTCCCGAACGCTTATCTAGCAGAGGCGATTACAAACGGCGCTCTTACGCCAGAGGGAAACTTACCCATCAACATTTCTGGTGGCTGTCTCGGCATAGGCAACTTACTAGAAGCAAACGGTTGTGCCAAACTGATCGAAGGCGTCCTTCAATTGAGGGGAGAGGCAGGAAAACGTCAGCTACCTCAACCTCACATTGGCATTGTCCAAAGTTGGAGAGGTATTCCAACAACAAGTGCAGCTGTTGTAATTCTGGCTAACTCGTAAACTAAGGAGGATGGGAGATGACATATCGAAAAGTCGCTGTTGTGGGTGCGGGGATGACGCAGTTTGTGCGTAGAGCAAAAGAAACCCCGCAAGAATTAGCTTATAAAGCTGTGCGCGCTGCCCTCGAATCCTGCGAATTGACTTTAAATGACATCGATGCCATTTGCTTGGGCACCGCTCCAGATTCATTTGACGGTTTGCACATGAAAGGCGAATCTCTGAGCATTGGCGCGGGTGCTTTTCGCAAGCCTTTTATGCGCTCCTTTGTTGGTGGAGGCACAGGAGTTTTTGTTCCGATCCAAGGTTGGTATCATGTTGCAAGCGGTTTATTCGATGTTGTGCTCGTGGTTGCCGAAGAAAAGATGTCTTCCTTCTTCCCCCACGCTCAAGCTGCCTTCATAACCATCTTTGACCACACTACTGAACGTCCGCTGAAACCCAATTTGCTATGGATATTCGCCCTTGAGATGAATCGCTACATGACAACCTATGGGTTATCCAAAGCAGATATCGCTCAGGTATCAGTCCTCCATAAACGAAACGCAGCCGATCACCCTTGTGCTCTGCTTGGAGATAAGACGATCACGGTGGAAGATGTTCTCCAATCCGAGACCTTAGCCTGGCCCGTCCAAAGGCTGGACGTCAGCCCGGTATCTGATGGGGCGGTTGCCCTGATCTTGGCTGCAGAACATGTTGCTAGGCGGATCACCGACAAACCAGTCTGGATTGAAGGTGTAGGCTGGTGTTTGGACACAGCCTATTGGACGAACCGCGATCTGGCTTATCCCCGTTATGTCGAAATTGCCGCAAAAATGGCGTATGACATGGCAGGCATCAAAGAACCTCGAAAAGAGATTCACATCGCTGAGCCTTATGACCCATTTGACTATAAAGCCTTACACCATCTAGAAGGCCTACTACTTGCCGATCGGGGCAAAGCGATTGAGCTATATCTCACCGGGGAGGCAGAGCGAACGGGCAATCTGCCAATTTGCCCTTCAGGTGGTTTGCTTGGGGTAGGAAACCCAATCTCTGCTGCTGGGTTGATGAAAGTTGCAGAACTGTTCTGGCAATTGCGGGGCGAAGCGGGCAACCGTCAGGTGCCAGGCAATCCTCGCCGCGGTTTAGCTCAAGCTTGGGGAGATCTAATGCAGGTTGGCACGGTGGTCATTCTTGGCCGATGATCGAATAAAACTCGGATAGGGAGAGTAACAATGAATAAAAAGAATCCTTATGTGAACGTTACGTCGCTCACCGAAGAA
>OGCI01002611.1_pt1 | contig 11535 bp, 10 predicted proteins | sample 1570021 | NCBI WGS metagenome assembly OGCI01 (sample SAMN06264664, study PRJEB24512) | hot springs metagenome | isolation source: Hot spring water | place: South Africa: Tshipise | collected 2015-06-21
ATATCAGCAAGACAAAAAGTTATCAGGAAATCCAGCCCGCACTTGTCCTCGGCTGGGACTGGAACAGCACCACCGGCATAACCATTGATGACCAGGCACGCCTCACCTGGTATGAGGAAACCAACCCCATCTATCAAAACCAAATAGAGAACCGGCTTTCAACAGAACTGGAGTTCCGACCGAACAGCACCTTCACCTTGCGCACCGGACCCCAGTGGGAAATATGCCGTTCCCTGCCCAAACCCACAGGTCAGGACTACCAGGAACTGGCGTTGACCCTTGGTATGGACCTGTTCTTATCCGAAAGATTCTGGACCACGATTGAAGACCGGTTAGGTAAAAGGTATTACCTGCCCATAGACTCTGGACTTCAGTTCAATTACCGGTTTAACGAATTTAACCTGCTTCTCAACTACCAGATTTTAAAAGGGATTGCCCTCCAGGGCATGATAAACATCGCTCCGGAATGGCACACCGAATCAATTGACAATCTCGCTGCGCTCAGTTACTCGCTGGAACTGAGCTATACCTTCTGAAGCGATAGACAGTTAAAGGGTAATCCAGGAACCGCCCTTATACTATTTATTGACAGAGAAAAACTTTAACGTTACATTTTTGAGTAATGGCACGCCGGATCGCCATCTGTAACCAAAAAGGCGGAGTAGGTAAAACCACCACCGCTGTCAACCTTGCCGCCGCCCTGGCGTTACGCACCCCCCGGGTACTGCTTGTGGATATGGACCCCCAGGCACATGCCACCCTCGGACTGGGAATAAACCGCAGCAAACTGACCGTGTCGGTTTATGAGGCACTGATTGAAGCCCAGCAGGTTGATGAGGCGATCGTCCGTAACCCGTTTGAGGGTATTGACCTGCTGCCGGCAACAATCAACCTTGCTGGTGCCGAAGTAGAACTGGTGGATGCACCCCAGCGTGAGTTTCGCCTCAGCCGGGCATTAAGCCTGATTGACCCCAGCTACTCGTTTATCATTATTGATTGCCCGCCCTCTTTATTGCTCTTAACCATCAACAGCCTGGCTGCCGCCCGCGGCGTCATCATACCGGTACAGGCAGAATACTACGCTCTGGAAGGAATGTCTCGACTGCTGGAAACTATTAACCTGGTGCGCACCAGTCTCAATCCGCTCCTGGAAATTGATGGTGTGCTTTTAACCATGTTTTCTGCCCGTCTGAACCTGTGCCAGCAGGTGGAACGAGAGGTGCGCGACTTCTTCAAAGAACAGGTGTTTGATACCATCATCCCGCGCAGTGTGCGCCTTGCCGAGGCACCCAGTTTTGGTAAACCGATATTTGCCTATGATGGTCACTCTGCTGGTGCCCAAGCCTACCTCGCCCTGGCGGATGAATTGCTCCACCGGTGTCGTATCAACCCGGATGCTTCACCACCTTAAACATTAGTTAACACACCATGAACGACTACTCTACAGAAAAACGCCGTGCCTTGGGTAAAGGAATAAGGGCGATAATTCCGGAAAAGACCCAGGAACTCCTGGCCAGTGAATCCCGTCCGATACCGGTAGACGAGATCCGCCCCAACCCCTACCAACCGCGGGTCACAAAAGAAGAAGATAACGACCCTCGGTTTCAGGAACTGGTGGCATCAGTAAAAGAGAAAGGCGTGCTCCAGCCGGTGGTCGTGCGTCGGCGCCGCGATGGCTACGAACTGGTGATGGGTGAAAGGCGCTGGCGCGCTGCCCGGGCAGCAGGGCTTACCACCATCCCGGCAATTGTGCGCACAGTTGACGACCGCGAGATGCTAGAAATGGCATTGATTGAAAATGTCCAGCGTACCGACCTCAACCCGATTGACGAGGCGCTTGCCTACAAAAATCTTACTGAACAGTTTGGGTTAACCCATGAAGAGATTGCCCACCGGGTGGGCAAAGACCGGTCAACAATCACCAATGCCCTGCGATTGCTTTCACTCCCCTTTAAAGTGCGGGAGGCGCTGGCGCAGGGTTTAATCTCTTCCGGGCATGCCCGAGCCCTACTTACCATCTCCAGCCGCCGCGATCAGGTAGAATTATGTGAAAGGGTCATCCAAGAAGGACTGTCGGTCCGCACCTTAGAAAGACTCTGCGGTGAACGCAGGGGGGGAACACCCACTTCAGCCCGAAAAGAAAAAGACCCCCATCTGCAGGAACTTGAGGAAAGACTTCAGGAGCTACTGGGAACAAAGGTTTGTATCACCCCGCCCGCAGGAGAGAAACGACCGGGCAAAATCGTGGTTGAATTTTTCTCCCTTGATGACCTTGACCGAATCTACCGACTAATCCGAAAAGCAGAGTAGATGTCCCGCAAGGAGATTACCGTCTTCATCTCTGCCAACTACACTCCTAACTCTATTCGCTTTAGCCTGCCCCTGAAACTGGCACGGCTTCTCTTTGTCGGAGTCTGCACTGCGCTTCTTGCTGTACTTATCGCCGGCGGTCTTCTTATCTCTGGTGTCTACCGGTTCTCCCGTCTGGTATACCTTAACCACCGCAACCGGCAGCTTGAAGAGGAGTTCAAGAAGGTCGTTACCTTAAAAGAGCGCCTGGAATTATTGGAAAAGGAAAGGGAGAAACTTGCCCGGATGCTGGGTGTCAACCTTACCCCACCACCGGTGGACTGGAGCGCTGCTACCGTTGAATCAATCGTACTCCCCGAATGGGTAAAAAATCAACCATGGGGTAGTCACCCCGTTCCGGTGCTGGTTCCTGTCACCCGTTACGCCATATCGCGCACCGCTACCACCGACCATATGGCGTTTGACCTTGCCTGTCAGAAAAACAGTCCGGTCCTGGCGGTGGCTGACGGCATCGTTACCGAAAAAGGTGTCCACCCGCAATTCGGTAGATATTTACTTATCCGCCACGCGCAAGGTTACGAAAGTTATTACGGTCACCTTGCCGGGTGGCTGGTAGAAAAAGGTGATACGGTGCGCGTTGGGCAAAAGATTGGCACAGTAGGTATGACAGGACAAGCAAGCGCACCTCATCTCCATCTGGAAATCAGAAAAGACGGTAATCTCATTGACCCGGCGGCACTGCTGAATTTTTAGCTCGACAACATCCAGAAAAATCTGATGTTACACCCTCTGTTTTAGAAAAAGACTTTCAGTTGTCCCAAAAACGCCTGGTTAATGGAAAGGAGCAATGACACCGGCAAAGAATAATAACCCATTTTGTATCTATCTTATGCCAGTAACCTGCGCGTTTCATTCTAAAACCGCGGCCAAATTGAAACTCTTTGACATTATAAACAAATTAAGTTAAAATTCTAAAAAAGGAGGTATTTATGCGTAGTTTAGGGCGTACCGGTGCCCTGCTTTTGCTACTGGCACCAGCATTTCTGTGGTCCTGGCCCCAACCGGGTGACCCGGCACCAAATGTATCCATCGTGGATACCGCCTGGGTAACCCATAGTATCCCGGCAGAATACCGGGGACACGTTGTCCAACTTTTCTTCTGGCAATCCACCTGACCTTCCTGCCTCGCGGAGTTACCGCGATTACAAGTAATGTACGATGAGTATGGCGAGCGTGGTTATGTTCCGCTTGCCGTCAACCTCTGGCAGGATATGAACTCAGTCGTCAAGGTGTATGCCCGCTACTATTCATATCCATTTCTCCGTGATGCCGGTTCAGCGTGGAACGCATATCGGATGAATGGCTATATCCCGCTAAACTATGTTATTGACACCGCTGGCATCGTGGTCGGTTCAATGGAGGGTTTTAACGAATCAGTTATTCGCAGCTGGATTGAACCCTATCTTACTGGCGTGACCGAAAAACAAAACGCACCGCTGCCCGAATTCACCGCTGTCCTTCCCAACCCCGCTCATAACGCCCAGAAGATTCAATTCCAGTTGCCCGCATCAGACATGATAACCATCAGGATTTACTCCGCTTCTGGAGAACTCGTCCGCACCGTTCTCCGTGGTTCTCTTGCTGCCGGCACCCACAGTCTGACATGGAATCTTACCGATGACTATGGACGGTCTGTTTCCAATGGTCTCTATTTCTACGAACTCAGCACCGCGCGTACTACCACCCGGCTGAAGACCACTGTTCTGCGCTAAGGTCAGGATCTAAAATCCAGCCAGAATCCCAGGCGGGAGCCAAAACTCCCGCCTTATCTTTTAATTACCTTTGTTTCCCCCGCGCCGTTTTGACAGATGCCCGCATCAGCACTAAAATAACTTTGTTCGCTTTTATAACACCAGTATGGGTAAAAAATTTTTAACTCTCATTATCTTACCTCTCTTATTAATCAGCTGTCCTGCCACGCGCAAAAAGGTTACGGTCCGCTTCTGGCATGCAATGGGTGGCGAGGCACAGAAGACCCTAAAAGAGATGGTAGCAAGATTTGAAAAGGAGAACCCGGACATTAACATTGAACTTGTCGGGATGGGGAACTATGATGCCCTTGCCCAGAAACTTCTGGGCGCGGTTGCGGTTAAGAACCCGCCTACCATTGCCCAGATGTATGAAAACTGGACCACTCAGTTATACGCTGCTGGCGAACTGGAGTTTCTGGAAGACTACGTTAACGGTCCTGATGGCATCCCGGCGGAAGAACTTGCGGACATTTACCCCGCACTCCTGGCAAACAATCGCTGGGATGGGAAATTGCTCACCCTGCCATTCAACAAAAGTGTGCCGGTCTATTACTACAATGTGGAACTGCTCCAATCAGCCGGCTATGACTCCTTTCCCAAAACCTGGCAGGAGTTCCGCCAGATGTGCAGGAAACTAATCCGGCGCAGCCCGAACGGCACAACCGAGGTATGGGCAACTGCCAACGGCACCGATATCTGGATATTTGGCTCCATGCTCTTTCAGCGCGGGGGTAAATTCCTTGACCAGGAGGATGGCATTCCTGAATTCAACTCCTCTATTGGGGTCGAGATCCTTACATTTCAGGTTGACCTAATCCAGAAAGACAGCGCCCAGGTATCAACCACCGGCAGAAACCCGATGGACGACTTTCTCGTGGGCAGAATTGCCACCCTTACCGGCAGTTCCACGTGGCGGGCGCCGATTGTTGACCGGGAAAGATTTACTGTGGGTATGGCACCGATACCAATCTGGGATACGCTGTGTGCCGCAATAATCTATGGCACCAACATCGGAATGTTCAAAAAGGCATCACCTGCAGAAAAACAGGCGGCATGGCGTTTCATAAAATGGTTCATATCACCCGAGCAACAGGTGGAATGGTCACTGGGAACCTGGTACGTCCCAATTCATCGCCGCTGTCTGGAACACCCCCGTATCCAGGAACGTCTCCAGAACACCCCGAGCTTAAAAGCCGCCTACCGGCAAATGGAGCACGGCGTCTTTGAACCCCGGGGGTTAAAATGGCTTGCCGGTCGTAAGGCGCTGGTTGAAGAACTGGAATCCGCTACATTGGGATTTAAAACCCCAAAACAGGCGCTGGATGACGCTGCCCAGCGCTATCTGAATCAGTAAAAAACCTTTTCTAAGACAAGCCCCTTTGCTGGTGCCACGGTAAACGCTTTTGCCTTCCTGCCCGCAAGGGACTCTCTGATATCATCACCGTTTATCCGGTTACTGGCATAGGCGACCATTGCGCCCACAATTCGGCGCACCATCTTATAGAGAAAACGGTTTCCCCGAACCGAAACCACAACCTCATCCGCTCGTGTTTTTACCCCGATCGCAAAGATTTTACACGCTCCATCATCTTCCCGGGTATGACAGAACGGATTGAAATCACGCTCTCCGATAAAAAAATTGCCAGCCTCCCGCAACCTTTCAACATCAAGTGGATAGAGAAATTCCCAGGCATGTCTTGCCCGCAACGGTGAACGGTTACGGATGATATAATACGAATACCTCTTGCCCTTGGCGCTGTAACGGGCATGAAAATCCAGCGCCACCTCATCAGCATATTTAACAAATATATCAGCGGGCAGGTAAAAATTTATTCCTGCCCGGAGCCTTTCCAGGGAAAGACGGGAATGGGTAAAAAAGTTTACCACGTAGGCACGAGCTGAGACACCGGCATCTGTCCGGCTACAACCATAAACATCAACCTCCCCTCCCAGTAACTGCCTTAACGCCTTCCGCAGTTCGCCCTGAACCGTACGATGAGCAGACTGAATCTGCCAGCCAGCATAATTCGTCCCATCAAACTCCATTGTTAACCGGATATTTCGCCTCATCCCTTCACCCCGTCTACCACTGTGCACTGGACACCTACCGCAGAAATATCACTCCCAGCACCAGCGCCGGTAAAATGAGCAACAGGTCTTCATAACGAAACAGGGGCATTTGACCCTCTTTTTCTCTTCGCTCTTTTCCCCGAGGCGGTGTGCTGTTAGCGGGCGATACAGTGTTCAATCCGCCAGTAGAGAAAAAACCTTCCTCTGCTATGTCCGGTATATCCACACCCCCAGACATTTCTCTGCTATTTAACTCTGCAACCGCCCCATCTATCCGTTCGGCAAGCATCTCGGGCAGATTCCTTAACCGCACCGGACGAACATCAAGAAAACAGGGAACCAGCTTAATTGTCCGCGTTATAATAAGCGAAAACCGCCTCCCTGCCACCTGGCGTAAACCCCCTATTAATTCATCCTGGGAACAGGAATTAACACAGACCATCGCCACCATTCCTGCCCAGAACAAACGATAGGAAATTAATAGCCCCTGCAAAGTACCGGCAACACTGATAAATCCTAAGAACTGGGGTGAAGGACCGAACAGCGCATTGGTCAAAACCAGAACCGGTGCCAGCCAGGTGAAAGTGCGTAACTGTCTAAAAAAACTGCCCGCGTGCAGTGCGCCACTGTAAAATCCTCCTTCCGCAGCAGCACCGCCCGCTGAAAATGGAGCTTGGTTTTCTCTATTGAAAAAAGGTGCTCCTGTCCTGTGCAGCATCAAAAACAAATAACAAAGAAACAGCACTGAGAGCACGACCTCAACGAAACGATTAATTGCCCAGAACGCCGGAACTATAAATAAAAGGACGCTGATACGCCCTAATACGGTAAACCGCACACGTTTTGCGCTATTCTCCGGTGTTTCTCTGCTGAGCACATTTCATACAAAAACGGGCATAAGGAACAACCTCCAGCCGGGCAAGGGGAATCGGCTTGCCACACTTCTCGCAAATGCCGTATCTTCCCTGGTCCATCCGGTTGAGCGCTTCGTCAATCTCCCTTAACGACCGCGCCTCAATAGAACGCAACTGCGAGGCAAACTCGCGCTGAAAATTCTCTGTCCCCTGGTCAGCGATGTGTGTCCGGTGGCTGGAGAGGTCACCGGTGGTTGTCGGTGTGTCCATAACCTCCCGCGTGAAATTTCCCTGCCGGAGAACCCGCTGTTTCTCACGCAATAGTGACTCTTTTAGCCGACCCAAATCCTTCTCAGTCAACGCACCCTTTACCCTTCCTTTTTTCTCTTTAGCCATTAGGTTTAACCCTCCTTAACGCCAGCCGAACCGGCTCGCGATTTACATTAACCTCACTCTCAATATCCGCCTCTTTTAGGGGCTGAAAGGCAATCTCTACCGCTAACGTCTCCTGACGGAGATAGTCCTTAAACAGTTCAATCGCCTTCTGCACCCGGGGTGTCCCGGAACAGAAAAGAACGATCCGGTCCGCAACATCATAACCCGCTGACTTGCGCAGGGTCTGAATACGCCGCACCAACTCTCGCACCAAACCCTCTGCCTCTAATTCAGGCGTGATACTGGTATCCAGTCCGACAGCCAATCTGTCCTCTTCCTCGGTGACACAATCCCGGGGTGGTTCACCGGAAGAAAAAAACACCTCCCGTAGATTCAACTCGTCCTTGATTACATCCAGATAAGGCTCTAAAACCGCCTGTTCCAGAGGTGGTTTTAACCGAACAAACATCCTCGCCAGGGGCTGACGGACCTTAATCCGTGCCTTTTCCCGTGCTGCATGTCCCAGCGACACCAGTCCCCGTACCACCTTCATCTCGTTTTCCAGTTTCTCATCAATAAATTCCAGATCAGGTTCCGGATAGAAACAGAGGTGGACACTGTCGGGCGCATCCGGATCACAACTGCGCACTAAATTTTGATACATCTCCTCGCTAATAAAGGGCATAAACGGTGCCAGTAGTTTTACCGTCGTTACCAGTGCTGTCCAGAGCGTCCAGTACGCCCCGGCCTTGTCCTGATCATTGTCCGATTTCCAGAACCGACGCCGACTCCGGCGCACATACCAGGTAGAAAGGTCATCCACAAACGTCTCCACCGCCAGGGCAACACTCGCCGCATCATAGTCATCAAGCCTTTCCCGCGCCAGTTTCACCAGCGAGTTGAGCCGGGACAGAATCCAGCGGTCAAGCCGGTTCAAATCCTCCTTTTTCACCTTCAAAGCCACCGGATTAACCCCATCAATATTGGCATAGGTAATAAAGAAACTGTACACATTCCAGAAGGTCAGGATCTTGCGCTTGACCTCCTCACCCACCTTAAAACCGAAAAGCAGATTCTGGGTCGGGTTGTGCCGGGCAAAAACCCAGCGCATCGTATCCGCACCCATTTTATCCACCGCCTCCTCCACCTCAATCGCATTTCCCCATGACTTATGCATCTCCCGACCGTCCTCTGCCTTCATTGTCGCATAACCCAACACCGTCCGGAACGGGGCACACTTTTCCAGCACCGTGCTCATCGCCAGAATCGCATAAAACCAGTTCCGAAACTGCCCGGGAAAAGATTCGGTAATAAAATCAAACGGAAACCACGCCCGCCAGTAATCCCGGTTCGTAAGATAGTAGGTTGTGGAAAACGGCACAATCCCCGCATCCAGCCACGGATTACCAACATCCTTAATCCTTGGCACCGTGTTGCCGCAGCGCTCACAGGCGATCTTAACCTCATCCACCCAGGGACGGTGTGGCGAATGCCCCTCAAACCTCTCCCATCCCTCAACCGCTCGCTTCTGCAACTCCTCCTTTGACCCCACCACATCAAACCAGCCACACCCGCACCGGAAAATTGGTAGCGCCAGCCCCCAGTACCGTTTTTTCGAGATACACCAGTCACCCATATTCCTCAACCAGTCCAGCTCCCGTTCCAGTCCGAACTCCGGTATCCAGCGCACCTGCTGTGCGGACGCCATGATTTCTTCGCGCAACGGGTCCATCGCGATAAACCATTCGTCCACCAGCCGGAACACCAGTTCCTCACCGCACCGCCAGCAAACAGGATAACGGTGGGTATAATCCTCAACCCGATAAAGCAGCCCCTTCTTCTCCAGATCATCAAAAATCACCCTGGTCACATCCAGCGCATACTTCTCTGCTAACCAGCCAAACTCCGGTTTAAATGTCCCGTCATCGTTCAGCGGTGCAATCACCGCCAGCCCCTCCTCCTTCCCCAAAAGAAAGTCCTCTTTACCGCAACCCGGCGCAATGTGCACGATCCCGGTTCCCTCGCTGGCGCTGACATCCTTCCACAAAACCACCCGATGCTCAACACCCGCCTGCGGCGCCAGTTCATCAAAAGGTCCTTGATACCTTAACCCTGCCAGTCTGCTTCCTAAAAACTCCTCAATTACCTCGGCACCCGCACCCAGCACCCTTAACAGCTCCTTTGCCAGGATATACACATCACCGTCCTTTTTTGCCCGGACATAGACCAGTTCCGGATGAACCGCGGCTGCGGTGTTAGAGGTTAAAGTCCAGGGTGTGGTTGTCCAGACTAAAAGATACTCTCTTTCCTTTCCGATGACAGGAAAGCGCAGGAATACCGATGGGTGAGTTAACTCCCGGTAACCCTCGGTGGCGATCTCCATATCCGAGATTGCGGTACCACAACGGGCACACCAGGGCATCACATCGGTTCCCTCGTAAATCAGTCCCCGCTCATGACATTTCTTCAGAAAAAACCAGATGGAGTAGTTGTTCTCCTCGGACATCGTATAATAAGAGTTCTCCCAGTCCATCCACTGCCCGATCAGGATTGACTGCCGGGTCTGAATCCGGGAAAACCTCATCACCCTTTCCTTGCACTTTTCAACAAAACGGGCAATCCCGAACTTCTCTATGTCCTTCTTGGACTTAAACCCTAACTCCTTCTCCACTTCCACTTCAACCCAGAGTCCCTGACAGTCAAACCCGTTCTGGAACCGCTGGTCAAACCCTAACATCGCTTTGTAACGCTGGAAAAGGTCTTTATAGGTTCTACCCCAGGCGTGATGCACACCCATCGGTCCGTTAGCGGTAATCGGACCATCAAGAAACCGAAACTTCTCGTTGCCCTGGTTTTTCTCTATAAGCCGGTAAAAATGCCGCCCTTCTTCCCAGAAACGCAATATCCTCGGCTCAATCTCCCGGTGATTCGGTTGCGGAGAAACCGGCTTAAAAAAAACCATCTTACCTCGCCCACCCAGAGTTACGGATATCACCACCAAACATCGGCCAGGAGGAACGTGCTGGACCGCCCTTGCCGACAATACACCAGGCACGGGTGCCGTTACCGATATAAACATAGCCTGCCTGGTCTATCTTGGGTGCGGAAATAAAGTCTCCCGGTATACCGATATCCAGCCCTGCTGCCCAGCGCCTTGAGCCGTCGCTGTTAACCGCATAAAGTGAATCCACAACCCCCTGATCAAAAAGACCGATAACCATGAAGTAGATTACACCCTCATCAGAAACCGCCGGTGTTGAGGCATCACCGCTCATTGGTGGTATGTATTGCCAGTCAATATTACCCCATTCCGGGTTAACCGCGACCAGGGAGCCGGTGCTGGTAAGATAAATCGTCCCGTCATTCCCGATTACCCCGGCTGAAACCTCGTTACCCACCCTGATCACCCATCTTTCGCTACCGTCGCCAAGATTAAGCGCTGCCAGCCATCCATCCTCATCAACCACATAGATCACCTGTCTGGTTACATCAATCGCTGGTGGCGCCACAATCGCCTGCCTCATCCCATAATGCCATTTTACACCACCGTCTGCCGGGTCCAGCGCATAAATGGTGTCATCATGGGCGACAAACACAGTCCCATCCGGACCAACCGCCGGTGACTGCTCACCACCACCAGCATAAAAACGCCACTTCCGGGCACCATTCTGGGGGTTAAGAGCAAAAAATGTGTCATTCTCGGTTTGAATATAAATCGTACCATCCGGACCTAACGCCGGCAGTGCAAAAATCCCGGAACGAAATGTCACCGACCATTTTGTTCTCCCGGCAGAGGTTAAAGCAAAAAGCGTCCCGCCCTCGGTGCCAGTATAAATTGTGCCATCATCAGCGATCGTTGCTCCAATACCAAACTCATCATCATCCGGTGAGAAAAACTCCCAGCGCCGGGCACCCTGGGAATTACGGCATACCAGCGCCGGCACATCACCCGCCGGGATATAAACCTGCCCCTCAGGACCGATGCTGAAAATATGCAATGAGAAATCTGCCGAATCCTCCGGGTCCTCCGGGTCGGGCAAACCAAAACGCCAGCGCACCTCGCCCTCGCCCGGACTAACCTCAAGCACCAGTGGTTCAGACCAGCCCGAAACCTT
>OGCI01002612.1_pt1 | contig 11533 bp, 9 predicted proteins | sample 1570021 | NCBI WGS metagenome assembly OGCI01 (sample SAMN06264664, study PRJEB24512) | hot springs metagenome | isolation source: Hot spring water | place: South Africa: Tshipise | collected 2015-06-21
CCACTGCTTGCCTATCACGAACACCTCGTAGTATCCGCCTTCGCGGGGCGTGTAGATGTCCGCATACAGCTTCGCCGCCCAGCCGAAAATCGCCAACGCCAGGAACAACGGCAACAGCGTCCAGGTCAGCTCCATTCGGAGGTCGCTGTCAACGGGGTTAGAGCGGTCCACATCGTTGTTGCTCGCTCGGTAGCGAACAGCGAGGAAGACCGCCCCGAACAGCACGATCGCTCCAAAGAAGATAGCGAGCAAACTGATTGCCCAATAGAGATTGGAGATAGCCGCACCCTCTTTCGCAGCAGTCGGTGGTACGAACGGAATGTTCCACATCGCTATTTCACCTCTTGTATGTCGTTTTCGTCGGCTTGACGAATTAGATTCTGGGCGCGTCGGCGCTCTAACAGCACCGCACCGCCTATTAGCAAAGCCATGGATAGCACCGTGATAATGCCCGCCAACTTGACCACATTCAACACGACCAAGCCATAGGAACCGCTTGCGGGGTCGTATTGGAAGCAGTACATCACGGCGCCCAACACCGGGTTGCCGATTTTGCCTTCCGACGCTTCTGTAAGGGCGAACTTCAGATCGCGCGCCGAATACTCGATTCCCATCAGGTAGCGTGCCAGCCTGCCCTGCGGGGTCGCTATCATCACCGCGGCGGTGTGTGCATACTGTTTGGTCTTCTCATCGTAAGTGTATTGGAAGCCAATCGCATCCGCCAGCTGCTTGATGTTCTTCTCATCGCCGGTGAGGAAGTGCCAACCCTGCTCGGCAAGCGCACGGTCTTTACGATAAGAACCCAGATAGTTATCCTTCTTCTTACGTGCCAGTTCGGGGGTCTCAGTCGGCGAGATGCTGACCGTGACCACCTCGAACTCCTTGCCAACCGTGAAGTCCAGAGCGTTGAGCGAGCGAGTGAGCTCGTTCAATATAACTGTGCAGAGCATGGGGCACTCATAGTACACCATCGTAATCAGCACGGGGCGCTTGCCAAAGTAGTCGCCGAGCCGCACGGTCTTGCCCGTCTCATCACGGAAGGTGAGGTTCAGCGGGATTTGGCTATCCAGCTTTTGCTGGATGCCGACTTGGTCTAATACGCGCTGTGCCTCCTGCTGTTGAGTCTGCCCGACCTCGCCTGGCCGGCGGTACATCTGCGCTGAGAGCGAACTCAGCACAGCAAGCGATAGAGCAGATAGAATAAGCGTTTTACATAGTTTGGTTCGCATTGTTCATCACCCCCGAACGGGGAAGCCCCTGCTGAAGGATGCGCTCCTTCGCCTGAGGCAGGTTCTTCGTTTTTTCATTTTCCTGAGCGACGAACTCCTCCCAGTCGCGCATCGGGAACCCTTGCACGCGCGGCTCAGGAGGCAGTTGCCTCTCCAAAGCTTCTTTACGCACCGAAGGCAGGTTCGGTTCCTCTTTGGGCAGTACCCACTGATAGATGAACCAACCCACAATCAGCGAGCCGACAATCGTAAAGAAGATAATCACCAGGAACTGCGCCATTGCGCGCACCGAGAGGTCGCGCTCTTCATAGGGCTGTTGCTGTATCTGCTTCAACTCGTCGGCATCTACGGGCTTAAGAATGTCCATGGGCCACCTCCGCAAGGCGTGGTTCGTTCTGCGGGAGCAGACTGCGCTGGAGCAGGAAGCCGAACATGAGGTAGAACCACAGCCCTCCAAAGCCCACCAGCGCAGCGATGTCAAACGGGCTAATCGCCAGCGTCTTGCTGAACATCGGCTTGATCTCCCAGAAGATGTGCACGATTCGTATCGCCATCACCAGCACTGTGCCCACCAGCAACTGCTGAGGAATCTTCTTCGTGCGGGGCGCTAAGAACAGGAAGAACGGCACGAAAAACTGGAATATCACCAGCAGGTACGCCAGATATTGCCAGCCCCCATCGTTGCGCAGGAGATAGAACTGGGTGAACTCGTACAGATTGCCCGAATAGATAATCAAGAACTGGGAGAACGATACATAAGACCAGAACACGGTCAGCGTGAACAGCAGGTTGCCCCAGTCTCGGCGATAGTCCATATAGTTAATCTTGCCCGCGTAGGGTTCCATATCGCGCCAGCGCAGAACCATGTAGACCGCCAGCGCCAGCGCATTGTAGCCGAAGCTCACCACCATAATCACCGCATACATCGTAGAGAACCAGTGGGGCTGGAGCGACTGACCGTAGTCCACCATCGCTATCGTGAGCAGGATCATATAGGCAACGATGCCCCCCGCAGCGGGTCCAGAGCGACCTCGCGAAATCGCCTCCGCCTCCAGTGGGTCTTTTGCACTATCTTGAGCCACCGACGACTTCCACAGGTAGTTCGCCAGCCAAGTAAATGCAATCAGATAGATAGCGTAGCGCACATAGAAGAAGATGGGTAGTCCCTCATAGCTGGCGGGTGCATAGAAGAAGGGCGACTTCGCCCGAACAATCGCGTCGGTCTGCAGGACATCTTGATGCGTCCACTCGTACACGGGGTACATCCCGAACAGAAGCACGGGCAAGTAGGCGAGCATGATGAAGGGGATGGTGCGTGCGCCCGACTCGAAGATGCGGATTAGGGGCAGTCCCCACTTGCCGCGCACGGCGTGGATGAGCAGGCTCATGCCCAGACAGCCGTACGCCATCCCGAACCAATAGAAGAAGCCCAGATGGTAGGCTTGGAAAGCGGTTTTGGAATCGGTCGCTAGGCCGACGCCGAGACCCGCCAGCCCCAGCACCAGCGCGCCGAGCGCCAGTTTACGCCCATTCGCTATTCGCTCCCTAACCTGCTGTTCTGCGGTGGTTGTTGCCATCGTCTATCTCTCCCTATGGTTTTTGTGCCTGTTGGATAGGCGTGTTCGGCGCATCCGTCATCTCCAGCCCGCTCAGGCGTGCGTTCTCTTGCAACACGCGAATGTACGCCGAGACCGCCCACATATCTTCGGGAGTCATGCGTGTGCCATAGCCGTACATAATCCCGAAGCCGTTCATCCCAGAAGCGAAGTAGTAGCCCAACGGCATGTTCTGCACGCGCTGGCTAATCAGCGACGAGGGCATTCGGGGCCACTGACCGCGTAGGGCAATCATGCCCTTGCCATCGCCTGCGCGCCCATGGCAGGGTGAACAGAAGGCGTTGTATTGCTGTTCCCCGCGCGCCAGAAACTCGCGTGTCAGTTTGAGCGGCTTGGGCAGATAGTCTATCTGGTTGCCCTGAGCATCTTTGCCTGTTAGGAGGGGGTCATTCGGGTCTTGCAGTCGCCCGCGCGCAATCGTGTTCGGTGGCATTGGGCGCGAGCCATCGCCGTAGACTTTGCCGTTGAACGCTGCGACCGGGTCGGTCAGCGCGTAGAACTCGCTGTTGCCTTGCGCCTCCACCTTCTGCTGAACCCACATATCGGTTCGGCATCCAGTAAGCCCCATCGCCAGCACAAGCGCGCATCCCGTAAACAAAGCCTTTCGTCTCATCACTCTGGCACCTCGCTGATGCTGATTGGGTTGAGCGACTTGAGGAACTCGTACACTCGGCTCGGTTCAAAGTTCGGGTCGTTCGCCTCGATGCACAGGAAAAAGCGGTCGGTGCTAGCGCGCTCGAACTGGGGTACATTGAACACGGGGTGATAGGGGCGCGGAAGCCCGTTGTATGCGAGCATTCCCAACCCACCTGTGAACGCCGCAAACAGCACCATCCCTTCAAAGGTAATCGGAATGAAGTAGGGCCAGCTCAGCAGGTCGCGCCCACCGATGTTGAGTGGATAGTCAATCACGCTGGTGTAGACCTGCAGACCGAACAGCGCAATCGCTCCGAACAGCCCTGCGAAGAAAAAGGTCCACGGCACTTTGTAGTCTTCCACGCCCATCGCATCGGTCAGCCCATGCACGGGGAACGGCGTGTAGCAGTCAAACTTTTTGTAGCCTGCCTCACGCGTGCGCTTCGCCGCTTCAATAATCTCGTCGGTCGTGGCGAACTCGGCGATGATGCCGTGCAGTTTGAGTGCGGTCTCCACATGTGCCATTACTGACCACCTCCTCGCGGAGCGGGGGTGTGGGCGCCAGAATGCCCATTTCCGCCATGCCCACCGTGATACAGGCGATGCCACAGGTCTTTCAGCTCCGCCATCGCCAGCATCGGGATGAAGCGGGCGAACAGGAACATCATCATCAAGAAGAAGCCGATCGAGCCGATGAACATCGTCCAGTCGGCTGTGAACGGGACATATTGACCCCACGCTGAGGTCAGGAAGTCACGGTGTAGGCTAATCGCGATAATCACGAAGCGCTCGAACCACATCCCAATGTTGATAATGATGGATAAGATGAACAGCACCACCAAGTTCTGGCGCATCTTGGGAGACCACAGGATTTGCGGGATGACTCCGTTGCACAGCAGAAGCGCCCAGAAGGTCATCCAGTAAGGTCCTGTGAAGCGGTTTACCACCAAATACTGTTCAAACTGGTTGGCGCTGTACCATCCGAAAAACATCTCGCACAGGTAGCCGTAGAACACAATCAGACCCGTCGCCAGCATCACCTTCGCCATCATGTCGATATGCTTCATCGTGATATACTCGCGCAGGGCGGGATAGAGGATGCGGAACGGGATAACCAGGGTGAGCACCATCGCGAAGCCCGAGAAGATAGCCCCAGCGACGAAGTAGGGTGGGAAAATCGTCACATGCCAACCTGGCACGATAGAAATCGCAAAGTCAAACGACACGATAGAGTGCACCGAGAGCACGAGCGGGGTCGATAGCCCAGCGAGGAGCAGATACGCCTGCTCGTAGCGCAGCCAGTGAAGCGCCGACCCGCGCCAGCCCCAAGAGAAGATACCGTGAATGAACTTGGCTATTTTGCTCTTGGCACGGTCGCGCATCGTTGCCAAGTCGGGGATTAGCCCGATGTACCAGAACAACAGCGACACAGAGAAGTAGGTAGACACGGCGAACACATCCCACTCCAGCGGGCTACGGAACTGGGGCCACATCGCCAGCCAGTTGGGGATGGGGAACAGCCAGTAGGCGACCCAAGGGCGTCCCGTGTGCAGGAGCGGATACAGCCCAGCGCACATCACGGCGAAAATCGTCATCGCCTCGGCAAAGCGGTTGATGGACATACGCCAGCCCTGACGCAGAAGGAGCAGAATCGCCGAAATCAGGGTGCCCGCGTGTCCGATACCGATCCACCAAACGAAGTTGATGATGTCAAACCCCCAGCCGACCGGCTGGTTGACTCCCCAGATTCCGATACCGATTGCCAGCAGAGCCACGATGGTGGTAACCATCATCAGGGCGCCCGCGGCGCCGATACCGAACCACAGGAACCAGGCGCGCGGATGCGGGTGCTCGGCGATGCTCGCTATCTGCTCGGTAATCCGAGCGTCGGTCTGTTGCCCTTCAAACAAGGGCGGTTCTTGCAATCGTGTCTTAATGGCTTCCTGCATGGTCTGCCTCCGCTCCAGTCAGTTCAGGATTGGGATTATCTATCTTTGCGAGATAAGTCGTTCGCGGTCGGGCGTTCAACTCGCCGAGCATCGCGAAGTTGTGCGGTTCGTCGCGCAGTTGGCGCACCTTGCTGTTGGGGTCGTTCAGGTCACCAAACACAATCGCCTGCGTCGGACACGCCTGCTGACAAGCGGTGATGATTTCACCATCGCGGATGCGTCGGTTCTCGCGCTTTGCGGTGATGCGCGCCTTGCTAATGCGTTGGACACAGTAGGTGCACTTCTCCATCACGCCACGCCCGCGCACCGTCACATCAGGGTTCTGCAACAGGTGCAGAACGGGCGATTTCATATAGGTGTAGCGGAAGAAGTTGAAGCGCCGTACCTTGTAGGGACAGTTGTTGGAGCAGTAGCGCGTGCCGACACAGCGGTTGTACACCATCACATTCAGCCCTTCGTGGTCATGCACGGTCGCTGCGACGGGGCACACCAGCTCACACGGCGCCAGCTCACAGTGCATACAGGGAACCGGCGCTTGGTACACCTTCGGGTTGTCGGGTGAGCCTTTGAAGTAGCGGTCGATGCGCAGCCAGAGCATCTCGCGTCGGCGCATCACCTGCTCCTTGCCCACCACAGGGATGTTGTTCTCGGCTTGGCACGCCGTCACACACGCGCTACAGCCCGTACACAGCGTGGGGTCAATCACCATACCCCAAGCGTAGCGGTGGTTGTCGGGGTTCTCGTACTGGTCATACTGCCAGCGCTCGGGGTACATGCTGGGGTGTTCGTGTTCGTAGCCCTTGCGGTGGGGTTTCTCCTTCAGTTCGGGGTCTTTCTTGAACTCTTCCAACAGCGCCGTTAGCAGGATGGGGCGGTGCTGGGTGCTGTCCATCGTGTCGGGCTTGCGCGTGTCAATCAGGTGATGCTCTTCGGTGCGCGCCACAGGGTACGATTGGCGTGTGGGCACTACCTCGGCGCCGCGCCCAAACCACGGCGCTTGGGTGGTGCGCAGGGTGTAGGCGTTGAAGCCTGTGCCCGAACCCTTCTCCCCAGCGCGCGTGCGCCCGTAGCCGAGATGGATGGTGATAGCGTCATCCACATGTCCAGGAATAGGGTACGCGGCGCAGACCAGCGTGCGCCCGTTGAAGCGCAGTTCCACCAACGGCGCCACATCACGCACGAAGGCGGGGTCCTCGTTGAACGCCATCGTGCCCTTCTCCCAAAGCCCCAGCTCCTTGAAGATCTTTAGGCTCATAAACGCCAGGTTGTCCCAGCAGGTGCGCGTGACGGGCTTGGGCAGCTCCTGGAGCCAAGCGTTGTTGGCATAGCGCCCGTCGTAGAGCGTGAGGTCGGGAGCGAAACGAATCTCAAAAGTGCGCCCAGCTGGGGCTTGGACAGATTCCAGCACAGTGGGCACCTGCACCACGAGTGGATTCGCCGACATAGCCACCTGCTTCACGGGGCGAGCCGTGCGCACCAGCACACCGTCGTGAACCGCCTTGCGCCATACCGCATCGAACTGAGCGGCGGGGGCGATTTTGGCGTTCTTCCAGTAGTTCTGGACTAAATCAAATGGTTGAGTGCCCGCCTTGCCGTTGATTTGTGCCATCAGCTCCAGCGCCGAGCGCGTATTGGGATAGAGCGGGAAAATCAGCGGCTGTTGAATGGTGACCGTGCCGTCAAACGCCCGCGCATCGCCCCAAGTCTCAAACGGGTGGCTTTCGGGCAGGTGCCACACACACAGCGCGGCGGTCTCATCCACATATTGCCCCATATGCACCGAGAAGGGCACTTTGGGGATGAGCTCTTCAAACTTCAGGTCGGCAGGTGCGTTGTAGGCGGGGTTGACCCCGATCATCACCAGCACCTGTACCTTGTTCTGTTCAATGTCTTGAGCGAGCTGGCGGATATCCTCCATATGGAGGGTGGGTTTCTCTTCAACCGGTGGGGTGAACACCACGGTCTTGCCGAGGTTACCCAGGTGCGCGTTGATGGCGTGGGCAATCGCGTGCACCTCGGCGGGCTGAGCTTCGCCCACCACCACGAGGCTCTCGCCCCGATGCGCCACGAGGTCACCCGCCACGACTTGGGCCCACTTTTGCTCTTGCTCAGTTAGGTTTCCAGATACATCCGCCTGCACAGGTGCGCCCACCATCCGAGCGATTTCGGCAATCAATCGCCCGATTTTGCTGGAGGCGATGGGCAAGTGTTCATCGGCGGTCATGCCTGTGACGGTGAACATCGGCTCGGCGACATACAGGCGGTTCATCTCCTGCTGAGCCTTTCGGATACGGCGTCCATCGGCGAACTCGCGCGCATAGCGCACCGAGCTGGGCTCGTTGAAGAGCAAATCGCTATCCAGCGCCACTATCACCTTCGCCTCACGCAGGCGGTAGATGGGGTTGAGCCACTCGCCGAACGCCTTGCGAGTGCCCTCGTACACATTATCTCGGTGGATAGGCTCGTATTGATACCACTTGGCTTGCGGGTTCGCTTGGAGATACTGGCGGATTTGGTCAGCTAAGCTGGGCGAGGTGACCCGTCCTGTGAGGATGCGCACGCCCTCACCCTTCACGATGTTCTGTTTCGCCAGTTCGTTCGTCAGCTCCGCCCCGAATGCCTGCCAGGTTTGCGGTCGTCCGAACTTGAGCACCGTTTGCGAGCGGTCAGGGTCATATAGGTTCAGAATTTCGGCTTGCGTCCAGAGGTTGGTGGCGCCGAGGCTGGCGGGGTGGTCGGGGTTGCCTTCCAGTTTGATGGGGCGTCCCTCGTAGACGCGGGCTAACACACCGTGTGCGAAACCACCCAGCGTGACCGCCGTGGCGTAATAGTGCGAGATGCCTGGTAGACGGTCTTCGGGCGTGCGCGATTGGGCGATGATGGGGCCTTGGGGCTTGTAGCCACACGCCGACAGCCCCGCGAGCGCCATCGAGGCGCCCATCAGCTTGAGGAACTGGCGTCGACTCACAAAATCGCCTAATGGCGCCGCCTGACGCGGAAACTCGCGCTGGAGCAGCTCTTCAAACTCAGGCGTCTGCTCTAACTCGCCTAGACTTCGCCAAAACTGTTCGCCTGCACTTTGGGGTTTCTGTTCGTTTCGCTCTTCCATCGCTCTCCTCACCGGTGGCAGATTGAACAGTCGCTCAACTGCTCTTTATGAATGTTGTAGTGCTTGACCAGCAGGGCACCCAGCTCCAGCTGATTGCGTGGGATGTTGTTGGAGTCGTACGGGATGCCGTGCTTGTCCAACAGCGCCTTCATCTCGTCGGCGTTGCGCGGGGTCTTGTAGTACATATTGAACACTTCCCCTGTTGGGCGGATGTGCTGTTCGGGGTTGCGGTGGCAGTCCAAGCACCACTGCATCGAGAAGTATTGCGACTGGTGGGTCAGGTGCATCTTCTCGATTCCGTTATGGCAGGTGGCGCACGAGATGCCTTTGTTCACATGCGCGCTGTGGTTGAAGTAGACGAATTCGGGCAGGTCGTTCACCTTGTTCCACACGAGGGGCTTGTTCTCGTTGTAGGCGTCGCGCACAGGCTGTAGGAGCGGGCTATTCGTCCAAATCTGTGAGTGGCACGACATACAGACTTCTGCAGAGGGCACGCCTGAATGCGCCGACTCGGTGACCGACCAGTGGCAGTATCGGCAGTCAATCCCCAACTCTTCGTAGTGGTGCTTGTGGCTAAATGCCACGGGCTGGTCGGGTGGCTCGTTGGTTTGAGTCCACCAAGCAGAGCGGGTGTAGCTGGAACCGCCCAGCGCTAAGGCAACAACTGCCAACACTCCGCTAATAATTGTTGCACGCGCAACCGTATTGTGATGACGCCTAAAGACCTGTGACATAAGGTTCACCTCGTACCGATTTTTATATTCGGCGGGCAGGTAATTTTCTCCTGCTGAAGTGGGCACGGAAAAGAGCCACCTTGCCGATGGCACTTGTCGGCACCCACCGAGATTGTGAAACTAATCACAATCTTAGTTAGGCTAAGCATCTTACTCCCTCACAGGCAGGGCAATAGCCCTCCATAGTGCCCTTATGATACCCCAAAAATGGCTGCCCTGTCAATAGGTTATCGGCAATTTGTGCATTTTTTCACAGAGTCAGGGGTTGCCGACACTGCCCTATGTTCTGGCTTTGGGCGATGTCTCCTGCAGGATTTGCGCCTGACATCCCTAATCCACTCCTTATTCAAGGAGGAACCTATGCCACAAGTACGGTTTGATACCTACTATCGGTACGACGATTTGAGTGCCCTGCTCCACGCTTTCGCTGAGGAGTATCCCCAGTTGGTGCGGATAGCGAGCATCGGCAAGAGTTATGAGGGGCGCGACATCTGGCTCCTGACCGTGACGAACTTCGCCACAGGAGACGCCGAGGAGAAACCCGCTCTCTGGGTGGACGGCAACATCCACGCCAGCGAGGTATCTCCTTCTACGGCGTGTCTTTATTTGCTCCATCGGCTCACCAGCGAGTACGGACAGCACGAGCAAATCACACGCTGTTTGGATACCCGCGCCTTCTACATCTGCCCGCGTGTCAATCCCGATGGTGCCGAGTGGGCACTGGCAGATAAGCCGAAAATCATCCGCTCCAGCACGCGTCCCTACCCCTACGACGAAGACCCTATCGGCGGGCTGGTCACCGAAGACATCGACGGCGACGGGCGAATGCTGATGATGCGTATCCCCGACCCGAACGGCAACTGGAAGAAGCATCCTGACGAACCCCGCCTGATGGTGCGTCGTGAACCTGACGAGTTCGGCGGCGACTATTACCGAATTCTGCCCGAAGGGCGCTTTGAGGAGCCGTTTGACCCCGCCATTTTGCACATTCAACCGCGCAAGGAAGGCTTAGACCTCAACCGCAACTTCCCCTCCAACTGGCGCCAAGAGCACGAGCAACACGGCGCAGGTCCCTACCCCACCTCGGAGCCTGAGGTGCGAGCGATTGTGGATTTCATCGCCAAGCACCCCAACATCACGGGCGGTATCACCTTCCACACTTGGAGCGGAGTGCTACTGCGCCCTTATAGCCACCAACCTGACGAGGCGTTCCCTGCTGAAGACCTCTGGACCTACCAGAAAATCGGCGCCAAAGGCACTGAAATCACGGGCTATCCGAACATCTCCGTGTTCCACGACTTCAAGTACCACCCTAAAGAGTTCATCACGGGCGTGTTTGACGACTGGATGTACGACCACATGGGCGTGTTCGCTTGGACAGTGGAAATCTGGAGTCCCCAGCGTCAAGCAGGCATCACCGACTACAAATTTATAGATTGGTACCGTGAACACCCCGTTGAAGACGACCTGAAACTGCTCAAGTGGAGCGATGAGGTGCTGGGCGGTAAGGGATATGTAGATTGGTACGAGTTTGAGCATCCTCAACTGGGCAAGGTGGAGTTGGGTGGTTGGAACGCTCTCTACGCATGGCGCAATCCGCCCCCAGAGTTTTTAGAGAAGGAGGTGGCGCTGTTCCCTGACTGGCTGGTGTGGCACCTGCTGATTTCGCCCAAGTTGGAGATCTACGAGGCGAAAGCGACCCCGCTGGGCGATGGGGTGTACCAGATACGGCTGGTGGTTCAGAACACAGGCTGGCTCCCCACCTACATCACGAAGAAGGCGCTGGAGAAGAAACTGGTGCGCGGTGTGATTGCCGAGATTGAGCTGCCTGAAGGCGCTACCTTGCGCACAGGGAAACCGCGTGAGGAGCTGAGCCAGTTGGAGGGACGCGCCTACAAGCCTGCCTCCGCCACCGTTTGGAACTCCGACCCAACGGATGATCGGGCGAAGATAGAGTGGGTTATCCACGCCCCCAACGGTGGCACCGTTCGGCTGGTGGCACGCCACGAGCGCGCGGGGGTTGTGCGCGCCACGATAAGCCTATAAAACTACTGGGCAAGCAGTGGTATGGGTATCTTGCCCAAGCATGCTTAGCGTGCCCACATCTGTTTTGGCTCACGGGCAGGATGACCGTGCCACGATTTTCTACCCTCTTACTTATGCCTGAGGGTGTTCGAAAAATCGCTAGGATCGCGGTCGTCCCGCCCGCATTCGTGGCATTCGCATCCCTCACCGAGCGGTTCTCAACGACGATGCAGGC
>OGCI01002613.1_pt1 | contig 11517 bp, 12 predicted proteins | sample 1570021 | NCBI WGS metagenome assembly OGCI01 (sample SAMN06264664, study PRJEB24512) | hot springs metagenome | isolation source: Hot spring water | place: South Africa: Tshipise | collected 2015-06-21
ACGTGCATCGTCATAACCAAATTTATCATTGATTGAATTAAGTTGCTTCATTGCATCAAGATATGGACGAGCAGCATAGTTGACATTCTTCCAATCTTTTTCAATTTCATAAGCGATCTTTGATAAAGATTCTGTCTCTTCTGTGACAATATTTTCAAAGATATTCTTCTTCATTTCCTCAATTTTTTGTGAAATTCTCTCAGAAACGATTTGTTTGAAAATACGTTCTGATTCCTGAGGATTCTTTTCTTTAATAAATTGCAACAATTCTCTGATTTCTGTCATTTGTATTTTCTCCTGTGTTTATTTATATTTCTGGAGTTTTTTGTTCGGGCGGTGGTGTTTCTCCTGTTGTTTCAGGAGAAGGTGTTGTTGGTTCAGATTCGGGTTGTTGTTCTGGTTCTGGTTCCATATTTCTTGGTTGGAAATTTCCTGAAATTTCCGGTTCAGGTGAACCAAATTCTCCCCCTCCAAATCCCATATCAGAAATTGGAGAGCGTGGCTCTTCTTGAGGAGGAGTTCCTCCCTTTTCTGTAATCAGATCCATCTCAATTTCTTTGATTTCTTCATCTGTAAGTTTCAGGAATTTCTTCTGAATATATTTCTTTGAAAAATAGTTTTCACCAAGATTGATTGCAGCTCCGGCTAATTCAATTCTACGAGTCATAATTTCTGCTTCATTATATTCAGAAAAATGAGAATCCATTTTGTAATTATAGAAAATATTGTTCTTTATTTCATTCCAATCTTCTTCAGTAATTACGTTTTTCAATAGTAACTGAATTCTTAGAATTTTTGTAAATAATGAAGCAAACCGATTACGAAGCCGATGGATAAATTTCATGAATTTCAATTCTTCTCGTTGAATTTCAGTTGCTCTAGTTTGAAGTACAGGAGAAGATTCTCCAGAAACAATTCGGCTTGTTGGAACATATAAAGATTTGTAAAGTTTGTTCAAAAAATACTTGACATCTTCCATTTCACCAAGGTTTTGCCCGCCGGGAAGAGTTGAGATATCAGTAGATTTTCCATCATCATACACTGGAATCCAGAAATCTTCCAACATAGAAAGAGTTCTTGTATCGTCTTTGATTTCGCCAGTTTGTGAGTCATAAACAATTTTATTTCGGAACTTGTTCATCAAATCATTCATTTCCTGATTGATTTTTGCTTTTGGCAAATTACCGAAATTGATTTTGAAAACTCTTCTTTCTGGAGCACGGGCCACACGATAAATAACTGTAGCGTCTTCCATTAAACGCAATTGATTGAATGGTTTGATGGCTTTATGTAAATATGAAATTGCAATGGAATTTTTGTTTTTATCTTCAATTGTCAAACCCGAAGTTACACCAACAACCATATCCGTTGAAAGTTTGATATTTCCATCAAGAATGTAGTATTCATCATATTCTGTTGCAATAGATAAAGATGAAATTTTCTTTTCTTCTTTTGGTTCACGGACTTTTTGAATTCGGCGCGGATCAATATATCGTAATTCTTTTATTCCCTCTTGCGGTTTGGTCTTGTCAATAACAACGTTAAAATATAACCGTCCGTCAATGTACCAACGACGGAATAGTTCATATGAATTTTCCGTAAAATTCAAAAGAGAAAGAATATAATCAAACTCTTTTTTGATAACTTCTTTGATTTGTTCATTATACGGTAATTTGTCCAATACAATTTCAATTGGAGAAGAATTGTCGCCGATGTAAAATACCTCATTGACAATTTCGTCAATTGCCGATTCAATTTCACTATAAAGAATCATTTCCCGATATTTTCGGATTAAGTCTTCTTGATTGACAAACGATACATCTGTATTTAAGGCATATTGGAAAAAATTAGAATTCCGCATAATATTTGTCCCCTCATCAATATCTGAGGGGACAACTGCGGAATAATTTTTAGCTTTTTCTTCTTGATTTTTTAATTTTATTCTAAATCCAAAAAAATTGTATAGGTTCTCAAATAATGAAGCCATTCGCCTTCTCCTAAAAATTAGGCTCTATCAGTGGTTTCGTCTTCCCACCAGTTGTAATAGAGAGTAACTGTGAATTCTTCTAATGTATCGTTGGATTCCCAAGAAACATCAATTGGTGAAATGTCGCCGGGCCAAATATCTTTGAAAAAGTACACTTTAATTGGATCACCAACCTTTGAATATTGAATGATTTGAGCATCTGCATAGATATTATCACGAACTCTCAGGTTTGCTGCGTGCATATTGATGGCATTAGACCAAGCTTGAAATGCATTTCTGACTGTAAAAGTTTCGTCATTGATGACTGTTACAGACCATTCCACGAATACTCTATCACCGGGAACTTTGATTTTTCTACCAAAATATGGAACTTCAATTACACCAATCTGTTGACCCGGTAATTGAGCGGCTTTACAAGTAAATGAAAAATCAGTAAATGCCCGGCCTGATTGAGCAGCAGCAGGAAATGTAATAAATGCATTAAATAGGGTTGGTCTTGCTCCTTCACCAACTAGATTTGCTTTGAATTGTGATAAATTAAATGCCATTTCTTTTTCCCTCTAAATTCTATTTAGGGGAGCAGAATAACTGCTCCCCACGAATTTGCTAAAATTTTCCTACGATTTCTTGGAATTCAACACCAGTTCTAACTGCAACGAAATTCAACTGAATTTCACGAATAGCTCTAGATGGTTTAATGTAAATATCACCAACAAAACTATTGTTATCAATAACTTCTGGAGTGTTATTGGTTTCATCACAAACTACACGGAAGTCAAAAATTCCACGGCTACCCTTGATTTCACGAAGATATGGTTCCACCATTCCAACAAATTGAGCACGAGTAAATTCATCATTCATTTCAAACAACATATATTGAGCAGCAGTTGCAATAGCTTTTTCAAGAATAATGAACAATCTGCGAACATTAATTGCGTCAAATGCTGATGGTTTAGATAGTAATGTTTTGTCGCCGAAAAGAACTGTGCCAGCACCAACAGAAGAAAGAACCGGATTTACGCCATTATTGAATAACTTATCGCGGTCTGCTTTCTTCATTGGATTATAGGCCAGCTTAATAACGTTGCGAATTTGACCACGATTATAACCAGCTGGAGAAAACCAAGGTCTGGATACTGTATCGGTATAGGCACAAACACCAGCGACATCAGCATTTAGCGGAATCCAACGAAATACGTCATTGTATTTGTCATACTGGTATTTCCAACCGCTATCTGCTACAACGTAAGATGAAGATGGTAAAGTGTTTCTCCAAGCAACAATATCATCTGCTTCTTGTCCAACATTATCAAGAACATCGTCTAATTCAGGAGAAATGAATAAAACGCAATCGCGTCTATATTCTGCCAAATTAGAAATTAAATCAATGATAGTTGTTTGACTTGCACCAGCAGAAAAGACCAAATTTACATCAACAGTTTCAACGTTTTTGAATAAATCATAACCACGAATTTCATCTGCTGGAGTTAGAACGTCAGCACTCACTCCACCAGTCAAAGAAACAGATTCAGGAATTGGCAAACTAGCATAGGCACCAGCCAAAGCAACAGTTTCTGTTCCCCAGTTAGTTCCGGCGGTAGGATGATCCATCCACCAGACGAATTGTGACTTATTATTAATCACGTTTTTGTAATAAATTGAGCTGCCATCTGCGGATTTTGCGTCAACAGCTTTTGAAAGAAATGCAAATTTTTCAAGAACTTGACCGGGAATATTAGTGAAAAGTCCATCTTCGTCAACAACAATAACGTGCACTTCATCATTGCTACAAGCTTTATTTGCAGCATAAGTGCTAGTGTCTGGTTTTCCGGGAAATTGATCTTGATATTCCCAATACCGTTTAATTGCAGCACCAGAGCTAACATTTGCAACCAATCCGCTTGCAAGGGTAATTGTAACAGTTGAAACGTTTACAACCTTGTATTTTGTTGGATCTGTTCCGAATGAAATCCAATCACCAACGGCAATTTTACCTGCAACAGAAGCACTAGCAGTTACGGAAGTTGCACCAGCGCTAGCATTAGCTCCCACAGTTTCTGTTAGTGTTTTTTCCCAGCTATTTTTGTCGCAAATAGAAACGCGCAACGAATTACCCAAACGACCGGGATATTTTGCAGCCCAAGAACCAACGCTAGCCTGACCATCCGCGAAATTAGCTAAATAGTGATTTTCGTTTTTGATAAGAATTGCAGTTCCACTTGCTACAGCGTTTTTGGCTGTAGAAGCGACAGAACGAACAACTTTCAAATCGCCAGAATATGATAAGAAATTTGCAGCAGAAAAGAAGGAAATGGCAGTATCGTTATTTGGTTTTCCGAAAACTCTAACTAATTCATCTTCTGAAGCAATTGTGCGAATTTCTTCTACTGGACCCCATTGAAAAGCTCCTGCCATTGCGCCAATTGAAGTTGGCACAGCAGGAATAACAGTTGTTAGATCAACTTCTTTTACTTGAACAACTGGACTTAAGCTAAATTTCATTTTTTTGCTCCTATAACACTATATCTCTTGGTTATTTATTTGAAATCGTTTTTCTAAAAATTCCATCTTTCAATGACAATTCCATCATCTTTTTCTTGTCCATTTTCAAAGAAAAACGGGATAATTGGTTCTTCTTTTTCTTTCAATAATTCTTGCCTAATATCCTTATTTATCAATTCTTTGAAATACTCTTCGTTAATGGCCCAAGACAGTAAAATCAAAGGAGTTATCAAATCATCATGAGAATCTACATCAGCCGAAAACGAATCTCCTTTTTTGATAAAATTATACAATTCTAATAAAATGTCATCTGTCCAATTGACAATTTTTTGTTCTTCTACTAATGTTTTGAAGAGAGAACAACCCCGGCGTTTAACTGATTTCGTCATTTCAACACCAAGATATTTGTTTTTTCCCTTTCCAAAAGTCAGAATTTGCCCCATTTTTTGTTTTGTTTTTGTTGAAAAAATTTCTTCATATTCAAGATCATTATAGAGAATTTCTGCTACATCCATACCATTTGCATTTCTTTCAATAAGAGCAAAAGCATTATTATATTTTTTACATATTCTAAAAATTTCATCTGGAAATACTAGAGGAGAAATTTTGTTACTCCGATAAGTTGCAACAATTTGTAATGGAAATTCTGTTACATCTACTACAATAATAGTAGAATAATCACGTCCTACACCACGCGAAACGTCAATACAAGCAATGTAAAAATGATCTTTTTTTGGTTCTTCAATAATCATCAAATCTTCATTGATTTTTTCATATTTTTCCACAGAAGTCAATGATTTTAAAACACTTGGACGGATAAGAGTGTTAGATGAACCAATAAATTCGTTACCATATTCTTGCGCAAATCCATCTTCTCCTAAAATGGAAACTTGCTGTCTTTTCCATTCCTCATCTCTGCCTTCAACTTCCCACCAATCAACTTTGACTGGTGTGAAACCATTTTTGTTTTTGACCGCCTCATTCCACAATGAATAGAATAAATTCAAACCATTCGGCGTGCTTGAAATGATAATCTTTGAAGTTTTACCGGAAGTGATTGTAGGATAAGAAGATGTAAAAAATTCAACCGCATTTGGAACGTGAGCAAATTCGTCTAAATATAGAAAATTGATTGAGTAACCACGAATAGATTTTGATGTTGTTGCATCAGCTACAATTCTGGAATTATTGGCAAATTCAACTGAACCACGGTTCAAAACCTTTGCACCCGGCTGCAAGAAAAATGGTAACTCCTCTAACATCAATAAGATACGGCTAAGAATTTCAATAGCTGTGGCTTTTCTGTTCGCCAAAATAGCTACAGTCTTATCTGGAGTAAAACACACATACCACAAAATGAATGCAGCGGTAGTTGTGGTTTTACCAGATTGTCTGGCAGATAGAAGAATTACTCTCAAATCATTTTTATAAGTTTCAATCAATTTTCTTTGATAGCCGCGTAATTTGAACGGCTGTAATCCATGATCTAAAGTGTTGATTTTTACATATTTTTCAATAAAATACACCGGATCTTGCGAACAACGAATATACTCTTCAACTTGTTCTTTAGTATACTCTTCTTTTAAATTTGCTTTTTTGATTTTGGGGTTTAAGTAATAATCTTTTTCGCTCATTTTTCTTCTTTTTTATCATGAACCATAATCATACTTTTAGCTAAAGCAATTGCATCTTTTTTTGTGAAATTTGGATTTTCAATGACTTTCTCAAGAATGCGGGATTTGATTTCACCAATCAATTTTCCTTTTGCTCCTAAAGCTGCAATTTCTTCCCCTGTTAACAAAGACTTTGAATTCAACAGATCTTCTAGGTGCAATAAACTCAATTTCAACCATCTCACCTTTAACGGGAATTTTCAATTTTGCTGTACCAAATTTCTCAAATACAACTGGATTAGATCCTTCTTTGTATACACCAACTTGTTGTGCAATAAACTTGGCAGCTTCAATTCTGGCATCAATACCGCCATCTACTACAATATCAACATCTTTTGGGGTTTTGCCCATGATCTTATCACGAACGATTCCCCCCGCCAAATACAGTTTGTTTTCCCATTCAGTTCCAGCAATGATATTTTTGAGAAATTCAATGACAGTATCTACGTCAACTTCTTCTCTAAGATGCTTGAAATATTGAACTTGTCGTTCGCGCTTTAGAGCATCTTCTTTTTTGTCATAAGGCCCACCAAGTTTACGCCCTGTTTTTTTACTGAAAAGATAGTATTTGTTATGTATTTTTCTAATCATTTTTCTCTTTTTCTATTTTTTCTAATAGTCCAGAAATAATCTGTTTTTGTAACTCTGATGTACTACCAATAAAGATAGCATTGTTGTTAATAGTTTGTGCTTCTTGTTTTTTTGACTTTTCTTTCAAAGCAGTTTTTTTAAGAGAAAGTTCTTCTTTTTTGAGAGTAATTTTAGCCAAAGCCTCTGATGCATTCGTCAAAGCTTTAATGATTTCAGCAGCCGCAGTCATGGCTCTAGGGTCTTGAGTAAGAGCCGCAACTTCAAGAGCTGTCTCCAATACAGTTTGAGTTTTTTCCAAAATTTGCTTTTGATATTCACATGATAATTCTACATTATCATCTATATTTTCTGATACAGAAATAACAGAAGGAGAAGCAACTTCTTGCTGCTCTTGAATAACAAGTTCTTTGTTTTCAATAATTTCTAACGGTTTAATATTGAAAATTTCGTCAAGTGAATTTGTTTCGTTTTTCATCAGATTATACCATTTCTGTTTAATGTAGATATGTTAATACAAAATATTTTCGGTCGTATCAAAATTTCTATTTCTCGTTCTATTCCTAAAATAAAGACTATTTGCTCTATTGATTGAAAACCCAAGTTTTGACAAAGCTTCATTTATTGAATTTTGTATCAAAAACGAAACATCTCTTACTCCTTCAAAAAGAACCTGTTTAAATTTTATTAATGCCATTATGAAATTTTCTTCCTTTCTTTATTGTAACTTTTTTGTTGGTGGGGTTAAATCATATTTAGTTGGAGGCCTTTCTTCTTTCACTTTTTCTACAAAATTCCATACAGCTGAAGCATTAAATGGAACTATTGTTGTGTATTCATTTGAACGATATTGAGCGCTTCTTCCGGTTCCTTGTTTATGAAAAATGACTCCAACGGAAATATTTTTAGGAATTGGAATTCCATTTGGGAATTTTCTGCGTAATTGAGGTGTATCACTTCTTTTATATAGTTCACCAGAAAGTATTGATTTTTCAATATTTTGCAACCCCTTTTTAATTTGGTCATATGTAACATAGTATGGAGAAAAAGTCAAATATAATGTATCTGGATCATAATATTCTGCCATTACCCGAATATAACCATGTTTGTAAATTTCACCTTTCAGTGATTCTTGATCGTATTCTTTTGCAGTTCCGCGCAACAACAATTCACTATGATTGTATCCAATATTAGGATCTTTCAATTGCTGTTCAGTTGGATAGATCCATTTTCCTTTTGGATCTATCCAACCCATGTAGATATATTGATTAGAATATGCGATGTATTCATTTAGAAATTTTTGAAAATTTGAATATCTTTTCATACATAATTATTTAGACTTATTAAGTATTTCATTTTTTCTTTCTTCTGTTAAAAGACCCCACTGAACCATCAAATTCATCCCGTATTGAAGTAATGGGTCATCTAAATCAATACCAGTAGCATCATCATATGATTTTTTTAATGTTTTAATAATAAGTAATTGTTCCTGTGTTGGATTTTGAAGAAATACTTCAGGAGAATCAAATTTGAGTAATTCTTCCATAGTAAAGCGTTTTCTAAACTGATATTTTGTCAGTTGTGTATTTAGAGAAGGTTGAGGAGGAGCCGGATCAACAATAACTGGTAATGGCTCCTCTATAATCTCGCAATCTGGATAATTTTCCTGTGCCCACTGTAGATCAGCTTCTATAACATTAAATACTTGATTATTTTTAAGTAATTTTAGTCTTGCCATATATCCTCCTATTCAAACCACTCAACAATACAAATACCAGAAGTTCCACCACTATCTCTGGTTCCTCCTCTTCCAGTATTTGGAGGGCCAGCAAAAGCATTAAAATCATAATAACCATAATTTGATGTTCCACATCCCCCTCCACCATATCCCCATAAATTGGGGCCTCCAAGACAAATTGTACCTCCAAGTAACCATGTATAATAATCAGCAACAATTATAGGCATTGCCAAAGGCGACCCTCCGGCTCCCGCGCCGCCAGTATTTGACGAAATTAAACCATTACCACTTGTGCCTCCATAAGTGCTTCCGCCGGGATATCCACCTATAGCAGTAACTAACGACCCAAAGGATGTTGTGCCTCCCTGAGTTGGAGTTGATCCACCTGTCCCTCCAGCACCAATTGTAACCGTCACATTTCCGGTAACTTGAACAATTCTTCTTGTTACTTGTGCTCCTCCTCCACCCGTTTTAATAATGCCAGAAGCATACCCTCCACCTCCACCACCAACACAAATAACCTCTACCCATCCACCAAGAGCCAACAATCTTGCAGATGGAGTAAATGTGCCTGAAGAAGTAAAGATTTGCTGCTTAGGAATTAAGCCAGCCATATATTGTAAGAGTGTTGACATATTTTACTCCCACCATTCTACTATACAAATTCCACTTCCACCATTTCCTCCATAATGACCCCCCATTCCACTATTATCTGGAGCATTTGTAGAGTTATAATTATAATAATTAGTATTAAGCGATCCTTGCCCACCAATACCATACGATTCAAAAGGTGGAAGTCCTCCAAATCCTGCACTACTAGTATAACCAGGAAGAGGAATACTTATAGAAAACGAATTCTGACTCATTCCACCTGCCGAAGAAGCATATGAATACAAATCATTTGACCCACCATATTGATTTGCCGCTAATCCTCCAGCCGCATTAACTAACGACCCAAAGGATGTTGTGCCTCCCTGAGTTGGAGTTGATCCACCTGTCCCTCCAGCACCAATTGTAACCGTCACATTTCCGGTAACTTGAACAATTCTTCTTGTTACTTGTGCTCCTCCTCCACCCGTTTTAATAATGCCAGAAGCATACCCTCCACCTCCACCACCAACACAAATAACCTCTACCCATCCACCAAGAGCCAACAATCTTGCAGATGGAGTAAATGTGCCTGAAGAAGTAAAGATTTGTTGTCTTTTTGATAATCCTTGAAAAAATTGGGTGAAAACGCTCATGGTGTAATCCTCCAATTTGTTCCTGAACTAAAATATGTTAATTTGAAGAAAAAATTTGAAATATTAATAGTCATATTTTCAGCTAAACCCATAATATTATTTCCATTTCTATTTATTACCGTTCCTGTAATTCCTGTACCAATAATACAAATTGTATCTAAATTGCTTGGAGATGCTGGAAGAGTCAATGTCAAATTATTTGCTGTAACCAAATACGCTCTATTTGAAACTAATGTTGTATTTGAAGAAACTGTCGTATATTCATATGCAAACATCCCTTCACGGGAAAGGATTTGGCCATTTGCTGTGATTCTTAGTTTTTCTGTTGAGCCTGATCCTGTATTTGTATAAAATCTTAGATCTCCGGGAGCATTTGATGTTCCATTAGTTTGAATATATGAATCAATTGCCGCAGAAGCAAAATCCGTTGATCCTGTTGTAGGCATTGCCATAAAACCAATTACTCCAACTCTTGAATTGTTTGGAGTTGAACCGCCATTTGTTCCATAATGTCTCAGTAACAATCCAGCTCTATCTGTTGTTGTTGCTGAATTTACTGTCATTGCTATATTTTGTAACGATGTTGATAATACATCAAGAATATTTTGAGGAGATGCTATACCAATTCCAATATTCCCCGTAGAAGTAATTCTCATTTTTTCAGTTAATTCTGATCCTGTATTTGTATAAAATCTCAAATCGCCCGGAGCACCTGTTGAACTATTCGTTCCAACCCAAGCTTCAATTGAAGCAGATGTAAAATAAGTAATTGGATTAGTTTGAGTAGTAATCCCAATAAAACCAAGCCTACCCATAATACTATTATTGGGAGTTGTCAAATAACTTGAATTATAGTGAGTAAAATAGAAATTGTTACAATCTGAAGCATTAGATGAAAAACAATTAAACGTTGTATTTACAGATGTTCCAGTAGACCAAGGACTGAAATAAAAGCTACTTCCAAAAAGGCTTATTGGATTATCTTGATTGATAATTTGTAATTCTGAAGAAAGTCCAGCATTCTTAATGATTCTAGCCGAAAAATCATTTGCATTTGGCAATCCATGTGTATGAAAATCAATATAGGAAGCTCTATCGCCAGATCCTAGAATATTGATTTCTAACCCATCAGAATTATATTGTGTATTTCCAATAATAGCATTTCCGTTTACATGAAGTGTCGTTGATGGAGAAGAAGTTCCAATTCCAACTCTATTATTTGTATAATCAAAAACAAAATTAATAGATCCTGCTAAAGAACCGTTTTGATTATATTGAACTTGTGTGTCTGTTCCTCCGGGATTTGCAGTTCCGGGCAGCCCAGTTGCTCCTTGAAAACCAGTTGCACCTTGTGGGCCAGTAGCTCCAGTTAAACCAGTTGCACCTTGCGGCCCTTGAACACCAGTTGCTCCTGTTGCACCTGAACCTGTGGCACCAGTTAAACCTGTAGCTCCCTGCAACCCGGTTGCACCTTGTGGACCTTGTGGGCCAATTGCTCCGGTAGCTCCAGTAAATCCTGTTGCTCCTTGAAATCCGGTAGCACCTTGAAATCCTTGCGGGCCGGGTAAACCCATTTGACCTTGAATTCCTGTTGCACCTTGAGGTCCCGGTTCTCCAGTTGCTCCTTGAAATCCAGTTGCACCAGTAAATCCAGTTGCTCCTTGCGGGCCAGTTGCACCTGTTGCTCCCACAAATCCAGACGCACCAACTCCTCCCCCACCATAAAGATCTACATATTCTTTAGTGGCAGCGTCTCTCGGATCAATTGGATTTCGTAAGTTTTTA
>OGCI01002617.1_pt1 | contig 11496 bp, 11 predicted proteins | sample 1570021 | NCBI WGS metagenome assembly OGCI01 (sample SAMN06264664, study PRJEB24512) | hot springs metagenome | isolation source: Hot spring water | place: South Africa: Tshipise | collected 2015-06-21
TAAAAAAACCTTAAGTAAATCTGAGGTAGAGATTCATGTTGATATTGGCGAAAAAGGGGAAACACGAGAGATGGTCAAAGAAATCACTGGCATGGTTAGAGGTTATGGTTTAAAAGTTAAAATCAAACCTGAGGCTTATGGTGCTTCTAAAGTTGCTGATCGATACCTCTAAACCAAAAATTCCAAATCTTAAATCACAAATTCCAAATAAATATCAAATTCCAATTTCTAAAGCTTCAAAACAATGACATTTTTTTATATCTTTTTAATTTTTGTTAGTTCTTTTGTTTTGGTTAAGGGTGCAGATTTGGTTATTAAAGCTTTAAGAAGAATTGGCAAATTTTTTCACTGGAGTCAATTTCTTCTTTCTTTTATCTTTGTTGGTGTGGCTACTTCTTTGCCGGAAATTTTTGTTGGTTTAAACTCATCTCTTCATAAGATTCCTGTCCTTTCTTTAGGTAATGTCATTGGCGCCAACATTATTAATCTTACTTTAATTTTAGGTCTTTGCGCAATTATTGCTTCAAAAATTAAATTTGAAAAAGTAATAAGATCCCAAACTATTTTTTCTCTTCTTGTTAGTTTCTGTCCTATTCTTTTGGCCTTAGATGGGAAAATTTCAAGGACTGATGGTCTTTTACTTCTTCTTCTTTTTGTCATTTATTTAGTTTTTATTTTTTTAAAAAGGAAGAAAATTCCTGAAAAAATAATTGAGAGAGTAAATAAAAACATTTTTAAAAACTTTATTTTTTTAGTTCTTGGTTTAATTCTTCTTATTGGTTCAGCTAAAATTATTATTAAACTGGCTCAAGAATTAGCTGTTAATTTAAAACTTTCTCTAATTTTAGTTGGTTTAATCTTGATTTCTTTAGGTACTACTCTTCCTGAACTAGCTTTTGGGCTGCGTGCTACCTTAAAAAAACAAGAAGAATTTTCTTTAGGCAATTCTTTAGGGACACTTGTTACTAATTCCTGTTTGGCTTTAGGTTTAGCGGCTATTATTTTTCCTATTGAAATTACTGCTTTTTTTACTTTTCTGATTTGGAGCTTGTTTTTTCTTTTTGTTATTATTGTTTTTACTATTTTTATTAAAACTCGGAATGAACTTTCTCGAACTGAAGGAATTTTCTTAATTTTATTTTTTATTATTTTTTTAGTTGTTCAATTTTTGATCTCTAGATAAATGATAAAAGCAAAAATTTCATAAATTTTCTTTTATTCTGTTGATAGTTTCCTTGATAGTTTCCTCGGTTTCCCTACCCTTCAAATGATCGCCAACCTCTACATAGAGTCGCCTGACTTGCTCGAAACAGGATAGGGCCTTTCTCTTTTTAAAGAAAACTATACTTGTTTCTTTTCTTTTTTGGATATGCTAAAATATGAACATATGAACGGTGAGTTTAAAAAATTAGAGTTTTCAAATCGGCTTTTTGTTGTTTTTCTGATTTTAATTTTGGGTATTTTAGGCTTTTTTGTTGCTTTAGCAGTCTACCGTTTCAAGACAATTGATTATCCGCGAGAAATGACTATTAGTGGTGAAGGTAGAGTTTTTGCTAAACCAGATATTGCCTTGGTTAGGCTTGGTGTGACAACTGAAGGTTGGGTGGTTAAAGATGTCGTTAAAGAAAATACTGAGAAGATGAATACTGTTCTCAATGAGGTAAAGAATTTAGGAATTGAAGAAAAGGATATCCAGACAACTAGATATAACCTGACACCTCGTTATGAATGGATAGAAAAGGGCGAAAGAATTTTTAAAGGTTATGTTTTAGAACAGGAAGTCAGGGTGAAGATTAGAAATTTTGAGAAAATTGGCGAAGTGATAGAAAAAGCAACTGAAAAAGGTGCGAATTTAATCGGTGATTTATCTTTTACGATTGATGATCCAGAGGCAGTTCGGGAAAAGGCTAGAAGGGAGGCGATTAAAAGGGCAAAAGATAAAGCGAATAAAATTGCCGCTCAAACAGGGATTAGATTGAAAAAGTTAGTCAATGTTTATGAAGATTATTATCCAATACCACAAATAGAAGCAATGAAAGACTATAGAGGTCTTAAGGCTGGCTTTCCAGCCGCTCCAGAAATTCAGCCAGGTGAGCAAGAAGTAATAGTGAGAATTAACTTAGTTTATCGTGTAAAGTAAATTTCTGTTTTTCAAATCGGTTGGTCAAGAATAATATTTAGCTCCAAAATCCGAAGTCCTAATTTCTAAATTTAAAATTTTAGCCATTGAAAATTGGAGTTTATTTAGATATTAGAGATTTTCTTTATATGATTATTTTATTAAAAAACATTAACCGATATTTAAACAAAGAGGTAACTTTAAAGGGTTGGGTCTTCAATCTTCGTTCCTCTGGTTCAATTTATTTTTTACAGTTTCGCGACGGGACTGGCGAGATTCAAGCGGTGGTTTCAAAAAAAGAGGTTGATAAAGAATCTTGGTCATTAACAAAAAAGTTAACTCTGGAGTCAAGTCTAGAAATTACCGGCAAGGTTTATCAAGAAAAAAGATCACCCTCTGGTTATGAAATGCAGGTCAAGAATTTAAAAGTTTTTCAGATTGCTCAAGAATATCCAATTGGTAAAAAAACCCATGGTATTGATTTTTTAATGGATCATCGTCATTTATGGTTACGTTCGGCTCGTCAGCAAGCGATTTTAAAAATTCGCAATGAAATTATCTGGTTAATACGAGAATTTTTGAGAAAAAATGATTTTGTTTTGACAGACACTCCAATTTTAACGCCAACCCCCTGTGAACAAGTTGCTCTTTTTGAAACAGATTATTTTGGCGAAAAAGCACATCTTGCTCAATCTGGCCAACTCTATTTAGAAGCCTTAATTTATTCTTTGGGTCGGGTTTATGATTTTGGACCAACCTTCCGGGCAGAAAAATCAAAAACCCGTCGGCATTTAACTGAATTTTGGATGATTGATGCTGAAGCAGCTTTTGTTGAACATCAAGAAAATATGAAAATCCAGGAAGAATTAGTTTATTATCTCGTCTCTCAAGTTTTGAAAAATCGAAAAAAAGAATTAGAATTTTTAAAAAGAGATTTAACACTTTTGAAAAAAATAAAATCACCCTTTCCAAAAATTACTTATGATCAAGCGATTGAATTGCTGAAAAATAAGGGCCTAAAAATTAGATGGGGCGATGATTTCGGTGGTGACGAAGAAACAATTTTATCAAAATCATTTAATAAGCCTGTTTTTATTGAAAAATATCCGGCTAATCTCAAAGCCTTTTATATGAAACCTGATCCAGAAAATCCAAAGTATGTCTTAAACGATGACTTACTTGCGCCTGAAGGTTATGGTGAAATTATCGGCGGCTCGCAAAGAATCGATGATTTAAAAACTTTAGAAGAAAAAATTCAACAATTTAAACTGCCAAAAAAAGAATATGAGTGGTATTTAGATTTACGTCGCTATGGCTCAGTGCCCCATTCTGGTTTTGGTCTTGGCTTAGAACGAACCGTGGCTTGGCTTTGCGGTTTGAATCATATTCGCGAGACTATTCCTTTCCCAAGATTAATAAATAGATTAAGACCATAAAAAATATGAATTTAGCTAAAATCATTGATCAAACTAATATCAAAAAGAATGCGACCACAGAAGAAATTAAAAAGACCTGTCAGGCGGCAAAAAAATATGGTTTTCGCGGTGTTTGCGTTCAGCCAAAATGGGTGAAATTAGTCAGAAAAGAATTGGCTGGGACCGGTATTAAAACTGTTGTTTTAATTGATCCACCAATGGGTTTATCTCCGCAGGCCAAAAGAATTAAACTCTGTCAAAAAGCAAAAAAAGATGGAGCTGATGAATTAGATGTAGTGATGAATATTGTTGATCTGAAATACGAAAGATACAATAAAATTCTAAAAGATTTAAAAACTATCACCAAAATTTTACCGACTAAAGTTATTATTGGTTCAGGTTATTTAACAGATGAAGAAATTAAAAAAGCCTCAGAGCTAGTCAAAAAATCAGGGGCGATTTGTGTTAAAACTGCCACTTTTAAAGACCCATTAGAAGACCAAGAACTTAAAGAAAAAGCCAGACATTTAAAAATAATGAAACAAGCAGCGTCGGGTCTTTTAATTAAAGCTTCGGGTAACATTAAAACCTTCAGAGATGTCAAAATGATGCTTAAAGCCGGTGCCAACATCATCGGCACCAGTTATGGGGTGGAAATTATTAAAGAAGTAAAAAATTAAAAAATGAAAAGAGTTTTTAGTCAGGAGACAATTAAGAAAATTGGTAAAGAAGTTTTGCTTTTTGGTTGGGTTCATTTTTTGCGGAAAATTGGTCAGATGATCTTTGTTTTATTACGCGATCAAACTGGTCTGGTTCAGTTAGTTTTTACGCCAGAAAATAAAAATCTTTATCAAAAAGCCAAAGAATTAAAATCAGAGTTTGTGATTTCAGTCAAGGGGGAGGTTCAGAAAAGACCAAGCAAAGATATTAATCCAAAATTAAAAACTGGAACGATTGAAGTTTTAGCCAAGGACTTAGAAATTTTAGCTCAGGCAAAAATTTTGCCCTTTGAAATTTCAAAAGATGAAAAGAAAGAAGAAACAAAAGAAGAGATTCGATTGAAATATCGTTATCTTGATTTACGTCGGGAAAAAATGAAAGAAAATTTGATTTTAAGACACAAGGTTGTGAAATTTTGCCGTGATTGGCTTGATCAAAAAGGATTTCTGGAAATTGAGACACCCTATATTACTAAAGGTACGCCCGAAGGAGCACGTGAATTTGTTATTCCTTCAAGATTACATAAAGGTAAATTTTATGTTTTACCACAGGCGCCACAGCAGTTTAAGCAGTTCTTAATGATTGCTGGAATAGAAAGATATTTCCAAATTGCTCGCTGTTTTCGTGATGAGGATCCAAGAGCTGATCGTCAGCCAGAATTTACCCAACTTGATTTAGAAATGAGCTTTGTTGGTGAAGATGATATTTTAAATTTAGTTGGAGAACTCTTTATTGAATTGATCAAAAAAATTTCTCCAGAGAAAAAAATTAGTCAAATTCCTTTTCCGAGAATTACTTTTGAAGAAGCGATGGAAAAATACAAGACCGACAAACCAGATTTAAGAAAAAATAAAAAAGATGAAAATGAATTAGCCTTTTGCTTTATTGTTGATTTTCCTTTATTTGAATATTCAGAAGAATGGTTTGATAAAACTCACCACCGGAAAATACTTGTTTCAAAACATAATCCATTTACAGCACCAAAAGAAGAGAGTTTATCACTTTTAAATAAAAATCCAGAGAAAGTCTCGGCTCGTCAATATGATTTTATCTGTAATGGTTATGAATTGGGTGGTGGAGCGATTCGCATCCATAAGAGAAGTCTCCAAGAAAAAATCTTTAAAATTTTAGGGGTCTCAAAAAAGAAAATGAAAAATAAGTTTGGTCATCTTTTAGAAGCCTTAGAATATGGGGCGCCACCTCATGGCGGAATAGCTATTGGCATTGATCGACTAATTGCTCTTTTAGCCAACGAAAAAAATATTCGTGAAGTTATTGCCTTTCCTAAAACCTCAGATGCCAAGGATCTAATGATGGCTGCACCCTCTGAGATAGATGAATCTCAACTCAAAGAATTAGGCTTAAAATAGCTCGGATTAGTCGCCTAAAAAGACACTCGGATAAGTTTTTGGCAAAAGATAATTTTTCTTTAAGGCCTCGCTTGGTCCTCGTCCAGCCAGCACTAGTCAATCCTTTCCATTAGTTTTATCGCGGGCTGGACTGCGGAACTTTTCATGGCGACATAATCATCGCCATTAAAATATTTGTAATTCGACAAAATTCGTAATTAGTAGGAGTATATGAAGATTGATTTAGGACTAATCGGCGGCTATAATTTAGACAAAATTTTGGAAAAAAAATCTTCTTTTTCTTTTAAGACAAAATTTGGTAAACCTTCGAGTAAAATTTATTTAGGAGAATTAGCCAATAAAAAAATTGCTTTAATTTTAAGACATGGTGAAAAAAATAAAATTCTTCCCCATGAAATAAATCATCAGGCAAATATTTTTTCTTTTTATCAATTGGGAGTGAAAAAACTAATTGCTATTTGTGCAGCTGGCAGTTTAAGAAAAGAAATTAAGCCTGGTGATTTTGTTTTTTGCTCTGATTTTATCTGGTTAAATCCTCAACCTTTAACTTTTAAAAAAATAAAACATCTTGACCTGACCGAACCATTTTCAGAAAATTTAAGAGAAAAATTAATAAGAGTGGCTAAAAAACTTAAGATAAAATTTCACCAGAAAGGAGTTTACTGGCAGACACTTGGTCCAAGATTTGAGACAAAGGCAGAGATAAATTTAATGAAACACTTTGCTCACCTTGTTGGCATGACCAGTCTACCAGAGATAATTTTAGCTAATGAATTAGGTATAGAGATAGCAACGATTGCTGTTGTTTCAAATTATGCTTGTGGTTTGACAAAAGAAAAAATTTCTCATCAGGAAGTGGAAAAAATGATGAAAGGAAAACAGCTCGTTCTTAAAAAATTGCTTCAAAAATTATAATAACTGCTATAGAGCAAATATGCAAATTTTAATAAGAAATGGAAATATCGTCAGCCAAAATAAAAAAAGAGAGATTTTTTATAAAACTGATCTCTTAATTGAAAGAGGGAAGATTAAAAAAATTGAAAAAAATATTAGAGGAAAATTTAATAAAATTATCAATGCCGATAGTAAAATTATTTTACCAGGTTTAATTAATACCCACACTCATTTAGCAATGACACTTTTACGTGGTTATGCTGATGACTTATCTTTAGAAGATTGGTGGTTTAAAAAAATTTATCCAATTGAAAAAAAATTTAAAAGAGAAACAATCTATTTAGGTTCACTTTTAGGGATTTTGGAAATGATTAAATCAGGAACGACTTTTTTTGTTGATTTTTATTATTTTGAAGATGAAGTAGCTAAAGCAGTTAAAGAAGCAGGTTTGCGAGCTAATTTAGGCATTGGCATTTTAGATTTTAAAACGTTCGCCTTTAAAAATACTCAAGAAATATTTAATCAAGCAGAAAAACTAATTAAAGAAAATAAAAATGAATTGATTGAGTTCTCTTTAGCTCCTCATATGTTTCAGACAACTTCAATTAAAACTTATGAAAAAGCCAAAGAATTGACCAGAAAATATAATTTGATTCTTCAAACTCACTGTACTGAAACAGAACAAGAGGTAAAATATTGTTTGAAAAAATATCAAAAAAGACCATTAGAAATTTTAGCTCAAAAAAAAATTTTAGATGAAAAAACTATTCTTGCTCATTGCTGTCATTTGAACAAAAAAGAAATAAAAATCTTAGCCAAAAATAAGGTCAAAGTTTCTCATTGTCCGATTTCTAATCTAAAACTTATCTCAGGAATTATGCCATTAAAAGAGATGCTTAAAAAGAAAATTACAATTGGTTTAGGCACTGATAGTCCTTGTTCTAATAACAGTTTGGATCTATTTTCTGAAATGAAAATTTGTGCTTTAATTCATAAAATTGCAAGTCAAGATCCAAAAATTGCCTCGGCTCAAGAAGTTTTGGATTTAGCAACGATTAAAGCAGCTGAAGCAGTAGACAAAGAAAAAGAAATTGGTTCTTTAGAGGTTGGAAAAAAGGCCGATTTAATTACTCTAAATTTTAATCAGGCCCATCTTCAACCTTGCTTCAATATCGTTTCTCATCTTGTTTATTCAGCCAAGGGTAGTGATGTTGAAACTTTGATAGTAAATGGTAAAATTATAATGGAGAATAGAAAATTTTTAACTTTGGATGAAGAAAAAATAATTTTTGAGGCTAATAAACAAGTTAATAAAATAATTAAAGGTCGAAAATTAAATAGATGAGGTAAAAATATGAAAAAAATCTTTCTTTTCTTAATAATTTTTACCTTTGTCTTTTCTTTATTACCTACAGTATTAAAGGCGCAAAATCAAGAATCGATTACCGATACTGAAATGCTTCATTTGATGCTCTTTGTTCGCTGGGGCAATGTTATTGATGAATCGACGTATCAAGAAAAAACTGTTTATGATGGTTCAATTAGTTTAAGCGGTCAAACAGGAAAAGTTTCACTTGTTCGAGAAATGTTTTTTGAAAAACATAACGAAACATGTGATAAAATTTTGACCAAATCTCCGAGTGTCTCCTGGCAGTCTTGTATTTATGGCCATTGGGATGGGGTAAAGGTTTTAGTCTCTGGACAGGCTAATGATACCCTGACGATTCATACCGCTCAAGGCGATTTAACAAAAACAGTAAAAGAATTTTATCAGACACGGACGCCAATTATTCAAGAATTAACGAATAATCAAGAAATTGTCGTTAAAACTTTTCCTATTAAAAAAAGATCTTTTCTTCTGACAGTTTTTTGGGGCGGTGGTGATAAAACAAAAATTGATTTTTCTGGCTGGCTGAAGATTAAAGGCGAGGCAAAGATGAAATTAATTAAACCTCTTCGTTTTGAAGAAAGGCAGGGTGATAAGATAACTGGTCAGAGCCAAACAGAAATTACCTGGGATTCTTATATTTTTGGTGGTCGGGATGGTCTTTTATCAAGAGTTGTTTTAGAAAAAGAAGTAGCAGAGGGAGCAAATCTGACTGTAGCTTTTACTAGTGCACAAGTCAACTGGCAAAAGAGTTTCAACCTAATTGATCTTTTTCATCAACGGCTGATTAAAGAAACAATTCCAATAACTGGTATTAATTCCACTAAGCCGTATACCCTTGTTCTGGCAGTTAAGCGCCATCCTAATCGGAAGCTAGTTAAGGTAAAAGAAAAGGCTAAGATTTATATGTTAGAAGATGAAACTGCTCGATCCGTTCCTTCAACTGATATTCTTAAAGAAAATAACTTGGATCTTAAAGATGTAGAGACGATTTCTGAAGAAGAATTAGAGACCTATGCTGAAGGTGAAAAATTGACTTATCCTGATGGAACTTTAGTTAAAGGTTCTGGTCCAGCTGTTTATTTTATCTCCGAAGGCAAAAAAAAGACTATTTAAAAATCCAGGAGCTTTTCGTCGGCTTGGTTACAAGTGGCGGAATGTTAAGAAAGTTAAAGATAAAGAACTATCGGAAATTGAAACTGGCTCAGAAATTACTAAAACAAGTGATCTAGTAGAAGGTTCTTTGGTTCAAGAAAATGGCAAAAAAGAAATTTATCTCATTGAAGGTGGGAGAAAGAAACTAGTTTCTTCAGAAGTTTTAAAAGCCAGAGGTTTTGATCTGAAAAAAGTAGCGACAGTCAAAAAAGAACTTCTTAAGAAATTTGAATTAGGTGAAAAACTGACTTATCCAGATGGTACGCTTATCAAAGGCTCTGGTCCTGGTGTTTATCTGATGGATAAAGGTAAGAAAAGACCGATTAAAAGTTTAGAAGATCTTAAAAGTTTGAAATTTGACTTGCGAGAGGTGAAAAAAGTTAAAGATGATGAATTAAAAAAATTACTAGAAGATAAAGAAGTAATTGGCGAGTAAATTTAGTTATCATTTGCTTTAATTCGTTAATCATTCATAAAAAATGATTAATTCTTATCATTTCGGCAATATTACTATTAACGGAAAAAATTATACTGAAGATATTTGGATTGATCTAAATAACCGAGTTCATACCTGGTGGCGAGGTTCAAGTCATATTATCGAGAAAAAAGATTTAGAAAAGGCTTTAAAAGAGGTCCCTGAAGTAGTGGTTATTGGGACAGGCGAGGCTGGTATAGCTGAAGTTTATGATGAGGCTTTAGAATACCTTAAAAAAGAAAAAATTAAATTTTTTATCGAACCAACTGGTAAAGCTGTTAAAACTTATAACCAATTTAAAGAAAAAAATAAAAAGGTCATTGGTCTTTTTCATTTGACCTGTTAATTTATGCTTATTTTTCTTTGGGCAGTCATTTTTATTATTGCTTTAATTATTTCAGCGATTTGTTACTTTCTTCTCCAAACTACAATGTTAGGAAAAGCTATTCGTGCGTTAATTCAAGATCAAGAAGCATCCCAATTGGTAGGCATTAATATGAAGCGAATCTATCTATTTATCTTTACGATAAGTTTTGCGATGGCAGGGTTGACCGGATGTTTAATTAGTATGTTCTATGAGATTAATCCTTTTATGGGACTACCTTATACAATCACGGCCTTTGTAGTGATTGTCCTTGGTGGGTTAGGCAACATTATGGGAAGCCTCTTGGGTGGTTTTCTTCTTGGCTTTGTTGAGACAATTGGAGTCAGTCTTACCTCGCCTGGTCTCCGTTCTGTGATTAGCTATGGAATATTTATCGCTGTGATCCTCATTCGGCCTAAAGGTATTTTTGGGAGAGGGGTTTAAACTTGAAAAGTTTATCCTTAAATTTTGCTTTTTATGGGATTATTGGAGGAATTCTTTGTATCCTTCCTTTCTTTGTTTCAGATTATGTTGTTTCTATTCTTTTGAACATCTTAATGTGGATTGCCCTTACAGAATCATGGATTATTCTTTCGGGATACACAGGATATATCTCTCTCGGTCATGCAGCATTTTTTGGTATTGGGGCTTATCTTATGGCTTTACTATGGAGGAAACTCCCCTTTTTAGCTATCGTCCCCTTAGGTGGGATTTTGAGCATGCTTTTTGCCTTTGCCATAGGTTTTCCATGCTTAAGAATACGAGGTCCCTATTTTGTTATTTTGACTTTGGGGCTAAGTGAATTTACAAAATATCTTTTTATCAATTGGGAGGTAAATATTAGTGGGACTGTAGGTCGAATCCTTCTGGGAGCCCCGAGCCTCCATCCTTTCTATTATTCTATGTTAGTAATTGCAAGTTTAGGAGTCGCTACAGCCTGGTGGATTCATGGATCCAGGTTCGGTATAGGGCTTCGAAGCATTAGGGAAGATGAGGAAGCTGCAGAATCTCTTGGGATCCATACAAGTGTATTAAAATGGTTGGCATTTGGTATCAGCGCTTTATTTCCAGGCTGCGTGGGATCTATTATGGCTCTTCGATGGACATATATTGACCCTTACACTGTATTTAATCCTATTGTCTCCTTCCAAATCATCGTCATTGCATTTCTTGGCGGAATAACTGAAGTAAAGGGCCCTATTCTGGGAGCTGTTGTTTTAACTTTAATATCAGAATTTCTCTGGGCAAAATATCCTTATTATTATATGATTATACTTGGAGCGGTCTTGATTGTTTTAGTTTATTTTATTCCCTCTGGAATATTGATTTCATTAAACTGTTTGTTTAGAAGATCATTCTTTAGAAATTAAAATGGGCATTTTAGTTGGTAAAAATATTTCAAAGAGTTTTGGTGGATTAGCGGCTCTTAATAACGTTGATTTCGAAATCCATACCAATGAGATTGTGGGATTAATAGGACCAAATGGGGCTGGAAAAACAACATTGTTTAATATTATTAGTGGCATGTATTCTCCTGACATAGGAGAAATATATTTTGATGGGTATAATATCACAGGCCTTAAACCTCATGAGATTT
>OGCI01002618.1_pt1 | contig 11494 bp, 8 predicted proteins | sample 1570021 | NCBI WGS metagenome assembly OGCI01 (sample SAMN06264664, study PRJEB24512) | hot springs metagenome | isolation source: Hot spring water | place: South Africa: Tshipise | collected 2015-06-21
GCACGTGCGGGTGTGGCTGCCCAAGATGGCGCAGCGCGCCGCCAGCGAGGATGCCCAGATCGCCCAATATCTGGCGGCCAAGAAGAATCTCTACACCGTGACGGTGGATGCCCAGAAGGGCCGCGCTCTGGTGCACCAGGTGAGCGTGAGTGCCGACGCGCAGCAATCGGTGCGGGTGCTGCATGAGGTGTCGATGAACGACAGCTGGCTAGAACTGTTCAAGCGCTCGATTTAATAACCCTGCAGCAGGTTCAGTACCGGGGGCGCGTCATGCGCCCCCGGTTTTTTTACCGCCGACCGCGCAGTTCCATCAGCGACCGCGCCTGGCGCGCGCCATCAGACCCAGCACACCGAGACCGGCCAGCAGCATGGCCCAGCTGCCGGGTTCGGGCACGGGCTGTGCCAGTCGCACCAGGATGAACTCGTTGTTGTCGGCCACCCCGGCCATGCGCCCGGCGCTGAAGGGATAGTTGTTGTCGTTGACCAGGATCAGCGTGTGCGCATCGAGCGGCAGCACCGCCTCGATGGTGACGAAGGGGTAGGTGAAGGTGGTGCTGCCATCCCCGTTCAGGTCATCGGGGTCGGCGATGTTCATCAGATCCAGCACCTCGCGCTTGGCCACGAAGCCGTCGGCGTCGCGGTCCTGCAGGTCGATGAGGAAGACCTTCTTGAACAGGGCGCTCGCCCCCTGGCCGCCGTCCCGCTCGATGACCAGGAAGCGCCGGTCGTCGATGGCCGTCAGCTCGCCGATGGCCGCCCCCTGCGGCTCCAGGCGGTAGAAGGCCTGGAAGCCGGTGTAGTCCTCGGCGTCGACGTCGAACTCGTAGATGCGCAGACTGCGCGCCGGGTCGCCGGTCACCGTGCCCTCGAGCATGGGATAGAGCCGGTTGCCGGCGGGGTTGATGGCCATGCCCTCGAAGCCGCGCGAGGTGGGCAGGTTGGGGGTGGCGCCGCCCAAGTAGGGGTTCTGCGGCGCGCGCACGCCCGGCGTCGCGATCTCGGCGCGCAGCACCTTGCCGCTGGCGTCGGTCTTGATCAGGAAGGGGCCGAACTCGTCGCCGAACCACAGATTGCCGTTGTGGTCCCGACGCACCGACTCGATGTCCAGGTCATAGCCGGTGAGCAGCCGCCCGGCCTTGATGGCCGGATCGACCGGGACGGTGCCGGCACCGTTGGGGTAGAAGTCGAGGTCGGCGGTGAGGGTGTAGCCCAGCTTGTGGTCCGGGTCGCGCAGGCTGATGTGGCCGGCGGCGGCGAAGGCCGTCAGGTCGCTGCCGGTCTGGAAGTCCACCGGCACCACCATGCGGCTGCTCCAGTCCGGCCGGACGGCATAGACGCGCAACAGGGTGTCGGCGGAGTTGGTCTTGGCGCCGAAGCCGTTGTCGGTCATGACGTAGAAACTGCCGGGCACGGGCCCGGACAGAATGGCCGAGAAGCCCTGCACCGGCTGGCCGGCGTAGGGCGGCACATGGCCGCCGTTGAAGGGGCCGCTGCCGATGAACTGGCCCGAGACCGGGCCGGGGCTGAAGCTGGCGGCGGGCAGGCTGGCCCAGCCGATCAGGGTGCCCTGGGCGAGGGCGCCCTGGGCCAGGGTGAAGAGTACGGCACCCAGCAGGGGTTTGATCCGAGGCATGTCGATCTCCTATCGAGTGAGTGTGGGGAGGGCGTCAGCGCGCCTGCAGGCGGCGGCGCAGCTTGAATCCGAGCAGGCCCAGACCCGCGAGCAGCATGGCCCAGGTCTCGGGTTCCGGCACGGCGGCCAGAGCCGCCACGCCCGTGTCCGGGAAGTCGGTGAACACCCCGTCCACGCCCAGGGCGAAGTAATAGGCCATCTCGGCCTGGGGGTCGGGGAAGCCGTAGCCGCTGGCATCGTTGCGGAAGGTCCAGGTATGCACCAGCAGCCCGGCGGCATGCGCCGCCTCGAGCACGCCGGTGGAGCCGTCCACGCGCCGGTCGCGGAGGGTGAGCACGCCGTCGCCGTCGCGGTCCACGCCATCGGCCACCGTCTTCACCAGATAGGGCTTCCAGGGGCCCACACCGTCGGCATAGGTGGCGATCTCGGCCAGGCCCGCCGGGGTGAGCAGGTCGGCGAAGCTGCGCGGATCGCCGGCCACGACGAAGTCATAGGGCTGGGCGTAGGGCGGCACCAGGCTCATGGAGCCGTCGGGGTTGACGTCGTCGGCATCAATGAGTTGCACCAGCCGGATCTGGGTGCGGCTGCGCAGGTATTTCAGATTGGCCACCTCGAAGGACTGGATGAACACCGGGGCGTTGCGGTCGTTGCCGTACTCGGCGTGCAGGATCTGCAGCAGGCGGTCCTCGAAATGCGTGGCCGGCAGGCCCAGCGACTGCGCCACCTGCGCGGTGTAGGTGGAGTGCTTGAGCTCCGGGTAGATGCCCACGCCGTGCTGCTTGGCCAGGGCGATCACTTCCTCCAGGGTCGGGATCTCGTACAGTCCGTTGTGGCTCTGGTCGCGGTTGGCGCGCGGCTGCACGGCGCGAAGCTGCTTGATCTCGGCCAGGGTGAAGGTGTCGGCGAAGTAACCGGTGACGGGCACGCCGTCGAGCATGCGCGTGACCTTGCGCGCGGCGTCGAACTTGCTCGCCACATCGGTGGTGGTGTCCAGCATGGGCTCATGCCGGGCGATGAGGTGACCGTCGCGGGTCATCACTAGGTCGGGCTCGATGAAGTGCGCACCCTGCTGGATGGCCAGGGCATAGGCCTGCAGGGTGTGCTCCGGCAGATAGCCGGAGGCACCGCGGTGGCCGATGACGATGGGAGACTGACCGTTGAGGGTGTTCCAGGCCCAGGCATCCTGGGCAGCGGGGCTGAGGCTGAGGGCCAGGACGGCCAGGGCAAGGGGTTTGAGGGGCATGGCGAACTCCTGTCTGGGTGGTTGGTTGTGGGTGCGTGGCGTAGTCACGCATGGCGGAAGTTAGGTGTCGAAGGTGACGGGAATTCGACGGGCAGGGATGATCCCTCTAGTCCACTACCCAAAAAGAAAGGCCGCCCATGGCGGCCTTCGGGATTGCAGCCGTGCGCTCAGGCCGACCGGCGGCGCGCCATCCAGCCCACCAGCCCCAGGCCGGCGAGCATCAGGGCCCAGGTCTCGGGTTCGGGCACGGGCGCGAGGGTGAGCTGGTTGCCGTTCCAGACGGCGGTATAGCCATCCAGGCCCGGGCCGAAGCGGTATTGCACCCCCTCCAGCCCCGTCACGCCGCCCGCCGCCTGCAGGAAGCGGTAGCTGCTCAGGTCCGCCGGCAGCACGATGTCGTCCAACAGCACGAAGCTCAGGGTGGCCTGGCCGAGGTCGGCCAGGCCGTCCACCAGGATGCGGTCGTACAACTCCGGGCCGGCGATCTCGAAACGGATCTCGCCAGCGGCGATGAGATCGCCCTCGATCCGCAGCGTGCCTGGGGAGTTGCCCGCGCTGAGCGTGGCAGCCTCGGCCAGATGGAGATCGCCGCCTACTTCGCCGAGGATTTCCATCCAGGCGCCCGGCAACACCGCCACGTCCCCGGCCAGGCGCCCGTTGACCCGCATGCCCCCGGCCTCGACCCGGGTCGCGTCGGCATAGCCGTGCCGGCCGGCGAGATAGAGCACGCCTTCGCCCAGCTTGGTCACGCCGCCGGGGCCGTTGATCAGGCCGTTCAGGCGGATGTCGTGGCCGTTGCTGTCGAAGCGGGCGCCGGCCGTGCCCAGGGCCACGTGGCGGTCGAGCACCAGGTCGTCCAGGGCCACCAGGGTTCCGCCGGCGATGAGCAGGCCGGAGCCGGGACCGCCCAGGTTGGCGTCGCGCTGGATGCGCAGGGTGTTGGAAAAGGCGGTGCCGCCGGTGTGGACGTTGTCGCCAACGAGGGTCAGGGCGCCGGGGCCGAAGCTCAACAGGGTGCCGCTGCCGCGCACCCGGCCGGCGAAGGTCCCGTCCTCCACCTGGTAGAAGGCCAGACCGGCTTCGGTCTCGAAGTCGCCGGGCAGGCTGTCGGTATTGCCCATCAGCACCCCGGCCAGGATGCGCGTGCCGCCGGTGTAATCGTTGCGGCCGCGCAGCCAGATCACCGATCGGTCGGTCTTGACCAGCTCACCGCTGCCGGTGATGTCGCCGGAATAGGCGCTGATGTCATCCAAGGTGCCGACGTCGAACAGCTCCAGGCGGCCGTGGTTCACCACCCGTTCGCTCAGGCTGTGCGGCCGGGCGCGCAGGGTCCCGGCCAGCACGGTGGTGGGGCCGGTATAGGTGTTGACGCCGGTCAGTTCCTGGAAGCTGTGGGCCCCGTCCAGGGTCAGACCACCCTCGCCCCGGATGCCGCCGCTGAACGAGCCCCAGCCGCCGGCCAGGATGAGGGTGTTGGCGCCCAGCCGGACCTCGGCGCCGGCGTCACCGCGCAAAGAACGCAGCTGCCGGTCGCCATCGGCGTGTGCGAGGTCGAGTGTGCCCGCCGCGATCATCACGGCCGTGGCGGGGTCCAGGGCGCCGCGGCCGACGAGCGCCAGCGTGCCCGCTGCGACGGTGACCTCGCCGCGATAGGTGGCGGCGGCGGTGAGGATGAGGCTGCCGTCGCCTTGTTTGGTCAGCGAGTAGCCGTGGCCCTCCAGCGGGGAGCGCAGGGTCAGGTCGTGACCGCCGGTATCCAGGGTCGAGGTGCCGTGGCCGGCGCGCAGGCTGCGGTCGGTCGCCAGATCGGCGAGCAGGATCAGCCGGCCGCCGTCCTGGATCGTCAGCGGCGTGCCCGCGGCGCCCAGGCTGGCGTCGTGGCCGATGGCCAGGTGTCCGCGGCTGATGCGCGTGCCCTGGTGGTTGTTGGTGCCGGTGAGTGTGAGGGTGGACGAGCCGGTCACCACCAGTTCGTTGTCGCCCTCGATCTGGCCGGCGAAGCTGGTGTCGGTGTCGTTGCGCAGGGTCAGTTCGCTGTGCGCAAAGCGCACCCGGCCCTCGCCCGACAGGTTGCGCAGCGCGGTGGAGTGCGTGCCGGCGGTATCCAGCAGGGCGCCGGCGGCCACTTCCACGGATGTGCTGGCTTCGATGCGCCCGCCGGCCAGGGCCAGAGTGCCCTCGAGGATACGCGTTGGCCCGGTGTAGGTCTGCGCGCGGCTCAGGCTCAGCACCCCGGCGCCGGTCTTGTCCAACCCGCCCGTGCCGGAGATGACGTAGTCGTAGCCGCCGTCGACCGCCTGGGCGAAGCTCACCTGCCCCCGGTTGACGATGTCCGTGGCCAGGCTCACGGTGTCGCCCTGCAGCACCCCGGCCTTCACCTCCGGCACGGTGTGCCAGACATTGGCGCCGGTCAGCCAGAGCCTGCCCTCGCCCTCCTTGTACAGGCGCTGCCAGCTGGTGAGGCGGCCGGTGATCTTGAGGTCATGGCCGTCGGTGTCGATCCAGCCGGGGCCACCGACCGGGGGCGGGGTCTCTCCCTCCGTATAGACGATAGTCAGCCAGCCTGGATGGTAGTCCGGCGCATAGTCCGGGTGGCCGATGATGAAATCGCGCCCGGTCTCGAAGCTGCCCGTGAGCCGCAGGCGCGCAAAGGCCAGGGTCACGGCTGCGCCGGGTTCGCCCAGGTCGGCGTCGCTGCCGGCAAACAGCAGAGTGGGGGCGTGACCAGGGATCATCAAGTCTTGGATGGGAATGGAATCGCCGGTGCGAATGATGACCGACCCGGAGGAGCCGCAGAACCAGCACCCTCCCGGCGGCAGGATCAGCGGCAGTTCCGCCAGCAGCGGGCGCAGGCCGGCCATGGCGGCGGAGAGCTTTTCGAAGGTTGCGGGGCCGACATAGGCCTGGGCGACGGCCGGGTTGTCCAGACCCAGCGAGGGGGTGGGCAGCGCCATGGCCGGTCCGGCCGTGGTGGCCGCGAAGAGCAGGACGAGCGCGCGCAGGCGCGAGGGGGGATAGAGCTTCAGTGCGTGCTTCATGTGGGTCTCCATGACCGCTTGATCCGGTAGTTAATGAGATTTGCGAGCCGTCAAGCCCGGCGCCGACGCACCGCCGCGCCCACCAGCCCCAAGCCGGCGAGCAGCAGGGCCCAGGTCTCGGGTTCGGGCACGGCGGCGACCTGGAAGCGGCTTACCACTGCGGGCGTGAGGGCGGCGATGGCGGCCGGGTCGCTGGTGAGCGCGACGATGTCGTAGTAGGGCACGCCCCAAGTGGTCACGGTCAGGGCCTGGGTGGCGGCGTCGATCTCGAACTCGGTCCAGCCATAGGTGTGGGTGGCCGTCCAGCCTCCGGCGAGCAGGGTGTGCGGGATGCCAGAGCCGGTGAGGCCGATGGGGTCGTAGAAGCTGCCGCCGAATACCGTCGAGGCCAGGGCGGCATTGGCTTGGGTGAGCACACCGTCGATCAGGCCCTGGATGAAGCTCTCTAACTGCGGATAGAGCCGATTGGCGAGCAGGAACTGGTAGGTGGTCACCTGCGCCGGGCTGAGCAGGCCGGCCGCCTGGGCCAGCCCGACCACGGTTGGGCCGAAGGGATCGGCGAAGGCCACCGGGCCGGTTGTGATCTCCCAGGCGGCGACCGGCTTGGTGGTCAAGGTGACAGGGTCGAAGTAGTTGAGGTTGTTGACCACCGTGCCATGCACGTCGGCGGCGACGAAGACCACGTTCTGGATGCCGTTCGCGTCGATGAACTTGAGCAGGTCGTCGCGTTCGGCGGCATAGCCCTCGTAGCGGTCGCTCGCGCCCACCACACCCAGTTTCTGGATGGGCTCGGCGGTGAGCACGAACTTCCAGGTCACGCCATCCTGCTGGGCGCGGAGCAGGTCTGCCTTCAGGTCCGTGACCTGTTGCTGGCCCAGCATCGTGCGGGGCGTGAACTGGGACTGGGAGAGGAAGCCGCCTACCTGCGCAGGGTTCAGCGGGTTGGTCACGCCGGGCAGGCCGGCGTCGCGGAAGGAGCGGTTGTCGAGCAGGAACAGGGCGGCATCCTGGCCGTAGGTCTGGCCGCGGTAGAGCTGCGGTTTGCCGGCGGTGCGGGAGTCGCCCGTGGCACCGTAGCTGAGCTCCTGGATGGGCATGAACTCATGGAAGGCCTGCAGCCCGGCCAGATAGCGCGGCGTCTCGTTGATGTAGGGATAGCCCGCGGGGAAGCGGCTGTCGGTGCTGGAGGGCGCGCCGCCGGCGAAGTCGTTCACCACCTCGTGGTCGTCGATGCTGGCGAGCACGGCGGTGGACTGACGCAGCAGCCGGATCTGGTTGGTCTGGCCCAGGTTGTCGGCCAGGCTCTCGCGATAGCGGTCGCGATAGCCGTCCAGGCTGTCCACCGTCACCACGGGGAAGGCGTCGTAGTTCTCGGCATAGATGGTGTCGCCCAGCTTGACGAACACGTCCAGGGCCTTGCCCGGGACGTTCTTCACCGCCGGGTAGGGCGCCAGCGGGCCGCGCCAGTCGCCGCTCACGCCGAAACGCAGGCCGTTGTGGCCGCTGCTGTGCGGGGTCCTGAACAGACCGACGGCGGTGTTGCCGGCGGCGTCGGTGGCCCGGTAGTAATAGCTGGCGCCGGGGACGAGGCCGCTGACGGGCAGCTTGACGGGCAGGCCGGCCAGCGCGTAGCCGGAGGCGCTGCCGACCAGGTTCATGAAGCTCGCGTCCGTGGCCAGCTCGAAACCGAACACACCGTCCACGTCCGGTGTACCCCAGAGCACCGCGGCGGTCTGACGGACGTCGCCGGCGGCCACACCGAGGCTCAGCGTACCGGCGGACGAGAGGGCGGGCAGGGCGAGGGCGAGAAGGCAGGCAAGGGGACGCAGACGCATGGCAGGCTCCTGGATTGGGGTGGGGATGGACCCAAGCTAGCGCCGCTTCATGAACAACACGTGACGATTTCGACCGGCCGGCATGAGCCTGGCCCGGCCATTAGGCCATTACCATGAAAGTCGCGAGCGCGACTCACGACGCTCCCCTTGGGGGGAGGGGGTGGGGGAGAGGGACCGTTCATGGCCATATCCTGCGTCTTTCATTGGCAGGGGCGGCCATTCGGCCATGAACGGTCAGATCAGCTCACGCTGGCCGTGAAGCCTGCCCTGCACGGCATCGAATCCCAGTTCGCACAGGGCCTCGCGCTGATCCTCGCGCTCGACGCCGGTGGCGCCGATGACGATGCCCAGTTCGCCGGCATGCACGCACAGGGTGGTGAGCAGGGCGCGGGTGCCGGCATCGTCACGCGCCTGACGGCACAGGGCACCTTCCACCTTGACCCCGTAGGGGCGGATCTCGCGCAGCCTGGCCAGCGTGTCGAGCTGGGGCACGAAGCGGTCGAGCACGATGGGGAAGCCCGCCGTCTTCAATACCGTCAGGGCCTCCAGCGCGCCGGGTGTGGCGAGGACGGCGCTCAGGCTCAGTTCCAGACGCAGTTGCGAGGGGTTCTGGATTAGCTGTCTGATCCAGTCGGTAAAGCCGGGGCTCACCAGACTGGTGGCGGAGAGGTTGATGGCACCGGCGGTCTGCTTGCCGTCCAGCGCCATCCAGGCGTGGGTGATGATGAGCTCGTCCAGGGTGGCGATGAGGCCGGACGCCTCGGCCAGGTGCACGAATGCGCCCGCCGGTAGCAACTCGCCCTGGCCGCTGGGGAGACGGGCGTAGGCCTCGAAGTGATCCAGGCTGAGGTCGGGACAGCGCAGCACCGGCTGCCACTCGATCTGGAAACCGTTCTGCTCGATGGCCTGCATCAGGGTCTTGCGCATGTCCTCGGCGCCGGGTGCGGCACCGGCGGCCAGGCGGAAACTGCCTGAAGGACCGAGCCGGGCATCGCGCAGGGCGGCATCTGCTGCGGCGAACAGGGCCGCGCGCCGTCCACCCATCGCCAGGGCTGCACCCACATGGGCCTCGCAATAGGCCTCCGCCTTGAGCTCGAGGAGGATACGGGCACCGGCCTCACCGAGCCGCTGGGACAGGTCGGTCAGGGTAGCCTCCTGGGTCTGATCCAGCAGCACGGCGAACTGGCCGCCGTCGATGCGCCCGGCCACGCCCGAGAATTCGGCCGCCAGCACGCTCGTGACACTGGCCGCGGCGCGCACCAGCGCATCACCGCCGGGGCGACCCTGGTGGGCGTTGAGTTCGGCAAGGCCGCCGAAGCGCAGGATGCCAGGCCCACCGTCTGGCCGGTTTCGGCCAGGGCGGCATCGGTGGCGGAGAGCAGGTAGGCGCGGTTGAACAGGCCGGTCAGGTCGTCGTGGTAGAGCTCATGCTGCAGCTTCTCCACCAGTTGGCGCTGTTCATCGAGCATGCGCTCGACCGAGGCCGACATGCGGTTCATGGCCTGGCTGATGTAGCCCAGTTCGCGGATGGGGTGGGCGTCCGGCAGCTGCTCGAAGCGACCCTCGGCGGCGTGCAGGGCCAGCCGCTCCATGTCGCCGAGGGGGCGCAGGGCGCGCCTGAGCAGCCAGATCACCAGCAGGGCGGACACCGCGCCCAGGGCCAGCGTCCACAGGGTGACCGAGCGCGTGGTCTGCCAGAGCTGGCGATAGGCGTAACCGGGATGGCTCACCACCTCGACCACGGCGGCACGCTGCCAGCCGGCCAGGGCCTCGGCCGTCCCCACTGGGGTCGCCAGGGGGATGAGGCGGATGAACCAGGCCGGCGGTCCCTCCACCCGCACCGGCACCTCCCGCAGCAGGATGGCCTGCCCGGTCGGCGAGGTGAGTGCGATGCGTCGGTAGTAGCCGCTGTCGAACAGGGCGTCGACCGTGTTGGTCACGGCGGCGAGGTCGTTGGCCTGGAAGGCGGGCGAGAGCTGCAGGGCCAGGGTGGTGGCGGTGTCCTGGGCGTGGGTGGCCATCTGGCGCGCGAGGAATTCCCGTGTGTGCACCAGGTTGGCGGTGAACAGCAGGCCGCCCAGCAGCAGGAAGGCCAGGGCCAGCAGCGCCACCAGCAGGGTTTTCAGGCTGACGGATTTCATCTCACGGCTCCCGAGCGTTGTTCGCGCATGCGTTGCAAGAGGTCATTCCAGTGGCCGATGCGGGTGACCTCCCCCAGCCTGCCTGCCTGCCCCCTTTGCTTGGCAGACCACAGCCCCTCGGCATTGAAGCCCATCGTCGGCGTGAGGTCGGCTCGCGCGGAGGCCGGTCTGACCTCGGCCACCAGATTGTCCAGGATCAACGGGTCGGCATCCGGAAAGGGATAATAGGCCAGCACCATGTGCGATTCCATCCGGTTTTCGCGCGCGATCCAGGCCCGCACATAGGTCACGCGCAGCCGCTCGTTGGGCACGCCGGCGGCGCGCAGGGTGAAGTACTTGGCCAGGGCGAAGTCCTCGCAGTCACCGCCGTTGGTCAGCAGCATCTCCAGGGGCGAGGCCCAGTAGTCCTCACGCCCCCAGTGTTCCAGGTCGGTCTTGTTGGGGATGCGGTTGAAAAAGCGGTTGACCAGCTCGACACGCCTTTCCTCGTGCATGCCGTGGATCTGCCCGACCAGTTCGCGCCATTGCCGCAGGCGCGAAGCGGCGGCCTGACCATGGCGCTCCGCCGCCAGTGCGATGGTCCGCTCATCCGGCAGGACATCCACCTCCGCCGCCACGGCGGTCAGGACGAGACATAACAGGCAGGGCAGCAGGCGGCGCAAGGGTTCTGGGCAGGGCAGCGGTGATGCCCAGGTTATCGGCAGGGGTGGACGAGTCTTGATGTGCCGCCTGCGCATGAAGCAACGCCCCCCATGCCGACGGCGTGGGGGGCGTGTGCTTGTGGGATGAGGGGACCGGTCCCGGAGGCGGCGGTTCAGGCCGCATCCTCGGGTTCATCCTCCGCCTGGCCAGTCCTGACATGCCTGGCCAGGTAATCGAGGCCGCAATAGTGGGCAACGTAATCCGGCGCCTCGGCGTTGTCGGCGAGGGATTCCGGCAGGTCGGGCAGGTCGGTTTCGCAGTCGACCTGGACGCAATGATCGTCCAGGTTGCAGGAGAGCACGGGGGCTCCGGATGGATTGATGGGGGTCTTCATAATGACATCCTCCTCGAAATGGATGTATTTGATTTATAGACCAAGCGACGGCTTTATCGACTCGGGCCATGCCGGGAGGGACGAACATGCAGGAATCCGCGCGGGACAAAGCACACACCATCGCTGTCGAGGACTGCGCCGGCTGGCTGGGCCGCCGGCCGGTGGACTGCCACAAGGGCGCGCTGGGCAGCGTGGGCATCGTTGGCGGGGGCGCGGGCATGGTCGGTGCGGCCCTGCTGGCCGGCCGGGCGGCCTTGTGGCTAGGGGCCGGGCGGGTTTATGTGGGTCTGCTGGACGAGCGGCCGGCCGTGGATGCCATGCAGCCGGAGCTGATGCTCACCCGCCCCGAGACGGTCCTGGGGCTCTCCTCACCGGGCTGCCTGGTGGTGGGTCCGGGCATGGGTCGGTCGGAACGCGCCGCGCAGCTCTTGCACACGGCCCTGCGTGCGGAACTGCCCCTGCTCATCGACGCCGACGGCCTCAACCTGCTGGCGGCCATCCCCGATCTGCAGACCGCTTTGGGTGAACGTGTTGCGCCGACCCTGCTCACGCCGCATCCCGGCGAGGC
>OGCI01002619.1_pt1 | contig 11490 bp, 12 predicted proteins | sample 1570021 | NCBI WGS metagenome assembly OGCI01 (sample SAMN06264664, study PRJEB24512) | hot springs metagenome | isolation source: Hot spring water | place: South Africa: Tshipise | collected 2015-06-21
TAGAAAGAACCATGCCTAACAAAACGAGAAAAGAAGGGGATCTTAAAAAACACTCCTACAATAAGTTGACACCATCAATGTGAGGGAATTGTTTGCAATAGGAACAATTTTATTTTATACTATCTTACAATCTTTCGAGGCTAAGCATAAGGAGGTACTGTACAATGGCAAACTTGACGAACAAGACGTCGCGTTGTCGACGAAATAAAAGGAGAACTCATTGGGTTATTCAAGCTCCCAAGCTTTCCGAGTGCCCTCATTGCCATCTTCCTAAATTACCCCATCACCTCTGTTTGGAGTGTGGCTATTATAATGGGAGACAAGTAGTAAAGGTAAAAGAATAATCGGGGGAAGCGTATGAGGATTGCCGTGGATGCCTGGGGTGGGGATTTCGCACCGCGGGAGATTTTGTGTGGTATTCGAAGTGCTTGGGATCCTCGGTATGACTTGGTTGTGCTTGGACTCAGAGAAGAATTGCTCCCTTTATACCGAGAGCTGGGGATGGATGAAGAACGTTTCCCCATTGAGAACGCTTCTCAGTTCATTGATATGCACGAACATCCCACTGATGCAGTGCGAAAGAAACCCGATTCCACCATTTGTCGAGGGATGAAACTTCTTGCTCAGAAGGAGATCGATGCTTTCATTTCTGCTGGGAATAGCGGAGCGGTGATGGCAGCTGCATGGTTAGGATTGAAGAGGATCGGAGAGATCGAGCGGCCGGCCATCGCAGCGTTGATCCCCAATACGCAATCCTATACGGTACTCCTCGATGTGGGGGCTAACGTGGATTGTAAACCCAAACATCTCTTCCACTTTGGAGTCATGGGGGCAGAGTATGCCAAAATCGTTTTGAATATTCCCGCTCCTCGAGTGGGAGTGTTGAGCATTGGCGAAGAGGAAGGAAAGGGTAATGAATTGAGTAAGGTCACCTATCAATTACTGAAAGAGCGGAAGATGGAATTAAATTTTGCTTTTGTCGGTAATGTCGAAGGTCACAATATCGTAGATGGTTCAGTCGACGTAGTGGTGTGTGATGGTTTTACGGGTAATGCCCTTTTAAAATTCGGGGAAGGACTCATTGAATTCATTGCTCGTGCTGTGGATAAAGTTTTGCAAGAACCGTATGCCAAAGAGGCATTACGGACCTTTTGGCAGAGATTGGATCGGAGTGAATACGGGGGTGCGCCACTTCTTGGGGTAGAGGGGGTGTGCCTGATTTGTCATGGGAAATCTCGGGCAAAAGACATAAAGAGTGCCATTGTTGGAGCGAGTGAATTGATAGAGAAAAAGATTTTGGATAAGATTAGGGAGCGCCTTTCGGGGCTTAATTTGGAGAACTAAGGGGTGTAAGAATGGAAAACCGGATTACCCAGCTTTTGGGTATTACCTATCCTATTCTGCAAGGAGGAATGGCATGGGTCGCCACTGCTTCTTTGGCTTCTGCTGTTTCTGAAGCAGGAGGTTTAGGTATCATCGGCTCCGGAGGTATGGATGGTGAACGACTGCGGGAAGAGATTCGTTTAGTGAGAACGATGACCACTCAACCCTTTGGAGTGAATCTTATGCTTCTTTCGCCGCACATAGAAGAACAGATAAAGGTGGTGAAAGAAGAGAGAGTGCCAGTAGTCACTACCGGTGCGGGAAATCCGGGACCATTGATCGAAGAATTTGCCTCCTTGGGTATTCTCACTATTCCTGTTGTTGCCTCCGTATCTTTGGCCAAGAGATTATTACGACACGGGGTTAAGGCGCTCATTGCCGAAGGTATGGAATCAGGAGGTCATGTAGGAGAAATTACCACTCTCTGCCTCATTCCCCAGATCGTTGACGCAGTTAGCGTTCCGGTAATTGCGGCTGGGGGGATTGGGGATGGACGGGGTATGGCTGCTTGTTTCGCTTTGGGGGCGGAAGGAGTACAGATTGGTACCCGTTTTATTTGTACTGAGGAGTGTGATATCCACTCGGCTTATAAAGAGGCTATCCTTAAAGCAGGGGATCGGGCGACGGTTCTTACCGGAGTGACTACCGGACATCCAGTCCGCTGTCTCCGTAATAAGCTAACGCGGAAATTCGAAGAACTTGAGGCTCGTCGCGCTCAAAGAGAAGAATTGGAGGCTTTGGGAACGGGTAAGCTCAGAGAAGCTGTATGCGGTAATGTTGAAGAAGGTTCAGTCATGTGTGGACAAATTGCGGGGCTCGTGAAAGAGATAAAACCGGTTAAGGAAGTTATCGAGGAAATTATGGCTGATTTTAAGCGGACACTTATTCATCTCGGGTCTTTGGTGATGCAAGGATGAGTTGGGCTTTCCTTTTTCCCGGTCAAGGGTCACAAAAAGTTGGTATGCTCACCGAGTGGCGAACGGTATACCCTCAAGAAACAGACGATCTTTTTGCCAAGGTGAACCGAATTTGTAGTGCTGATCTTTTACGTCTTGCCCTTGAAGGACCAGAGGAAGAATTGAGCATGACGGCCAATGCTCAGCCGATTATTTTAGCGACGAGTTTTTTGATTTTTGAGTTACTCCGGAGGCATGTGAGCGATGAAATGGTTTCGGTGGTAGCCGGCCATAGTTTAGGTGAGTATTCTGCTCTGTGTGTTGCACAGAGTATGAGCTTTGAAGAAGCGATTTTTTTAGTGCGTAAGCGGGGGGAACTCATGCAGGAAGCGATGCCCAAAGGTACTGGCGCCATGGTTGCCTTGATTGGTTTACCGATGGAGGGAGTAGAAACTCTGGTTGCCTTACTCAACCAGAGTGGTCAGGGGAGAGTCGAAATTGCCAATCTCAATTCTTCGGACCAAGTGGTTCTCTCTCTCCCTAAGGTGTTGGTATCTCAAACCATGGAGAGGGCAAAGGAATTAGGGTGTAAGAAAGCCGTAGAACTTAAAGTCAGTGCTCCCTTTCACTCGAGTTACATGGAGGAAGCAGCTCGTCGATTTCTCGAGGTTCTCAACGCCATATCTTTGAGAAGACCCCGTTACCGTTATATAAGTAATGTTACTGCCTCCTACGTAGAAGATCCCGAAGAGATTAAGGTGCTTCTCGCCCGGCAGATGACTTCTCCGGTTCGTTGGAAAGAGATCATGGAGGTCTTATATCGTGGTGGTTACCGAAGAGTAGTAGAGGTAGGGCCGGGAATGGTATTGAGCAAACTTTTTGAGCGGGAATATCCGGAAGGAAAAGTTTTTTCTCTCCATGCGCCGAAAAATATGCAACTCTTTTTAAGTGAGGTCGGTAAAGATGGTTTTTGAGAATCAAGTGGCTTTAGTGACAGGAGCTCAACGAGGAATTGGTTTGGCCATTGCTAAAACCTTGGGTAAGGGTGGCATGAAGGTGGTTATTAACGATATCGTTGCCCCAGAGGTGATAGAAAAGACAGTTCAAGAACTCCAGGCAGAAAACATCGAAGCCATGGGGTACGTTGCATCGGTCACCGATCGGGAACAAATCCGGATGATGGTGGAGGAAATTATAGAAAAGTGGGGGCAGATTGATATCTTGGTGAATAATGCCGGAGTGACGAGAGACAGTCTTTTTGTTCGCATGAAAGACGAGGATTGGAAGGCGGTTCTCGATGTGTGTGTCCAAGGGACGTATAATTGCACCAAAGAGGTTTTGCGTTACATGATGAAGAAGAGATATGGTAGAATTATCAATATTTCTTCGGTGGTAGGAGTTATGGGGAACATGGGACAAGTGAATTATTCCACAGCAAAAGCAGCCCTTTTGGGATTCACGAAATCCTTAGCAAGGGAAGTTGCCCACCTTGGTATTACCGTGAATGCCATTGCTCCAGGTTTCATCAATACGGAGATGACCAAGAAGTTACCCGAAGAAGTACGAGAATTATGGCTGAATCAGGTTCCCATGAAACGGTGGGGAGAACCTGAAGAAGTGGCGCAGTTGGTTTCGTTTTTAGCCTCAAAAGCGGCTGGTTACATTACTGGTCAGACTATCCACATCAACGGCGGTCTTTTGATGGCTTAAAATATTTTTGGGAGGTGTAAGAAATGGATGTGTTCTCCAAGGTAAAAGAAATTATTGTGGATCAATTAGGAATTGACGAAGAGGAAGTGACACCAGATGCATCGTTTATTGATGACTTAGGAGCAGATTCTCTTGACATCGTAGAGCTCATCATGGCTTTTGAAGAAGAGTTTGACATCGAAATTCCTGATGAAGACGCGGAAAAGATTACCACCGTTGGAGAAGCAGTGGAATACATTGAATCCAAAATTAGTTAACCTCGGTCTCGATGTCTCTCTCTGAAAGGGATTTCTCGAGATTAGAGGGGTTAATCGGTTATTCTTTTAGAGATGCAGAGCTTCTCGTTTTAGCCTTGCGTCATAAATCGGTCTTAGAAGGTAAGGAAGGTCTCTGTAACGATCGGTTAGAGTGGTTGGGAGATCGGGTAGTCGGTTTATTCATTGCCGACTACCTGTTTCATAACTATGATAAGCCGCGCGGTTGGCTTTCTCTCATGCAATCAAAGTGGGTGAGTGAGGAATGTTTGGCACATCTCGCCAGGAAGATTCATCTCGACCAGTTCATCGAATTGGGGAAGGGTGAAGAGCACAATGGCGGGAGGGAGAAGGATTCCATTCTTTCCGGAGCTTTTGAGGCCCTCATTGGTGCTGTTTTTGCTGATTCTTCTTCCTATGGAGAAGTGAAGCGAGTTTTGACGAGAATCTTCTTCGAAGAGGGTGGTATTGAGTACGCATTTCTCTCCATCAATTATAAAGGGCTGTTGCAGCGATGGTGTTTGCAATATTGCGCCTCTCTCCCTGAGTACGAAGTGGTTGCCGAGAGTACCGATTGTGGTTCTTACAAGGTAGCGGCAAAAATTAAGGGTCGAACCGTAGCCTTAGGAGAAGGGAAGAGTAAGAAAAAGGCGGAACAAGAAGCAGCACGTCATGCTTGGGAGAAAATTATTAGCGAAGAAAATTTAGCTTATGATGCGCTTAAAGACTTTGACTCTTCACGGATTTAAATCCTTCGCCCGTCCTACTACGGTAGAATTCTCTCCGGGCCTTAATGTCATTGTCGGTCCTAATGGTTCGGGGAAAAGTAACCTTCTCGATGCATTGCGGTGGGCTCTGGGGGAAAGGACGAGAGATACGAAGAGATCCCAGGCTTCGCAGGTTATTTTTCACGGTTCTTCTTCCTCTAAGCCTCTGGGTATGGCTTCGGTAGAAGTGGAGTGGGTCGATGACCAAGGGAATTCTTCCTCAATTGAGAGAAGGATTTTTTCCGCGGGAGAGGGAGAATATTTTTGGAACGGGAGTAAGGTACGGCTTCTCGATATAAAAAACCGAATGACAAAGTACGATTTCTCTCTCGCTCAATTGAGCATGGGTATTGTGACCAACGATTCTCTCTCCATGCTCTTCGATTGGAGACCTTCGGAACGCTTCAAATGGTTAGAGGAAATCAATGGAGTTACAGATATTCGTACTCAATTGAATGCCCTCGTTCTGCGCTTACAAAAGGCAAAGGAACGGGAAAAGCGCTTTCAGGAGAGGTTGAAAGAATTAGAATTGCAGATTCAACGACTGACACTCCTCGCAAAAGAAGAAGAGGCTTACTTGCGGAAAGAAAGAGAATTTTTCGCGGTAAGGAAACTGTATATTCACAAGTTCCTCCGCATCAAAGAAGAGAAGCATGAAGCAGGGGTCAAGGAGCGAACGCTTTTAGAAAGGAATCTTACGGAGCTCTCCAAGAATATGGCTGCGAGACAGAATAAAATTGCTCAAGTGAAGGAGAGGCTCAAGACGTTTCGTGACCATCTGGGGAAAGGGCAGAGAGAGAAAGAGGAGATCGAGAAGGCAAAGAGAAAAGATGAGGAGAATTTATATTATCTTCTTACTCGTTGGCGTGAAAGCTTGAGGAATCAGCTTTTTTATCAAGAGAAACTACGCCTTTTCGATAAAGAAGTGGGAAATTTGGAGAGGAAAGTTGCTGATTGGTTGAATCGTTACCGAAGGGCGCTGGAAACGCAAAATTGGGAAAGGATGGAGAGAGTTTTCGCCTGTTTACGGGAGAAAAAGACCAGAAAATTGTCTCGCCTTGAGGAGCAGAGATTTACTGTGGAAAAAAGTCTTGCCCAGGCGGAACTCCGACGGGAACAGGTCATTCAGGATATTCATCGGAGGAAAGAACAAGCGCATCGAGTAGCTCTCGAGATGGAACGTCTCCAAGAGGAATGCGATAGGGAAGAAAAGCAATCCCTCTTTTTAGTAGAGAGGGAAAGAGAAATAATTGAAGAACTTCGCAAGGGGATAGAAAAGTTGGAGCGAAAGAGAGATTTACTCGCCCGAATCGAAGCAAAACTCACTCGAGTGCAAAGTGGAGTCCTTACCCCGAAGGTGCAGGATGTCCTTGAGACACTGAAAGCCCATGGCTGGACTCAACGTTCCTTGTATGCCCTCTCTTGGTTTTTACAGGATAAAGAGTGGTATGGAGAGGAAGTGATTCATCTCAAAAAGTGGTCGGAAGAAAAACCGGGAAAATGTGTGGTTTTCGACCATCTTTCGGTTTGGAAGTTTGCTCCTCTCCAAGAAATACAGGCACTTTTGCAAGATAGCCAACCCCCTCTCTCTACCAACATTGTTGCTTCGGATGGGAGTTGCATTCTGTTGCCGGGTGGTTTCTTGTTTTTCCCTTTGAAGGTTATCTCTCCCCATCAAGGAGCTCGTTTTTTGCGGAGCTTACAAAGAAGACGCGAGAGAGTGAAGAACGAGATTGAATTTGCCAAAAAGGAACAAGAGATTCTTGACCGAGAACGTCAAAAAGTTGAGAAAATGCTCTGGGAGAGTCGGGTTCGCCTACAATCTCTTCGCGAGCGACTCAAGCATCAGGAGGAAGAGAATCATCGGATTACTTGGGAAATGAGCCGTAAAGAAAGGGAAGTAGAGCAGATTGAAGAAGAGATAAGAGTTATATCGAAAACGGTATCTTCTCTTCACAGGGAAAAAACAATCATCAAGCGTAAGTTGGAGAAGGTGGAGCAAATTTGGCAAAAGATAAAGGAGAAGGTTTGGGAAAAGAAAAAAATTGAAGAAGAAAGAGATCGGCTGAGTTGGGAAATAACCGCTCTTCACCAAAAGTTGGAAGAAATGAAAAATCTCCTGAGCGAAGAACAAAAAGTATACACCTCAATAAGAGGGAATCTCAAGACTCTCATTCCTCTCTTCATCGAGCATCAATCTACCCTTGAAAGGCAGACCCGTTTCCTCGAAGGAGAGAAGTCGAAAGAAGAACGCTTGTGTCAGTTACTCGAGATGGAAGAGGAGAAATTCAAGGAAGAAGAGAGAGAATATTTAGAAATCCTTGAGAGGAAAGAAAAACTTGAAACTCAAGAGGGGAGACTTGTTTTGGAAGTGGAAACACTGCGTCAAGAACTGGGAAAATATGAAGATGGAGGAATGGCAGAGGATGAACATTGCTTTTCTTCCTGGGAAATAAAACAACTGGAAAACTTTATTCGCGAGAGAGAAGCATGGCTTAAGAGCCAGAAGATTCGTCGAGGGAGCATTGAGGAGCTACAAGAATTGCAGGAGCGGTATAATACCCTGAGTGGGAAAGACCGTGAAGTGAGTGATTTGATTCATCGTGCTGAAGGGGAACTCAACGCCTTACACCGGGAAAGTAAGAAAGTGTTTGAAGAGTTTTTGCGTCGTACCCAACAATCTTTTGAGTATTATTTTGAGCAGGTATTCAACGGTGGAACTGCCTATTTCTTGAGGAGCGAGGAAGAAATAGAGGTCGAAGTGAGAATTCCCAGCAAAAGGAGACAAAGCCTGACCTTTTTGTCGAGTGGCGAGAGGGCGTTGGTAGCCATATGCTTGCTTTTGGCTGTTCTTGAGGCCAGGAACTTCCCTTTCTGCTTTTTAGACGAGGTTGATGCCAATCTTGACCACATGAATAGCAAGCTTTTTGCTCAACTCCTTGTCCATTTTGCTCGTTCTCGTCAAATTATTATCATCACTCACCAAGAAGAGGTTATGGAAAGAGCGCAAAACATCATAGGGGTTACCATGAATGAGCCTGGTGTCTCTCAAATCATGTACTGTGAACCAGCTCTGGGGCCAAAAAGAGAGGAGGCATGCCCTTTGTAGAGGGGGAAAAGAAGCAATATGAATAGAGGGCCTGGTCTTTTGAAGCGTTGGTTACAAAATATCGGGAAGATGAAAGATGAGGTAAAAGAGCGTTTTGCCCAACTTTGGTCGCGGAAAGAGGTCCGTGAAGAGGACTGGGAAGAGTTAGAAGAGCTCCTCATTCAATCTGATGTTGGTCCTCGCTTGGCGATGGAGTTGGTGGAAGAATTTCGTCAGTTTCGAGAAAAGTCCCCTGAGCGAGGAGATTGGCAATACTGGTTATATAACAAATTATATTCTTTCTTAGAAGGTAATAACCCTTGGCTTTTTTCTTCAGCCGAACCGAATACGCTGCGAGTTATCCTCTTGAGTGGCATTAACGGAGTAGGAAAAACAACTACAGCCGGGAAACTGGCTTACCTCCTTCAAGAGGGAGGAGAAAGGGTGGTTCTCATTGGAGCAGATACTTTTCGGGCGGCAGCCATGGAGCAACTGAGAATTTGGGCCGAACGCGCGAGGTGTCGTTATTTCCAGGGTTCTCCTGGTGCGGACCCAGGTGCGGTGGTTTTCGATGGTATTCATTCCGCCCTGCACCATGGCGATACGGTGGCCATTATTGATACTGCAGGACGATCCCACGTGAACAAAAACCTTCTTGCTGAATTGGAGAAGGTAACTAAAATTGCCAGAAAGGCGGTACCCGAGTCTCAGTTTGAGAGTTTAGTAGTCATTGATTCTCTTGCGGGGCAGAACGCTTTTGCTCAGGTAGAAGCCATCGCTCGAGTTGCATACCTTACCGGGATCGTTCTCACGAAGTGGGACAGCCAAGCCAAGGGAGGAATTATTTTCCGTGTGGCACGAGAATTTGGGCTTCCGATAAAGTATTTGGGAGTAGGTGAAAAGATAACCGATCTCCTTCCTTTTGATGCCGAGGAGTTTGTGAAGGCTATCGTTTACTGATCGAGATGGGGTTGGTAGAGAATGGTGATTTTTGCCCCTTGGGGGATTTGTACGGTGTTGGTACGAAAAGAGAGGGTATCAACGGAAAAATAGCTCCCTTTTTTGATGGTGAACCACGGATCATCTGGTTTCGTGTCTCTTTCCAAGCGTTCTAAGAGTTTGAGTTCCCCGTTCATGCATCCCCATAATTTGGTTTTGTGTTTCTCTTTCATGAGGTGGCTTGTACTTTTCACAAGATATCCTTGGGTAGGCGAAAAAGTATCGATGAGAGAGTAACCTCGATTTTCAAGGACCAGGTAACTGAATTTGAGAACACGGACTTGTAGATCCCATGATTCTAAAGTTTTGAGGTATTCAGGGTGCTTCCACGCCCATTCCTCGTAACACCAATTATTTGCCTTGAGCGCTGAACACGGAAAATTACCGGTACATGGTGCATAGAGAGAGGCGATTGTGCTCAAGCAAGAGGTCTCGGAGTTTATGGAGTGTTTGGGAGGTCTTCCTGGTAGCCGGTTCAATGATGATTGTGGCGAGATGGGTATCGTTAGTGGCGAGAGGTTTCAAGCGTTGTGCTACTTCGGTAGCCGTGATTCCTTGAGTTTCTAATTCTCCAACGAGATTTGAAAGAATAACAAACTGAGGAGCAAGTTTTCTGAATTCTTGAAAAACTTTACCCGTACGCAAGTCTCTTCGTAAGAATTGGTAGCGAATCCTTGGTGAAAGAGGAATGAGTTTTTGAACCAGTTTTTCCGCCACTTGTAGGCTCGTATAGTCGAAATCTACCCCAGTGTAATGAAGGGCAAGGCGGGGAAAGAGGTTCTGCTTCTCGAGTTCGACGAAAGCTAAAAGAGCGGGAGCTGGTCCACAACCTAAGTCAAGAATTCTGAGCTCCTCGTAGTTGGAGAGAAAAAGGGGATGTCGGGTTATTTCTAAGAGTACCTTATAGAGCTTGTGTAGGGTGATTGGTACAAAGTAGAGGAGGTATCCTTGGAGAGTTTGAGGGTGGGATAGGTAATGGAGAGACCTCTTTTCGGCAAGGAAAGTGAATAGATCAGAACACCTGAGAATCATTTCTTGAATTTTTTCCTCGGAAGGACAACGATTTCCAAAGACGAAGGTAAGGAGTTCATGGTGAAGAGATTCAAAGAGCATGTCTTTCCTCAGAAAATTCTCCCTCGCGCACTTTTCATGTGCCCTTGTTCTATTCTATCACCCTTTCCGGCGGAAAGTCATCTCCGTCCTTGCTGAGCGTGGTCACTTCCCATATAATGGGTAAAATATCTGTGGGAAAGGCAAAGGGAAATGAGAAGATTGTATCGATCACGGAGCGAAAAAATTCTTGGTGGAGTTTGTGGGGGGATAGCAGAGTATTTAGATACCGATCCGACCGTAGTTCGATTAATAGCGGTTCTTTTGATTCTCTTGGCTGGGAGTGCCATTCTTGCCTATCTCGTTGCTTGGATTATTATTCCCGAGAAACCTCAAGAAACTTCCAATTCTTTTCAAGAAATTCAGGAATCGAAAAGCGAGCGAAAGGATAATCAACAACTCCTCGCTTGGGTGTTACTCATCATTGCTATACTGTGGTTAGCTCAAGCTCTATTTATCCCTTGGATTCGTTTTGTCCCTTATCCGGGGCGCATTGTCGTGCCTCTGTTATTGGTTGTTTTGGGTATGCTCATTCTCTTGAAAAAATAGGGTACTTTTCTTCGCTTTCGCTCTCCTTGGGGTATTCAGTGGGATCATTGTGCGTATTCCTTCTTGTGGGTTAGAGCTACCCAATGACTCCCCTTTGGGGAAGGAGAAGTTTGATTCTCTCCTTTTAGCCATCCGCTGTGTCGAGGGTGGGGGGAAAGGCTTTGAGGTTGAGGTGGTGTCGGCGAAGGATACTGAGCTTACCACGCAAATGGAGGCAGAGCGGGAGAGATTTTTGTGCATCCTCAAGCTCGCCAAAAAGCTATTCTCTTTCCTGAAGACACCTTTTCCTCCATCCCCGGGTGTGGATAAGCCGAAGAGAGCCATTGGGTATCTGAGGATCATTTTGGCCAAAGGGGGATAAAAATCTCCGACGCTCAGGCTGAAACTAAGGTACGCGCGGCACATCAAAGGCTCCAGAGAGAGGTAAATAAAGAGGATACTCGGTCGGCTAAACTCTGGTAAGGGAAGAAAAGGACGAGTAATCCAGGGGTTCGGAAAAACCCTTGCAAAAAAAGAGACCTAAAAGCCCTAACAAACAAATGGTAGGCCGTGAAGGAATCGAACCTTCAACCTACTGATTAAGAGTCAGTTGCTCTCCCAATTGAGCTAACGGCCCACCAGGACATTTCAATATTACCCAAAAGTTCCTATAGTGTCAAGTTATCGATGGTGTCAACTTATTGTAGGAGTGTTTTTTAAGATCCCCTTCTTTTCTCGTTTTGTTAGGCATGGTT
>OGCI01002620.1_pt1 | contig 11476 bp, 18 predicted proteins | sample 1570021 | NCBI WGS metagenome assembly OGCI01 (sample SAMN06264664, study PRJEB24512) | hot springs metagenome | isolation source: Hot spring water | place: South Africa: Tshipise | collected 2015-06-21
TTATCAATTTTATCAAAATCTATCTCAGGAAAAATTGTTTGTTCTAAAAAACCTAAATTTAAATTGCCTTTTTGATCTAATGATGATTCTGGAATTCCTTTAAAATCTTTTAATCTCGGAACTATTATTTTAACTAATTTTTCTAAAAAATAATACATTCGTTTTCCTCTTAAAGTTGTCTTAATCCCAACTGGCATTCCCTTTCTTAATTTAAAAGCAGACACAGAAACTCTTGCTTTCGTAATTACCGGTTTTTGACCAGTAATTAAACTTATCTGTCCGGAAACTTTTTCTAAAACTCCCCGGTTTTGCACCGCCTCACCAACACCAACATTAACCACAATTTTTTCTATTTTAGGAACAGTCATTAAATTATTTATCTTAAACTCTTCAGCTAATCTTTTTTTTATCTCATTGTTATAAAAATCAATAAATTTCATGCTTAAAAATTAAAGCTTCGAGGACTAACAGCCCTCGGACTCTTTTAATTAACTGTTAACTAACTATCTATTTTTATAGCTGACATCCGTCCGAAGCGGAAACTTCCTATCCATCTTAAGGGTTAACAACCCATCGGATTTCCGCGAAGGCGGATTAAATTTTACTCTGACATTTTTTACAAACTCTAAACTTTTTTTTATTTTCCACTAAATAACCTACTCTTGTTTTCTTAGTGCAATTTGAACAGATCAACATTACTTTAGAAACATTTAAAGGTCTTGGCACCTCAATAATTCCTCCCTGAGGAAACTTATCACTTTTTTTAATGTGTCTTTTATATAAATTAATACCTAAAATTAATACTTGATTATTTTTTTTATATACTTTCTCTATCTTCCCCTGTTTTCCTTTATCCTTTCCGGTTATTACCACCACCTGGTCACCTTTTTTTAACTTCATAAGCAAAAATTAAACTAATAAATTTCCTCAGCCAAACTAGCAATCTTATTAAAACCATTATCTTTAATTTCTTTAGCAATTGGACCAAAAATTCTTGATCCTTTTGGTTCTTTACTATTTTTACCTGCTAAAATAACACAGGCATTATCACTAAATCGAATATAACTTCCATCATCTCTTCGTTTTTCTTTTTTTGTTCTTACAATCACTGCTGGTAGTTTTTCTCCTTTTTTAACAGCGGAAAAAGGAAGAGCCTCTTTAACAACCACCATAATTATCTCACCAATATAAGCATATCTTCTATTACCTTTACCAAAAATACCAATCAAATAAACTTTTTTCGCACCGGTATTATCAGCTACATTTAATATCGATCGCAACTGTAACATAGTTATTTGTTTTTTAACTTTTCAATTACTTGAAAATGTTTTTCTTTAGAAATCGGTCTTGTCTCTTGAATTTTCACTCGATCACCTTCTTTTAAGTCAAACTTTTCATTATGGGCCTTATATTTCTTACTTTTATAAATTACCTTTTTATATTTTCGATGACGAAATTTTCGTATCACTTCAACAACAACCGTCTTCTCCATCTTTGTTGAAATAATAGTTCCAATTAAAACTTTCATATTAAATTTAATTGTTTTTCTTTTAAAACTGTTAATAATTTAGCCAATTGTTTTCTCTTTTTAATAATTAAATTAGTATCTTTTGCTGGTAAAACCTTCCAGGTTAACTTTAACTTAGCGATTTCTTGTCTTAAATCAGATATCTCTTTTTTTAACTCTTTTATCTCCATCTGGCGATATTTTTTTATATCTTTCTTCATAATCCTTTACTAACAATCTTTGTTTTAACTGATAACTTCGAACTAGCGTTTTGAAAAACTCCTTTAACCTCCTCTTCTTTCAAACCATCAATCTCAAACAAAACTCTTCCTGGACTGACTGAGGCAACATAATGAGAGACATCGCCTTTTCCTGCTCCCATTGTTACCTCTGGTGGTTTTTTAGTATAAGGCTTATCAGGAAAAACCCTTATCCAAAACTTGCCTATTTTTCTTGTTGCCCGCGCTAAAATCACTCTTGCCGCCTCAATCTGTCTATCAGATATCCAACCTGCTTCTAATGACTTTAAACCATAACTACCAAAAATAATTTCATTTCCTCTAATAGCCAATCTTCGCCACTGACCACGAAACTGCTTTCGATATTTTTGTCTTTTTGGTGCTAACATTAAATTTTTAATTTTTACATGAACCGTATTTATTCTGGTTCATGGTTAATTTTTAATTCATCTACATATCCACACCTTAACTCCTATATAACCAGATTTAGTTAGCGCTGGATAATTAACAAAATCGACTTCTTCTCTAATCGTTGATGTGGGTATGGTTCCCTCAAAGTACTTTTCTCTTCGTGATATTTCAGCACCAGCTACTCTTCCTCCTAACTGAATCTTAACTCCTTTTCCTCCTGTTTCAATTACTTTTCGCATCGCATTATGAACAACTGCCCGATGAGGAAAATTCCTCACTAATTTTTCAGCAATCTGCTGAGCTACATAATAAACATTAAGATAGGGCTTTTTTACTGGTTCTATTTTAATATCAATTTTTAACTCTTTTTTTAGTTCTTTTTTAAAATCATTAAGATGCTGAATTACCAATCTCTTTATCTCTTCTAAACCTTTGCCACCTTTACCAATAATCATCCCTGGTTTAACTGCATAAATAATCAAAAGGATTTTATTAATGGCTCTTTCAATATCAACTTGAGTCACTGCCGCATAACTTAACTTCTCCAGTAAAACTTTTCTAATTTTTATATCCGAAATTAAAGTCTCTCGATATTTTTTTTTGTTGGAAAAAAACCAACGAGAGTTCCAATTATAAATCACTCCTAATCTCAAGCCTTTTGGATGAACCTTTTGTCCCATATCTATTTGTTTTTATTTTTAATCTCTGTTTTTGCTTTTTTTTGAACTGTTTTTTTCTTAATATTAACAGTTTCTTTTAATTTATTTAATTGACTAATCTCATCTTTTTTTACCAAAATAATCTTTATATGACTTCTTCTTTTTAATATCGGCTTTACTGTTCCTCTTCCGCCAGGTCGATAACGTTTTAACTTTATACCTTCTTCAACTGTTAAAAGTTTAAATTTTAACAAATTTTCCGGTACTTTTAAAGTCGCCTTAGCATTGTTAATCGCCGACTTAATAACTTGATAAAAAATCTTTCCTGGTTTTTGTCTAACATAATAAAGATAGTCTAAAACTTCTGAAGGAGTATGTTTTTTAATCTCCTTCAGGAAAAACCTTAGTTTTTTTGGAGAAATTGGTAGATTTTTTATATAAGTTCTTGATTCCTCCATATCTTATTTTCGTCTTTTAACTATTAAATAATCAGTTAACTTATTTTTTCTCGTTCTCTTGCCTCGCGCTGGTTTACCCCAAGGAGTCTTTGGATGCATTCCTTCGCCACTTCTTCCTTCACCACCACCATGAGGATGACTGCGAGGATTTTGAGCTGTTCCTCTAACAGTTGGTCTAATTCCTATTAATCTTTTTCTACCAGCTTTACCTATTATCTTATCTTTATGTTCAAGATTTCCCACCTGGCCAATAGTTGCCCAACAATCATTTAAAAATCTTCTAATCTCACCTGATTGCATCTTTAACTGAGTATATTTTTCTTCATGAGCAACCACGACGACTCCAGCACCGGCACTTCTAGCAACCTGTCCTCCTTTACCCGGATATATCTCTATATTATGAACAAAAACACCAATCGGAATATTTTTTAAAGGAAGACAGTTGCCTATCTTTATCTCAGCTTTTTCACTAGCAACTATCTTATCACCTACTTTTAAACCTAATGGTTGAAGAATGTATCTTAACTCACCATCAGTATATTTTACTAAAGCAATAAAAGCATTTCTATTAGGATCTTTTTCAATTCTTAAAACCTCAGCCTCAATATCTTTTTTATCTCTTTTAAAATCAATAATTCGATAGTATCTTTTTTGTCTCCCTCCTTGATGACGAACAGAGATTCGACCATAATTATCTCTACCTGAGTGTTTTTTTAAGATTACTCTTAGCTTTTTAACTGGCTCTGCTTTTTTATCAATTACTTCTTTCATTTAAAAAATAAAAAAATTAACTAACTGGGAAAAAGTCAAACTCACCTTTTTTTAACTTAACAAAGGCAACCTTTTGAGAACTTAGTTTTTTAATCTTTAATTTTTTTCCTACTCGTTGTTTTTTTCCTTTTTTTATCAATGTTCTTACTAAATCGATCTTGACTGGATATAATTTTTCTAAAACCGTCTTAATCTGATTTTTATTAGCTTTTAGATTTACTAAAAACATATAGACTTTTTTTTCTTTAGCCAAATTAGTGGCTTTTTCGGTTAAGATTGGCGATATAATAATCTCATTTACTTTCATCTTTCAAAAAAATCCTTTTTAAAACTAATAATGAATCTTCTAAAAAAATAATTTTTTTATGATTTAAAATCTGATAAGTATTTAAATTCCGACAATCTTCAAAACTAATAAATGGTAGATTTCTCGCTGATAAAATTAGATTGTTTTTTTCTAATTTAGGAAAAACAATTAATGTTTTTTCCTCTTTCAAGCCGATTTTTTGCCAAATTGAAAGAAAGGTTTTTGTTTTGGGAGTAATTTTTAAGAATGAGCTATCAAAAAAAAGAAGATTATTTTCTCTATATTGAAGACTAAGAGCACCAAAAAAAGCTTTTTTCTTTTGTTTTTTATTTAAAGATAATGAATAATCTTTTGGTTTAGGCCCACCAACAACACCACCGCCAACAAATATTGGCGCCTTAATATCACCATGTCTTGCTCTTCCAGTTCCTTTTTGACGATAAATTTTTCTTGTTGAACCACTAACCTCAGCCCGCGTTTTTGTCGAAGCAGTCCCTTGGCGTTGATTGATTAAATAAACTCTTACTGCTAAAGCCAATAATTTCGGTTTTACCGAAACATTAAAAATCTCTTTTGGTAACTCAATCTGTTTTTTTTCGCCTTTAGTATTATAAAAATAAGCTAATAATCCTAATTTTTTAGATTTTGTCTTTTTCATCCGAGTTTTTTCTAAATCTTCAGTCTTTTTTTTAACCATAGTTAATGATTAATTTTTATTTCTAACAAACCTTTTTTAGGACCAGGAACTAAACCCTGAACTGTTAAACCATCTTTTTTTACCTCAATTACTGTTAAATTTTTCACCGTTACTCTTTCTCCACCCATTCTTCCTGCCATTCTTTTTCCTTTAAAAATTCTTCCTGGTGTGGTTGTCATTCCTACTGATCCTGGAGCTCTTTCTCTATCTGATTGACCATGAGTTCTTGGACCACCGGCAAAATGATGTCTTTTAACCACTCCTTGAAAACCTTTACCTTTGCTTTTACCAGAAATATCAACCTTATCTCCTGGTTTAAAAAATAGCTCTGGAGTTATTTCTTGACCAACAAAAAGCTTTTTTTCTTTAATCTCAATGCCTTTTTTTCCATTATCTTCCACTAATTTAAACTCATTATTCTGATTATTAATTCTAAATTCTTTAAAAAAACGAAGCGGGGTTTTTATCCCCGCTTTTTTTAACTCTCCTTCAACTGATTTCTTAATATTTTTAATAGTTTCAAAACCAAGTTTAAAATTAAGACATTGGTCGTTGATTACTTTAATATCCACTAAATAACAAGGAGAAGTTTTAATATAAGTAACAGGAACTCTCGCTGATTGAGAATTAAAAATTTGTGATTGATCTCCTTTTAGTCCTAAAATAAAACCCTTCATATATTTTGACAAAAATAAAAAAATAGCCCCAGATTGGGGCTATTTTTACCAATCTGGAATTTTCTAATCCCTATTTCCCGAACTAATAGGACATTTTTTGTCCAAAAGGACAGTTAACATTAGTTAAATTATATAATAAATAAAATTAATCGTCAAATGAATCATTACATCTTCACCTCTACCTCTACACCCGCTGGAAGATCAAGATGCATTAATGAATCTATGGTTTGGTTTGTAGGATTGACAATATCAATTAATCTTTTATGAGTTTTTAAACCAAAATGTTCTCGAGCGTCTTTATCAATAAAGGTTGATTTATTAACAACAAAAACTTCTTTTTTTGTTGGCAAAGGAATTGGGCCAATAATTGAGGCTCCTGTTCTAATCGCCACATCAACTATCCTCTGACAAGTATCGTCTATTAATCGATAGTCATAGGATTTTAATTTAATCCTAATCTTTCCTTTGGGCATAGATTTAAGGTACTCCTAAAAAATTTTAAAAATCAAAATCCTTTTCAAAAAAATCTTGTTTTTTATTTTTATTTAATAATATTAGTCACTATTCCTGCGCCAACCGTATGACCACCTTCTCTAATAGCAAACTTTAATTGTGGTTCTAATGCTACGGGATAAATTAATTTGGCAGTTATCTTCACATTATCACCTGGCATAACCATTTCAATACCTGCTGGTAAAGTTACCTCTCCGGTAATATCAGTGGTTTTGATATAAAACTGGGGTCGATAACCATTGAAAAATGGTGTGTGTCTTCCACCTTCTTCTTTAGTTAAAACATAAATTTCTGCTTCAAACTCAGTGTGAGGAGTAATTGTTCCTGGTTTAGCCACTACCTGACCTCTTAATACCTCATCTTTTTCTACTCCTCTTAATAATAAACCAACATTATCACCGGCTCTTGCTTCGTCTAATGTCTTTCTAAACATCTCGATTCCAGTAATAACGGTTTTTTTAGTTTCTTTAATTCCAACAATCTCAATCTCTTCATTGGTTTTGATAACACCTCGTTCAACTCTTCCAGTAACCACTGTTCCTCGACCAGATATGGTAAAAACATCCTCAATTGGCATTAAAAATGGTTGATCTACTGGTCTAACTGGTTCAGGAATATATTCATCAACTTTAACCATTAACTCTTCAATGGCTTTAACAGCCTCAGGATCATCTTGTAAAGCTTTTAAAGCGCTACCTCTAATCACCGGCACTTGGTCACCAGGAAATTTATATTTTGTCAATAAATCTCTAACTTCCATCTCAACTAAATCTAAAATCTCTTTATCAGCTACCATATCGCATTTATTTAAGAAAACAATAATCGCTGGTACATTAACCTGTCTTGCTAAAAGAATGTGCTCTCTGGTTTGGGGCATTGGTCCATCTGGAGCAGAAACAACAAGAATAGCTCCATCCATTTGAGCTGCTCCAGTAATCATATTTTTAATGTAATCAGCATGTCCTGGAGCATCAATATGAGCATAATGTCTTTTATCAGTCTCATACTCGCTGTGATGAAGATTAATAGTAACACCTCTTGCTCTTTCTTCTGGAGCTTTATCAATCTCTTCATACCTTAAAAACTTAGCTTTACCTTTTTTTGATAAGACATAATGGATCGCGGAAGTTAATGTGGTTTTTCCGTGATCAACATGACCAATGGTACCAATATTAAGATGAGGTTTGGTTCTTTGAAAAACTCCTTCTGCCATAGTTTTTTTTAAATAAAAAATTAATAATAAAAATAATAAACAAAATTACCTTTAATTTAAAAGGCTTATTAAATAATAAGCGTAAACTAACCAAAAGTCAAGAGCAATTTAGCTTATTTTTTTATAAACCTGTTAAAAAAATCAAAGATCTGATAGATAATTTTCTGCCAAAAAGAAAGTTTTTCTTCCTCAACTTCTTTAACCTCTACAGTTTTTTAATAGTATTATTACTTTCATATAAAAATGAAGATTTTGATGATTGATTTTTTATTAATTGTTGACTTTCTGGTTATTCTTCTTCTTTAAGACTATCTAAAGATTTACCTTCGTTAACAATCTCAGTTAATACCTGACCATCTGTTTTTGCCATTAATTACTCCAATCTCCTGAAGCACACCCATTACCTGCTCTTACTTTAAAGTAATAAACTGTGTTTGGTGATAGATTATTAATAGTAAAATCAATTACTCCATCATAATAACCTTTTCTAAACTCAACTCCATATCTTTCATTACCTTTAGATAAACCACAAACAATAAAATATCTATCAACAGTATTATTAACTAGAGTGAAAAAGAGTTTCGCGGTTGTCTTTGTAGTTGCGATCTAAAATAAATCAGATGAGCGATCTGGTTTTTCTAAATTACAAGTAGGTACTACTGGCGTACTAAAACTAGTTGAACCTTGAGAACTTTCTCGGGCAATAAAAGTAGTAAAGTGAAAGATATTAAAAACCAAGGTTCCATTTGAATAAGTTAAATTAGAAACAATACTTGAATTATCAACACTACCATCAGTATTAAAAATATCAACTGTCGGATTAGAATAAGATAGATTATACATTGTTAACTGAGTATTGGTACTGATAATATTTTTAATTAAATCAGCATCTAAGCCAACCTTTCTTTTGGTAGAGCTATATCAATTTTTGAATTAAGATCAGCCAACTAAACTAAAGCATCTTTATCAGTAAAATTCATCTCTGAAACAAAGGTAATCTTAACAATTGGCGAACCTTCAGGATCATTAGTTTCTGATTTTTGAAAATAAAGACCAGTAATTCTAGAATAATCAGACTGATCTCCTAAATTGGTTTTGATTCCTTGACTATTTATTAAAGAGATAATACTGCTAATTGTTGGACAACCAGTAAACCCAGAATTGCACCAACCTTTAGTCGGAGTACCTAACTGCCATCCTGAACCATTATAATAGGCTGATTGATTAGAAGCAGGAGCAGTAATTGTTCCATAAGTTGTATCAGTACCATAAGAGATTGAGTAAATGCCTAAATTACCAGCATTTAATAAAATAATCTTTCCGCCATCATCAGGAATGTTTATATCTAAAGAAAAAGTTAACATTCCCTATCTTGGCACTGTTCCTGATAAGATCTTTAAGATCTGAGATCCATCTGTTAGTTTGCAACCAGAAAGATTAACTAAGTTATCTTGGTCTAAATTAAGAATCTCAACCCATTCTGGATTAGTAGCTGAAGAAAACTCACTAATAATTAGTTTTCCTGACAAGTTGTCATTACAAGTTAAAGTAGCTGCCTGAACAGTTTTTAAAAAAGAGGTAATGAAAAAAAAGACTATTAATAAAAAAGTCCTTTAATAATTTTTTTCATCTTATTTTTTTAGTTTAAAAATACAGCTTGTTAACTATAAGGTTTGTACAGGTTTACAAAAAGTTAATAAAAAATTTTTCTTATCTTTATTTTTCATAATATCAATCCCACCGGTCTATCTTTAGATCTTCAATCTTCATCATTATCAAAAACAAGATAACAATCAACTTTAATTCTTATTGAAAGTAATATAAAGCAGTAGTAACGCCTTGTTTTAAGCTTGCTAATTGATCGCCTTCTTCTATCGTTGATTTTCAATCTTAATTTGACTAACTCCAAAACTTTCTAAAATTTGTTTTAATTTTTCTTCATATCCTGGCATTTTCCAAAAAACTGATCCTTCAGTCGTGGCATTAAGCTGATTGCTTTCAATAAAACTTAAGGCATCGATAAAATGAGCAGCTACTACCTGACAAGATAAACCTCTTAAAAGCTGACAAGCTTCTTGAACATAATCCCAATCTTGTTCATTAAAAAGATTACGAATTTCACTATTATTTGTTAAAATTCTACTGATTATCTCAGTGTTCCAAGTATTATTTGGATCAAGAACATCAACATCAGTAGTAATATAACCGTCTTCTTTTAACTTTCTTAAAACCACTTTTAAGCTTTGAACCAAATATTTTCCTGAAACTAATTTTTCATCTAATTGTTTTCCTTTTTCTTCCTCAGAGCCTAAATTATCAACTTGATGAAGAAAATGAAATCTACCTTCATCTCTACTTGCTCCATTTTTACCATAATGATTAAGGTCAATGATAGAAGCAGCTACATTAAAACCACCAGCTTCAACATTAATAATCATTTCTTGATTATCTTGCCAGTTATCAGAAATACTTAAACCTAATCTTTTTAATCTACTAACTTCTACTCTTAAAGCAAAGTTATAACCAGTACCAACAACTGCACCAATATTATTATCATCAACTAATAAAATTGGTGTATCATTAACAATGATGTATCTTCTATTAACTTCATAATCCTCTTTTACCTTACCTTAAGCTTAACCTGACAATTATGAGAAAGACCTTAGAAGATGAGAGAGCTTGTGAAAGATTAAAAGAGTATGGTAAAAAGCATTATAATCTAACTTTAGATATACCAACTATGAAGATAAGATTAGATACTCTTTTACAAATGCTTTCTCGTGTACCCTTTCCTGAAATTACCTTTTCTCAAAATGTAACACCAGAAATGATTGAAAAGCTTTCTTATGAAAGGGTAAGAGAGTTAGTCAGACAAAACCCTGATTTGTTTTTAAGGGTAGAAACCGATGATCAAAACCAGCCCCACTGGTATATATTAAACCCCGATGGGACAAAAAGATATGTTTAAAAGATAGAGGATAGAGGATAGAAGGTAGAGTTTTAAGGATGGAGGATAGAAGATAGAAATTAGTTAAATTAGTTTTAATTAGTTGAAAATAGTTAGAGTAAATTTTATCAAACAAAAATGAATGATAACCCGCCAACAAAAAATGGATCGACTTTAAACACGGATTCTTTTTGGTTAAATCGTGCTAATGAAATTCGTCAACTTTCAGAAATGCTGCAATCACAATCTGAACCATTGAATGATGTTTTATTTTCTTATCAAAAAAAATATTCACGACGTTCTAATCCATTAGTAAATGGACCAAGAATGTATGATTTTTTAAGAGCTATATATTCATTAGTTGAAGTTGAACAGGCTTTTCAAAATCAAAATCAAACTTCTCCAAGCAATTTTAAAACTGAGTTTATTTTATGGTCTTTAAAAATCCAAAAAATTCTATTACTGAATTAGTTCTTAATTCTTTTTTTCTATTATATTTTTTTAAAATATTTTCACTATTACTATAATATATCAATCAAAATTAATATTTATTTTTTCTACGAAATCAACAAAGTTGTCAAACCAGTATTGTTTATAATTTTCCAAAACTTCTGCTATTCCTCGTCTTGGTTTGAGTAATAATTTTACATTTATTGAAAATCCGTTATATGAAAAATTTTTGCTTTGCTTTTGCCCGTTATTTTTTACCTCAAATATCCTTGAAAAGCCGTCAATTTTTCTGTAGCCGTCCGCGTGTTCAGTTCCTTTCGGATCAACGAACAAAATTAAATAGTGTTTGCCTTTTTGTGCCCAAAAAATGAAATCGGGTTTGAAATTAGCGATTTTATTTTCCTTGCAGTTGAAACAAGGAATAAAAACCTCATCCAGTGTTTGGTCAAGTTTTGAAAACATCCACCAGTCAAATTGTGTCAATACATTGTCAGGTTTGGCAAGATATTCTTCCAATTGTTCAACAAATTTTACTTCGCTATCAACATTGATAATATGATTAAGGTAGTCAATTTTTTCTGTCTCTGAAACTATTACCGGAAGATAGTAATGGTTAGCTAAATACTT
>OGCI01002622.1_pt1 | contig 11469 bp, 7 predicted proteins | sample 1570021 | NCBI WGS metagenome assembly OGCI01 (sample SAMN06264664, study PRJEB24512) | hot springs metagenome | isolation source: Hot spring water | place: South Africa: Tshipise | collected 2015-06-21
AGAAGAAATTTTTAGCTCAGTAATTTTTTTATTAAGATCAGGCGGAGTAATAAAATCATAAGAAACCCTTTGATAAGGTGTATTTTTAGAAATAGTCCAGGTTTTAAAAATATTAGTTCTTAAAATAGGTAAAATAGCAAAGGTAACTGTCCGATCATTATCTTGGTCTTCATTTTTAACAAAGAAAGAAATGGTATATCTTGTTCCTTTTAGAAAAGGGAGATTGACATTATCGTCAGCATCTAAAGTTAACTCGCCAGCCCCAGTAAATTTAACTGAAACCTTGCCTGATCTAGCGTCGTCTATGGTTTGAGTTCCGTACGTCCCATCAACTAAAAATTCACCATCAGCGCCATTACTACCAATTCTCCAACCCCTAACCGCCGTACTAGATAAAACTCCATTTACTGGCTCACCTTCATAATCCTCAAAACTTGAATTGGGTAATAAATTCGTGCCTAAATTTTCTTTGGTCCGAATAAATTCAGTGCAACCTTCAGAAATACTTGGACAGGTTTCAACGAATTTGTTAAAGAAAATTGTGTTGTAATCATCATCATATTCAACTCTTCTTCCAAGTTTATTTAATCCCTGTGATTTACCTGGTCGAGAGCAAACCCACATTCCTGCTCCTTCAGCCAATCTTGGATTCCATCTTTGACAATACCAGCGACAGCCAACTGAATTGGCATCGCAGTCATCAAAATCTAAAGTATTTCTTAACCAAGAAAATTTTTGATTATCACGTAGCCGGGTATAAAGTTGACAGGTATTATAATAGGAAGGACATTCTGTTCCTCTAAACCGCCAAAGATTTCTCTCTCGGAGACAATAACCAAAGGTATGACAAGTGCCATCTTCATTCTCACCAATACAATCTTTCATATCAACACAAGTTTCCTGTCGTTCCGTTGAATTGGGTAAGGAAATCGCTGAATAAGCCATTAAATTACACTGCATGGAAGGCACTTTCAAAACCCAATTTGGATCAACTAAATGACAAAAGGGCGAAGCGGAAATAAGACATTGATCATTAGTATCAATGTCGTTATCTCCATCACTATCTCTTCGACAACAATTACCAACCCAACTTCCTGTATTTCCTTGACATCTTACCTCGGTGGAATTTGGTTTTGGCGCAAGGCTTGGATCGATATAAATTGTACAATCTCCATCAGAACTTACTTTGTCAAACCCCTCCACAATCTGGCTTAAAGTAAATTTCGCATCACCAAAATCACCGCGGGTTATTTTCTCGGCGGCAATTTCTAAACCTAAAGGCACAATTCTCGCTCGGCGAAGTTTTTTAATGTTAGTAAGGGAATAGCGAGAAGAAAAGTCGCGGGCTGAATCAGTGACACCATAACTGCCAACATACCAATCGCCACGGAGATAATTTTTCTCAATCGCCTCTTTAATTGTTAAATTTTCTTCAATGGCTCGAACAAAACCACTATCAATCACACAATGAGTTGGTAGGGTATATTTAGTTTCTGTTGGACAACTGGCAAAATCTTCTAAGATATTTATTTCACCAGCTCCTGGTCTTAATCTGACCGTGGCTAAATCAGCGTAAATAGCTTCAACCCTTTCTCCTTGAATTCCACCATCGTCATCATCCAAAGTTCGAGCTTCTGGACTAACTTGAGGATTGAGACCAACTTTTTCGTATAACTGTTCTAATAATCTAGCCATAAAAGTTCTAGTAAACATACCGATTGCGTCAGCCACTAAAACTCCAGTATAAACTTTCCATGGTGCTGTTCCCTCAGCTATCATCTGTCTTGCCCTTTGTTCAGTCATCGGGCCTGGTAATTTTACTTCGCCAGAAATTTTGGTTTCTACGGATTTAAATGCGCCGTGGAGAGTTTGAAAAAATTTAGACTCACTAACTTTTTCTGCTGACTCAGAACGAGTAAGGCCAGCTAGAGTCATTAAAGCACCTAAATCACTTCCTTGCGGAGTAAACATTTTTTGAATGTCGGTGAGAAGGGCCTCGCCAACTAAAGTCGGGATCCCTTTTTGTCTCTCTAAGTCTTCTCTGATACTTTTAACACCCGTATTTATTGATTCTATTTGTTCATGAAGTTGTCTTAGATAATCAGCACTTGTTTTTAGACAATCCTGACAAACTTTATACTCACGAACACAGTTTTCTCGACTACCTCGGCCAGCTGTTGCACAGAATTTTTCTCGGCATTCTGAATTATCACAAAATTCATCTCGACTGGCTTTAGCACATTCTTCTCCTAATTTTTTAAGTTCGTCGTATTTTTCCAGTAAACCATTTACAATTTCTTGAATTTGATTATAAATCTCTTCTTCTTCTTTAGTAAGTGAGGGTGGGGGTTCGCCTCTTTTCATGGCCTCGTTTATTTTATCTACTACTTCAGCGTATTGATCCATCAATTTATCATCACCTAAAAGTTTATTGCTTTCTCCAATCATTGAAAGTAAGTCGTTTTTGATTGGACAATCAGTTAAAAATCTGTTGATACCAATTGAAGATTGAAGCCGAGTATTAAACTCAAATTTTTCTCCGGTAGTTACCTCTAATTTAAATTGAAAAAGTTCTCTTGCAAATGCCTCTCTGGCTCTTTCTGTAATTTTTGTCCAAGAACATCGTTCTTCGGGAATAAATTCTGGCGGTTTTGGTAGTGGTAAAGACAGGAGAATTTGCATCCTAATCAGCGGATCCCATGGTTCACAAAGACCTTTATGACCAAAACCTTTTTGGGCCACCTCATCAAGAAACTCTCCCAATAAATCATCGCCCATTCTCTTCCAGTAATCTCCTCTAGTAATAAACATCGGATCGCCTGATTTACCGCCTGTTGCCAGCCAAGTGGCTGACTGTTGAGCAAATTGCATAACAGCAGTTTCAAGACCGACTTTATAAGTCACCGCCACCATTTGAGTTTTAATAATGTCAAAAATTCTAATCGCTTGTTGGGCAATCCATTTACCGATTTGCATAGCAATGTGGGGAAGGTCGGTAGTCAACCATTGGGCCCTAGCTGGTCTTGGCAAAAATAAAATCAGGGCAATAATAGAAAAAATCATTACTCCAAGAAGAATGGCTGTGGTAATTTTTTTAAATAATTCCTTCATAGTATCTAGGGTATCTAGGGACAGTCCCCGGGTTTAAAAGTATTTATTGATGCGGGTTATATTTCAATGTTGCTTACCAGCGAGGTAATTTATTTACTTTTGGCTTTCCCTTAAGGCCTGTAAAAATAAGGCCTTTAGGGTCTGATCGTCAATTTGATTTAGAATTTTTTCATCAGCCCCAACAGCAAGCATTAATTGGCGAATGGTGGTTGGAGTTAAATTTTCAAAACCAGTTAGACCTTTGGTTAAAGGTTGATTGGTGATTGGTTGATTAGTTGGTAATTGAGTCATCATTTTTTGCTGCTCAGCAATAATTCTTGAAAAATCCAATTTACCTAGACCAGTCATTTGTCTTTTTATTTCCTCAGGATCAACACCAGTCTGCTCCATAGTCTCATTATACAACTTTCTTAAAGTTTCGTCATCAACCTGGTCAAGGGTTTCTTTGGGCAGACCAAATTGAATTAATAATTCTCTGATTTCTTTAATGGTTAGTTCTTTTTTCTCTCCTTCTATTTTAGAACCTTCAGCCACTTTTTTCAAGGATGTTGATTCTGGATTTAAAGGATCAGAACCAGCTTCAATCTCTTCTTTATCACTGTAACTGTCCGCATCAGAGTCAGCTAAATAGATACTGGTTTTGTATTTGAAAACTTCATCAACATCAGAAAGACCATCCTGATCAGTATCACGTTGAGCTAAAAGAGCCTGAATTTCTTCATTGGTTAATTTTGCCTCATATTTGGGCAGCCGAAAAGGACCTTCAATTACCTCTTTAAAGCGAAAAAAGCCGAAAAATAAGATAAAAATAGCCAAAAAGATTAAACTGATAAATAGGGTTTTATCTTTCATGGTCTCCTACAAATTACGAATTTTTTACAAATATATAAATATTTTGATAAAGATTTAGCCAATCTTTTAAAGATAGGTCCTCGGCTCTTGTTTTTGGCTCTATCCTTAATTGCTTTAAAATTTTTTCTAATTTTGATTTTTCAATTGTCTTTTTCAAATTGTTAATTAACTGTTTTCGAGGATGGGAAAATCCTTGTCGAATCAACTGAAAAAATCTTTGTTCATTTATATTATTCCTAATTCGTTTAAATTCGTAATTCGTAGGAAGCGCGATTCGAAGGAGAGCGCTATCAACTTTTGGTCTTGGCCAGAAATTATTTTTAGAAATATATCTTATAATTTCTGGTTTACCATAGAAATTGACCATCAAGGATATTATACTCCTTTTTTGATTTTTTTCCACAACCCTTTCGGCAACTTCTTTCTGCAACACCAGGACCATTAATTTAGGTTTTGGAAATTTGGATGGGCACCTTCCTGCCTTCGGCGAGGCTCGCTCAAAAGAGTGGTGGATTACCGGAATCCGCCAGTTGGCGGAGAAGATAGGTTGTTCGGATGCCAAAAATTTTCTTAAAACCGGGCCGGTAATAGAATAAGGAAGATTAGCCACCAATTTATAATTTTCAATTTTTAATTGCCAATTTTCAATTTTTAGAATGTCGCCTTGGATAATTTCGATGTTTCTGTAATTTTTGAATTTTTCTTTTAAAAAATTGGCTAATTTTTTATCAATTTCTATTGCCACCACCTTTTTTGCTTTTTTAGTTAATTCCTGGGTTAAAATGCCGAAACCAGGGCCAATTTCCAGAATTGTATCGCTTTTCTTTAAATCAGCGGTTCTAATTAACAAGTCCAAAATCCTTGGATTAATAAGGAAATTTTGCCCTTTTCTTTTAGAAGGCCTTATCCCTAATCTCTGACAAATTTCCTTTATCTTACCCATCTTATCCATCTTACTTATTATGTCTTATTTTTATTCGCGGTCGCGAAGAAATTTAGGAAAATTGGAATTATTTAATCACAAAATTGATAAGTCTGGCTGGGACGAAAATGACTTTTTTGATTTCTTTGCCAACTAAATATTTCTTAATTTTTTCTCTTAATTGGGCTAAGTTTTTTACTTCATCTTCTGAAATATCAACCCTTAGCCTTACCTTATCTCTTACTCTGCCATTAATCTGAATAATCAATTCGAAAGTTTCTTCTTGAACTAATTTTTTATCATAGACCGGCCATTTTTCCTGAAAAATAGATTTGGACTGATGGAACCCAGACAAACACTGAAACAATTCCTCAGCAAGATGTGGAGCAAAGGAAGCCAGAATTTTTAAAAACAGCTCGGCTTCTTTTTTTTCTAATTTTTCTTTTGGCGCTGACCAAAAATTAACAAATTCCATCATTGCCGCAATAGCCGTATTAAATTTCATCACCTCTATGTCTTCGCTCACTTTTTTAATCAATTGATGAAGTTTTGATTTAATTTCTTTACTCGAAGAACCAATTTTTTCTTGATTATTAAATAAATCCCAAATCCTGTTTAGAAATCGATAACAACCAATCAGACTCCGAGTAGACCAATTAATCGCCTGGTCAAAAGGACCCATAAACATCTCATAAACTCTTAAACTATCAGCCCCATATTTTTTAACAATCTGATCAGGATTAATGACATTACCAAGACTTTTGCTCATCTTTCGACCATCTTCAGCTAAAACCATACCATGGGAGATTCTTTTCTGATATGGTTCTGATTGGGGCACAACTCCAAGGTCAAAAAGAAATTTATAGATAAAACGAGAATACAAAAGATGAAGGTTAGTATGTTCCATCCCGCCATTATACCAGTCAACTGGCAGCCAGTATTTTAATTTTCTCTTTGAGGCAATTTCTTTATCGTTATCAGGGTCAGTATATCTCATAAAATACCAGTTTGAACCTGCCCAAGTCGGCATTGTATCAGTTTCTCTTTTGGCCGGTCCTTTACATTTTGGACATTTGGTCTCAACCCAATTTTTAATTTTTGCCAATGGCGATTCGCCAGTACCAGTTGGTTGATATTTCTTAACATAAGGCAACTTTAGCGGCAATTTTTTTTCTGGTAATGCTACCACACCGCATTTTTGGCAATGGATAAGCGGGATTGGCTCACCCCAATAACGCTGGCGGGAAAAAATCCAGTCACGAAGTTTATATTGAACAGTTTTTTTGGCCAATCCTTTTTTTTCTAACCAACTATTAATTTCTTTAATTGCCTCTTCTGAAGTTAAACCATTAAACTGGCCAGAATTGATTAAAATTCCATAATCAACAAAGGCTTCTTTTAAATTTTTGCGTTGATCAGCGTAAATTTCCGTATTGATCCGTGGCACTATAACTTGTTTAATTGGTAAGTTATAGCGCTGAGCAAAATCCCAGTCACGTTTATCATGAGCCGGAACAAGCATCACTGAACCACCACCATAACTCGGAATGACATAATCAGCAACCCAAATTGGAATTTCTTCTTGGGTGGCTGGATTAATTGCTTTAAAACCTTTTAATTCTAAGCCGGTTCTTGTTTTTACCTCAGTTGTTCTTTCTAAATCTGATTTTTTCTTGGCTATTTGTATATATTTTTCAACCTCTGGCCAATTTTCAATTTTAGATTTTAGATTTTTAATTAAATGATGTTCTGGGGCTAAAGCCAGGGCAGTAACACCAAAAATTGTATCAATTCTGGTAGTAAAAACTTCAATTTGGAATTTGAAATTTAAAATTTGAAATTTAACAGTTGTCCCTTCGCTCCGACCAATCCAGTTAATTTGCTGAGTTTTAATTTTTTCTAGGTAATCAACTTTTTCTAAATCTTTAATTAAGCGGTCAGCATAAGCGGTAATTTTTAGAAGCCATTGTTTGAGTTTTTTTTGCTCAACCTCTTTCCCACATCGCTCATGTTTTCCATTAATGACTTCTTCGTTGGCTAACCCTATTTTACAATAAGGACACCAATTAATTGGTACTTCGGCTTGATAAGCTAAACCTTTTTCAAACATTTTTAGAAAAATCCATTGCGTCCATCTGTAATATTTTGGCTCAGTCGTATTAATCTCCCGTGACCAATCAAAAGAAAGACCTAAAGATTTTAATTGTCTTTTGAAAATTTTGATATTTTTTTTAGTCACCTCAACTGGATGAATACCAGTTTTCAAAGCATAATTTTCTGTTGGCAAACCAAAAGCGTCCCAACCAATCGGGTATAAAACATTATAGCCTTGCATTCTTTTTTTTCTGGCTAAAACATCCAAGGCAGTATAAGGTCGGATATGACCAACATGGAGTCCTTCAGCCGAAGGATAAGGGAATTCAACTAAAAGATATTGCTTTGGTTTTTTGGAAAAATCTTTGGCTCTAAATAATTTCAACCTTTCCCAGATTTTCTGCCACTTTCTTTCTATAAATTTTGGATTGTATTTTCTCATACCCACTTGACTAAATTTTATTCCTTTTTTATAATAATTTCAAGGATTTGCTTTTTAGTAAAATAAGGTCTAAAATATAAAAATACTTAATTTTTCGCTAAAATCAAAATCAATGAATTCCAGAAAAATTCTAAAAATCAAGATTGGTCTTATTCTCCATTTAATCAATCTTCTTAAAAAGATGAGTTATTTTATTTTTTGGTTTTTAGAAAAAGTAGGTCAAGGTTTAGGGGCCTTTCTTTTTTTAATTCTAAAGATAACTATTTTCCTATTTTCTTCTTCCTATTTAAGAATAAAAAAAATAACCAGAGAATTTTTTTCTCAGCTCCATTATCAGAGTGGTTTATTTTCCCTTTTTTCCCAACCAAAAATAGTTCCCCTTTATCTTATCTTAATTTTTGTTTTTATTATCGCAGAAGGGAAAACAATGACTGTTGAAGAAAAATTTCTTACTAAAGCTTTCAATTTGCCAAAGGAAAGAGAAATAATAAACCCTGATTTTAAAATGGCGGTAATTGAGGAAAGTGAAGAGGCAATTTTGAAACCAAATCTTACTTTTGACCGAGAATTTATCCCAACCAGAACAGAAATTGAGGAATATGTTGTCGAAAAGGGGGATACAATTTCTTCAATTGCTGAAGATTTTGGTCTGAGCGTTAATACAATTTTATGGGAAAATAAACTAACGGCTCGTTCAATTATTAAACCAGGTCAAGTTCTAAAGATTTTGCCTGTTTCTGGTGTTTCCCATAAAGTAAAAAAGGGGGAAACAGTAGAAAAAATCGCTCGTCTTTATCGAGCAGAAAAAGAAAACATTATTAATTTTAATAACTTAGAGGAGGAACCCTTAAGAGTAGGAGATCTGATTATTATTCCCGAGGGAAAAATTCCGCCTCCACCGTCTCAGCCACGAGTTTTTGTCAGAAAAGATAAAACTTGGCCATTTGAAATCGGTGAAAAAACACGCCAAGGCATAAATTGTCGAACATTTGCTCCAGGCTACTGTACCTATTATGTCGCTCAAAAATACTGTATCCCCTGGTCAGGTCATGCTAAATCATGGTTAGCAAATGCCCGAAAATTTGGCTATGCCACTGGCAATGAGCCGAAAAAGGGAGCAATTATTTCTCTAAAAGAAACTTGGTATGGTCATGTCGGGATTGTTGAAGAGGTCAAAGAAAATTCAGTTATTATTTCTGAAATGAATCATTTAGGACGCTGGAAAGTTAATAAAAGAGAAATTAATAAAGATGATTGGCGAATCAATGGTTATGTTTACCTGCAATAATTAAATTACATCTCTTTCTAATCTAACTCGATATTGAATTGCTTCTGCTAAATGGCTAGGAGCAATTTTTTCTTCTCCTGCCAAATCAGCAATTGTCCGAGCGAGTTTTAAAATTCGGTGATAGGCCCTAACTGAAAGAGAAAACCTTTGAATTGCCTTTTTAAGTAATTCTTCACCTTCTTTGTCAATTTGGCAAAATTTTTTTATTTCTCTAGGTCCTAGCTCCGCATTAGTTAAAATCTTTGTTTTTTTAAACCTCTTTTTTTGAATTTCCCTTGCTTTTTCCACTCTTTTTCTAATTTCTTTTGAACTTTCACCTACCCTCTCTTCAAATAATTTTTCAAATCCTAAGCGTGGAACCTCTAAATGTAAATCAATTCTATCAAGTAATGGACCAGAAATCTTTTTATGATATTTAATGATTTGACTGGCTGTACACAAACAAGGCTTTACCGGATCACCATAATAACCACAAGGACAGGGATTTTCTGAAGCAATAAAAATAAAATTAGCTGGGAAGGTTAATGAGCCTTTTGCTCGACTAATAGTTACTACTCCATCTTCAAGTGGTTGACGAAGGGTTTCTAAAACATGGCGAGAAAATTCTGGTAGTTCATCTAAAAATAAAACACCGCGATGAGCTAAACTTATTTCGCCTGGCCGAGGAACTTGCCCACCACCAATTAAAGCAATATCAGAAATGGTATGATGAGGAGAGCGAAATGGTCGGGAGACAACAAAAGGTTTTTCTTCGGAAAGAAGACCAGCAATTGAATAAATTTTACTCACTTCTAAGACTTCTTCTTTTGTTAATTTTGGCAAAATTGAAGGTAAAGCCTTAGCTAAAAGAGTTTTGCCAGCTCCAGGTGGTCCAGACATTAAAAGATTGTGAGCCCCGGCCGCAACAATCTCTAAAGCCCGCTTAACTTGTTCCTGACCTTTGATATAAGCCATCTCAACTTCAAAATCTTCCTGATTTTTAATTTTTACTCCTTGGCCAATCAATGGCTTTAAGGGTGAAAGACCGGAAAGATGGGCAAGAAAATCTTTTAGAGAGCGAAGAGGAAAAATTTTAAGCCCTTGAACTAAATTTGCTTCTTTAAGATTTGCTTCAGGTAAAAAAATCCCTTCAAGTTCTTTCTCTTTAGCTAAAATGGCTAAAGGAAGGATTCCTTTGCTATGTCTTAGCTCTCCGTTTAAAGAAAGCTCACCTAAGAAAAGAAAGTTTTTGGGAAATAAATTTAAGGGGATTTGTTTTGAAGCCAAAAGTATTCCTAAGGCAATCGGTAGATCATAAATCGGCCCCTCTTTTTTAAGATCAGCTGGTGCCAGATTAATGACTAATCTTTTTTGAGAAGGAAATTCAAGATTAGAGTTTTTAATCGCTAGTTTTACCCTTTCTTTTGCCTCTTCAATTGCTTTATCAGCTAAACCAATAATCTCAAAACCAGGAAAACCAAAAGAAAGATCAACCTCGACTTCGACAATCCGGGGGGAAAGACCAATTGTTGCCCCGGAAAGAATTTTTACTAACATATAATCAGATACCAATTGATACTAATAGATACTCCCAGATATTATTTTGACTTAAACAACTTAATTAATAATAAAAAGGCGCCAATAAATATCATTATATCAGAAAAATTAAAACTAAAAAGAGAAAAGAAATTAAGATAATCAATGACAAATCCATAAAGAAGACGATCTAAAAAATTACTAAATCCGCCAATGAAAATTAAAGAAAGAAATAAGAAATCGAAAAAATTTTTGTTTTTATAACTTTTGATGATAAAAAACATTAGAAGAAAAAAAATAATTGAGATTAGAAAATAAAAATTTTTTTCTTTAAAGAAAAAAAAGATATAAGGATTACGAATAAAATTTAAAAACAAAAGTTCTCCTCTAAGAAGGAGAATTTTCTTTATCAATCGATCTAAAATAAAAAAAGTAAAAAGAGAAAGAATTATAAAATGTACTCTCCTTTTCATTTTTGCTTTTTTCTGCAACTAAGGCAAAATCTGGCGGATGGAAAAGCTCTCAGTCGTTCTTTAGTAATTTCACCTTGACAGATCTCACAAAGACCATACGTTCCTCGCTTAATCTTTTCTAAAGCAAGGTTAATCTCCTCAAGATTTCTTTCGAGATTTACTCCTAAAGAAAAACGGTCGCTAAAAACAGAAACTTCATCAGCATTTTCATCTTCTTTTTCGCCGAAGTGAGGGAAATTAACCTCAAAACCATTGCCAAACCGTTTGCTTCGCTCACCAAGTTTCTCAAGTTGCTCTTCTAATTCTTTTTTTTGTTTCTCGAGTTTCTCTTTAATTTCTTTTAAGAAATTTTTAAACATATAATTTAAAAATCTATCCTTCATTTAAAAATAAATAAAAAAGGCACTCGCCAATATTCTTGATGTTTTTATTTTTTATAGGAAAAAGGATAGCATCTTAAAACAATAAGTCAAGGAAAGTTATCCACAGGGACTAAAGCCGCAACGTTAAACCACAAAACTTAAACAGTAAACTAAAGAGGTATAAAGTTTATAGTTTGAGAATGTTAAACAATTCAACATTCTCACCCCGAACGGAGTGAAGGGTCTCATAAATAAACGTGTGAGATCCTTTGCTGACGCTCAGGATGAGAGCGTTTCACAATTGTTCAACGCTCTCATATTTATAAAATCTTTGAGTCTTGTCTTCAGATCGTTAGGTCTTTAGACGAATAATCACCAATAGGGCGGCTCGGAAGTTTTAGCCTTTACCA
>OGCI01002624.1_pt1 | contig 11465 bp, 11 predicted proteins | sample 1570021 | NCBI WGS metagenome assembly OGCI01 (sample SAMN06264664, study PRJEB24512) | hot springs metagenome | isolation source: Hot spring water | place: South Africa: Tshipise | collected 2015-06-21
AGGGACGCGGAACATATGTGGAAAGTCCTCAATGGACCCATTGGAGAGGAGTTCCTCCAGAGTATCGAAAAGGCAAACTTTGTAGGTCTGTGTTGGTACGATTCTGGAGCCCGGAACTTTTACAACTCGAAGCGGGAAATAAAATCCCCCGCTGACCTAAAGGGACTGAAAATTCGCGTACAACAGAGCGAACTCATGATGAACATGGTAGCCGCTTTGGGAGCGATTCCTACGCCAATGCCTTTTGGTGAAGTGTATTCAGCCCTCCAAACCGGAGTAGTGGATGGCGCAGAGAACAACTGGCCGAGCTACATTTCTACCAGCCATTATGAAGTAGCAAAATACTACACCCTTGATGAACATACCCGGGTTCCCGAGATCACCATTGGAAGCAAGATCGTAATGGACAAACTCTCCAAAGAAGATCAGGCCATCATAAAGAAGGCAGCGAAGGATTCTATGCCTTACCAGATTGCCGAATGGAAGAAAGAGGAGAAGATAGCCGAGGAAAAGGCCAGAAAAGCGGGATGTATCATCACTGTCCTACCTAGCAATGCCGAGTTCCAAGCTGCAATGAAACCTCTATATGACAAACTATCTCCCGAGCTACAGGAAGTAGTTCGCCGGATCCGTGAGGTAAAGTAGGAGAGAACTTCCCCTGTTACGTAAACAGTGATAGGATTACATCGGTAAAAAGCGCCGGGCTTTCCCGGCGCTCCTTGTCTTCACTTGGGGGAGGCACTATGAACCCAATCTCAAAAATATTCGAACTGTTCCATCGGTTCATTGTATCCTTGGCAAAAGTACTCCTAGTAGCCATGGCGCTAGTTATCAGTGTGAATGTATTCATGCGGTACGTCTTGAACTCCGGTCTGCGTTGGTCGGAAGAGATAGCCCTCGTAATGGTGGTATGGTTTACCTTTATTTCTATGGCAATGGGAGTAAAGAACCATCTCCACATCCACATGAATTTGCTACCCTCGAATCTTCCACCGTGGATAGATAAACTGCTCTTGAAACTAGAGAACCTCCTGATGCTCGGTTGTGGTGTTGTATTCTTGGTTTATGGAAGCATCCTAACGAAATTTACCATGCAGTCCATCCTTCCGGGTACCGGGCTACCCGCAGGGATCATGTATATTGTGATGCCGATCGCTTCGATTCCTATCCTCTACGATTCCATTCGGGAACTGATCAAGGGAAGGGAGGAGCCCCATGCCTAATCCAACTGTTGCCACCATCCTTCTTCTAGGTAGCTTTGCCCTCTTTCTGGTGTTACGAATTTCTATAACCTTTTCGCTCGTGGCCTCCTCGGTGCTAACGGCGATGTACTTGAAGATTCCGCTAATGGCTATCGTGCAACGGATGGTGCAAGGGGTGAATGTGTTTTCCCTCTTAGCGATTCCCTTCTTTATCCTAGCCGGTGAATTGATGGGAGCCGGGGGAATCTCTCGGAGGCTCATCGAGTTTTCCAACCTGTTGATCGGACGGGTGCGTGGGGGGCTAGCCCTGGTGAATGTGTTGGCCAGTATGTTCTTCGGAGGAATATCGGGTTCAGCAGTGGCGGATGTTTCTTCCATCGGAACGATCCTTATCCCCATGATGAAGGACAAGGGGTATGATGCGGATTATTCGGTGGCAGTGACCGTCACTTCGGCCTGTCAGGGAATCATCATTCCCCCCAGTCATAACATGGTAATCTACTCCCTTGCGGCGGGGGGCGTGTCGGTGGGGCGCTTGTTCCTGGGAGGATTCATTCCAGGCGTGATGCTAGGTCTCGCGTTGATGGTTATCAGTTACATCATTGCGGTAAAACGGAACTATCCAAAGGAAAGGCGATACACGTTGAAAGAGGCGTTGATCATCACAAAGGATGCTATTTATGGAATGATGACAGCGGTCATTATCATGGGCGGCGTAATAAGTGGTGTATTTACTGCGACAGAGTCGGCAGCCATTGCCTGTATCTATGCTTTCATCATTACCTTCTTCGTATACCGGGAAATACCCCTCCGGAGGATGGGGCAAATCCTGCTAAACTGCCTCAAAACCCTTGCCATGGTCATGAGCCTTATCGCCGCGGCAAGTGCGTTCGGATGGCTTTTGGCATTCCTTAAGATCCCTGCCATGGCCACCGAAGCTTTGTTAGGGATAACTCACAATCGAATCGTCCTTCTTCTTTTGATTAACCTACTTCTCCTTGGATTGGGCTGCATCATGGACATGGCCCCTTTGATCCTCATTACCACCCCTATCCTTTATCCAGTGGTGGTAAAAGCGTTGGGAATGAGTCCCATCCAGTTTGGAATCATGTTGATGTTGAACCTAGGGATTGGGCTCTGTACTCCGCCGGTGGGTTCGGCTCTTTTCGTGGGGTGCGCGGTGGGTAAGATCTCGATCGAAGAAGCCACCAAAGCCATGCTTCCCTTCTACGCGACCATGATCGTGGTTCTTCTTATCATAACCTTTGTTCCAGATTTTTCCCTCTACATTCCGAACCTGGTGATGCCAGAGAAATAAGAGGAACGAAAAAAAACGGTAGGCAGGCTACTCCTATAAACAGGAGAAACCTGCCTCCTTCTTTCAGTCCTTTAGTTCCTCCACGAGTTCTCGATACTCTTCCTTTGAAATTTCTCCTTTTGCCAAACGCCTTTTTAGAATTTCCAATGAAGAGGGGGTCTCTCTTAGGGGGTTTCGGTTCCTAAGGACTGCGTAAAGCACAACACCTAGAATCAATAGAAGAAGAATACCCATAATAAGTCCTCCATAAGGAAAGATCCATGATCCGCCATATCCCGGCCAACCATACCAGCCTGCATGAAACATATCGTTATCCTCCTGAAAGTAATAAAAGCAAAAATTATGCCAACTGGCTCATTGATTATGAATAAAAGTTTTATGGAGGATGCCATTTTTATAGACTTAATAGAGATAACAGTTATTTCTGTAAACTTTTCTTCGAGATTGCTTGGGTGGGGCGAGTAAATATTTCCCAGGTCTCGAATAAATATTTCCCAGTCCATAGAACAATGGGGAAAAGAAGACCGGCTCCTATAAGATCGGCAACGTAATGGTACCTCAAGTACACGGTAGAGAAGATTAGAACTATTCCTAGGGGAGCAAGGATAAAACGGGTCTTACTCCTAAAGAGGAAGGAAAGATACATGGTGATAAGGGTGATGAGGGTGTGTCCCGAAGGAAACACGTCTCGTTGGACAAGGTCTACCGCGTTAGGAAGGGTTGAGGTGATACCTTCCCCTCTATTGACGAACTCCCGTAGGTAGGGGGTGATCCAAACACCCGGTAATTCCCGGTCAGTGGCATAGAAGTCGTGCAGGGTGAAACGGGGCCCTACTGCCGGGAATAGGATGTAACCAACGTAGGATACAAAGAATCCATAGAGAATCAAGAAGGAAGCATACTGGAATTCTCGGTAACGATTCTTTCGCATGAGGGCGATTCCTATGGTGAGGGGGAAAAAGTAGAATAGGATATATACGGTCTGCAGGATTTCTGTCAGAATAGGATGAGCATACTTTGCCAATTCGACCGTTGGATCCGTACCGAACAGGAAACGATCGATTTGGATGAGGTAGGAATCGTACAACTTGTCTCGGAGCGCATGAACCGCCCAGTACATCTCTTTATAGATTAGCACTAATAGAGGGAACCCATACCAAGCGTGAATTTGCCTCCAGAATAAAGATGGACTCTTTTCAACATACGTTGCCAGGAGGTAGATGGCGATACCACCAATGAGGTTTAACCCAGGAAGAATCCATCGCAAGGGAGTTCCCTTGGCGAAGATCAGGACAAGGATAGCTACCAGGAGAAGAAAGCATAGAATGAGAGCGTCTACCGCATGAAGGACGCGAATATTTTTTATAAAAGCAGAGTCCTCTCTGGAGGTATCTATTATTCGTCCCATGAGAATCTAGAAATGAAATAGAATTCCTGTACTTAACCGACTAGAGATGTTGATCCAATCGGGCTTTCCGATGACTAGATCCTGCAAAACCTCTAGATACCAGGTCATATAGGGATGGATTCGGTAGCGAGCGCCCACCTTCATGAAAGGCCCCATGTAGAATCGACGCTCGGTCTCGAGTAGGAACTGTGCCGTAAGTCCAAACCCTACCAGATAGGAAAACTCTCTGTTTACCGGAAAGAGAAAGTTCACGCCCCCATCGATGGGGATGAAAAAATCAGCCTCTACTGTTCCATTCTCGTTTTTCGTTGCCAGGGCGAAACTTCCCCCAAGGGAAAGTTCCACATCGGGTTTCACTTGCTTTAGAAAGGTAGCGTGAAGATCAAGAAAGGTTCGATCGTAGGTAAAGAAATCCGCTCCAATACCTGCCTGTAAGGATTGGGCTCCAACGGTTAGCGGGAGGAGCAAGAGAAGACCAATAATGAGTCGTTTCATTTCTTACCTCCAGAGAGACAGTATCATAGGATACCTCAGTTTCTCAAGCACTGGTGTGAGACTGGGATTCCAACACCTGCAAGATCTCCGGAAGGAGTTGTTTTTTACGAGAAAGAACTCCCGGTAGAGCGTATACATGCTCTTCGATCTTCGAAAAGATGAGAAGCCGTTCCAGTTTGGGATGGTTCGTGGAAAGGAGAAGACTCGATTCTTTGGGAACATTGGTGATCATCAGAAGGACCCAATCCAACTGCTGGCTACGTCTAATATCTTCCAAGATGTCAAGGAGTCTATCCTTTACCTCTTTTACACTATCGAAGGAGACAACCTCCACTTGTCCAATGCCGAACTTGATTCCATACTCTACATAGGTCTTGAAATCCGACTGAACGATTTGGTTCAAGTCGGCTGTCAGCAAATCGTGAGCCTCTGAGAGGAGTTCTCTTCCGAAGGAGTCTAAATCTACTCCTCCGATTAGGGCCAAAGAAGAAGCGATCTCCTGATCGAGTTTTGTCGTTGTAGGGGAGCGGAAATGAGCCGTATCGGAAAGAATCCCTCCCAACAGGAGAATGGCTATCTCTCTTGAAATGGGAACATGAAAGAACTGGAATTGTTCATAGATGAGAGTGCAGGTACTGCCCACCGGTTTGACATACATGTAAATAGGCCTATGCGTTTTTTCCGGAGCAATCCGATGATGATCGATGATTTCCAGGATCTCTGCATTCTCCGCGCCAGGAATGCTTTGGCTTAATTCGTTGTGATCCACTAAGATCAATCGTTGGATGGGACGATGAATGAAACATCTGCGTGTCACGATTCCAAAGAACGATCCATTGAGAAAAACGGGAAGCCCTCGATACTGAGAGTTCACTAGAATATCCCGGGCAGTTTCGAATCGTTCTTCCCCGTCTATGTGGATAGGGTTGGGATTCATGATGCATCGCACTGGAATACTGAGGCGGAGTAGGCGAACGGTTTCTGCCGTGTCTGTGTCCGAAATGAAAATCCATCCACGGTATGTGGATAGATCTAGAGGAAGGTGTTCAGGGTTTTCCACACCTGTGAGAACGATCGCGGGGAGATCCTTCAGTAAGGCATACTGGAGCAGATCTTCCCTTAACCCCACCACCAATAGAGGTTTTTGGGGGAGAAGGGCTTCGAGTCTTCGGATGCTAGTTTCGTAAGGCATAGCGCCGATCATGAGGGGAGCCTTGAATTCGCTAACGGTACCCCGTTTTATGCACCGTCCAGGAAATACTTTAAGAAAGTTATCGGGGCGGAAGGTATAAGAAGGCCGAATGTTCGAACTTTCCGAAAGAAGGAATTGGCTAATCTCATGGATAGAGACGATTCCTTGAAAAGTACCCGATGAAGAAAAGACAGGAAGGACGCTTATATTGTGGGTATCCAACAGATCGATGGCAAAACGAACAGGCTCGTCCTCCTCTATCTTTATAGGATCTCTGCGGGTTACCTCTTTAACTTTCGGGAAAATGTCTGGCATGAGAAGAGGTGGATCTAAGTTTAGGAGACGGAAGAGGTATTTTGTTTGGGGGTTGAGGGCACCGCACCGAATGGGAAGGTAGGTGCCCGACGGATCAAAAGCTTTCTTGAAATGGGCATAACAGTACGCTGCGCATACCGAATCTGTATCAGGATTCTTATGGCCGGAAACATAGATCATGGCTGGGATGGTACGCGTTTAGTCACAGATGATCAACCATAGAAAACGTTACGTGTCTAAGTGTGTCAAATTGATCTACTGAACAAAACTAAATGACACTGTGTAGCAAAATGAAACAATAGAGAGTTTGTGTAAATGTAATCGGTAGAGGGAGGGAATAGAGAAATGTAGGGGTTAGATAATTCATTATTTTGGAAAGAAATAATAGTTGATATGCTGTCTATTTGCGGTAGATTTGATGCATAGATTGGCACATTTATTGCACTACTGTTTTTGCCCTCCGTTGGAGGGTATACCCTAAGAGAAGAGGAGGTGTGCTATGGATCTGATCAAATGGAAACCCAATGAACTGTTTGATCCCATTGCCGAGTTCGATCGGATTCGAGAAGAGTTCGATCGGTTATTTGGCATGGAACCGATGATCACTGGGCTGTTCGATAGGGTAAAATCTCCTGCTATCGATCTGGTGGAAAATGACGACTCCTTCGTTGTGACCTGTGATCTTCCTGGGGTAGATTTGAAGGATCTAGAGGTAAGCATCGCTAACAATGTTCTCACCATCAAGGGAGAAAAGAAGGATACCCGGGAAGTGAAGGATGCCAAGGTGTACCGGCAGGAATCTTGGTTTGGATCCTTCCAGAGGACCTTGTCTTTGCCCAATTCGGTCGACCAGGAAAAGATTGAAGCTGTGATGAAGGATGGTGTTCTGAAAGTGACGCTTCCCAAGAAAGAAGAGGTGAAACCCAAACAGATTGCTGTGAAGGTTTCTTAAGCGTATCCAACGATACAGGAGGTGAGGTATGGCAAAAGAATTGGAAGGAAAAAATCGAAGGGTGATAAGCCCTGTAGCCGATATTTGTGAAGCGGGTGGAAAGGTCATTCTCCGGTTGGAGATGCCCGGTGTTTCCAAGGAGAATCTCGATGTGAAAATCGAACAGGACGAGCTGATCATCGAGGGAAAGAGGGAACCTACTGACAGCAAAGGTAGGTTCATCATTCGGGAACGTCGGAATGCCGACTTCGCACGGCGGTATACCTTGGATGATACCATTGACCGGGACAAGGTTGAAGCGGTAATGAAAAATGGGGTATTGCATCTGACCCTCCATCTGAAAGAAGCCAGCAAACCGAAAAAGATCGAAGTAAAAACAAAATAACGAAACGCAGGAGAGGTAACCCGGAGCTGGGCTCCCCCAAGGAGCCCAGTTCTATTTATAAGCTTTTCCTGGGCTTGCCCATTGCCACTCTACCTTTTATCTTGAAAAGATCCATCCCGCCGATATACTAGCTAGATGCTGCGGGTTGTTTTTCTCCATTACCATGCCAAACCAGGAGGAGTGTCTAGGGTAATCCAGCAGCAGATGGAGGCCCTTCAAGATGATGCGGAGTGTATCTTTATCGCAGGGAATGGGATTCCTGGGGATGGTGCACTTCGGGAGGTAGGATTCGGGAATCGCAAAGTACTCATCGTAGCTGGTATCGGATATGATGGGATACGGCCCGAAGAACCGCCAGAATGTACCGCTTCCCAGATCTTAAAGGCTATCGAATCCCAGTGGCCAATAGGGTGTGACCTTATTCACGTGCACAATCCACTCCTGAAAAAGAACCGCCATTTCCTGAGTATTTTGAACATCTTGCAGAACAAGGGAATACCGTTGTTGCTTCAAATCCACGATACTGCAGAGGATCTACGCCCAGGATCCTACTACGTAGAGGAAGAGTATCCAAGGGACTGTCATTATGGAGTGATTAATTCTCGTGATTACCATCTATTCCTGGAAGCAGGGCTGAAACCAGAGGGCCTTCACCTTCTACCTAATAGCGTTACACCCCTTATCCCCCTCGCTCAGACCCAACAAGCCAAGGTAAAAGGGCATTTTAAGCCCCGTTTCGTTCTCTATCCTGTTCGGGCCATCCGCCGAAAGAACATAGGCGAATCGATCCTTCTTTCCTGTTTTTTCCCACGTGGGATTCGTTTGGGGATCACTCTTCCCCCTACAAGTCCTTCCGATTACCCTTCGTATGAAGGGTGGAAAGGCTTTGCCCTCTCCGAGGAACTTCCTGTAATGTTTGAGCTTGGCTTAGCAAGACCTCTTTCTGATTGGATCCAGGAAACCTTATGTATGATCACCACTAGTATTCGGGAAGGGTTCGGTTTCACCTTCCTTGAGCCTTGGACAGCTGGTAAAGGGTTGATAGGACGCCGGATCGCCCATGTGGTAGAAAACTTCGAACGGCAGGGGATAGAGTTTCCAGATCTGTACGCAAACCTTCATATTCCTACCGATTGTATCCCTCTCGATCAGGCCAAGGCCCGCTGGGAGGGAATGGTACGAGAGACGTATGCTCAGTACGGTATTCCCTTGGATCCGTGTACTCTCGAAACAGTATGGAACCGGATAACAGAGGGAGGACGGATAGATTTTCCCTACCTTCATCCCGGGATCGCAAAGAGGTTCATTCAACAGTGTAAAGGGAGCTATAGAATCCGAAAGCGTTTGATGGAGCTGAACCCCTGGTTGGGAACCCTTATCCAAAAGACAAGTTCGGTTGAAACGCAGAAGGTAATCGATAGGAATAAGGGAAGAATACTTTCCTCATATTCTCGGGAGCGTTACCGGGAAAGACTGCTTTCTGTATATCAGAAAGTTCTCACCATCCCCGTGCAGCATTCCATCGATAAGGATCATCTGTTAAGATCTTTTTTGGATCCTTCTATGTTCTATTTAGGAGGAATGTAGGGGACACAATGCGCCTACCTCTAGTACAACTGATTCGTACGTTTTCTAAACCGCTTACTCCCTTGCATGTAAATCATCAAAGGTTAGATCAAAGGTTTCGAGGTGTGCCATATTTAAAACAGGATACTATGGCTTTTCCAGTAGTCCTGTTCGATCTCTATGGGACTCTGCTTCAATCTGCCTCCGGTGACATAGGAAGATTCCAATCCCTCTCTATCGAGGATCAAATCTCCCAAGGCTCGGGATCTTTGCCGAGTTCAGAGACTCTCGAGCCTCTTAAACCTTTCCTCTCTATCCTGCCCAAGGAGGCTACCCTTACAACCTTACGAACATGGTTTCGGAACGAAGTGGAAAGACGCCATAAGGATCTACAAGCGACCTATGAGGTTCCCGAGATACGTGTGGAGGAGGTATGGAGCTCAATCCTTCGGTTATCCAAAGAAGAGGCTTTCGAGTTTAGCCTGCGATTCGAATTAACCGTGAACCCTGTGTATCCCATGCCAGGGGCAAGGGAATACATCGATTTCTTAAAGAAGAAAGGCATTCTGTTAGGTCTAATCTCCAATGCTCAAGCCTTTACCCCTTTCTATGTGGAAGCACTTTTTGGGGAGTCCCTAAAGGATTTAGGATTTCTACCTGAATTGACGGTTTTTTCTTATGAACTCGGAGAAGCTAAGCCTTCTCCAAGATTGTTTCAAGTAGCCGCAAATTCCCTATCTTTCCTGGGGTACTCGCCAGAACAAACTCTCTATATTGGAAACGATCTTCAGAATGACGTGTGGGCTCCCAAACAGGTGGGATTTCGGACAGCCCTGTTCTGCGGGGATCGCAGATCCTTAAGATTGTATGATGAAGACCCCCAATTCAAAGGGGTACAGCCCGATTTTCTCATAAAAAGCTTTGAACGAGGTGATCCATGTATGTGATCAAGACGATCAGCAAGATCGAACAGGTTGGATTTGTCTCTACACGATTTCAGGGCATCGATGGAGTATCGCTGGAGACGAAGAAATGGGTAAAGGTATTCGAGAAACTTGGATTCGAGACATACTTTTTTTCTGGCCTCTCTGACTGGTATCCGGAACGATCCATGGTGATTCCGGAAGCGTTTTTCAATCATCCAGAAATCCTAGAAATACAGGAGGAGTGTTTCGGGAAAACCGCGAGGGGAGAAGCTCTGACAGGAAAGATCCAAGCTAAACGTAAACTCTTGAAGGAAGCCCTCTATGAGTTCATCCAAAAGTGGGAGATCGATTTATTGGTGGTCGAGAATGCTCTTACCATTCCCATGAATATTCCTTTGGGCCTTGCTCTTACCGAGGTCATTGCCGAAACAGGAATGCCTACAATTGCTCATCATCATGATTTCGTATGGGAACGTCAGCGATTCTCCGTAAGCGCAGTGAACGATTACCTATCGATGGCCTTTCCGCCGGATCTACCTCCCATCATGCATGTAACGATCAATACCGAAGCGAGAAGGAACTTGAGTTTTCGGAGAGGCTTATCATCTATTATTGTCCCCAACGTGTTCGATTACTCCACACCGCCTCCAGGAATTGACTCTTACACTACCGATCTTCGGGAAGAGCTAGGGGTTGGGGAGAGAGATGTTTTTATCCTGCAACCTACCCGAATCATAGCGAGAAAGGGAATCGAATCCGCCATCGAACTGGCCCACCGAATGGGAAAGACTCTTCCTCTGGGTATAGAAGGGGTAAAGCTGGTGATCTCTCATCAGGCTCGAGATGAAGGGTCTACCTACTACGAGCGCATCGTAGATTACGCTAGGCTCCTCGGAGTCGATTTGGTGCTGCAACCCGAACGAATTGGAGAGGAGCGGGGGCATACACCCGAAGGGAAGAAGATCTATTCCCTCTTCGATGTGTACCCCCATGCAGACTTCGTCACGTATCCATCCACCTACGAAGGGTTTGGGAATGCCTTCCTCGAGACCATCTACTTCAAGAAACCCCTATTGGTAAACCGGTATTCCATATTCCAAACCGATATCGAACCCGTGGGATTCGACGTTGCCATCATGGACACCTATATTACAGAGGAAACAGTGCAAAAAGTCTGGTCCTATATTTTAAATCCAGAAACTCGGGAGAGAGCGGTGGAGAGAAACTTCGAACTTGCGGCCAATTATTTTTCCTTCCCTGTGCTGGAAAGGAAGATAAAGTCGATTCTTCTGAATTTTGGCTTGTCCCTCTTCCAATAAGAGACTGTCAAGTTTTAAGAAGCATCTGGTTGATCATGGAGACTTTTACCTGCATTACTTCCTCTGAAATAGATACTTTATACACATGGGGATTCAAAATACGGGTAAAGGTGGGATCCAGCTTTTCCAGTTGTTCCAGCGCCCTATCTCGGATAGATGAGAGGGTTGGGTGGGGAACTGTGAGTCGACCTTCCTCCATCCGTTTCTCCAGTAAGGGAACTACTGGACCTTCCGGACAAAGGGTGAATCGTCTGTAATCCATGTAGGGATGATGGAAAACAATGGGCCCTTCGGTGGGAGGAGGGGAGTCGGCAAAGGTGATCAGATCCGCCAAGGGATGACCCTCCTTGTCATGGAACCTGTAGACTTGTTTTACGCCAGGATTAG
>OGCI01002626.1_pt1 | contig 11456 bp, 9 predicted proteins | sample 1570021 | NCBI WGS metagenome assembly OGCI01 (sample SAMN06264664, study PRJEB24512) | hot springs metagenome | isolation source: Hot spring water | place: South Africa: Tshipise | collected 2015-06-21
AATTGCCGTACCCAGATAAATAATGCGGTTCTTTAATAACAAAGCGTTCAGATCCATAATCCCACTGGTAACGGCAGGCGAAAACTCGGAAACACTTCGATCGCTATGACTCATCTCTTCTCCTTTTCAGTCAGCCCCCTATCCAACTGTTTAAATCAAGATAAAATACACGTTTGATTATATTGCCACCCGAATCTCTGTCAAGATAAAGGTTCACAGTTCATATCAAACTCTAATATAAAACCCAACGAAAGGTTTCTCATGTATACAGAATTCGCCGAGCCCTACCGCCCCCAATTTCATTTTACCGCCCGGAAAGGTTGGCTGAATGATCCTAACGGACTGGTGTACTACCAGGGTACGTATCACCTCTTCTTTCAGCACAACCCGTCTGGAAATGAATGGGGAAACATGACCTGGGGACATGCAATCAGCACCGACTTAATCCACTGGGAACAAACAGCGCATGCCCTTCTGCCCGATTCGATGGGAACCATGTTTTCTGGTTCAGCCGTGGTTGACTGGCATAACACTGCAGGATTTCAGACAGGAAAATCTCCCGCACTGGTGTTGATATATACAGCGGCGGGTGGAACATCCCCTGAATCGGAAGGCAAGCCATTTACTCAGTGTTTAGCCTATAGCAATGACGGAGGAAAAACGTTCACCAAGTTTACGGGCAATCCGGTTCTGCCAGAACTTGCTCCGGAAAATCGCGATCCCAAAGTGATCTGGCATGAACCCAGCCAGAAATGGATCATGGCGTTATATCTTCAGGGAGAGGAGTTTGCTCTGCTTTCTTCTCCCAACTTAAAAGAATGGACAATGTTGCAAAGACTCAGCCTTCCAGGTTGTATGGAGTGCCCGGATTTCTTTGAACTGCCTCTGAAAGGAAATCCGGATATTTCCCGCTGGGTATTTATGGCAGCAAATGGGCAGTATCTGCTCGGGGAATTTGATGGTCATTTCTTTAAAGCAGAAACAGCCCTCATTTCCAGTGACTGGGGGAAAAATTTTTACGCCACCCAAACCTTCAGCGATATTCCCGATGGACGTCGCATTCAAATGGCATGGATGCGGGGTGGTGAGTATCCGGGAATGCCATTCAACCAGCAGATGGGGTTTCCCTGTGAGTTAGGTCTGGAGGAAACACCCGAAGGAATACGCGTTTGCCGGCGCCCCATTCAAGAGATTGAAACCTTATGGGACCAATCGTTTGAGTGGAACACTGTTCTACTGGAACAAGACGAAATCGTTTTACCGGTTTCCCCTTCTTCCTTGCTCGACGTCGAAATCCAATTAGAGTCTGGAAATGCGGATATGATCACGATGGTTGTAAACAAATTGCCCGTTACCTGGAATATTCGGGACAATCAACTTGAGGTACTGGATTGTTCTGCATCTTTACCACCCCATACAAATACGTTAGATCTGAGATTATTAATCGACAGAACCAGCCTTGAGGTGTTCAGTCTGGGAGGAACTCACAATTTCTCCTGTTGCACGCTGGAAGCAATTCCAGAACCGTTTATCCTCCTGAAGAAGCGTGGCGGAACTCCTCTTCTTTCACGAATGATTTTCCGCACATTACAATCCATCTACAATCCAAAAAAGGAGTGATATGAAACTCAACCGCTATCCAAAACCTGTCTTACTTCCCGATCCTCAATCACCATGGGAATGCTATAACGTCTTTAACCCGGGGGTGCTCTACGCCAACGGCTTATTTCACATGATCTACCGGGCGCAGGGTTTGGACTGGGTGAGCCGGCTCGGCTACGCCATATCTACAGACGGCATTCACTGGAACCGTTTAAAAGACCCCATCATGGCACCCGAATCCCCTGAGGAATCTCGGGGACTGGAAGACCCTCGTATTGTGGAAATTGAGGGCACATATTACATGACATACACTGCCTACGGAAGTGTATTTCGAGGGAGCGGGCAACCGACTCACGCGGGAGGCGGAATACTTCCGATGGTTGCGCGCAGCCACAACTTAATTACCTGGGAACGCTTAGGTCCCATTGTAGTCGGTGAGGACAACAAAGACCATGTCCTCTTTCCCAGAAAGATTGGGGGAAAATTTGTTGCACTCCATCGGCGATGGCCCCAGGTGTGGCTTGCCTACTCCGATGATTTGATTCACTGGCCCCCTGAGCAAATGGCCCCCATCTACGGTCCACGTGCTGAAAATTTATGGGAGTCTCGAAGCGTGGGAAATAATGGCGTCCCAATTGAAACAGAATATGGTTGGGTTGTCTTGAATCATGCCTATGATGAAAATAAGGTGTACAAAATTGGCGTAGTCCTCCTGGACCTGGATAACCCAACCAAAGTGATTCATCGCCCCAAAGACCCCATTTTCTGGCCCGAAGAATTGTGGGAGTTACGCGGAGACGTTCCGAATGTTGTTTTCTCTTGTGCGAATCCTGTCGTCAATGAGACAGTTTATGTGTTTTACGGTGGGGGCGATCATGTGATTGGTTTAGCCACCTGCCCTCTTAGCGAACTGATAGACTACGCTCGTTTTGGTTAATTGAAAAGCCCAGCCAATCGGCTGGGCAATCTTTTTAGTAATGAACGGCTCGGGGCAATTGACGAGCCTGCTCTACCCATTCCTTAACCTGGTCTGGGGTAGGCATTCGCCGAACCAGTTTCTTCTCCGCATTGATTTCATCCAGTTTTTTATATAATGCCTCAGGATTGCGTTGAGCCAGTTCAACCACAGTATCCACGCCTGCGGCTTCGAGCAAATCCGAATACTCAGAACCAATGCCCTTCACGCGATAGAGATCAGCCCGATTTACCCATTTGAGAATCAAATCCTGACTGATTCCGGTTTGTCTGGCAAGGTCATCTCTGCCCTTGGGAGTGGAACCCAGTTCCAGGAGTTTCTCCACAGAAGTAACCCCCACGGATTTTAATTTCTCAGCATATACTTCACCAATTCCTTCAATATCAACAAGTGCAGTCATTCTTTCCTCCTTATACCTGGATAAAGAAATTATACAATGAAATTTTCTCCTGATATTCTAAAAAGGTATGAGAAATAAATCCTTCCTGTTTTCATCCTGAATCACCCATTTTTTTTGGTAGAACGGCTTGACAAGGCGCCATTATCCTCCCATAATCGAATATAAGATGGGAAAGGAGTAGAGAGATGGCTACTGTGAAAGAATTACTGGAAGAAAAAGGATATGATGTCTGGACCGTAACTCCGGAGATGACCCTGCGAGAAGCCCTGAAGCTGATGGCTGAGAAGCACATCGGAGCAGTGCCTGTTCTGGAGAATGGCCAGGTGGTGGGAATCTTTTCAGAACGCGACTTTGCCCGTCACGCAGTAGAATTTAGCGAATGTTTAGACCTGGAAATCCCTGTTCGGAACATCATGAGCCATCCTGTTTATTACGTCAACCTGGAACACACCGTGGACGAATGTATGGCGGTAATGACCGCAAAAAAACTCCGCCATCTCCCCGTCATTCAGGAAGGGAAACTCATTGGCTTAATTTCTATTGGAGATGTGGTAAAACATATTCTGGCAGATAAGCAGAATACCATTGAATTACTTGAACACTTCCTGTGGGTTAACCTGATCTAATTTGATCCTTAACAAAACAACTCGATTCGAAATAAGCGGGTTGTTTTGTTTTAACTGCCGGGTTAACCTCAGGGGGGAAATTGCCTGCAGGATACCTTCATGATCTCTATCCGTTACCGTGTTCTTGTTGCTACAATCTTACTGAGCGGTGTACTTCTATTTGGGCTTGGATGGTTGGAAAACCGTCAGAGAGCCGGCTTTTTCCAAATTACAGAAGAACAGCAGAGACAACTTCAAAGTCTCTTTTCTCAAACCATTGAACAGGAACAACAAACCTTCCAGACGCTCATCCTCGATTACACTTTTTGGGATGAACTGGTGGATTTTGTGGAAAATCCCAATGAGGATTGGGCAAATCATGTTCTGGAACCTTCTTCCAGAGTTTTTCAAATCGATTGCCTTTGGATCTATTCCTTAGAAAATGAATTGGTTTATCAAAACCAACAGCCTCTTTGCAAGCAGTATGCTCCGCACCTTTTAAAACCCCCCGGGGAATTCTTCCAAAACCAACCCTACATAAAATATACCGATTGGCAAACCAACGTTCCTGCAATGTCGGTTTATGGAGCCAGTATCCATTCCAGTAAAGATGTAGCGCATCAAACCCCTCCTCACGGTTATTTTTTTGCAGGACAAACCTGGGATAACGAACATCTCCAGCACCTCAGTCAATTGGCTAATCTGGAAATTACACTAAAGCCCCCTGAAGGGTTGGGTGAGACAATGCCTTTTTCAGAAACCAGTCTTTACGTGATGTACGGGCTGGACGGAATTGATGGCTCGCCGAAAGCCTATTTGATTGGGAAATTTGATAACCCGTATATTTCAGAATTCTTAAAAACACAGGAACAAAATCGCCTGTTTTTATTTCTTCTGACGGTTTCCTTTATCGGGCTAGTGTTTGCCACTTTGAGTATATGGGTTATCCGTCCACTGGGGCAACTTTCTTCCGCATTGAAGAATCATCAGGTGGAAGCATTGAAACCCCTTCTAAATGAAACCAGTGAATTTGGTCAAATAGCCAGTCATCTGTACCGGTTTCTCCAGCAAAAAGAAGAGGTGGAGCAAGCGCTTCAACAACACAAACAAATCGTCCAAGACCTTCAGGAATCAGAAGAAAGATACCGCATAATTACCACTTACACCAGAAATTTCACCTTTGGAATTCGAGTGAAAGATGGGCAATGGACCATTGGGTGGGGCTTTGAAGCACTTCAAAACCTTATACCTGAGATTCAACCGGAGAACTTCTGCGAACAAATCTCTCAGTTCATCCACGGCTCAACCCATTCCTCTGTTGAACAAATCAGAAGCGCACTTCAAAATGGGCAACAGATCTTTCTGGAAATTAAAATCCCTCAAAATGAGAGAAAGCCCCTCTGGTACCGGTTCCACCTCATTCCGGAAATTGATGAGAACCAGCAGAAATTGACCCGAATCCTTGGAAGTGCTCAAAATATCACCGGAGAGAAAAATGCTTTTGAGGAATACTTAAACGTATTAGAGCAATCGAATTCTGCCGAAATCATAGCCGATGGATCGCAAATTCTATACTGCAATTCCAGAGTTAAACATCTTCTAAATCGAGAAGAACCACCTACCAATCTCTCCGATTTGTTGAAATTGGTTCACAAAGAAGATCAAGACAAGATTCTGTCCCTGCTTCAAAATCCGAAAGGAACCACCGATTCTGAGTCTCCCATTCCCATCAGGCTTTCTCCTCTAGACGGTGTGTGGAGATGGCTCAATTTGACCATTCAACCCGTTCTTTTTGAGAACAAAACGTCTATACGAATTTCTTTGCTGGATATTACCGAAAAGAGAAACATCGAACTGGCGATGTCTGCTCAAGCGCAGTATTCCGATTTTCTGTCGAAGGTATTTAACGCATGGATTTTGATTTTTGATGCTTCGGGCAATCTGCTGGTAAGTAGCAAGAAATGGGAGGATGTCCTGGGCAATTCTGAGTCCACCTCAGACATTCCCTTCATTTTGTCCCTCTTTGAATTTCCCGATGATGCCATGACTTTGGAAAAATTTCCCCAAATTGTGAGAGATCGCCAAACCTTTCAGGATGTTCCTGTGTTGCTCTATAAGGCAAAACCCAAACGATGGTTTTTGTGGAGTCACACTTTCCTTGAACCACAAGACGATGAACCTCTACGAATTCTGGCAGTTCTGACAGAAATCACTGAGAAAAAAAGAGAAGAATTTTATGCTCAAGGGGTAAGGAAAATCGCGGCAGAGATTCAATCTGAGAGTTCCCTTGATGAAATCCTTCAGGAGATTCCTCAGGAGTTAGTAGAGCAATTGAAAGTTGATGGCGCGGCCTGGTTCACTTTCCAGGAGGACACCCGAATTTATGAAGCCCAACATCCCCACGGGGTATTCAGAAAGGTTCCGATTCTCCATGCCGGTACCTCTCTCATCAATACTTTGCAAAACATAAAGGAAAGTGGAGAGACCAAAATTTTCCCGGCTCTGGATATCTTTCCGGATATTGATTTTGCGCGTTATCACGTAATCTTTTTGCCCACAAAAATTTTCTTGAACAATTTGCAATATTTTATGGCCCTTCTGGTGGAACCTCCTATCTTCCCCTCCCTCATAGAAGCCTGTGAAGCTCTTTGTAAAATGGGAGCAGCGATCATTGAGCGCATTACTTCATTCGTTCAAGCCAATCTACGCCTCCAGTATATGACATCACTTCATCTTATCAGCACTTCTATCTCGGCGAGTCTGGATCTGAATCTCACCCTGCGATCGCTGGTGAATCAAATAATTGGGCAATTTCAGGTTGATGCTGTTGCCGTTTTTCTGGTTAATCCCACCACAAACATGCTGGAGTATGCAGCGGGAGAAGGGTTTAGAGCAATTGATATTGCCCGGACAAGGTTACGAATTGGTGAAGATCAGGCAGGGAAAGCCGCCCTTACCCGCAAAACAGTCTCAATCTATAACCGGGAAGGAATCGCTTCCTATTTTCAGCGAATCCACCTTTTCAGTTATGAAGAGTTTGTAGCGTTTTTTGCAGTGCCGTTGATCGTGCAGGGAGAAGTCAAAGGTGTTCTGGAGACCTTTCATCGCCGTCCTTTTACACCCTCTCAAGAATGGGTTCAATTCCTGGAAGCGCTTGCCACAGAAACAGCCATTGCCATCAATAATGCTGAACTGATCGAAAGAGTGCAACGCAGCCATCTGGAGCTGTCAATTGCTTATGATGCCACCTTAACCGCTTGGGCTAAGGCGGTAGAATGGCACGAAAATCAGCCAGAAGGCTCAACACTCCAGCTGGCGGAGACGGTCGTTCGGTTCGCTCAATTTGTTGGAGTCAATGGAACTTCATTACAATATGTTCGCTGGGGAGCAATCCTGCACGACATTGGCAAGTTGATGATTCCCCGCCAGATTTTACAAAAACCGGGAATCTTGAACGATACTGAATGGGAAATTGTCCGGCAATCACCGGTGTATGCCTTTAATCTGTTATCAACGGTACCTTTACTGCAATCTGCGGCAATGATTCCTTATATGCACCACGAGAATTGGGATGGAAGCGGATACCCCCTGCGACTTAAGGGTGACGAGATACCCTATTCCGCCAGAATCTTCAGCCTTGTGAATGTCTGGGATGCTTTGCGTTCACCACGCCCTTTCCGCAAAGCGTGGAGCGATGAACAGGTAATGGCTTTTCTACAGGAAAACGCGGGAAGGATGTTTGACCCTGACCTGGTTCCCGCGTTCATCAAGTTCCTGAATCATCGTCTTCAGGATAAAGGATGACGGGAAGTCCTCTAAACAGGCAATACAACTTTTCCAAACGCGATTAGACAAAAAGCGCCCAGAACGCACGTCATCATGAACAACAACAATGCAATGATAAACCGCTGGAAAGCCGTCATGCCTAAAAACTCTCCGGATTTCTTCCCTGAACGTCTTGGGCTCCCGGGTGATACGGAGGGCGCTTCCTGTTCGATTTCCTCAAAGGATGAACTGGCAGAATTTCTTAAATCCTCAAGCATCTCTTAATCCTCCACAGAACAGGGTCGAAGTTGAACATCTCCCGCAAGAATGGTCTGAAATTGATTTCCACCCAACGATAAAACCAACGCACCGTTCTGATCAATATCATACAGCACACCCGATAATTCGCCTTCAGGAGTTCGGACAAGCACTTTTTCTCCTTTAAAGGCAAGGCGCTTGCGCCACTGCTCAATGAAGATCCCGGAACAAACCTGGTTTCTCCACGCAAATAGATGGCGCAACACCGCTTCGAGCAAAGATAACCGATCTACAGGTTTGCCCAATTCTTCCTCCACACAGGTTGCCGGAAACAATAACCTGTTTGCTTCTGGTATGGAACCAGATGCAACATTGATGCCGATTCCCAACACCACTCCTTGAATATGTCTTCCCAACCAGGCAGTCTCGGCAAGAATCCCGCTGACTTTTTTCCTGGAAACCAACACGTCATTGGGCCATTTGATTTCAGGGGAAAGTCCGAATTCTTCCAGGGCTAACGCTACTGCCAGAGCCCCTAAGGGAGAGAATAAAGACAGTTTCTCGGTTTCATCAATCGTCGGACGAAGAATGATACTGAACGCCAGAGATACGCCTGGTTGCGTAACCCAGGTACGCCCAAGTCTGCCTCTCCCTTTCAGTTGTTTATCCGCAATAACAATCACGCCTTCTGGAGCGCCGGCTTGTGCCCATGCCAGCGCATCGTCATTCGTGGAGTACGTCTCCGGAAGGTATTGAATTTCATTGATCGGAAGTGATGATAACCTGGCACGAATTGTTTCTACATCCATGTTGTATATTTTACTCGGAAAGTAGTATTTGCTAAAATTATCCCATGAACAAAAAACAAATCCCCGGACCAACGAATGCGGAATTACTTCCTCAAATTGGCGCCATCCAATCCAATTCCCTCGAATTCCTGATGGGATTATATAAAACCTTTGGACCGATTTCCCGTTTTCAAGCCTTCAAAACCCCGGTGATTCACCTGGCTGATTCAGGCGCCATCAGGCATGTTCTACAGGATAATCATCGGAACTATTCGAAAGATACAATCCAATTCAATTCATTATCCATCATCACAGGAAAGGGCTTACTGACAAACGATGGAACTAACTGGCTGCGACAACGTAGGTTAGCCCAGCCTGCTTTTTCCCGGGGAAGATTGATGAATTTAGATCGCATCGTGGTCCCTTCTACGCAAAGCCTGCTGGCTCGATGGAAACAATTTCCCGGGAATCATGCCATTGACATAGACGCCGAAATGATGCAACTCACCCTGGAAATTGTTGGCAAAGCCCTTTTTTCGATTGACCTGAGTCAAAACGCCCCTCACCTGACAAAAGCCGTTCTTACCACACTGGATTACATTGTGTACCGGGTAAAAACTCTTACCCTGATTCCCACCGCCCTGCCCCTGCCTCGTAACCTGGCTTTCAAACGTGCATTAAGAACCCTGGAAGAAGCGGTAGAACAAATCATTCAGGAACGCCGCAAAAGAGGGGATCCCGGTGAGGATTTACTGGGAATGTTTTTACAAGCCAGAGATGAAGAAGGCGGCGAAGGGATGAGTAACCGCCAGATCCGCGATGAGGTGATGACCCTGCTGATTGCGGGTCATGAAACGGTTGCCAGCGCGTTGACCTGGACCTGGTACCTCCTTTCCACTCACCCGGATGTAGAGCAGCGTTTGTTTGATGAGGTTTTTGGATTGCTCAAAGGATACCCGCCAACAACCAGAGACCTGGATAATCTCCCTTACACGGCGCAGGTGTTTACCGAGGCTCTCAGGCTGTATCCTCCAGCGTGGTTAATCACCCGAAAAGCCCAGGCAGAGGATGAAATTCTGGGTTACCCTATCCCTGCGGGAGCCATTATGGTGATCAGCCCTTATGTGATTCATCGTCTGGAAACGTATTGGAAGAATCCAGAAGTATTTCTACCGGAACGGTTTGCACAGGACCCGGAAGGAACTTCTCATCGCTTTACGTTTATCCCCTTTGGAGCCGGACCGCGACTGTGCATTGGCAACCAGTTTGCTATGATTGAGGCGAAGTTGATTCTGGCTACCATGATTCAGGCATTGCATTTCAATCCACCTCATCAGAAGCCGATGGTAGATGCACTGGTAACGCTCCGTCCACGAGGTGGATTGCACCTCAGCGCTCTCTGGCGCAATCACGCTGCTCCGCAGTAGGATCTTACTGCACATTCTTTACGAATTCTTTACAAAAAACAAGCCCGAATACAGGCTATAATCCATTATAGAAGGAGAGTCGTATGAATATTTCTTCGCTAACATCATTCCTTGTTGGAGCAATCTGGTTCATCGTTTTCATCACCTTTGGAGTGGTCATTTTGCGTGCATCACGTAATCAGCCAACCCGCGGAAGCGGACGGGTGCTTACCGCTATGATTTTATTTGCGGTTTTACTGACCACCCTGAATGCCGGGCTGGTTTTTATCGAACCCCAGGAACGCGGCGTGGTGATCTCTGCTGTTTCTCCCGAAGGGTATCGAAAAGAACCTCTGGAACCCGGATTGCGTTTTATAATTCCATTTGCGGAACAGGTTGTACGATACTCAATTGCCAATCAAACTTACACTATGTCCATTGCTGCCCGTGAGGGTCAAATTGAGGGAGACGATTCCATCGCTGCGCGAACTGAGGATGGGCAGGAAATTTATGTAGATGCATCTGTCATCTACGCGATCAACCCCACCGAAGTGGTAAAAGTACACATCCTCTGGCAAAATCGGTACACTTCCGATCTGGTGCGCCCTCTGGCAAGAGGCATTATTCGGGATGCCGTCTCTCAAATGCGTGTGGATGAAGTAGTCAGTTCCAAACGCGCAGAACTTGTTCAAACCCTGAATGAAACCATGGCATTAAAGTTAGCAGCGAATGGTCTTATTCTCAAAGATTTCGTGTTGAGGAATATCACATTCTCGCCAGAATACGCCGCTTCCGTTGAACAAAAGCAGATTGCCGAACAACAGGCTCAACAGGCTAAATTTGTGGTTGAGCAAAAGAAACAGGAAGCCGAACAAGCCCGTCAGGTGGCTCAAGGGCAAGCCGACGCGGCAGTGATTCGCGCAAAAGGGGAAGCGGAAGCACGACTCATCCAGGCAGAAGCCGAAGCCAAAGCACTGGAATACATTGCCAATGTCATCAAGAACAACCCGGACATTTTGAACTATCAATATATTACCAAACTGGCTCCCAATGTTCAGGTGATTATGACACCTTCCAATACACCTATCATCCTTCCGTACCCGGGTTCTCTCCAGGCGCCTGCTCCCACTCAACCAACCACACCTCAATAAGACTGACTTTAAAAACAAGCCAAGAGAAGTTGCAGAAGCCCTGCAACTTCTCTTTCTTAACACAAAATATTTGTTTAATCCCAATGGTTCAATGGCTGGCAATATCGAGGGGTACCATTCTGGATCACGTACACACCATTTGTGTCTTTTTTAACCGGGTAAGCCTGCCACAGAGAGGTGTTCATAGACAGCAGTTTACCTGCACGGTCTTCACTCAGATTGAAGGACTGCCATGCCGGCTTTAGCGATGGAAATTGGGAAGTCCGGCAAGCCAGACCAATCAGAAGTTCATGACGAGCCGCTTCGGGCAAATCTTTCTGCTGTGTCTGCCTGATTATTTCAGGAACAGCATCCGCAGAAAGGGATTGTAAATAATCTCCATCCAGGTCGTACCCCTCCAGCGTGCGCTGTACATTCTGTCGAACAATCCAGCCATCAATGTTCCAGATTCCCAATAACCACCCAAAACCAACTGTGAAAAGGAAAATAACCTGTGCAACTCTGC
>OGCI01002627.1_pt1 | contig 11446 bp, 10 predicted proteins | sample 1570021 | NCBI WGS metagenome assembly OGCI01 (sample SAMN06264664, study PRJEB24512) | hot springs metagenome | isolation source: Hot spring water | place: South Africa: Tshipise | collected 2015-06-21
ACCTTACCCATCTTACCCATCTTTTTCTATAAACTTCCCAATTTTTGCAACCAATGCTAACTTATTGTTTTTTAAAGCAAAAATCCTTCTATCTTTAGTAAGCACAACTCAATACTTGACTGTAACTAACTGATTTATATACACTTTTTACCACTTCTGATTTTCTGGTATTTTTTACCCTCTAAAAAACATAAAAGATGGGTAAGAATCCAGTATTATCAATGGTCTTACCCATCCTTACCCATGTATATATACAATGTATATAGGGTAAGGATTTAGAATTATCAAGCATTTACGGCCTTACCCATCCTTACCCATCCTTGAAATCCTTAATTTATCTGGAAATTCATTTTTTGTGCCCTGTGAAGATTTGATTTTTCTTATAAAAGGAGAATTGTTTTATTCTTTTTCAATAAAATCGCTCTTTTCCGAATAGGGTAACTTTTCATTTCTGGATTTCTTCATATCACAATCGCTCAGAAAAGCTCACAAAAGCTCAGTATCGCTCAGAAAAGCTCTTTCCTCTTTTTTGCTGGTCCATATATTTTATGCTTTTCGTGACTTTTCTAAGCTTTTCATGTCTTTTCCTGACTTTTCTAAGCTTTTTTATGACAGAGAAAACCCCCTTGTGGAACTGGTTCCACAAAGGGGTATGCAAGCGAAACCGTTTCGTTTGCAAACCCCCTTCTGGAAAATTTTCCAGAAGGGGGTTTTTTCTTTCGGTGCATTAATAGATATAGATACAAAAAAGAGGGGGAGTGAACTATGTTAAGTTTTGGTCAAATTTACCAAAGTCTTGAACAGTATGAAAAAGATAATTACTACGTTTCAACTAATGAAGTAGAGACACGCTTTCAAATTGGTTCGGGATGGCAAGAGTTGGGGGTAAAAGATGGCTATGAAATCACTTCAGAGGACTTCAAAAATTTTGCAAATGGAAGGGACTTACAAGGCAATTATCTTAGCAAGGAATTTGAACAGAAAGATCACCGTCAGGGGTTTGACTTCGTATGGAGTCCTCATAAGTCTGTAACACTCTATGCTTTCACCTCTGAAGAGAATCTGCAAACTGTAACAAACAGTATGAATGAAGCAACTAAAAATTTGGTCAACTTTCTTGAGAAAGAGGGCTATATTCAATATCGTGAAACTGTGAATGGGGAAACTATTTCAAAGTCAAGTGACAATGCAACCGTTCTGGTTAATACCCATCTTTGTGGACGATTAGACCCACAAATACACAACCACATTTCTTTTTTCAACTTCACCAGGACAGAAAATGGTGACTGGAAAGCAATTAACTCTGATGCAATTTATAGCAATAAATACATGTTTGAAGCATACCTTGAGAATCAGTTAGCGTATCAGCTTAAACAGCAAGGAATAAATACTGAACTTGTAAAAGAGGGCAATAGTAAGGAATATGTGACAAAAATAGCTGGATTAAATGAAGAACATTGGAAAGGTATAGCGAGGACTTCTGAGCTAATAGACAAGTATCTTGAGCAACATAAAGAAGAGCTACTTCAGAAATATCCGAATGCTACTGAAAGTCAACTCAGGGAGTATGCATATCTTGAAATTAGACAATCAAAGCAGAGCAAGACTATTGGTGAGCTTTTCAAGCAAGTTGAAGACTCTTTAAAAGAACAGGGATTAACTCAACAAGATATAATCAAGCTTGTAAGTGAAAAGAGAGAAAATCTAACTCAAGAATTAAATCAAGCTAATAAAGAAGAACTTGCGAAAGAGATAATCAACAAAGCAATTGATGAAGTCATAGATAGAAATTCAACATTCAGTCAATCTGATCTTTTTAAAGCTGCATTCCAAATCAGTGCTGGTCGAGTGGATTCTGATACGCTTGTGCAGGCTGTGAAGGAGAATGAGAGACTTATTGAAATGGGGTATGTGCAAGATAAGCAGCATAACAGAGCAAATGCAACATATCAGGAAAAGTATTTTACTTCTCAGGAGGTCATTGCATGGGAGCATAACATATTAAAGAGCATTGAAGAGGGGAAAGGTTCAGTTGAAAAAATAACAGAGCAGAGATACGAAAATGAGAAGCTAACCAAATCTCAACTTGAAGCTATCAATCATATCCTTCAAAGTACTGACAGATACACTGCCGTTGTAGGCTGGGCAGGTGTCGGAAAAACAACGTTTGTTGGCGAAATGTCGAAAGAGCTTGGAAAAATTAATGAAATTGCTAAAGAAGCTGGATATCGGCTTATAGGAGTATCTAACACAAACACGGCTGTGAACGAGTTAAAAGAAGTTGGTATAGAAGCGATGACTACTGCAAAGTTTTTGAACTCTGCAAAGGCACTGCAGAGCCTTGACTCTAAGACAATTCTAATCGTTGATGAAGCAAGTTTTCTCTCAACTAAAGACATGTCGACTATTCTGGATAAAACAAGGGAATCAGGCTGTCGGATAGTATTTATTGGTGATGACCGTCAGCTGCCTGGAGTTCAGGCTGGCTCTCCATTTGCGGCTTTGATTCGTGAAAACAAAATCAACCACGTCAAAATGACTGATATTGTAAGGCAACGCAACGAAGAGCTTAAGAGTGCTGTATATGACATATACCACAAAAACATTGAATCTGCACTTAATAAAATTACTTTCAAAACTATAGAGAGGGATTCGGCTCTTGAAATTGCTACGCATGCACTTAAAAGCGATAAACCAATCAATATAGTAGATAGAGAAATCTTTGAAAAAGTAAAAGAAATGTTTGAAGGTCAAGGCTCTGCTACTCAATATGTTCAGCAGTTTAAATCTGCACCGTTTGAACGTGAAATAATAGAGAAACTTGGCATAGAGGACGCAGGACAGAGAGAAGCTTTCTTTTTCTACAAAGATTTCGGTTTTCATGAAGGTGAAAATCCTCATGGAATAAAAGAGGATCAAGCTAAAAAAAGTATTAGGCAAATGATTAAAATGGGCTGGGTAGTAGCTACAGAGGTAGAGGTAAATGGCAAGAAATATGGGGCATATCAAAAGACTGGATTGTTCGGGGTTGACCCATCTCGGATTAGAGAAGTTCTCGGTGAAAAATATGAGGAGTATCAAAAGCAAATAGAGCAGCAACAAAAGGAAATTCTGCGAGAGATAGCGAAAGAGTATATAAGTCAAGGCTATAAAAATTCTGCCATATCTGTAGCTACAAATCAGGACGCTAAAATCTTAAACAGTTTAATCAGCGAAGAATTGCGGAATGGCGAGCTTAAAGGGGCTAAATCTATAGAGGTAAATGTGTGGGTAAACAAGAATTTAGATAATGTAGAGAGGCTAAAGGCAAGTAGCTACAATGTTGGCGATAAATTACTTGTAATGTCTTCGGGCGGTGGAGTTAGCGTTGGAAAAGAGCTTTTCGTGAAAGAAGTTGATATTGTCAAGAATACTTTAAAAGTAGAATATACAACAAAGAAAGGTGAAGTTAAAGAAAGAGTTTTCAATATCGAAAAGCTTGGTGACAAGGTTCAGGCTTTTCAGAATGAGAGCATTCAAATAGCAGAAGGAGAGAAATTGATATTCAATAACACATATAGAAATAAAAACTTTGCAAATTCTGAGTTTGCTTATGTGAAGTCTATAAATAATGAGGATGGTTCTATAACTATAGTTTCAAAACTTGATTCAGACAAAGCTAAAACTACAACATTCACAAAAGAAGAACTTGCTCAGGGTGTTCATTTTCAGCATGGCTATGCAGTGACAGCTGATCACATGCAAGGGAAAACTACCCAGAATGTCATAGCGTTTGAAACAAGAAACTATGAGAATTTCCTCGTTTCAATCACTCGTGCAAAACAGAATGCGACTATATACTCTACTATGAGCAAAGAGAGATTCATTGAAAAAGCATCAGAAGAGGCAACGAAGGAAAGAATAGAAAGGATGGCATACAAATTCAACGAGGAAGTGTTTAATACCGTAAAAGAGCAAATATATAAGAATTTCAAACAACAGCAAGAGCAGGTAAAAGAGCAAGGATTTGAAAATGAAAGAGAAGGGCAATTTCAGAAACAAGAGAGCAAAGAACAATCAGAGAGATACCAGGAATCAGTTTTTTGGGCGTCAGAGGCTATAAAAAACTACGAAAAATCAGAGTACCAAAAATGGGCTAAAAATTTCAGTGAAAAAGATTTCAAAGCAGTTCAGAAACCTCAAAAGCCAAACATTGTTAAGAAAATAGCAAATGCAATGGTGGATTCAAATTATGTTGATAGAAAGTTCAAGGACTGGCTAAATGGAAAGACTCGGGATAAATTTGAGAAATGGACATTAAAAGATCAGATAAAAACATGGTGGAAGAATAACCTAAACCGTGACCTGGAAAAACTCACTGGCCAGAAAAGAAGAGACTACTGGAAGACTTACGAGGTTTATACAAAAGACCAAAATGGACAGTGGCATAAAGGAATTCAAAAACTGCATGTGAGAGTCAGAGGGGATAAGACCACCATTGAGGGCTATACTCTTACAAAAGATGGAATCCATTACTTTAAAATAGAAAAACAAAAAGGACTTTTTGGCATAGAGAAAGTTCTTGATCAGAGTATGGAGTTTGCACCTCACCAGCTATCTCCTGTTCAGCAGATTGCAGCAGTAGGAGCTCAGAAGCCTGTTATCCAGCATGTTGAACCCCCTAAGCTTGAGAAATACTTCACTCCTGCCCAGATGAAGAACATCCAGGATATGGCCAGAGAAATAGTCCAGAAACAACAGGAAAAACAGCAAAAAATATCAGAAGTTCGTGAGTATGAGCAGAAATCCCATGAACATATTCGTGAACCAATCCAGAAATGGCAGGAGATGGTTCAAGCAGGGGATAGGTTTAACGAGGTACTCGCCAATACGTGGCAGAAATGGCAGTCACAGGCTCAGAATGTTAGAGAGTTTATCATTCAGAAAGACAGAACAACCAATAAAGAGATATTCCAGTGGTCAAAAGAGAATCAGATAGGTAAAGAAGTTGTATTAGCTACCACCAGAGAAATGCAGGATAAAGGACTTATATGTGTAGAATCCTACGATGAAAAAACCAGGACTATCACCTTTATCTCAGCCTCAAAACTTTCTGAACAACAGAAAGCTATATCTAAAGCAGTAGAAAGCATATATAGAAATTCCTCTAAATGGAGTTTTTCTCTAAAAGACATAAAAGCAGAATTGAAACGCTCCGGAGTTGATGCAGCAGACAGGACTATATATAAACACCTAAGCAGCATGGGATACAAAAAAGACGATAAAGGACGATTCCACTTTCTCAACGATTCTATACATGTCAGGCAGGATAGAGAAATCATTTCTGTTTTTGCTGAAAAAACCTCTGGAAAAGGATATTTCACTGCGTCAGAGTTACACAAAAACATATCTCACATTCACCATATCCATCCTCAAAGGCTTGAAAAGTATCTACACGAAGAAAAAACACTCAAACTGATAGGCTTTCAGAAAAATTCAGATGGAAAATTAGAAGCTATTTTCTGTCACAAACAGGACTATGAAAATTCTAAACAACATTGGCTTAATTCAATCGCCTCTATACCTCAGAAAGCAGACGAACAACTGGTCAGATTTTATATTGAAAAAGAGGGCATTTCGCCCTGGAAAAATCTCACAAAAGATCAATTACAAAAGCTACAGTCCGAATTCAAAAATGCAGGAGTGAATGAAAAAAAGGGATACTTTTTTTCATGTGTTGAAAGAGTGCAACATCAGATGAGAGAAACAGAGATTCAAAGAGTCATGCAGACCATTCGTTTTATGACAGAACGAATGCAGCAGTCACAACAGCAGCAAGAACATAGTCTGGCCCAACAAAATGTTCAGATAGACAGGGAGGTTCTAAAAATGCATTCTATGTTGAACCGAAATATTCAATACGATATTACACATGAAGAGTTTCAAAGGGTTAAGGAGTATATGGATACCCACAATGGCTCTGTTGTTGCTATGCAAAATCCACCTCAAAATGAAAAGTATTCTTCGGTGCTATATACTACCAAAAAGGATATATATATGGAAAAGGCTATGGCAGAAAAAATCGGAGTGAAATATCAGAATGAATCTACAGCTTATTTCTCATCCAAAGACCTCGTTTCAAATACAGGACTCGGAAAGGACAAAATAGACCAAGCTATGCACAAAATGTTCAGATCTGGCTGGGTTATTCCTGTTACAGTTTCAACAGACAAAAAACTATATGGTGCATGGCAAAAAACCTCTTTGTATGGGGTTGACACAGAACGGGTAAAAGAAGCATATGGCAAAGAGAAAGAAAAAGTGGTCCAACAGCTTAAAGAAGAATGGAAAAAAATAAAAGCACAGGAACAGGGAAACAAAAAGGAAAAGGACTACATTTCAAAAACTGACATCCGAAATGAACTCAACAATGAAGTTCACACAAAAGCTATATCAGAGGGGATAAAAAGAAGTCTGGATGGCAACATTATTTCTGAACATAAAATAACAATCAAAACTAAGGAATCAGATTCCAAAGAAGTTACGGTCTACAAACCTGCCCAGTCTATCGAAAAATCCCAGTCACAAAGTCATGAAAAATCAACCAACCCCTCTCAGGATAAGACAGCCTCAGTCTCAATGGAACGAGGCAGGTAGTTCATGCTCCTTCGGTGCATCGAGCACCTCAGAGCATACCCCTCACATGAACCACCGCTCGCTAAAGCAGTGCCAATATGTTAGCTTTGTTACAGACAACCGATTGATTTAGCCTCGATGGTGCTCTCCGCTCGCTTGCCGAGATACCTCGAACTCTCGGCATGGTTCATGTGAGGGGGGAACTATGCACTTCCTCACCAGTGGTTTTTAAGGTTCAATCACCTTCATAACCACTGGTTCAGACGTGCATTCGGGGGAATCCCCCAAACCCCCGCTTTTTCCACCACACCACCCGCAACCTTCGGTTGAGGTTGGAATTTTTGCCAGACCCACGCCAGAACCAAGCCAGACAAGGCTTTATCGGTTTTTGGAGTTTTTAAGCATAGTAATAGGAGATTAAGGTTTTTGATGAGGCTTAAAGGTAATACTACCAAAGGTTTATGACATAGGAGACAAGATTTTCCATTTGACATAGGAGATTCTCCTATTAAGGAAAGTTGCATTAATTAATAGTAAAGACTATCAAGAAAGGAGGATTAAGTGATGGCAAAGTATGTAAGAGTTTACATGAGTGAAAGTGAGTATGAATTGATTGAGAAAATGTCAAAGACCTCTGGTAAGGGAATAAGCACATTAGCAAGAGAGATAATTACTAACGGGCTTAAACAGGAACTGAAAGACACAGCACTGCTTAATAAGCTTATCCAGAAAATAGAGAGCCTCTCAGAGTCCCAGCCACAGAACCAGCCATTGCAGCTGCAGCAGACCGAACAATTCCACGAACTCAGAAATCTCATTTTCATGGTGTATCTGGTAGCACGAAATACTTTGCTCAACTCAAGCATTCCAGAGGCAACCAAGCACAGCCTGATGAACTTTTTTGACCGCCATGAGAGAGAGGTATTTGGTTCTACTTTATATGAACTTTTTGGATTAAAAAAATCTGAGTGAGTGAACTGCATTATATATATCAGAAAGGAGGTGACAGAGTGAGAAAGAATATCAAAGCAATTGAAGAGAAAATGAAGAAATTGCAAAGGCAAATGAAGGAGTATGAAAAGTTCTACTATGTAGAGCTTGGTAAGGCAGTGGAGCAGTGGTTTTTGAATAGTGACAGTGTAGAAGTTTTGAAAGAAAAAATTGAGAAAATCAAAAAAGATTTTGGGAGGTAAAAGCATATGAAAGAGGGCTACAAAGAGGCTAAGACCTACAAGGGCTTTGAGAAATGGTTTCATGAGTTACAGATGAGTTTCAAAATGCACGTTTACACGTTCATGATAGTGTTACTTATTCATTTACTTATTCCAGCTGTTTATATGATTTTATTCCAGAGTAAACTGCTTGGAACAGTGATTCAGGTTTTCACTGGTTTCTATGTTCAACTCTGGCCAAAGGCAATAGAGGTTTTGTTTCGGAAAGGACTTTGGATATTTCTTCTTGCAACCCCCGTATGGTTACTGTATCCGATACTGTTGACAAAATTCAAACTCAAAGCAAAGGCAATCACAAGAGACGAGCATATGAGAGGGCAGAGGATAGTAGAGCCAGCTGAACTGGTGGCTGCAATAAAGAAAGATCATCCTGGTGAACCAGTGACATTTACACTCGGCAGGATACCAGTACCCAGAAAATATGAAACAACACATTTCTTTATAGTAGGAAAGTCAGGCTCTGGAAAGACCACAGCACTTAATCAAGTAATTGAGAAAATCAGGCAAAAAGGGCATAAGGCAGTCATATATGACACCAAAGGAGATTACATTTCAAAATTCTATGACCCACAGAGAGACCTAATATTCAATCCTCTTGATAGCCGGACACTGCACTGGAACATATTTGATGAACTCTACCTTGTCAGTGATATTGAATCCTTTGCTTACTCATTAATCCCGCCAGTGCCTTCAGGACACGAAGATGAGTATTTCATCACAGGAGCAAGAGAGGTTTTTTATTCTATCCTCTATTATCTTTATGCCACCAACCAAAGAACCATGTCTGCTTTATGGCAAACAGTTTCACAGGGAGAGGCAGGAGTGATTGAAACCTTAAAGACAGCAGTGAACCACTACAAACTTGATGACTGCAAAAGAGGTTTAGGATTGCTTGAGGGATACGAAAAAGGAGTGAAATCAGCAAGTGATATTATTTCCACCATGAAGAAATACAGTAACTGTTTTAAGTATGTAGAACACCACCAGAGTAGTTTCAAAATTCAGGACTGGTTAACCAAACAAGACAGTGGATTTCTTTTCTTGGTGAACTATGACAAAATCAAAAACGTGCTAAAGCCTCTTGCTTCAGTCCTTCTTGAACAACTTGGCAATGCAGCCTTGACTTTGCCAGATGATAGAGAAAGACGATTATTCTTTGTCTTAGATGAATTTGCCTCACTTCAGAGAATGCCAAAGTTTGTAGACTTCCTTGAGAGAGGTAGAAGTAAGGGGATCTCTCTCTGGATAGCCACGCAGGATATCAACCAGATAGAGAAAGAATATGGCAACCGAACCATGAACACAATCATAAACAACTGCACAACCACAGTAGCCTTTGCAGTGCAGGACGTCAATACTTGTGAGTATCTCTCAAAATTTTTTGGTGACAGAGAGATTCTTGAAACGGATGAGTCACTGAGCATGGGGCCAGCTGACTTGCGCGACGGATTAAACCTAACCCGCAGGAGAAAAACAGACAGGCTCATTTTGTCTTCAGAGTTTGCTTTACTTCCTACTTTTTGGTTCTATCTAAAAATTGGTGAGTATCCAATCACAAAAAGCATGATAGACCTGAGAGTATGTCCAGATACTCAATCCAGCTTTATTCCTGATACAGAGAGATTCAGAATTGCAACTGTATCTGAAGAACAACCCAAACAAGAAGAAGTGATTAAGTGATTGCATTAATAGTAATAAAGGGACTCATCCTGAGTCCCTAATCCCTCTTAAGGAGGTAAAAAATGATACCTACAAAAGAGCAACTTGCAGCCAGACTGGTGGCACTTGCTTTGACAGGACTTGCAGCTGGATATGGAGTTAGTGAACTTGACAAACTTACAGAGAATAAACATATGCAAGAAGTGACCAAGCAAGCAGTAGAACTTATTAAGCAGCCAGAGAAAGCCTTTCAAAGCCAGCAGAGTCAGAGCCAGCCAATAGACCCTCAAAAGCTTATTGATTTTACTATGCCTTTCAAATATGAGTTGCCAAAAGCAATGACACGGCAGGAATTATGTCAGTGGTATCCAGCTATGCAGCAATGTTTAGAAGAAAAAGAAGTAGCAAAGAAAGGAGAGGAGAAAGATGAGAAAGCAGAGAATTAAGCTCTCTTTTTTAGGCTTAAGGAGAGAGGATTATGAAAAATTGCTCGATATAGGAATGACAAACCAGTCTATCAACCTATTGAGACAGAACCCAGCCAAGTTTTTTTCTGAATTTGGAAAATACACCAGGAATATTCCAGATGAATTTAAGCCAGAGCTTTATATGCTTTGCTTTCAGATAGCCACACAGCCAGATAGATCCCGAATTGAGAGCATTATATATAGTAGCAAACCCAGAAAGGAGGTAGTAGCATGACAAATCTTTTCAAGATAGCAATCATTGCAGCTCCATTGGCAGGGCTGATTTTTTACTATGTAGTCATGCAACAAAGCAAGCTTGACACAGAAATTGAAAAAGAGAGTTTGAAATTTGAACAGGAATGGAATGAATTTAAAGCAGAAAGTCCTTTTACTACCAATAGGCAGAAATATGAGGAACGTGCAAAAGTGGCAGAGCAGAAACAGAAAGAGCTTGAAGAGAAGAAAAAGCAGAAAGAGCAGAAAATTGAGAAGTTTGAGCAGAATTTTGAGAAAGCATTGGAAGAGGCAGGAAAGGAGGTGAGACAGTGAAAGTTTATGATCTTCTGGTGAAGGATTCGACGATAACTGAAGAGGGAGAAAAAACAAAGTGGATTAAGGTAGGAGTTTTACTTCAGAAAGAAAAAGGTTTCTCAGTTAAGCTTGATGTTTTTCCTATTGTACCTACATGGGACGGATGGTTAACTGCTAAAGAGAGAGAAAAAGAAAAAAATGGCAAAGACGAACCCTTCTAATTTGCATTAATAATAGTAGGGACTGCATATAGCAGTCCCAAAACCAACAAAGGAGGTAAAAAATGATTGAAGTAATTGCAAATCTAATTAACCATGTGGTTGATCTTGTTGTCAAGCTATTCTACATTTGTCTTCTGATTGCAATCTTTGGGCTTGGATTCCTGAACTGGCTTGGAATGGAAGTAGAGAAACAAAAAAGAATGAGAGAATTTCAAACAGGAAAGGAGGGCAGACAGTGAAAGAGTATATTTATTACCTTGTTTTTCGTTCAAGTTTGCCAGCTGAAGAGTGTAGAGAGTTTTCTTTCAAAAAATACTGTAACCTTGTAGGACTTGATTACGAAAAAGCTCTATTTAAAGCTAAAAAACAGTTTGGACTTACATTTACCTTTACGGTGCTTTTAGCACTTTTAGCGATTTAGTAAAGGGGGTGATACGATGAGAAAAACGTTTGCAGTTATAGCAGTGGTGATAGGTCTTGCAGGACTTGCATTTGCAGCAGATGAAAAGAATCTTGATTATGTTTGCAAAGTATGCTATGAACCTGTTCCGACAGACAGAGCAGCATGTGAAACCTTGGTATCCAACAGCCTTGAGGGAGTGCAGCAAATGGTAATGGCATCGGCAGAGGCACAAGAAGGAGCAGAGAGAATGAAGATTGAATGTAGCTTTCCTAAGAAGACAGTGAAAGGCTATACAGGCTATCGTGCAGTTGTAGATAT
>OGCI01002628.1_pt1 | contig 11446 bp, 10 predicted proteins | sample 1570021 | NCBI WGS metagenome assembly OGCI01 (sample SAMN06264664, study PRJEB24512) | hot springs metagenome | isolation source: Hot spring water | place: South Africa: Tshipise | collected 2015-06-21
GTCGATGAGCTGACTGAAATGCAGAAGCGCACCGAACAGCGGGTTGAAGAGCTTGCCGAAGCGCAAAAGCGCACCGAGCTCAACCTCCAGCGCCTGACCGACCGGGTCGGGCAAATATCCGGCGACTTGCTGGAGCTAAAATACCGAACCAAAGCTCCATCCTACTTCGGACGCATCTTACGACAAGCTCGTGCCGTGGACTTCCCCGAGCTTGAACCGTTGGTCGAAGAGCGCCTGACCCGTGAGCAGCTTGAGGACTTGTTGCTCCTTGACCTGCTCGTGCGGGGACGCTTGCGCCAACCCTCTCAGCCGAGCCAAAGCGATGCCGAGGTGTGGCTGGCGGTGGAGGTATCCTCGGTAGTGGATCGCGAAGACGTTGAACGCGCTCGGCGGCGGGCGGGGTGGATGCGTCAGGCGGGGTTGGTGGTGCTTCCGGTAGCAGCGGGGCATGCGGTTACGGCTGGGGGGCATGAAGTTGCTGCGGCGAATGGGGTGATTATCCAATTGGATGGGCAGATAGAGTTGCTGGACGAAGCGCTCCAACGCTTGACCGACTGATGATAAACTCAACCCCCTTATCAGCAAACGAAAAGCTCAGCGTCGTCCTATTCCGAGGGCAGCGATCATTACGGTGTTCCGAAATTTTCGTTATAGTCTCGCTTTTCCGATACCCTGAGAACGAGGCGGCGAGCAAGGGGTGGTGCTGCGCTCTACGTCCTGTCGAATGTAGTAAGACATCTTAAGCTCCATGGCTTTACTGCTCTAGCACCTCGCCATCAGAGTATAATCCCTACGATGTATCGGGAGCTCAAGCGCAGTTTGGAAAACCAGTCTCCAACACCCTCCAAGCCAACTATCTCCTTGGTCGAGCAGCATGCTTCGCAACTAAGCTATGGAGATGCTTTATGATTTATCTACCTGAGCTCTATTACCTACAGGACAATCCATCCATTTCCTTTGAGACCGCAGTAGAAGTGACTGCCTTAACTGTCAGCCGCACGTGCGCTTACTATCAAGCGAAGTTGATTGCGCCGACCAAAAAAAGCATTTCGCCTGTTCAGCAAGCGGGAGCCCTTCCTGCAGAGATTAGTGAAAGAGAGGCATTCGTTCGTAAGTTGGTTCAATGGTTATTAAAAAATTCAAACCCTCCAGAATTGTTCACTTTGCTTCTCGATGACCATCCCCTACCCTCAAACGATCAGAGTGCCAAATTTGCTCACCCTGACGACACTTGTTGTTGGGTTCTCAACCTGTCTGAGAGCGAGTTTGCGCAACTGCAAACGGCATGGAAAGCCAACAGCTTACCCGTAAACCTTTTCTATCCCCAAGAACAGCAAATTTGCCTCCCCTACCCCGGCCAGGATTGGAGGGCTCGGTTTTTCCGGGCTATCGGGGTAAGAAAGTGTTACACCCCCCAGCAGTGGGAGCAAGAGAAACGCTCCTCCTCAGCCTAACGATTGGATAAACCCACCCAACCTTTTCTCAGACCGGCGGATATTTATTATAGATAAATTACCATAAAGGAGACTTTTATGGCAATGCCGGTCAAAATAACCAGGCAGTTTCTTTTGCCTGATGACCGCCAAGCAATTTGCCGCAAAAAATCGAGCAGCAAGTGTGGAGAAGGATAGTATTTGCCCTTTACTCTTATGGATCAGACAATGGATGAGCTCCTAGCTTTACAAAAACTCAAACAAGGAGACTGGAGCGGTTTGGAGACCTTGGTCAAGCGATACCAAGCCAAAGCGTTGCGGGTTGCCTATCTGATTACCCTAGACCTCAATCTGGCAGAAGATGTTGTCGCCGAGACATTCATTCACCTCGCCACCCATCTAAACCATTTCAACCCCCAACGTCCTTTTGAGCCCTATTTGCTGCGCAGCGTAGCCAATGCCGCTCTGAAAGCCGCCCAAGCAAAGAAGCGTTATCTTTCGCTGGATGGAAATCCAACCATTATCGAGGAAATTTTTACCCAAGCCCATTCTGTCGAGAGCGAAGTCGAGGCAATGGAATTAGGTCATCGCTTGAACGAGGCATTGCAAAAGCTTTCGCCGCGTCAGCGTACTGTGATCATCCAGCGCTATTATTTAGAGATGAGTGAAGCCGAGATGTCACAACAGCTCAAAATTGCCCCTGGGACGATCAAGTGGTTTTTAAACTCGGCACGCACTCGCTTGCGTGCGTTGCTAGACGTAGAAGGAGACCAAAAATGAGCCCATTCAGCCCACGGGATTTGTTGGATTTCGCTGCCCGTCAAGAAGTAAACGAAGAGATCGACTTGTGCCCTCGTATTTCCGCTGCTCTTCAAACCCTCACCCCTTCGCCAGACTCAGCGCCACCGCTAAGTCAACTACCTGCTGTGTCGGTAGAGGATAAGAAAGAAACGATCATCTCAAAACCATCGATCTTAGAAAGGAGTATGTGGATGCAAACATTGCGTGCCAAACCGGTGCTAATTGCTCTGATTCTGATATTTGCCCTAGCAATGCTTTCTGGCGCAGCGTATGCACTTAGCCGTTCGTTAGGCTACCTGCCCGGTGTGGGAATCATCGAGCAAGGGTCACCTATTCGAGTGTTAGCTGAACCGATTAGCCAAACGCAACAGGGAATTACCCTCACCGTCCAAGAAGCCACGCTGACCGCTGAGCGCACCGTGATCGTTTATACCCAGCACGGTGTGCCCAGAGAACCTCTTGCTCAAGGGGAAGATCTGTCAGCGTGCCATCAAAGCCCTCAATTGCGCCTTCCCAATGGAGATACCTTGACCTTTACTGCCGGCAGAGGCGGTATCGATATGCAGGGGAGATGGGAGTTTCGCTTGACTTATCCTCCCCTACCAGTCACAGTGAATGAAGCAGAGTTTTTCGTCCCTTGTCTGCACAATACACGAAGGGGAAAAGCTCCAGAGAACTGGGTGTTTCCTCTCCGCTTTGTGCCAGCTCCACCCGACTTGACAGTTTTGCCCGTCCAAGAGATCTCTACCCCCGTGGAGCCTTCTGAGAATAATCCGACAACCTCCCCTACCGAGGGCTGGCGAATCCAAAAGGTCATCGAGACCGAAGAGGGCTATCTCTTAGTGGGTTCTTTTCATCTTTCCAATTTGCCCTACCGTGGTATGGCACTGGGTTTCAGCGAATGGCCAAGCCTTACAGACGCGCAGGACAATCCCCTGCCCTTCCGCCCAGCAAAGGACATTGACCTAACAAGCTCGACCCCTGGTGAGATCCCTTGGAGTTTAGAGATTCAGGGGAAGCAGCTTGCATGGCCATTGACCTTGCAGGCACGCAGTGTGGATGTCGAAACTTCTGATCTCACTGCCGAGTTCACATTCGATGCTGGCACAGACCCTGCTGTTGGTCAAGAATGGGCAATTCAGCGCGCCCTGCCCTTGGGCGACTGGCAAATTGTCGTGCAAAAGGTACGCTTTACTGGCACAGGCTATGATTTCGAGATCTATGCTCCAGAACCGCTGAGGCATGTGGGATTAGAGATTATGAATGCAGAGGCAAGTGGTGGCTATGGTGAGGCGGATGATCAGGGGAATGTGAGAGTCGGACTAGAGTACAAAACTCCCCCGCTTGGGCAAATCACAGTGCGGATAACCAGGGTAATCTATCGCCATACTGGCGATTGGCAAATCCAATGGATGCCCCCAGAGAACGGCGCTGGAGAATCACTCTTTGGCATTCAATTGGTGCTCGAAAAAACGGTCGAGAGTAAGGATGGGTATTACCTGATCGGGCGGTTGCGCTGGGACGACGACCGTATCCAAAGCGTTTCACCTGCCACTGAGCTTCTTGCTACGGATGCGCAGGGTAAGCGCCTAGAGCTTGAGCTGGTCAGCTTTGACTTGTTCAACCAACTGGTGCCAAACTTTACTGAAGCCGATTGGGTTTATCATCTGACCACGAAATCGTTCGAAGCGCCCCTTACCCTACATCTTGAGAAAATAAACTTGATGTTGCGCACCCCTATCCCGCTCGGAATAGATTTGCGTCCTGATGGGTTTGCTTTTGACGAAACGCAGGTTGGTTCAAGCTACGAAATGAGAACGAAACCGGCAGTGGGCTTACCCGATCTGTATGCCCGCTTAATTCGGGTTTCTTATACCCGCCAAGGAGAGTTACACGGTTTTGAGCTCCTCTTCGAGGCAGATCCAAACCTGAGTGGGTTGACCCTTCAACCTGCAGAAGGCTTCATTGACCTAAACGGCGAGAGCCGTCTTCTCATCGAGTCCTACCTTGAAAACGGTAGTGGATGGCTGGTCTCCCGCCTGCTTACCGATCGTCAAATGACCATGCCGCTTACATTTACGGTGTTGGATTTTCAACTTCGAGGTGATTGGAGCGTGGAGTTTCAACCCCTTCAAAACAAATAACGCTATCTTCACATTACCGCGGTAGCACTGCAATAAAAGGCAGATGATGAGAGTCCTGTGGTACTCTAACGGTGCAAGTCTTTAGTGCTATTCTTGCAAGTTCTTGGATGCTGCGCTGCGTGAACTTGACCAAATTAAAGACATTGCGATGGAAATTGAACCCATCGCAATGTCATTCTTTTCAACGTATGTTTCTGCGCAGATACCCTAATCTGCAGGCACGGCTACTGAGGCTTTGATCCCCGCCGCGTCGCGTAAAAGTTCGACCTTATCGGTTTGTTCCCACGGCAGATCCAAGTCTTCGCGTCCAAAATGTCCATAAGTTGCCACTTGGCGATAGAGCGGGCGGCGCAATTTCAAGTCGCGGATGATTGCCCCGGGACGCAAGTCGAAAAATTGCGTCACAAGCTCGGCGATGCGTTCGTCAGGGATACGTCCCGTGCCAAAGGTCTCGACGCTGATACTCAAAGGTTTGGCAACGCCGATGGCATAGGCGACTTGAATTTCACACCGCTCAGCTAAACCGGCGGCGACGATGTTTTTGGCTGCCCATCGTGCCGCATACGCACCGGAACGATCGACTTTGGTGGGGTCTTTGCCGCTGAAAGCCCCTCCACCATGTCGACCCATACCGCCGTAACTATCCACGATAATCTTTCGTCCTGTCACGCCGGCATCACCCATCGGCCCACCGATGACAAAGCGCCCGGTCGGATTGACAAAGATGCGCGGGCGGCCGTTCATCATCTCCGGTGGAATTGTCGGTTTAATCACTTCTTCATAGAGAGCTTCACGAATTTGCTCAAGGGTGATCTCTGGGGCATGTTGGGCGCTGACCAGAACCGTGTGAACGCGAGCGGGTTTTCCAAAACGATATTCCACCGTGACCTGCGTCTTTCCATCTGGGCGCAGCCACGGCAAAACTGCTTGTTTACGGACAGTGCTCAAGCGGCGGGCAAGTTTATGGGCAAGGTAAATTGGCATGGGCATCAGCGTCGGCGTCTCGTTGCAGGCGAAGCCGAACATCATGCCTTGATCGCCAGCACCAATCGCCTCAACTTCTGCTTCGCTCATCTCACCAACTTTTGCTTCCAGTGCTTTATCTACCCCCATCGCAATATCCCCTGACTGGCGGGCAATGGCAACCAATACACCACAGGAATTGCCATCAAAGCCCTTCTCACTGCTGTCGTACCCGATCTCGGTGATCACCTTGCGCGCCAGCTCGTCGTAGTTAAGATGCGCATGGGTGGTGATCTCTCCCAGCAACATCACAAAACCGGTCTTGGTGGCGGTTTCACATGCTACCCTCGAAAGAGGGTCTTGCTCAAGACAAGCATCTAGAACGGCATCGCTGATTTGGTCGCAAATTTTATCTGGATGCCCCTCAGTAACCGACTCGGACGTGAACAACAAACTGGGCGCCGTCATAAAGGTTGTGCTCATAAAATGTACCTCCATTAGATAAAAAATTGCCCCTTCCGGTACAGAGAAAGGGCAACACACACAATCCGAGTTACGTACTGCCCTCTCATCTTCCAGAACATCCGTCTGCCGGAATTGGCACCTTCCGCCGGTTCGAACCGTTGCGGGGTTGCCGAGGTTTCATAGGGCCGGTCCCTCCACCTCTCTGGATAAGAGCGCCGTTCGGGGCTATTGACTTGTTGGGTAAAAGTTTATCATAAGAAGGATGAATTTGTCAATCGAATCCAGAGTTTTTACCCCAACCCCCTCTCTGTCGATCGAAGTCTCGCTACGGCCCTTAGCTCCGCCCATAACAACTTGCGCCTGCCAAGCGATTCCCACTAGCACAGGGAAGGGGTTGGGGGTTAGATTATATCCTGACTGTTCCTGCATTTCTGCTACACCAACGAGGGGCGAAGAATCTCGCAACGATGCGGGAAGCTCACTTCCCTTGTGGTACATCAAGATATTCGCTTCGAGGGAAAAGGCAGGCTTAGCCTTCTGAGAACTTATTTGTGTTTCCTTAGGAAGATCACTCGCCTGCCTGACCTGTATCCCTCACCCCCGGACTCTCGAAAGGGAGAGGGGGGCAAGCTCCCTTCCCCCATAGGGGGAAGGGCAGGGGATGAGGGCTGTGATGAGGGAATGACATCAATTCCGCACAGCTTCCGAGCAGACAAGTTCGGTTCGGCTTGGATTTTGTATTTCTCTACCCCCTCGAACAATGATGTCATGAGTAGGAGCGCCAGCGACTGAGAAATCTATAAGAGTCTAGGATATAAAAATAAGGCTCAGCAGGCCGATCCTGTCTTGGTCTGAGAGACCGCAAGTGGGCAAGGTCGCTCACTTGGTTCAAAATGACCTAGAGAAACTTCGTTCGACAGGACATTGGGGAGGCCGACAGGAAGGCGGCTTGCCTCAGCCCACCCCTTCCCGTCTCAAGGGGAGCAGCGGTTAGGCAATACTCTATCGCGCCCGCAATGGCGACGATTTCAGCTTTATCGATATGCTGTTGGAAGGGCAGAAGTTTCCGCCTCCTTCCACGCAGGGGATAACAATACCGGTACCCCTCGGACATCTACACTATCGCAATTTTCGCGAGGCTGGGAAAGTTCTCTTACTTTGCCCTCTCACCGCTCAAGGTCTGCGCTGCCACTCGCTTGACGTGCGCTAATATCGCCGTCAGGCCGTTCAGTCGCTGCGGGGTTAGCAGATCCTGCAATCCCATAACGTGATAGAAGTCGGCTGGAATGCGCAAGATTTCTTCCGGTGTGGAATCCCACAGTCCTTGTTGGATGATGGCGGCGTAACCGCGGATGAGAGGTGCATCTTGAGGCACGTCGAAGTAAAAGCGCAACCGCCCTCCTTGCTCTAGGACACGCAGTGACACGGGAGTCATACACTCAGGCACCTGCTCGGGCGTCTTGCTATCGGCTAAAGCTTCGGGTGGTGGCGGCAGGAGTTGGTTGGAAAAATCAACTAAGAGGGAAATTTTCTCCTGCCGCTCACACAGGCTAAAGTCATTCACAATCTCCGCCAAGGCAGGTGGTAACTGGTCGCTCATCTGCCCCTTTATTTCTCAATAGGAGCATTCACCAGATTGCCCCATTCCGTCCACGAGCCATCGTAGTTCTTCACGCTGGGATAGCCCAACAAATAACGCAGAACGAACCAGGTTAGGGAGCTGCGCTCACCAATCCGACAATAGGCAATGACTTCTTTATCAGGAGTGATACCGTATTGCCCATAAAGCTGGCGCAGTTCTGCAGCCGATTTGAAAGTGCTGTCATCGGTATTAACTGCCTGCGCCCAAGGGATGTTTACGGCGCCGGGAATATGACCACCGCGCTGGGCTCCTTCTTGTGGGTAATTGGGCATGTGGATTAACTCGCCACTATATTCCTGCGGCGAACGCACGTCCACTAACGGCAAACCTTTTTCCATTTGTCGGTAGACATCTTCCCGAAAGGCGCGCACCGAAGGATCAGGGTCTTTTGCAGTGTAATCGGTAGATGGGTAATTGGGCACGTCTTGAGTGAGCGGTCGCTCCTCAGCAACCCATTTTGCCCGCCCGCCGTTCATGATCTTGAGATCAGAATGTCCGTAATAGGCAAACAGCCAGAAGGCATAACACGCAAACCAGTTGTTTTTATCCCCATAAAAGACAACCGTTGTGTCGTTATGGATACCCAAACGACGACATAACGCCTCAAATTGTTCTTTTTCGATGAAATCCCGCCGCAGGGGATGTTGTAAAGTTGTGAACCAATCGACTTTTACAGCGCCTGGGATGTGACCCGTTTCGTAGAGCAGGGGGTCTTCATTTGACTCTACCAGGCGCACGTTTGGGTCATTCAGATGGTCTGCGACCCACTGTGTCTCGACAAGGGATTCAGGGTGGGCATACTCAGTACTCATATCAACCTCGCTTATTAACGATAATTTTTATCGTATATGTCATAATAATACCTGAAACGACCTTTGAAGTCAAGTGCAATTTAAACAATGGGGTATAATCATTCTTGAACTAAGTGACCAACTCACGCTTATAAAGAAATCTGAGCGGTTTTAACCCACCAGAAGGGCGAGGATAGGACTGCCCAATTACGCACAGAATGGCTCGAAGTTTCATAACAAACAACGCTGCTCGTTACTCTGCAGAGCGCAATAGCACGGTTAACGAACTTATTCCGCCCTAAAGATCCTTTTTCACAGGAAAAATGAATGGCAACAGAGACAGGATTACTCGAAGCGGACGTTCATAGCAAGCACTCAAAAGCAGCTTATTTATTGCGTCAAAAGACTGACAAGATCAAGAGGGGAAAAGCGATACTGAGCAAGAGAACACGGGAACAACAGCAGATCTTCTCTTTAGACAAATACCAAGTCGACATAGGCCTCATCCTGCAAAGCTTCTCTTTCCTGCCACGATGAAGCTACAAACCTCGTCCTCCAGCTCGCCCTATTACGATGTTTTGGTGGTGGGGAATTACACCATCGATTTGATCTTTACCGGCTTACCCGCCTTGCCGGCGCTTGGACGTGAAGTGGTGGGCAAAGGTTTTGCCATGGTTCCCGGTGAGGCTTATAACAGCACCGTGGCAATGCACCGCCTGGGTTTGCGCGTCGCCTGGGCAGGGGATTTTGGCAACGATGAACTAAGCCTGATGGCTTTACGCGCTATCAGGGAGGAAGGGTTGGACGAAACTTATTTTGTTCATCATGCGCGCCCCCTACGTCGCCTTACGGTTGCGGCATCCTTTCCGAATGATCGCGCTTTTATTACCTACTATGACCCCGATCCGCTCATCCCAGCAGGATTGCGCGCCTTGCGCAAAGCCCGCGCACGCTTGCTGTTCGTGCCGGGTTTTTACGCTGGCCCACTCTTTCATCTTGGCATCCGTTGGGTACGGGCAAAAGGGATGAAAGTCGTCATGGATGGAAATTCGCATCCAAACACGCACCTAAGACGCCCTGCGGTGCGCCAAGTCATCCGCAGCTTGGATGCCTTTCTACCCAACGCTGCCGAAGCGCTTCATCTCACCGGCGAGAATGAGCTGACCAAAGCCATACTCGCCTTAGGGAAGTATTGTCCCCTGGTGGTGGTAAAAGCTGGCCGAGACGGAGCCTACGCCTATCATGAGGAGCGATTCGTTCATGTTCCTGCCTTGCCCCTAAAGCCGCTGGATACCACTGGCGCAGGAGATTGCTTCAATGCCGGCTTCTTGCGCGCTTGGCTGGACGGCCTGCCCCTCGAGCAATGCTTACGCTGGGGCAATATCGTTGGGGGATTATCCACTCTCGATTATGGAGCGACAAGCAAGCGGGTTACCCTTCAAGAAGTTCAAGCCTATCTTTCGAGGGATAATTCTTGACAAAGTGCTCTTTCGGTCACTCTATCAAACGACACGAGAGCTGTCCCCTTGCTCTGCAGCGGTCTAGACATTTTAGCTTCTCTTACCGCTCAGTGTGTTCGCAATGAGAACTATCCCTCTCGTGACGTTGTGGAACAGTTAATCAAGTAGAGCTCAAATAGCCCCTAACCAATCCCCTTATTGAGGGGTATCTTCAGCAGAGGGTAAGGCAATCACCACAATTGGCTCGCCACGCAAGTGAGTTAGAAAAAGAACCCGTTCCTGATCCCCTCTTAAGCGCAGGCTCTGGCGGAGCGCTTCTGGTTGTAGCGGCGAGCCACGTTTCTTGATCGTCACCTTGCCTACCCGCTGTTGGCGAAGATAGGTGCGCAGCCGTTTAAGTTGGAAAGGGAACCAGCTTTCGATTTTCCATAAACGGGCAAAAGGGGTTTGAAAAGCGTGCTCGGCAGTGAGATATGCGATTTCGTCGTCCATTTGAGCGGCATTGATCATTCGAGCGAGGTTTTGCACCAAGCCGGCACGCAAGACGGCCGGGTCGGGTTCATAAAGATAGGCAGCCGGCGGTGAAAGGGGAAGATACTCTTGCAGGACCTGGTTACCATCCGTCAAGCTAACCCCGGCAGGGAGGAGGGTAGCCCGCCGCGAGCAGCTTCGCAAATCGCCCAACCATAGGACAGCTTCCTTCAAATCGCCTTTGAAGGAAATAAATTCCACTTCTCCCTGATAAGGAACAACTTCCGATAGCGCCACAGCAGGCGAGAGCTTAACAGCTAAATGAGGTAAAAACGGTTGCCAATGGCGCAGGGTACTCAAGGGAGGGGCATAGCTTTCGACATGAAAGCGGCGGCGCCCTTCAGCGCGGCGCGCAGGGTCGAAAAAGGCAGCCCAATAGCCCCTCTTTCCCCAGAAGGGAAGCGGTTGAGTTAAGTCAGCTCGGATAAGGCAGACCCGTTCACCGACGCTCATCGTCTGGGCGTTGGCTTGTGCCATCCGCAGACGCAGTAGGTCGCGATCGATACCGACCGTAAAGCAGTGCTGGGCAAAGGCTAGGGTGTCCCCTCCGATTGAACAACCCAAATCAAAAATATACTCGAACATTTTCATGCGCTCCGCTCGATAACGGGCTAGTTCCCAATGGGAAGCTTGTTCTAGTGCTTCGCGCGTAAAATACAAGCAGTCCGCAAAGGGGGTTTTACTTTTCGCTCTTCGGCGTAGAATGGCGGTTTCCAAAGCAGCTTGCGCCAATGCGGGTTCGAACTGGCGACAAAGGGCTTGAAAATGGCTGAGATAGCTCTCTTCAGTGGGATGCAGAGCTGATGCCATAGCCAACGCTCGCTGCCCCTGAGGGGTCAACAAAGCTCGAAAGGCAGCATAATTCATTTCAGGGTCAAGACAATAATGCCGCTGACGGTTAGCAAAGCACCAAGGACGATCCTCCATGTGAGCGGCTCACCACCCAATAACAAACCCATCAACGCTCCAAAAAGGGGCGAAGTGAAAGCGATAGGCATAACCCGCCCGAGGGGAGCGCCTTTCAGGGCTGTATAAAAGCACAACATGCCCACTGCACCAGCCACTACCCCGCCGCCTAAAATCATCATCCACAAGGCTTTGCTGCCCGCCTGACTCACCGTCTTCCATTGGGGATAACTGACGGCTGCTAAAATGACCAACGCCACGGCGGTGCGAATGGTGATACCCATCTGGGGAGAAAGGTTGCCCAAATGCA
>OGCI01002629.1_pt1 | contig 11443 bp, 13 predicted proteins | sample 1570021 | NCBI WGS metagenome assembly OGCI01 (sample SAMN06264664, study PRJEB24512) | hot springs metagenome | isolation source: Hot spring water | place: South Africa: Tshipise | collected 2015-06-21
TATTTTTCCACCACTTCTTTGTAAGTCAGCCGGGGGAAAGGAATTTCGGCGATTTTCTTTTCCGGCGCGATTTCGGCGACCATTTTTATCAAAAGTTCCTCAATAAGTTTCAGAATATCTTCTTCGTTGACAAAACTCATTTCAACGTCCAGCTGGGTGAATTCCGGCTGCCTGTCGCCCCGTTGGTCTTCGTCCCGGAAGCAGCGGGCCACCTGGAAATATTTTTCCAGGCCGGCCACCATCAACAGTTGCTTGAACTGCTGGGGCGACTGGGGCAGGACGTAGAATTTGCCGGGATGCAACCGCGCCGGAACGATGAATTCCCGGGCGCCTTCGGGCGTGCCTTTGGTAAGGTTCGGCGTTTCCACTTCCAGGAAGCCGCGCTCCGAGAGAAAATCGCGCATAAGCTTGATGGTTTTGTGGCGCAAAATAAGGTTGTTTTTCAGGCGGGAGCGCCGCAAGTCCAGATAGCGGTATTTCAGGCGCTGTTCCTCGTTGATTTCGTAGCCGTCGCTCTTCAGCGGGAACGGCGGGGTTTTGGCCTCGTTGAGGATTTCCAGGGATTCGGCCGACATTTCTATTTCGCCGGTCGGGATGTTCTCGTTTACCATACCTTTGGGCCGGCTGTTGATTTTTCCTTCAACTTCAACAACCCATTCGGAGCGCAGCATATTGGCTTTCTCATAAAGTTCCCGGTCGGCCGGAGTGAAAACCAACTGCAAAATTCCCGTCCGGTCGCGGAGGTCAATGAAAATGATTTTTCCGTGGTCGCGCCGGACGTCCACCCAGCCGCAAACCTTGATTTTTTCGCCTTTGAATTCGGGCGTTTTTTCAACGGGAATTCGTTCCATACCCAGTATATCAACCTCGGAATAAAGCGCCGAAGTTGAATTAAACGTCTTTATTTAAAATTAGACGAGTTGTTATCATTATGCCCTGCTGGTTGTTTCTTTCGGCGCTTTTAGGGCATAAATAAGAACTCTGAATTTTTGATAATTGCCCTGTATTTTATTTTGACCAAGCAACTACCGAAAGAATCCGAGGTTGTATTACTGGACATAATATCCCCATTCTAATACATAAATTTTAAATTGACAAATGGTTTGTTTGATGATAATTTGGCGGTAAGTTCTTTGAAAGGAGAATAAAATGTTTTGGAAGTTTTGCGGCCTTTTTCTGGTTGTTTTTTCGCTTTATTCTCTGGCGGTTGTTTTCAAAAATGAGTTTTTCATCAGGAGTTTGCCGGGATATCTGGCGATAGACGCCCTTTTGATGGCTTTGGGCCTGTGACTGTTGGGAATTTTCAGGTTTTTTTGAGGAAGGAAACGCGATGAAAAGATTGCCGCGCCTGACCTGGCAAGAAGGAATGGTTTTGAACCAGTTGTTTACCGATTACACCAAGGTTGACGAAGGATCGCGCCGGCTCGTTGTATCGGCTTTGCGGAAAAACGACAAATTGGTCTCGCGCTACCTGCGCCAGGAAGAATTTGACGTTTATTTCGCCTGTTCGCTTCGCTCGCGCGAGGACTTTGAACATGCCGAAAGGATTTGCCGGGAAATAGAGACGGTCGCCAAAAAGGAAGACGGCGGGACCAACCATTACTGCCGTTCCTGTGGTTCGCTGATTTGCCGGAGCGACGTTCTCTGGATGGAAAGGAGGAAAAAGTGAAAGGATACGATCCGATAGAATTGGCCAAACGGTTGAGGCCGAAAATGATTGATTTGGAAAATAAGAAAGTGCTGCTTGCCGGTTTTGGCGGCACAGGCCAGAGCAAGGATTTTTCCAAGCAGCATTTAATCGGCGATTGGGCGAGAAAGAAGATTTACCTCAAGCCCAGAGAAAAGAATCTTCCTGATATGTGGAAAGAGCCGGCCGGCATCGCTTCCCAGAACCTGAACGTTCCGCCGGACGAATGCAACGCCACTTTCACCATCCAGGTGAAGGGCTGCAACCTGGCCTGCTGGTTTTGCTACGTTGACGACGAAAACAAAAGCGCCTGTCACGATAAAGGCGTTTGGGTTTCGGCCGAAGAAATCCTGACGGCGTTCCTGGTGGAATCGCGGAAATTCCAGCGCCATCCCAATCCGGATGAACGCGTGAACATCATCAGAATTTCCGGAGGCGAAGTGTCAATCGTCCCGGAAATCATTTTGTGGCTGATTGAAGCGGTTGAAAAATGGGGGCTGGAAAATCACGTCTATCTTTGGGCCGACACCAATCTGACCACCCTGAACACTTTTTGGGGAAATCTTTCGCGGCAGGATGTTGAAAAAATCGCCGCTTTCCGGAATTTCGGCATCGTCGGCTGTTACAAAGGCATTGACCCGGAATCGTACCATGATAACACCGGCGCCAATCCCGATACTTGGATGGCCCAGTTTTTGAGCCACCGCCTGCTGGTTGACACGGGTTTTGACGTTTATTCCTATCTTTCTCCCACGATTTTTTTCCGAAACGAGGGAGACGAAAAACATTTGGAAGGGCGTTTGAGGAATTTCATTATGACGATGGAGCATGTCGTTGACCCGGCCGCGGCCGGACGGCTTTATCCCTTGGAGATAAAGAGTTATTCTCCGATGGAAGGCAGGTTGACTCCCGAGCGCCAAAAAGCTCTGGAGTTCCACCAGAAGGTCAGGGAACTTTTGCGGAAAATCCAGCGGGAACGTTTCGGTCGCTCTCTGGATTGCCCTCACGATATTCCGACCAAAACCAAGTAAAAAACAAAAAGGCCCCGATTTCCGCCATTTAGCGGATCGGGGCTTTATTTCCATCTTTTTATCAGGAAATTTGTCTTATAAAAATTTTCATAAGGGGCCGGCCGGATAAAAAATTAAAAAATCAAATATCAAAAATCAAAATGAATGAAGATGAAAATTTTTCAAAGAAAAATTTTCATCAACCTAAATTTTGAATTTTGCATTTTGAATTTTGAATTTATTTTGTGGGGTCCCCAGAGAAAATTTTTAAAAACAAATTTCCTCTCAGTCTCCGCTCCAGGCATTGAAGGAGCCGCCGGCAATTGGCGCCTCGTCAATAATCCGGTCAAATTCTTTCAGTTGTTCCTCGGTGGCGCCTTCTTCGGCGAGATTCCGGCGGACGTTGCTTTTCGTGGCGTTGAATTCCGACCAGCTCCAGGGCCGGCCCTTGAAAAGGGCGACGTGGTCGGCCATTTTTCTTACCGTTTCGTCGCTGAGCGTTTTTTTCTCCGTCATCGCTTCCTCCTTTTGGATTTTTTTCAAGGTTCCTGACAGGAAAGCAGATTAGCAGATAAATTATTGAATGTCAAGGACTTGTCTAAAATTACATCAAGAGCGGCGACGGCCCGACCAGTATTCCGTAAATTGAAATAATCAAGGGAATGAGCAGTCGGAAGCCGAAGAACAAAAACAGGACTAAAATCAGGAAGCCGTACTGCTCCAGGAATATTTTAAGGGACTGCCAGGAATAGGGCAGGACGGCGAAAAGGATTTTTGAGCCGTCCAGGGGCGGGATGGGCAGAAGATTGAAGGTGCCCAGAACCAGGTTTATCCAGACGATGACATGGAAAAAGAGAAAGAACGGCGTCAGTCCGAAGCCGTAATAATCGGCGAGACGTATTAGGCCGGCGAATAAAACAGCCAAAGAAAAATTGGCGGCCGGACCGGCCAGTCCCACCAAAGCCGGCCCCCATCTTTGGTATCTCAGATTATAGGGATTGTAAGGCACGGGTTTGGCCCAGCCGAAAACAAAGCGGCCGCCGGAAAAAACCAGAAGCATCAAAGGAACAAAAAATGAGCCCCAAGGGTCAAGATGTTTCAAAGGATTCAAAGTCAGTCGGCCGGCGTATTTGGCGGTCGGATCGCCCAGAGCGTTGGCCACGGCGCCGTGGGAAATCTCGTGAACAACGACCGCGAAAAGAAGGACGATGATGAAAAAAACAGTTTCCATTATTTGCAAAAGATAAAGATTTATGATTAAATTATTTAGTTGGATTCATTATTTGTATAAGTCATCAGCCGCTAACCATTGGCCGTTAAGTTAATTGTGTTTCCTTAATGGCTTATGACTAATGGCAAGTGGCAAAATTGGAATGTCCAAAATTTGCCAAATTTGCGCCAAATCGCCGGTTGTCGGCGTCACTCGCCGGCTCCTTAGAGGTAAGTATAACCCAACCGCCAAGAAAAGGAAATATCCCAATCTTCAATGGGTTATGTTGGCGCCTGGAAAAAGAGTAAAAGCTTGCGCAAAGTGTATAAAAACCCTAAATAAAAATAGATAATTTTCAATTATTGTTTGGAAATTGAAAATTGAGAATTGAAAATTTCCCATTCGCCGCAGGCGAATGGGGGCGCGGGCTGTAGTATAACGGCATTATGCATGCATGGGGTGCATGTGACCCGGGTTCAACTCCCGGCAGCCCGACTGAACAAAGTGAAGGAGGGATGCAGTAGGCAAACTGCTTTGCCTGCGTCGGGAGTTGAAGCCCGCAGCGTTGCGCGAGTTGCCGCCGGAGGCGGCAGGCGAGCGCCGCGAGGGCCGGCCGGAGGAATCCGCCGTCAGGCGGATTACCGGAGGAACTCCCGGCAGCCCGACCAATGAAAATCCCCCGATATTTTTATCGGGGGATTTTCATTGGTCGCAATTACTGAACGAAGCGCGAACCTTTTTTGAACGAAACTCTGACTGATGCCGCGCCTGCGGCGCGGCAGAAACCAAACCGCTCGGGCGGGGCGGGCAGAAAAGGGGGTGAGGGGGAAATGAATGCCCGCCCCGCCCTCGCTTTCGCCGCCGCCGAATTTCGCATTTCGCTTCGCGAAATGCGCCGCTAGAAAGAAATGTTGCCCTTGTCCCACCCGCCCATACGCGGGCAACGATAAGAAACTCCCTAAAATATGTTTGCTTGATTTTATAAAATTTGGTATCATATAACTGAATAGAATTATAGCCGACCAATATAATGTTATCAAGTTATGGAAAATAATCAAGACAATAAACTGGGGAAAAAGTTAAAATCTTTACGACAGAAATTAGAGCTATCACAAGACGAATTTGCTAGAAAAGCCGATATACCCTATACAACTTTGACTAAAATTGAGACGGGGGTAATCAAGAAACCATCAGTTTTTGTTATGGCGAAATTAGCAAAAACTTTAGGTGTTTCAATAGAAGATTTACTAAAATAAATTTATGTTAGACCATCTCATTCTAAATAAAAAATCCATAGAGAGTATTTATAAAACTATTCGTGAGTATCACGAAAAGTATCTAAAACAATTTGGAGTAAAATTACCGAAACTTTATGACTCGCAGGGCAATTTTACAAAAGACGCTTTGGTTTTGGTGTATCTTGCTTACGATTACCCAAAAACACGGATTGTTTCTAAAGAAGAACTAACAAAATTCGTAAGAAGTTTTTATCCTGATACAAATGATGTACAACAAGCGAGGCATTTAGGCGCGCAGGCCGGATGGTGGATTGTTGCTGGTGGCAGAGATAATATCGTGCTCAATATAAAGCGTGGCTCTTATCAGCTTTACTCATTAGAGCAACCTTACCCTGGATTTAAGAAAGGCCATCGCATAACGGAAACCGGCGACTGGAAAAAGATTAAGGAGAAATATAACTATCGTTGCGCCACTTGCGGCTCTCAAGAAGGCAGGCCACATTTTCATTGGCCTGGCACAAAAACTATTTTACAAAAAGCGCATATGGACCCTAACAAGCCACTTGTTGCCGGAAATATTATTCCGCAGTGTCAAAAGTGCAATAGAGGCGACAGGAACAGATGGGTTTATGATGATAAGGGTAGGGTTATAAAACTCGCGGACGCAAATTTCGTTAGAAATTTTGACAAGGAAGTAAGGGAGAAAATATACAAGATACTCTACAAAGAATTTAATGGAAAAAATCCTTTCAAAAAGTAATCTATGAAAAACAGCGAATACATCAATAAAATTATTTGCGCCGACGCATTAAAGTTGCTTCCTCAAATAGAGGAAAATTCTATTGATGTTGTTTTAACCGACCCCCCTTATTTTTTGGATAAATTAGACAACAATTGGAACCACGAGGAAGTTTCCAAACAAGATAACCAGTACACCATAAAATCTTTGCCCGCTGGGATGAAATTTGAAAGAGAGCAGGGCAGAAGATTTTATGCTTGGTATTTAGATATATCAAAAGAGATTTTCAGAATTTTGAAGCCGGGCGGATTTTTCTTTTCCTTTTCTAGCCCCCGTCTATATCACCGAATGGCTTCCGCGATTGATGACGCTGGTTTTGAAATCCGAGATGCTTTTATGTGGCTCTATACCCAAAATCAGGCAAAGGCAATGGGCGTTGACCATTTCATTAGAAAAATGGATATAGACGAAAAGGCGAAACAAAAAATTCGTGAAAAATTAAACGGCTGGAAAACCCCGCAAATAAAATCTTGTTTTGAGCCAATCGCAATGGCCCAAAAACCAGCTGACCAAACTTATTTGAACAACATGCTCAAACACGGAGTAGGTTTATTCAATACGAATGTTCGGATTGGCGATAATATGTATCCGGCAAATGTTTTTACGGTAGAGAGTATCAACGAATTGATAGACAAGGCATTTCTGTTGCCTAAACCAACAAAAAAAGAAAAAGGAGAATACAACGACCATAAAACTGTTAAGCCGTTGGCTATTTGCGAATATCTGATTAAACTTTCTGCTTTTGCGAAAAACGCGGTAATACTTGACCCATTTATTGGAAGCGGGACAACTGCCGTGGCGGCTAAAAAACTTGGGAAACATTACATTGGAATTGATACAAATGAAAAATATGTAAAGATCGCAGAAAAAAGATTAAAAGAATTTAACGATAAACATGACTTATTTAGTGCTACTGAAAACAAAAAAGCACAGATGAAGCTTCAAGTTGTATAAAAATGAATGAACAAGATAAAAAATCAAGCAATCCGCCAACCTCAAAAGTTATTACTTTTGAACGAACAATTCTTTTTATTCAGACAATCATAATAATTTTGGGGTTTCTTGTTGCATATATTGAATTAAAGGATATTCAACAAACGACTTCTGGAAATTTGGCTTTAGAAATTTACAAGGATATTCGTTCGGATAGAGTTTTCAAAAACAACCCTAAAATTATAGAAGCCATAGCCAGCGGAAAAGGTATATTAAAAGAGAATGGGGGCAATTTTGAAGAAGAAGATTTAGATAATTATTTATTTAGGATTTCTTGATTGGATTTCAGCGGCAAACGATATGGGTATTGTATCCGATGATATGGTTTATAATTTTCACGGCGATTTGATTTTGAGTACCTATAACAATACAGAGGTTAGAAAATACATAGATGATTTAAGAAAAGAGAACGATAAATATTATGCCGGCTTTTTATGGTTGGCGGAGAAAATCAAAAAGCTAGATTGAAAGGTCGATTAAAATATTTTAATTCAAACTATTTGATTTATGGCAAAAAGAAGACCAAAATCTAAAGTAAAAGGCGGGAAGCGCATAAAGAAATAATTTTGAGCGGCGCGTCAACTTCGTTGGCACGAAATTCGGCGGCGGCGAAAGCGAGGGCGGGGCGGGCATTCATTTCCCCCTCACCCCCTTTTCTGCCCGCCCCGCCCGAGCGGTTTGGTTTCTGCCGCGCCGCAGGCGCGGCATCAGTCAGAGTTTCGTTCAAAAAAGGTTCGCGCTTCGTTCAGTAATTGCGACCAATGAAAATCCCCCGATATTTTTATCGGGGGATTTTTGTTGTTGTTACCACCGGCGGGGATGTCCGTAATAAGGATAATCATCCACCCAAACTCTGGTTTGGTACCATCGTTGCGAGTAAGGGTTCCATTCCCAGCGGGTTTCCCAGTGTCCGCCGTAATATCCGCGAGGCGGAGGATAGTTGGGGTAAGGGATGGGCGGGTGGATGATAATGACCGGCGGAAGGATAATCATTGGCCGCCAATCAAATTTGTAATCGCGATGATAATCGCGGTGGCGGCTTCCAGCCATTGCCGGCGCGGCCAAAACGGCCAATAAAACAACCAATGCCAATAAAATCAATCCTATTTTTCTCATTGCTTTCTCCTTTCTTTTTTCTTTATTTTTTATATTTTTTAAAGGTTCAAAGTCATTTTTGACTGCTTTCGCCATAATAGCGGAAACAACCATTCTCGTCAATTTCGGTATTCTTATTTTAGCATATTTTTTACTCTTTGTCAAGAGAAAAGAGTAAAAAAAATACCCCGATTTAATCAGGGTATTTCCATCGGTTTTTTGGTTTTTGAATTCGGCGCCGGCGGGCCGGAATAAAACGGGTCAAGGCAGGAATATCCTTCGTTTTCGTCGTTGCTTCCGCGGGGATAAAGCGATATTTCGTTCCAGCCGCCGTGGTAAGGAATCCGCCTTTTTTCAACCAGTTTAATTACAGCCGACCGTCATTTGGTCCGGGTTTCCGGCGGCCGGTTCTTGGCTTTTTTTATCTCTTCATCGCCAAAAATTCTTCTGGCCTTTCCTTCGCGCTCCAGCAGGTAATAAAGCCCCTGGTCCCGGTCAATGTGATGGTACAGGATATCCATGATTTTCAGGTCGGGATGGTCCCAGCCAATCCCGCGATTTTCTTTGTATTTCTCCAGCAGATTTTTTTTCATCACCCAGTCAATTTCTTCTTTCAGGAGCATCGGGTCGGATTTTAGTTTTTGCAGGACTTTTTTCCATTCTTCGGTTATTTCTTTGAATTCCCGGCGGTTTTCCAGCGGAAGTTCGCTGGAATTGCCGGAGAGGTAATTTTGGGTTTGTTCCAGGTATAGTTCCTGGATTTGGACGGCCGTCATTTCTCCGGTTTGCCAGCGGCTGTCCAGCTCGTTTTTGGCAATCACTTGGATTTTCCGGCGGCAGGCCCGGTCCCGGGAAATCCGGTGAAAGCATTCAACCGGCTGGATGAGCCGGATAAAGCGGTCCAGGCGCCGGTCTTCAATCATTCGTAAGACCAGAGCCGTGGTTCCCAGTTTGAGCCAAGCGGTGTATTCGGATATATTGGAATCGCCCAGAATCAGGTGGAGCCGGCGCCAGAGGTCGGAATCGGCCAGGGTCACGTCGTCGGAATTCCGGCTGGAATCCTTGAAATGGAGGATGGCGCGGCTCTGCTCGCTGTCCCGGAAATCGCGGCTGAGAGCGGAAATGTCGTCTTTGATGAAACGGGCCCTTTGCGATATTTCAAAACCGTTTTCCAGGACCGTTCCGGTTCCGCAGAATATCTGGCGCGTGACCAGGAACGGCATAATTAGGTCGGCCAGTTCCTCCCGGAACGGAATTTGCCGGCGGACCATGTAATTCTCGTGGCTGCCGTAAGTTTCTTCGTTGTGGCTGTTGTTTTTGACGAGCCAGAAAGGGTCGCCTTTTCTCGCGCCGCGTCCGTTCCGCCGTATCCGGCGGTTGGTTTTTTTGAGCGCCTCTTCCAGTATTCTTTCGGCGGCCTTGTCGTATAAAACCGCTTGCCGCAAAGTCAGGCATTCAGGGGTGGAAGTTTCCGGGTGCTGGCCGCAATCAAGACAAATCCGGCCGCCGTTCCGCGCAAACATATCCAGTATCACTTTTCTATCCCCGTCGTAATGGCTACGGTTATAGCGGACGGCGCAGGCGGCGGCGAGGATTTTCAGGAACCGGGTTTCAACTTTTTCTGGCAAACTGGGGTAAACCTGGAGGGTAGAGTCGCCCTCCTCTCTGTCGTCGTCCAGAAAAATCAGACCGTATTCGGTTTCCAGACCGTATATCCTTCTGCGTTCTTCGCTTGGTATCGGTTGATTCCTTTCAATCCTTTATGATTTTCAATTTTCTTAATATTTCCTCCCGGTCGGGCAATCCGGCGTCCAGCGGGTCTTCGCGTTTTAAAATGCGGCTTTCGGAAAGAGCCGGGGAAGGAAGTTGTCTGGATAAATTAACGCTGTCCCATTCCGTTATTTGCACCCTGACGTTTTGAAAGCGTTCGTCTTCGGTTAACTTCAGGAAGCCGGCCCGCCAGTTGGCGCGGGTGTCCGGCGGCGGCGCGGTTTTGGCGGCCTGGATTTTTTCTTCGCTTACGAGCGTTTCGGCCAGGCCTTCCTTTTCCAAGAGATTATAAAGGCCGGCGTCGCGCCGGATGTCATGGTAGTGCAGGTCAACGGTTTTGAGGGTGCCAAGCAAGCTCTTGGCCTCGGGACTGGAAATTTCTTTTTTCAATCCTTTCCAGTCAAAGCCGTGTTTTTCCAGGATTGATTCCATCAGCCGCTTTTTGGTAATCCAGTCAATCCGGCCGAAAAGTTCCGCCGGATTTTCTTCCAGGGCGTCCAGGGTCGTTTCCCAAATTTCGGTTATTTCCCGCCATTCCGGTTCAACTTCAGTAAGCCCGGATAGGTATTCTTCGGTCCACTCCAGGTATTTTCTCTGGATTTGGGTGGCCGTGAGCGGGGAGCAGTCGTCTTCGGGTCCCTCCGGTTTTATGAGGCAAAACGGGTTGGCGTTGATTTTTTTCAGTGTTTTTACCGGTTCGAAAATTCGCAACTGGTGGGGTTCCGGGAAAAATCCGTCTTCTATCATCCTTAAAACCAGGGCGGTGGTCCCGACTTTCAGGAAAGCGGAAATCTGGCACATGTTGGCGTCGCCCATAATCAGGTGGAAACGGCGCCAGAGGTCTTTATTCGCCAGCGGTTCGTCCTTGGTGTGGATGATGGGCCGGTTGGCGGTGGCGGCGTCGGTGCTGCCCGAGCTTTCCACCTGATAAATGAAATCGGAACGCTGGCTGATTTTAAATCCCAATTCGTCAATATAGCCGCTGCCGCAGATGATTTGGCGCGTCACCAGGAAAGGAATCAGGCATTGGTACAGCCAGGATTCTTCAACTTGGCGGCTGACCAGGTAGTTTTCGTGGCAGCCGTAAGTCGTCAGGCCGCTGGCATCGGTGTTGTTTTTGTAAATCCTGATTTGCCGGTCGGTTTGGCGGCTTTGGACCATTTCCCGGTTGACCTCGGCCATCGCTTCTTCAAAAATTCTTTCTCCGGCTTTGTCCCAGCGAATCAAATCTTTGACGCCGGCGCATTCGGGAGTGGCGTATTCCGGATGTTTTCCGGTGTTTTCAAGGTAAATGTAGGCGCCGTTGAGGTAAAAAAAGCGGTTCTGGTATCCGGCGGCGCTTCTGACTTTTTCGTAAATGACCCTGAAAAAATGATCCAGGCAGGACACTTCGGCGAGCGAATCGTCCGAAAGGTCAATAATTCCGTACTCGGTCTCCAAGCCGTAAATTCTCCTTTTCATCCTTCGGTGTCTCCTTTTTAGCGGTTTTAAAAGAACATTTCGGCACTTTCACCCTATCAAATTTCAAGAGAATGTCAATTATCGGTCCCGCGCCTTTTTGTCAAAAAGGCGCAGGATGTATAGTTAACATTATTGGGTGACACTTTGAGATAATAGGGGTGACAAATGTTAACCATTAAC
>OGCI01002630.1_pt1 | contig 11440 bp, 7 predicted proteins | sample 1570021 | NCBI WGS metagenome assembly OGCI01 (sample SAMN06264664, study PRJEB24512) | hot springs metagenome | isolation source: Hot spring water | place: South Africa: Tshipise | collected 2015-06-21
GCGGAATGGGGACCGAGGACCACAGGAATGCCCAATCGGTTACACCCAGTTCCGATGGAGAAGGCTTTTTGTGAGTAGGCACCCCAGGCCAAGCCAACTGCTCCGACACGGTTGAGAATATAGTCGGCAATGACCTCATAGTTTGCGCGCAAAGGAAGCTTTGCGAAGATGTTGGCTACCTTCATGGCCGCGCCGGTGATATGAGAATTGGCCACACAGCTCCCTACATTAAGGACGCCGCCCGCATCGAAATCGGGTTTAAATCTTTCGTAGATCGTTTTGCCCTCCGCATCCTTCCTGTAACCAGCGGCCATTGCCGCACAGCCGGAGAGGACGACGATATATTTCCGTTTGGCAAACTCTTCGGCAATGTCAACGATTTCTTCGATCTCCTCAGGGTAATTGGAACACCCGACAATGGCGATAATTCCTGGGATGGTTCCCAGAACGATGGGAGCTCCCACCTTTCGGATTTCCACGTCCTGGATGGGGCCTCTTCCCACGCGGATATTGAAGGTGTCCCAGGCTGTAGCCGCCTGCATGATTGTGATGATGGGAATGCTTTTGGGACACTCCTGCTCGCATTTGCCGCAGCCAATGCATTTGGCAAAAAGGTCGGCCATACTTTCGAATTTGCCTTCCCTCACATCCGATGTGGCTGCTGAAATATTAAGAAGGTTAGGGCATACCCTGTCGCAGAGTCCGCATGCTTTGCACTCTTTAGCCAGTTCGGTTGCCTTCTCTTTTGTAGTGATCTCTTTCTTTCTGTCTTTGGCTACGATCGGTAGAACCTTGGCAGCGACCTGCCCAGCCTTGTCCACATCGCGAATGAGCACCTGCTTTTTTTCCTCGGTGATCAACCGGACGATCTCATCCATCTCTTTATGGGTGACATCATCAAGGCCATAACTGATCTTGTCCGAAGTGGCGATCAGAGCGCTTCCTGTTGCCCTGGCAAGATCCGGGATATCGCAACGGACACACTGCTCGTCAGTGATGACCAGATCTGCAATTCCGGTTCTGAGAAAGAATAACTGTTTCGAAAGCGGCCCGATGATCTTGGCTTTGCCCGAATAGCGGATGTTGTCATGGGCCGTACAGCAGATTCCAGTCACTTCCACATCGTCGTAGATACCCATCTTCATAAGTTCATCGATCATCACCGTGGCAACAGCCGCATTATGCCCTACACAGGTGACCACTGGTTTTGACTTATCAACAGCGCCCCAGCCAAGGCCTGCAAGGGGTGTTTCAGCAACGGAGGTTGGGAATTTAAACCCGATGGTCTGGGCGATATCTGCAACTTCCATTGCCACATGGTCGAGCATGCCAATATGAAGCGATTTCGATTCGAAATCGAGATTACTTCCTTCCTGACCCATATGGGTAGAGGAGACCCCATGGATAATCCCTCTTTCTACGTATTCGATACCTTTTCTCAGATCTCCAAGGGTTTCTGGCTTTAAGCCCATGACCGTTCTCATGTGGGGGGCTTCCACGGCTACCTGACCGCCCAGGTCAATCTTATAATCTTGACCGTACTTATCAATGAGATAATCCACCAGATGGCGTGCATGGGCTCCGTGGGCTGAACAACCCATGAGAGAGAACATCAATGCCCATCTCCCCTGCTGGCCGGAGATGTTGATCCCGCAGGCGCCTTTTTTCTCTCCGGTAAGATCGCATTTTCCAAAGGTGCAAAAACAGCAGAGGTCACAAAAAGGGGCATAAAAGGGTTTATAGGTCTTGAGCAACCTCATGTCCCATCGCCGCAAATCGGACATTTCTGGCATGGGGGTGGGACCAATAGGTTCCCAGTTATCTTCTGCCCTGATGGTCTTGTTAATCTCGTCCTGTTTGACTTTTCCTTTGCTCATGGGTGACTCCTTTCAGGAAATTATTTTTTTAACCAGCTTTAAACTTTCCGGGTGGCGCATGATCACCAGATTTGCGCCCGCGAGGATCAAAGTGAATGCTGTGATGGCTTCCCAGAGGATGCCCTGGGTCTGATCCTCTCTAGCCTCCTTTGTCTTCCAGCACTCCTTGCCGATGTTGGCAACGATGGGCATCTTCATCATCTCATCGTTATGGACAACGGCAACCTGTTTGACACGCTCCATGATCGAAAAAGAGTAGTCAATCCCGTAACCAATGGCTGCAGAGAGGGGATCGATCGCCATCTTATCTTTTGGGAAGAATTTGGTCAGTTTCACGTTGAGCTCTTTACAAAGGTTGATGTCGAGAGGGCTCTGAGGGATAATCCCGTGACCTCCTTCTAAAGCGGCTTTGGCGATCTCTTCATAGTTTTCTTTCACCAGGGGGCCGAGGATGAGGTTTTTGCCTTTGCAGACCTTGGCGATTTCAACGAGAGCCTTGGCATCCTTATCTTTATCTCCGATCCCCATGACGACCAGAGGGACAGCAATCTGATCTGCGATCTTCTTCACATTTTCTGCGATTTGAGTTGCATCGAATTGATCGCTGTCTAGACTCGCCAGATAGAGAGAGATGAGGTCTGCACCAAACTGTTTGACAGATTTGTTTGCCCAGGCGACCGGATCGGCAATGACATCCGAGTAGGCAGAACGAAGGTGTTCTGGCCAACCCTCCGGTGGGGTGTCGAAGACCTCCAGGGCAAATCGGACGGGTGCTCCTACCTGTCCTTCAAAACCATGGAAGGGGAGGGTTTTTTCACCCCCAAGCTTAACCATTTTTCCTTCTGTTCCGATGGTTACTTCTTTGATTTCTCCCTTATAGGGTTCAAAAAAGTCGTTCAATTGCATAAAAGCCTCCTTTTCATTTCAAATGGCACGAATGAAAACAAATGATTCGAATACTCATGTGGTTCGTTTTCATTCTCGTTTGATCAGGTTTCCAACCAAGAATGGGAGTAGAGCGATCTTCCCATCAATACATTGACGGTCTTAATAATGTCAGCCTCTTTTTTGGGAAGGCCTGATGTATCCAGTTCTTCATCCATCGCCTGATAGATGAGATTCTTAATATCCTGTAATCCTCCTCTCATAAGGGCTACCAGTTCTTCATCGAAACTGTCCACGATAGCAGAGAAGCAGTTATATCTTTCGAGCATGACGAGACAGACACGATTTAAGATCCCCCTCAGGTGCTCTGGCGTACCATTGGAGAGGTTGGATAGACCTAAGGTGGATTTGGCACCCGGGCAGATATCTGGCAGGATCTTCATAAATTCAAAGAGTTCCACCACCTGGGGCTGGTCCACTGAGATGGGCATCATGATAGGGTCAACCCATATCCTCTCGTTGGGGATACCGATCTCATTGGCGTAAGCAACGGTCTCCATGATGGCTTCGGCCCTTGAGGAAGAGTCAGTAGGAATTCCCGCATCGATCAGTACCGAGACGACGACATCGCAATTATATTTTTGGGCCAGCGGAAGCATCTTCTCTTTGCTCTCCTGCTTGCCTGAGGCCGAGTTGATCAGGGGAGGGATTTTACATACAGAAAGGCCAGCTTCCATGGCGATCGGGTTGGTGGTATCCAACGAAAGGGGTTTGTTGACTACTTCCTGAACGACTCCTACCAGCCATTTCATCACATCTGGGTCTTTTCTTGCCGGGCCGACATTGAGGTCGATATAGTCGGCTCCTGCTTTGGCTTGTCGAATGGCTAAATCCTGAAGTGGTTTCTCGTCTCTTGTCTTAATGGCTTCCGATACAACTTTCGATAGAATATGAATGTTTTCACCTATCAGTATCATAATCCCTCCTCCTTTTTACCTCATTAGAAATAATGACCCACTACTCTTCAGTGGTGTTACATTTCAGAATTATTCCGGCGGAACTTAATGGCCGCTGGAATTTCTAATGGGGTTAACGAAATATTTCACAATGTATTGTAAAACCTTTTCCAAAGGCTTGCCAATGAAATTTATCGAGATTTGGCAAAAATCCCGAAATTCTCCAATTACCCGGATTAACAGCAACGATCCCCGTATCGTCTAAAAAAGCAACGGCTATCGTATTTATATCTTATCACCTAACCGTTACGAATGACAAAACGGGCCTCTTAGCCAAAATCCAGTTCTTTTAGGTATTCGAAACCCTTATTCTCATGGCAATATCCATGCCAGAGCCTCTTTTATTTTTGTAACAGAGGGACTCGACTCTTCCAGATTTAAGATGGGAACCCCTCTCAGTTCATAGTCAATTATTTGCTCATCCTCGGGAATGATTTTGAGAAGATTGAGATTCAGTTTTTTCACTTCCTCCAGTACCTGAGAAGGAGTTTCATGGACGACTCGGTTGATGAGCAAGTAGGTCTTTTTGATATTAAGACCCAATTCGCCAACCAGATCCTCCAGTTTTTTGCATGTCCGGATTCCTTTCAGGGAGGGATCGGAGACAAGGAGCAGGACGTCCAGACTTCCGTTCGTTCTTCTTGAGATATGTTCCATGCCGGCTTCGTTATCAATGACCACATGTTTATAGTTGGAGGCAAGTTTCTCAATGTAATTGCGGATCACTGTGTTGGGATAACAGTAACAGCCCGGTCCCTCACCCTGTCCCATACTCAGGAGATCGAATCCTTTCTCCTCAACCAGAATTTCGGAGAGTTTGGAGTCAATCAACGACTCTTTTACAATCCCAGTAGGAAGGTTCTCTTTATCCTTTAGAAAAGTATCGAGAACCTTCCCAACCGTGCTATCCACCTTGACACCGAGAGCATCGCCGAAATTGGCATTGGGGTCTGCATCCACAGCGAGAATAGGTTTATCGTTTTTCTTAAGAAGATAACGGAGGATCAGAGCTGCAATCGTTGTCTTCCCCGTTCCTCCTTTGCCTGAAACTGCAATCTTCATGCTTCGTCCTGTTGTCTTATAGTCACATAGTCTCTAAATCTGTCTTTTTATTTTTTGACTATTGGACGATTAGACTATCCGACTATTTAATTCCTGCAGCGATTTTTGCTGCCTTGACCGTATTCATCATGAGCATGGTGATGGTCATGGGTCCGACTCCGCCTGGTACCGGAGTGATCGCACTGGCCTTCTCTTTGACGCCATCGAAATCGACATCGCCGCACAGTTTGGCCTTCCCTTCGGGAGTCATCCCGATCCGGTTAACGCCCACATCGATCACAACCACCCCTTCTTTGACCATATCTGCCGTAACCGCTTTTGGTTTACCAGCAGCAACGATAAGAATGTCTGCCCTCTTTGTATGGAAAGCCATATCCTTTGTGCCGGTATGGCAGATTGTAACTGTTGCGTTGGCTCCTTTCTGTTTCTGAAGGAGAATATTGGCGATTGGCTTTCCGACAATGTTGGACCGCCCCACGACAACGACTTCTGCACCATCGATCTTTGCTCCAGAGCGGATCAGAAGCTGCTGAATCCCAGCGGGTGTGCAGGGAAGAAAATCGGCCTCGCCAATCATCAATTTTCCTACATTGACAGGATGGAAACCATCTACATCCTTCTTCGGGTCAATGGCATAAAGAATCTTGGTTTCATTGATATGCTTAGGCAGAGGTAACTGGACCAAAATACCGTGGATCTTTGGATCCTTATTATACTTGTCAATCAGGGCAAGCAATTGCTCCTCGGTGATCGACTCAGGTTGGTTATCCTGGATGGAATAAAACCCCAATTCCTTAGAGGTCTTTTGCTTGGCTGTGACATAGCTTACCGAAGCAGGATTTTCTCCCACTAAAATGGTTACCAGTCCTGGAGTGACGTTGTATTTCTCTTTAAGCTGGACGACCTCCTGTTTCAATTCTTCACGAATCTGCTGAGCAACCTCATTTCCATTGATCAATTTCGCCGCCATCTTTTTACCCCCTTTAAAAATTGAGAATGTGTCTTGATTTAGTTATTCAAATCGTTTTTTTACAATCCGATCTTAACCTTCCGTTCGTTCAAGGTGCTCGATTTTCTGACCCCAATGTTGAGAAGGATTGCGTTGGGAGTCCTCTCTCCCCACTTTTTATAGTGATCTTGAAGTAGACTGAAGTGTCAACGCCATTTTTCAAAAGGTTGGCCTCTAACTTCTGGAAAGTTGTTTTAACATCGGAGGTGTGAATGTGGATCCCTGCTTTCATAGCGGTCTAAAGGGAGGTTCTCCCCCCTCGTAAAAAATCTTTCTTTTGCCGGGCGAGAGGAATCAAATGCTTCGGCATTGATGTTCGATATAAACTCTCTTCCCAGTTGACACAGAACAGGATCTGGACCGAATCACACAAAAAGAGGCACGGCAGTGCCGTGCCTCTTTTTCATCTTTAAAATAGCCCAATAACTTTGCCCGTTTTCACATCGACATCAACTCTGCGGAAGGCAGGGTCAGAGGCTGTTCCAGGCATCAGACTGATAGTTCCAGCCATAGGGCAGAGGAACTTTGCGCCGGAAAAGACCAGGATATCCCGGATAGGAAGAACCCATCCCTTTGGCACTCCCTTCTTGGTCGGGTCATGGGAGAGCGAGAGGTGGGTTTTGACCATCATGGTCATGTAGTCTTTCATCTCTGGGTTGGCTTCAAAGCGTTTGGCTTTAGCTTCGGCTTCAGGTGTCCAGGAGACTCCATCGGCTCCGTATACTTCCTTCGCAATGATTTCCACTCTCTGCCTTAATGGTGTTTCAAGAGGATAGAGAAATTTAAAGTTATTCTTCTCATTACAGGCTTCGAGCACGACATCGGCTAATTCCAGTGCCCCTTCTCCACCCTTGAGCCAGTGTTCTGAAGTGGCCACGCGGGCACCTGCCTGTTCGGCCGCTTTGCGGACAATGGCAATCTCATCTTTGGTGTCAGTATGGAAAGCATTGACGCATACGACCGGGTTGATCCCAGCTTTCTTGATGACACCGATGAGGTGAACCATATTAGCGCACCCTTTTTCAACAAGCGCTAAATTTTCTTTGGTATACTCATCTGGAAGTGGTCTTCCAGGAACGACAGTTGGTCCGCCACCATGCATCTTCAATGCCCTGACCGTTGCCACCAAGACAGAGACATGTGGTGTAAGACCGCTCAATCGGCATTTCACATTCCAGAATTTCTCGAATCCAATATCAGCCGCAAATCCGCTTTCGGTCACATTATAATCGAACATTTTTAGAGCAATCCGATCACCAATGATGGAGGATTGTCCAACAGCGATATTCGCAAAAGGTCCAGCATGAACAAGGATCGGTTGGTATTCGACAGAAGTCATTAGAGTGGGATTGATTGTATTTCTCATCCATGCGGTCATGGCTCCGGCGACTTCAAGGTCCGACGTGGTTATGGGATTGCCTTTCTTATCATAGGCGACCGTTATTTTCCCAATCCTTTCACGAAGATCCTTTAAATCCCGAACAATAGAAAGAATGGCCATTAGTTCAGAACTGACTGCAATGGCGAATTTGGATTGCATCAAAAAGCCATCCATCTTACCACCAAGCCCAATGATGATATTCCGCAAGGATTGAGCACAGAAGTCCATGACCCAGCCCATTTCGACATTGGTGGGGTCCACATCGAGACGTTTTAACCCCCTTTTGGCTAATTCAGCGTCGTCATAGTTTCTTTCGTGTTGCATTCTCGATGTGAGGGCGACCATAGCCAAATTATGAGCATTGACGATATCGTTGATGTCTCCGGTACACCCCAAGGAGAATTCCGTCATCGGGATGAGCAGTGCCTTTCCACCTCCGGCAGCGGTTCCTTTGATGTTCATGGTTGGCCCGCCAGAAGGCTGTCGAAGAACGGCACCTACATTTTTTCCCCTCTTACCAAGCCCCTCAATTAAACCCAGACTGGTCGTAGATTTCCCTTCACCGAGAGGAGTCGGTGTAATCGCTGTGACTTCAATATATTTCCCATCAGGTTTATCCTTCAAACGATCAATGATCTTCATGAAATCGAGTTTGCATAATTTTCCCATAGGGATGACTTCATCTTTTTTAAGTCCCAACTTTTCCTGCCATTCCTCTACAGTAGGCATATTCTCTTCGGCAATTTCTGCAATCTGCCAATCCGCCAGCTTTCTCGGGTCTGCATCAATATACTTTTGTGAAATCTTAAATCCCATTCTTCACGCTCCCCCTTTCTTTTTATTTTAACTTTAAATCTTAAATTTGATTCTAAACTTTAAACTTCTTAATTCCCCCCTTTCTTTTTATAAAAATTTTTATGTTGTTAAATTGTGATAACAGTCACAATGTAGTCATGGATACTAAAATAATAGCCTTTTTTTGTCAAGGGAATTTTTTGTATAAAAAAGAGAGTGATGCAATTGTTTTTAATATGTTGAAATTATTGATGAATTTATTGTTTTTTGTTTAGTGAAAAGTGATGAAAGGGATCTCGAAAAAGAATATATTTTTATTCACGTTAACATCTTAATTTTTGATGATAGTAACAGATTGAAAATATTAAAGCTTTATTATTTTCCGTCGAAAAGGAATTTTTTTAGAGATTTTTTATCCATTTTTGAAAGGCCCAATTCTTTGATTCCTCTTCCGCTTTTCCAGTAATTGGTTCGGTTGATAACCGAGCAAAGTTGTATGACAGCATTGTGGGTTGGGGTAGGAATGCCCAGAAGATTACCCAAGGTGGATACAAGAACCATCCCATATGGGACGTCCTCTGTAACATAGCGATCTTTCAGGTGTTCAGGACCCTTCATCTTAATCCCTGCATAGATTCCGTCCTTTCCAAAAGCAGCATCCATGCTTGTGTTAAGGATTCGATAGCGGCACTCTTCTTCGGTTTCGCCGAGGTTATAATTCTTGAAATCGAGATTGTCCCAGTGGTGAAGCTTATATCCCATGGCTTTGCAGATCGAAAGTCTTTCTTCATTGAGAGATTCGAATGCCCTTGCCACAGAGGGGGTCATCCCCTCGGCATAGAGATAGAATTCACCTTTTGAATGTTCAATCCGGGTAGCACTCAATAACGTTGCCACTGGATGAACAATGGGGTTGGGATTATTGATTGCGGCTTCAAGTACATCTCTGGCAGGCATGATGGTGGGATAGAACTGTTTCAATTTTGGCATGATCTCTTCCGTTCTTTTCGCAGGAAAGACTCCAGTTGGAAGAATTACTGCATGAATGAAAACAGAAACATGGCCTGGACTTTTAAGTCGGGTGCCATAGGGAAGGGTGCAACTTTCAGCAAAGGCAACTTCCTTCTTCACCTTTTTCTGTTTAAAGATCTTGACAAATTCGAGGCTTCCTCCGGACCCGGGCATCAGGATGATGATCTGACCATCCTGGACAAAAGGGGCACAGAATTCAGCCATTGTCTTATGTCCAAAGGCAGGGGTGATGACGAAGATGACCTCGGCCTCTTTGATGGCTTGTTGAATATCGGTGGTGGCGAGATTCAATTTGGCTGTCCCATCAATCGAAACACCATCAATGCGAATCTCTTTTGTACGGAGGACTTTTTCAAATGATTCCGCAAACTGAGGAAGCTCAAAGAAGTTGACTTTATAACCAGCCAAGGCGAGATTGGCTGCCACCGCATGCCCGCCATTTCCTCCCCCCAGTACTGCGATGAGGTCCTTCTCCATATAACTACCTCCAATAAAAGGTCAAAAGGGTTAAGGCAATTCAGTCTGAATCAATTTTGAGTATTGATGATGCCCGATTTAATTCTAACCGATCGTTAAAGAAACAACTAATAGAAAAAATAATTACCCCATTTCATTTAAAATGGCAAGGGTTGAAAAACGATTCCTTTGGATTTAATATAGATAGTGAGCCTATCAATAAGAAGGAGGTAGAGCGATGAAAACGAATCGGATCATTCCCATCATTTTCATACTGGGTTTGGTTGTTGGGGTCAACGGTTTGTCAGGAGCACAGGAGTTGAATTTGAGAGAATATAGTGCTTTGATTGTAAAAGATCTCGAAATTCCCCCTGGATCTCCAGCCCCTGAATCGGCAGGGCCTCTGGCTGCCGATAAGGTGGTCTATCAGGTTAAAAGATATTCTGAGAAATACAGCCTCTTTGATATCATCGCCAAAGAAGGAAGCAAAGGGGCTATGGATGTCCCTCCGGGAAAGAAAGTCCTCATTCTGAAAGGAGAGGTTAAAGAATATACAAGGGCATCCGTAGGAAGACGGATCGGCCGCTCTTTTATCCCAGGAGGCGAGTTCACGGGGACGTCTGCGTTTACAGCCCAATACCAGTTCATCGACAAAGAGACTGGCAAAGTGGTCTACGAAACCAGTTTAAGAACGACCTCGACGGGTACTGAGGATACTGTTGAATATGCCATGGACCGAAACGGCGAAGCCCTTGCTAAAACGATCATGAAATTAAAAGGAAGGTAAACCGAAGTAAGAATTACTTTTTCATCACATCTCAAATATTAATCGTTATAACTACCCCAACGCTTACCTTTGATATTTTAAGATGGCCTGATGGGCTGGGTTTCGAGGGCTTTCCTGGGCCTATCCATGCGTACGTAAAAATCTTTCCGCTCGTAGAATGTGTAAAACTCTCTTTACTTTAGGAATTTTTAAAAATGTCACAGGTTCGAATGGATGAGGATATTTCTACTTCATTTTGGGAATTACTGATTTCGGACTTCGAACTTCAACAATAAGGGTTCAGAGCCCCTATCAGAAAACCACCTCACGTATTCGTAACGAGATCCACTAAAAAATGGTAGTGGCCAGATTCGAGCAAGGCGGTGGTCTAATGTCTGTGGCATGAAAACGCTCATTCTTAGGGTATAAAAATCCACTCCATGGGCGTAGGTGACTTTATGCTCTTCCTTGAATCAATGCGATTTACTTTCGCCGCTTCGTAAGTTAATCACCGAACGAAGACCAATTTTTTTATACGTTGATCGAGCAGCCCCTCTCCATAAGGAGGAGAACGTACTTTTTCATGGAGATGGATTGTTTAAAATTGGGATATATTTTGTCTTTAACCATAAAAATATTACAATGGTTAAATATATCCATTATTTTTTGAAAGAGCTTTGAAGAATTGCTTTTCTCTTCCTGATTACGGGTTATAGGTCATCGTATTTTTCTGAATTCATATACCCAAACATAGGCTTCTGAGACAACGATTTGCCTTAAAAGGAGTGTGCGAGTTAACATTATTTTATGGACACATTGACTCATGTGGTTACTGGCGGCGTCATTGCCAAGGCCATCAATGACCAAAGGATCGGACACTGGGGGATGGTGGCTGGTCTGGCAATGGGTGCTTTTCCAGATGCAGATTTTGTCCTTGGCTTCTTCAAACGCCAACTTTTCCTCCAGTATCACCGGGACTTTACACATTCCTTCCTTCTCATCCCTTTTTATGGACTCTTTTTCAGCTGGCTCTTTGTAAAGATATCGAAACGGCCTCATTTCTGGAGCTTTTACAAAATCTTTCTATATGTTCTGCTAAGCCATGTTTTTCTCGACCTGCTCACCTCTTATGGGACGATGATTTTCTCTCCTTTTTTTGAG
>OGCI01002631.1_pt1 | contig 11437 bp, 7 predicted proteins | sample 1570021 | NCBI WGS metagenome assembly OGCI01 (sample SAMN06264664, study PRJEB24512) | hot springs metagenome | isolation source: Hot spring water | place: South Africa: Tshipise | collected 2015-06-21
TGTCCTGCCGCGTGCCTTCTTCGTGCCGCAGGTGCAGATGGTGCCCGATCACGAAGCGGCGTGGGCGGCCATTCGCGCGGCCGATTTCGATCCTCGTGTAACCGCAGTGGTGGAGACCGCGTCCAATCTTCAGGCAGGTGGCAGAGGCCAGGTCACGGAGATCCGAGCTCAGCCCAATCGCCTGACGCTGCAGACGACTGCCGACGGCCCGGCCTTTCTGGTGATCAGCCAGGTGTGGTATCCCGGCTGGCAAGTATGGATTGACGGCCAGCCGGCCGGGCCGGTGCTGCGGACGAATTATCTGTTCCAGGGCGTGCTCGTCCCGGCGGGCGCGCGGCACGTCGAACTGCGTTTCGCGCCGCGTCCCTGGCTGCTGGGCTGGGGGCTGGCTGCGGTCGGCCTGGGCCTCGTCATCGCTGCCGCGGCGACCGCGATCATCATCCGTCGCCGACAAAGTTTGCCGAGTCGAGGTATGAAAGATGCCGATTGATGCGCCAATTCATGTCAACGAGACGAATCTGCCGCGCGTGCTGGGGGCCGGGCTGCCGGTCATGCTGGTCTTCTGGCGCCGCGATTGCCCGGCCTGCGCGCAATTGATGCCGGCGCTCGACAGCCTGGCGCGGCACTATGCGGGCCGCGCGCTGATCGTCAAAGTCAACACCGCCGATGAGCCGGGACTGACACGGCGTTACGGCGTGGAGCGATTGCCCACGGTTTTCTTCTTTGCCGATGGTCAGGAAAAAGCCAGGACGGTCGGCGCGGCGCCGGAAGGAGAGTGGACCGCCTGGCTCGATTACCTGACGGCCGCCCGCCGCGAGCGACCGCCGTTGCCGTCAGGGCCCAGCACGCCGTTGACAGGGCCGGCTGCGGCGCCAAACGTTGGCCGGCAGCCGTCCGCCGACGCGCCGCGCGCAGCTGGGGGTCAGGGAAACGGCCAGCCGCTCATCCTCACCGACGCCACGTTCGACCGGGTGATTCGGGAAAGCCGCCAGCCCGTGCTCGTGGATTTCTGGGCGGCGTGGTGCGGGCCGTGCAAAATGATCGCGCCTGCCATCGCCGAACTAGCGCGCGAGTTCGCCGGTCGGGCCGTGGTGGGCAAGCTCAACGTAGACGAGAACCCGCACACAGCCGGCCGTTTCGGGATCATGAGCATCCCCACGCTGCTGATCTTCGTGAACGGGCAGGTCGTGGATCAGATCGTGGGCGCCCAACCGGCCCATGTGCTGCGGCAAAGGCTGGCGCGACACGTCAGATAAACGAGCGAGCGGGCCGCGCGGTCGGCCCGCTCCAACGCGGCCACGGCAAAACCGGCGCGGTCGCAGCGGCGATTCTTCAGCTAGCGTCCCCCCATCCCCGTCAACGTGATACCCTGAACAAAGGTCTTCTGGGCAAAGACGTAGATGAGCAGCACTGGCAAGAGCGCGATCACCGATCCGGCCATCAGCAGATTCCAGGTCGTGCTGTATTGGCCCACGAAATACGACAGACCAATGGGGATAGTGCGCATCTGTTCGGAACCGGTGACAACCAGCGGCCAGAGAAAATCGTTCCAGGTGCCCTGGAAGGTGAACACCGCCAGCGCGGCCATCACGGGGCGGCTCAACGGCACGATTATCTGCCACCAGATGCGCAGGCTGGATGCACCATCCATGCGCGCGGCCTCATCGAGATCCAGCGGAATGGTGCGGTAATATTGGCGCAGCAAAAAGGTGCTCAGGGCGCTGAACAACGCCGGCACGATCAGCGCTTGATACGAGTCATACCAGCCCAGAGTGCGGATGATCAGGAAGTTGGGAATCAGCGTGACTTGGGCCGGGATCATCAAAGTTGCCAGGTAGAGCATGAACAGACTATCACGGCCCCAGAAACGAAGCCGGGCAAAGGCAAAGGCTGCCAACGACGAGATCAAAATCTGGAACACCGTGACCGTCACGGTGACGATGCTGCTATTGAGAAAATAGCGGCCGAACGGGATCACGCGAAACGTCTCGACGTAGTTGGCCAGCGTGATCTGATCCAACGGGAAGCGTCGCGTCAGAAACGCTTGATTGGGCCACAGCGACACGATCAGCATGACAACAAATGGCGCCAGCATGATCAGGCTGCCCAGAAGCAAAGCCGTGTACAGACCACCGGAGGCCATTGGCCCCAGGCTCATCGTTGACTTTCGGCGCGGATATTGTTCCAAATGACCCTCTCAGATGCGGGAGGCAGCACGCCTCATTCCGTCTCGTAATAGACCCACCGTCGTTGCCAGATGTTCTGAAGCAACGTGAAGCCGAAAATGAAGATGAACAGGAACCAGGCGATGGCCGAGGCCTTGCCCATGCGGGTGAAGAGGAAGGCATTATCGTAAATGTAGTGCACTACCGGCATCGAGGACTGCGCCGGGCCCCCACGCGTCATCACAAACGGCTCGGTAAAAAGCTGGAACGCGCCGATGGTCTGCAACAGGAACAGGAAGAATGTGGTCGGGCTAATCAGCGGCAGGATGACGTGGCGAAGCCGCTGCCAGGCCGTAGCGCCATCCACATGGGCCGCGTCATACAGCTCCTTGGGCACACCCTGCAGCGCGGCCAGATAGACCACCATGGTAAAGCCGGTGTTCTTCCACAGGGTCAACAGCACCACCGACCACTTGGAGTAGCGCGTGCTGCCGAGCAGGTCGGGAAAGCTGAAAGGCGCTCCGAGCCAGCTGCTGAGTGCAGTGAACAAATCGGCCAACGGCCCGTTGCGGCCGAGGAGCAGGCGGAACACGATCGCGCCGGCGACGATGGTGGTCACCACGGGCAGAAAATAGATCACGCGGAAGACATCGCGACCCCGGATCGCCTGGTTAAGCGCCAGCGCCATGCTCAAGCCCAGCACGAGCTGCAACGGCACGATGGTCACGATGTAGAAGGCTGTGTTGCGGAACGTCGTGGCAAAGACGGGATCGCGCAGCAACTCCCGGTAGTTGTCCAGGCCGGCGACCCCACGCGGCCCGGTGAGTCCCCAATCCATGAAGCTGATGCCCAGCGACGCGACCAGCGCGATGAAAACAAATACCAGAAACCCGATGAGGCTGGGCAAGATGAAAAGGTATGCCTCCCACTGCTGATCGGGTCGCCAGCGGAAGGGATTGCGACGCGTGGCTGCGCGAGCAGAAAGTTGAGACATCGGATGTCGCTACATTGGAGACGGCGACCCCACTGGCAGAGAGAAACGCACCACCTCAGCCGCAGTGATGAGGGCATGTCATTCTGAGCTACACACCCTGCGACGGCAGAGCGCGTAACTCAGAATGACCCGCTGGGACCTGTTTACTTCTTCGGATATCCCTTGTCCTTCAAGAACTGATCCACCCGCTTGCACAGCTCCGGCAACGCTTGCGCGGGATCTGCCTCGCCGGCCCAGATCTTCTGCATGGCCGGGCTGATGATCGAGCTGTCCAACTCACCCCATTCGGGGAAGTAGCCGAAACCACCGACGCCGGAAGCAGCAGCCTCGTCAACGATGCCCTTCTTGTTCGCGGGCGGCTGGTTGGTCATGAACACCGGCGACTCGGCCACCGATTTGAGCGCCGGGAAGATCTCGCCGCGCTCGGTGTACAGCCTCTGGCCGCCATCCTTGCTTTGCAGCCAGCTCAGGAAGGTCCAGGCCGCGTCTTTATTATCGCTTTTGGCGCTCATCACCCAGGCCGCGCCACCGGCCGGATTCCAGCGCTTGCCGCCCTTCGGGATCGGCACGACCGCGACATCGTAGTTTATCTTGGCCGCGTTGAAGCTCGAGACGCGGCTGGTGTTTTGGATGATCATGGCGGCCTGGCCGCTCTGGAAGACCGCCTGGTCGCCGCCGGCCTGGCTGAGGTCGGCGTCACGCATGGCATAGCCCTTGTTCATCATGTCGGCGAAGAACTGCACCGCGGCGATGGAATTCGGAGTAGCGAGCAGGCACTTGGACGGATTGACATAGTCGTCCAAAATGGCGCCGCCATTCTGGTTGACCCACTTGCTGTACTTACCGCCTTCCATGGCGAGCGCATACTGCGTCACCTTGCCGCTGGCATCTTTCACCGTCAACTTCTGGGCTGCCGCCAGCAAATCATCCCAGGTCCAGGTCTCATCGGGATACTTCACGCCTGCCTTGTCGAACAGGTCCTTATTGTAGTAAAGGACGTTGACTTCGATATCGCGCGGCAGGCCATAAACGCTGCCCTTGTACCTGGCGGACTCCAAGAGGCCGCCCCAATAGTCGTCCAGGTTGTAACCTGACTTCTGAATGTAGGGGTCCAGATTTTCCAGCACTCCCTCGGCCGCATATTTCGGGGTCGGCCAGAGGAAAGCAATGTCGGGGACAGCCTTGGGGTCATTGCTGGCCCAGAGCGCCTGGATCTTGGTGAAGTAATCGCTCCAGGGCTCATTCCACGTTTCGATCTTGATCGTCGGATGCGCCTTCATGAAGGCATCGGCCACCATCTTGTGGCTGGCCGCCTCTTCGGGGCTACCCCAGAACGCCCAGGTCAGGGTCACGGTCTGGGGTGCGGCCGAGGCTGCAGGCTGCGCTGGGGCTTCAGGGACGGGCGTGCAGGCTGCCGCCACCATCAGGGCAGCGACCAGCACGCTCAACACGAACCAGATTCGACGAGCCATAGCATCCTCCTCGCTGATGATGGTAAATGAACGAAAAATCGCCGGTCGCGCTCTTGACCGGCGATCAACCCTGGTATATTCCCTCCAGCTCCTCGAGGAGGACTCGAACCTCCAACCTTGCGGTTAACAGCCGCTTGCTCTGCCGATTGAGCTATCGAGGATCATCTTACGATCTATATTATACGCAACTTGCCCGCATTCGTCAAGTCATGCCAGGTAATCGCGCAGCTTGCGACTGCGGAGCGGATGGCGCAGTTTGCGCAAGGCCTTGGCTTCGATCTGACGGATCCGCTCGCGCGTGACCCCGAATTCCTGGCCCACCTCCTCCAGGGTGCGGGCGGTGCCATCGCGCAGGCCGAACCGCATCTCCAGCACCCGCCGCTCACGGTCGGTCAGGCCGCTCAAAATCTCGTTCATTTGCTCTTTCAACAGATGGCGGCTGGCCTGATCGGCCGGGCCGGGCAGGCTATCATCTTCGATGAAGTCGCCCAGCGAGCTGTTCTCCTCCGCGCCGACCGGTGTCTCGAGCGACATCGGCTCCTGCGCGATGCGCATGATGCGACGCACTTTGTTGGCCGCCATTTGTAGCCGTCGGTTGAGGGCCGGATCCAGGGCGTGACCGGCCAGCAACGCCTCCTCGATGGTGCGCCGGTCTTCTTCGGCCAGAAAATCCATCTCCAACGCGATCTCTTCTGCGGTCGGCTCACGGCCGAGCTCCTGGGTGAGCCGACGCTGCACGCGAATCTGGCGGTTGATGCTCTCGACCATGTGCACCGGAATGCGGATCGTGCGCGCCTGATCGGCGATGGAGCGGCTGATCGCCTGACGAATCCACCAGGTGGCGTAGGTGCTGAATTTGTAGCCCAAGGTGGGATCGAACTTCTCCACCGCCCGCAACAGGCCGAGGTTGCCCTCCTGGATCAGGTCGAGGAAAGACATGCCCCGCCCGACATAGCGCTTTGCCACGCTGACCACCAGACGCAGGTTGGCCTGGGCCAATCGCTGCTCGGCGGCAAGCCCGCGCTGCTGCACCAAGATGAGAGCGTCGCGCGTCTCCGGGTCCACGGCGTCGCTCTTCAATTTCCGGGCAGCCTCTTTGCCCTCGCGGATGGCGGTAGCCAGCGCGATCTCCTCATCGGCCGAGAGAAGCGGCGTACGACCGATCTCGTGGAGGTACATGCGCACCGGGTCGCTGGTGACGACCGGATCATCCCAATCATCAATGACCTGCTCCAGCGGCTGCCTGGCCTCCCATTCGATCTCCTGCTCCAATTCCTCGTCGCGCTCGATGAGAACCGGCAGTTCGCCCTCTTCGCCCAGCGGGAAAGTGAGCGCCTCAGCCATGCCATCCGGGCCGACCGCAATGCGCACTTCGACCAGATCCTCGTCCTCGAGATCCTCCTCCAAGCCGTTCTCTTCGGCCTCGATGTCGAGTTCCTCATCGGCATCGAGATCAGCCGGTTCTGGGCGCGGCAACCTCGACTCAGGTTGCGCCCGACCAGAACGTGGAGACGCCCGACGTTGTCGCTCAGCGCTCATGTGGATCCATCCTCAGACGTACGATGCCTCACCCCTGCACACTGCCCGCCTTGGCCAAAGCCCCGGTGATCGTGCGAGCGTTCAGCAGCTTCTGTAGCTGTCGGATTTGAGCAGAATAAGATGTCAGTAATTCCTGATAGAATCTCACCTGGTCACGGCCGCCGCTCTCTTCCAGCTCCGCAATCAAATAACGAAGGCGGCCAACTTGTTGATACAAACGATCCTTTCTCAGCCGCAGCACCAGGTCGCCCAGGTCCTTGAGCAACCGTTCATCGGTGACGGGCGGGCCGTTCTGCGTCTGTTCGATCAGATGCCGGCAACGCGCCATCAACATTTCCGGTATGGCGATCACCAATTCGGTCGGATCCATGCCGCCCACTGCCGGCAGCCTGGCTTGCAGTGTCTGAACAATGGCCCGGTTCTCGCTATCGTCGAAGTCCTCTGGGCCACACGGTGGCACGCCCATCTCGATCAACTGGGCATCCAGCATGGCGAAGAGATGAGGCCGGCTCAACAGGCAGCCGAGCAGGTGCGCCTCACGTGCGCTGGCCCCCGATGGACGACCAGACGCCGCGCGACCTTCGGCCGCGACAGCGCGCGCATCCGCGGCCGCTGCGCCAGGTGGCGCAGTGTCGGAGCCCGAGGGCGCCGGCGCCGACCGCAGGGCCCCTCTTCCGCCGCGCATGATCTGATCTGTCACCAGCCGCTCGTCGGCCTGGATCAGACGCGCCAGGCGCTGGATGTAGTGGTTGCGCTCGACGGCATTGCCGATCTCGCGAATCAGCGGCGCCATTCGTTCCACCGCGTTCGCCTTGCCGCGCGCGCTGCCGAGGTCCTCCTCGCGGCTGACGCGCGCCAGGTAGTAGTCCACGATTGGCTGAGCCTCGGCGATCACCCGACGCCAGCGCTCGACATCGGCATAGGCCAGTTCATCAGGATCCAGCCCATCGGGCAACGTCGCAATACGCAGCTGCGCCTTCAGCCGACTCTCCTGCCGCACCAGGCCGTCCGGCCCCAAAGCCGGCTGCCATTCCCGCTCCAGGATCTGACGGGCGGCCTCCAGGCCACGGAGCGTCGCCTGATCGCCCGCCGCATCCGGATCGAGCGCCAGCGTCAAATTGCTGGAATAGCGCTTGATCTGGCGCAGCTGCGCCTCGGTGAGCGCGGTGCCCATGCCGGCGACCACATTTGCCACCCCGACCTGGTGCGACATCAGGACGTCCATATAGCCCTCGACCAGCACCGCCAGATTGGCCTCGCGAATCGCCTTTTTCGCCATGTCCAGGCCGTAGACGACACTTCCTTTATCGAAGAGCGGCGTCTGCGGCGAGTTGATATACTTCGGCTGGGATCGGCCCGGCTCCTCGCGCAGCATACGGGCACCGAAGCCGATGACGCGGCCCTGGACATCGCGAATCGGAATCATCAGCCGGCCACGGAACCGATCGTAATAGCCGCTGCCATCTTCCCGCCGGATGATCAGCCCTGCTTCTTCGACCTCGGCGAGCGTGTAACCTTTTCCCGTCAGCCGGTCTCGCAGGGCGTCCCAGCTGTCCAGCGAATAACCCAGCTGCCAGTCTTCCCATGTCTGCCGCGTGAAGCCGCGCTGCGTCAGGTAGTCGCGGGCGATGGCCGCCTCGTGCGCGTTCACCAGCAGGTGATGGCAGTACAACGCCGTATCGGCCACGATCTGCCGAAGGCGCTCCAGTCGCTGTTCGTCCGCCGATGATGCAGCAGAACGCTCGTGCAGCTCGACGCCTGCCCGCGCGGCAAGCAGGGCCAACGCCTCGCTGAAATCGAGGTTTTCCCGCTTCATCATGAACGAGAAAATATCACCGCCCGTGCTGCAGGCACCAAAGCAATGCCAGCTCTGATTCTCCGGAAAGACGACGAAGGAAGGCGTCTTCTCGTTGTGAAACGGGCACAGCCCTTTATAGTTTCGCCCCGACTTCTTGAGCGAGACATATTGCGAGATCACCTCGACGATATCGAGGCGCTCTTTGATTTCATCCACAACGCTCATGGGTAACCAGACATGCTGCGGAGCCGGGTGCTGTGCGCCGAAAGAACTGCCGATCAGTTCGACGCTGCGCTCAGCAACCGCTGGGCACCGCAGATAAGGGCATTATACAGAAGCCGGGGCGGGGTGTCAATTAAGAGCGAGTGACGCCCACGACACCCGCACTGCCCGACAGCCCTGGATTACGGCTGATCTTTTGTCTTGAGCAGGCGACCGGCCCGATCGGCCAGGCCACTGGCAAAGATCACGCCGCGCTGCGCATCAACGGCCAGGCCGAAGATCGGCGCCGACCCGCTCGTGTCGGCCACCGGCGCGGCCGCCCACATCTGTCGGTTCAGGTCATACGCCAGAACGCCCCCGGCATCGCCAACCAGGAGGCGACGCCGACCTGTATCCAGTGCCAGGGCCGAGGCGAAAGTCAGCGGCCGATCCAGCGTAGCCGGGATGATCTGCTCGAGCGCGCCGGTACGGCCATCGAGTACAGCGATCTGGCGATAGCGCGGGGAGAGCAGATAGAGCGCGTAGATCTTGCCGGCATCGGCGTCGGCCGCCAATCCCTGCGGATGCCCCAGCCCGCCGAGCGAGGTCACGCCGAGCAGCGCGCCGGTGCGGCTGTCCAGCCGCGCGATGCCGTCACTGCCGGTCAGCGCCACGAAAACGCGGTTCAGATCGGGCAGGGCAGCCAACGCGTAGGGGCCAGGACCGACCGTGGTGGTCGCGCGCACGGCCAGGTCGTCGGCTGCGGCCATGTGCACGATGCCCGCCTGCGTGTCGGCGACAAAGACGTGGTCCTGGGCCAGCGCCACGCCGCCGGGTTGACGGAGGCCGGCGATGCGACCGACCGGCCTCAACGTGTAGGCGTCGAAAGCCAGGAGAGCAGCCTGCTCGCCGCCGGCCACGTAAATTCGCTGCGTTATCGGATCGAAGGCGACGCCTCCCGGCTCGCGACCGATATCGGCTTGGGCCAGGATTTTGCCGGTGGCCGGATCGTAGCGCGTCAGAGTCCGTTGGCTCACGACGTAGAGCTCGCCCGAACGGGGATCGAGGGCCAGCGCCTGGACGCCTGTGAGCGGTTGATCCGGCAACGGCAGGGCCGCAGCGCGGCCGCTCACTCTGGCTCCGACCGGCCCCTCGGCGGTCTGGATCGAAGGCAAATAGATGCGGTGCGCGAAGGCGGTCAACGCCAGGGTGTAGCGGACACCCTGGCCACCCTGGCCGTTGCGATCCCGGATTTCGAGGAGATATGCGCCGGAAACCGGCGCGCGCCAGAGGCTGCGACCATCCGGTTGAAGCGTCGGCGCCTCAGCCGCTGCGGGCAGCGCCTGACCGGCCGCGCCGGCCCCGTGAACGGTCAAAACCGGATCGGCGCCGCCGGCGGCCGTCGTCGTGAAGGCGTAGAGCATCCCGCCGACCGCTTCGAAACGCGCCCAATCCACATCGCCGGGCCGATGGAAGGTGCGCTGCTGGGCTGCCTGGCCGGCAACCAGATTTTTGGCCTCGACCGGCTGATCGTCCGGTTCATAGGCGTCGGCTGTGCCGGGCTTGTAGGGCGTGAGAGTCGGCGTCGGCGTGCGCGTCGGCGTGGGTGTGGCAGTGGGCGTGCGAGACGCAGTTGATGTGGCCATCCGGGTCGGCGTCCGGGTCGGGGTCGCCGCTGGCTGCGTGGCCGTGGCGGTCGGTTCAGGCGTGAGTGTCGCGGTGGGCGTCGGCGTCTTGGTCGGCATGGCCGTGACGGTGACGGTCAGCGTCGGCGTCTTGGTCGGCATGGTTGTGGCGGTGATGGTAGGCGTCGGCGTCCTGGTCGGCATGGCTGTGGCGGTGATGGTAGGCGTCGGCGTCTTGGTCGGCATGGCCGTGACGGTAGCGGTCGGCGTCGGCGTCTTGGTCGGCATGGCCGTGGCGGTAGCGGTCGGCGTCGGCGTCTTGGTCGGCATGGCCGTGGCGGTGACGGTCGGCGTCGGCGTCGCCAGGGCAGTCGGTGTCGGCGTCGCCGTGGCCGTCGGTGTGGCCGTGACGGTAGCGGTCGGCGTCGCCGTGGCCAGGGCATAGTTGTCCTGAAAAACGGAGACCGTATCGTCGGCGCCGTTGCTCACATAGACACGGCCGGTTACGAGATCCACAGCGATCCCCTCTTCGGCGCCGCGGCCTACCGGCACCCAAGCCAGCCAGAGCGTCGTGTCCACGTCGTAGATGTGCATCTGCTGCGTTTGCGCACACACCACGAACAGGTGCCCCGACAGCGGATTCACCGCCACCTGGTAGGGGGTGCAATTCAACGGCATATCTTTGACCACCTGGTCGGTGGTCAGGTCAATGATGGTGACGCTGACGCCATCCCGGTTGGCCGTGTAGAGCCGGCCGCGGGCGGGATCGAGCGCAATGCCGTACGGCCCGCCGCCGGTGGCGATTTTTTTCTGCAGGGCGCCGGTCGCCAGATTGTGCACCGAGACGGTCGCGCCGAGGTGATTGGTGACGTAGAAGCGGCCGCGGTGGGGGTCGAGGGCGATGAACGACGGATGGCCGTCGCCGGGCACGGTGGCGATGGTCGCGGCGGTTGGCCCGTGCAGAAGTGTGATCGTGTTGTCGGCGAAGTTGGCCACGTAAACGATGCCCGTAGCGCTGTCAACGGCCACGCCGTTCGGCTGTGCGCCGACTGCCAGGCTGACCGGTGCAGTGCCGGCATAGACGGCCACGCGCGCGACGTCGTTGGTGAATTTGTTGGCGACGTAGAGGAGACCCCGCGTTGTATCAAACGCGGCGCCGTTGCCGCCAGCCGAGCCAGCCAGGCTCACCGTGTCCACGACCGCCGCGGCCATCGTGTCGATCACAGAAACGCCTGGTTCGTTGTGATGGGCCACGTAGACCCGTCCATGCAGGCTGTCCACCGCCAGGCCATGCGGCTTTTGTCCCACCGGCAGCGTGCGCATTAACGAGGCGACCGGCGTGATCGTTGGCGAGGCGGTACGGGGCGGGGTAGGAGATGCGGTCGCCGACGGCGTCGGCGTAGCGGTCACGGTCGGCGTGGCCGTCGCCGTCGCAGTCGGTGTCGGCGTGGCCGTGACGGTCACACTGGCAGTCGGGGTGGGAGTCTCGGTTGCGGCCGGCGTCGGTGTCGGCGTGGCCGTCGCCGTCGCAGTCGGTGTCGGCGTGGTCGTGACGGTCACACTGGCAGTCGGGGTGGGAGTCTCGGTTGCGGCCGGCGTCGGTGTCGGCGTGGCCGTCGCCGTCGCAGTCGGTGTCGGCGTGG
>OGCI01002634.1_pt1 | contig 11430 bp, 9 predicted proteins | sample 1570021 | NCBI WGS metagenome assembly OGCI01 (sample SAMN06264664, study PRJEB24512) | hot springs metagenome | isolation source: Hot spring water | place: South Africa: Tshipise | collected 2015-06-21
TGGAGGTCAACAGACCTTCGACAGCGCCAAGCGCTACTGGATGATGGCCGGACGGCCTGAAGTACTGGCCGTCACCATAAACGGGACAGCACACACGCTTAGCTCTCCCGCCGGCTCTTTTGTCATCACTGAGTCAGGTATCGAGCGCACTCGGTGACATGGGGCAGAAGGCGCTACCGCCGGCGCGGGTCTACGTCCACACCTTAGGCTGCCCTAAGAACGAAGCAGACAGCCGGGGTCTGTCTCGGGCCTTGCTCCGGGCAGGAATAGAGGTCACCGAGGAACCTGCTCAAGCCAGCCACATCATCATCAACACCTGTGGCTTCATCCGGGAAGCCAAGGAGGAGTCCATAGGGACCATCTTGGAAGCTTGCGCTGGCTACCCCCAGACGCCTGTCATCGTGGCCGGGTGTCTGGTCGAGCGTTATCACGACGAATTGACTTCCGGCCTACCTGAGGTGAAGGCCTGGTTCGGTCTCCTGACGGCTGAGGAGCAGCGGAGACTCCTGGACTACATACTCCGCGAAGAGAGGCCTATCCCTAGCCCCGACGCAGTAGTCGCCAAGTACAGAAACCCGAGCTCTCATGCCTACTTGAAGATCTCTGACGGTTGCGATGGGCCTTGCACTTTCTGTGCTATCCCTCAGATCAAGGGGCCCTATCAGGCAGTGGGTCCGGACGAGATACAGGCGGAAGCCGAAGCCTGTTTGGCCGAGGGGGCTCGAGAGCTTGTCCTGGTAGGCCAGAACACGATCTGCTGGGAGCATGAAGGTCGCGACCTGCTTGACCTGATCGAAGCCTTGGCGACTGATCCGCGTGTCTTCTGGATCCGGGTGATGTATCTGCAGCCAGAGCAGGTGACAGAGCGCTTTCTTCGATACATGGCTGAGCAGCCCAAGCTCTGCCACTATCTGGATGTGCCGTTTCAACATTCCCATCCTGTGCTGCTGCGGCGCATGGGGCGAATAGGGGACAGGGAGTCGTATCTCGAACTGCTGGCTTCGGCTAGACGTCTGATGCCAGACGTAGCTGTCCGCTCGGCCTTCATAGTGGGTTTCCCTGGGGAGACCCCCGAGCATTTCGACCACCTTCTGGATTTTGTGCGGGATGCAGAGCTTGATTACGCGGCCGGCTTCACCTACAGTCCCGAGGAGGGCACTCTGGCCGCTAAGCTGCGCCCGCGAGTACGCCGCTCGGTCGCTATCGAGCGCTTGAACAGATTGCAGGCAGCGATTGTCAAGTCTGCGGAGGAGGCTCATCAGCGGCTGGTCGGAACGAAGGTCCAGGTGATGGTCGATGCCATCGGACCGGAGGACAGCGGTGAAGAGTTCGTGGCCTTGGGCCGCACACGGGGTCAGGCTCCCGAGGTGGATGGGGTCACCTATATCGAGGGCACACTACCGGTCGGCACAATGGTTGGTGATGTGATAGAAGTGAGGATTGAGGCGGCAGTCGGCTACGACCTGGTGGGTTTCTGTGACGTATCTTAACGTTCCCAATCTCCTGAGTCTCTTCAGAGTGGGCATGGTGCCCGTGTTGATGGTATTCCTGCTGGCCGACATCCCCGCTGGGGAGGTGATCGCCCTTGTCGTGTTCATCGTGGCTGCTGGCACCGACCTGCTGGATGGGTATCTGGCCCGCCGGTTCCAGCAGACCACTGTCGTAGGGGCGTTCCTCGACCCCTTGGCGGATAAGTTGTTGGTGACTGCAGCTCTGGTCACTCTGGTACAACTCGGCGATCTGTCCGCCTGGGTTGCTATGGTTGTGATCGCCAGAGAGTTGGCGGTGACCGGTCTGCGCATGATAGCCGCGGTGCAGAACGTGGTCATTTCAGCTAGCCGTTGGGGTAAGGCCAAGACACTGACGCAAATAGTAGCTATCGCCGCTCTGATGGTGGAACCACGCTGGCTCAAGCCGGAATGGGCGATCGCTGGACATCCGGTCACCTGGTATCTGGTCTTGCTCATGCTGGTGCTGACCGTGGTGAGTGGCATCGACTACTTCGTACATGCCCGCGCTCGGTTGCGGGAGACCTTGGGACACCGGGGCTGAAGAACAGGTTGGATGGAGCCCTTGTTGAGAGGTCAAGAGGTGGAGCAGAAGAAGCGTTTGTTCGTGGCGGTTCCCGTGCCCTTGGAGACACTGCCTTACGTACAGCGGGCGACGGAAGCTGTGGCGGGGTTGCCTGGCGTACGGGTGCTTGGTGAGCCCCAATGGCATGTCACGTTGGCCTTCATCGGAGAAGTGGAGGCAGCGCGGGCGGAGGCGGCTCACGAGGTGGTGGCCAGCCTGCCAGCCGCTCTGGGGGGCCAGGCTGAGCTGGGACGCTTTCTCCTACTTCCTTCGGCCAGTCGGGCGCGGGTGGTCACGCTCGAAATCATCGATCAGGGCGACGTGTTCAGGCGGCTGTTCGAGAAGGTCATGGGCGACTTGGAGGCGGCAGGGGTGATGACCCGCGAGAAACGTCCGTTCCGACCCCATCTGACCATAGCCCGACTGAAAGCACCCGGACCTGTAAGACCAAGGTTTGAGAGCGAAAGGGCTCCGTTTGCTGTACAGTCGGTCTGTCTGTACCAGAGTCACTTGAGGCGCGAGGGTGCAGAGTACACTGTGCTCTGCAGGAGAGGATTGGTACCAGCACAGGTAGTGCCAGGGATATAGGAGGGACGTTGGAAAAGGATAAAGCTCTGGAGATGGCCGTGCTGCAGATCGAGCGGCAGTACGGCAAAGGCTCCATCATGCGCCTGGGGGACGAGGCGGCAGCCATGCGTGTCCCCGCCATCTCCACGGGTTCCCTAGGTCTTGATTTAGCTTTGGGTGTCGGGGGCGTGCCCCGCGGCCGCGTGGTCGAGATCTTTGGACCGGAGTCAAGCGGGAAAACCACCTTGGCGCTCCACATGATCGCCGAAGCGCAGAAGGCGGGGGGCAAGGCGGCCTTCATCGATGCCGAACATGCCATGGACCCAGCGTACGCGCGCAAGATCGGAGTGAACATCGATGAACTCCTAGTGTCACAGCCTGACAACGGCGAGCAGGCGCTCGAGATCACCGAACTCCTCATCCGTAGTGGAGCCTTAGACATCGTGGTCATCGACTCGGTGGCGGCTCTCACCCCCCGGGCGGAGCTCGAGGGGGAGATGGGCGACTCTCACGTGGGGCTGCAGGCCCGCCTGATGAGCCAGGCCTTACGGAAGTTAGCCGGGACCATCAGCAAGACACAGACCACGGCGGTATTCATCAACCAACTGCGCGAGAAAGTGGGCGTCATGTTCGGCAACCCGGAAGTGACGCCAGGTGGGCGTGCTCTCAAGTTCTACGCCTCGGTCCGACTGGACATCCGCCGCTTGGAGACCCTCAAAGAGGGGAACGAGGCTGTCGGTAACCGAGTGCGGGTGCGAGTCGTCAAGAACAAGGTGGCTCCCCCGTTCAAAGAGGCAGAGTTCGACATCATGTATGGCGAAGGCATCTCCACTGAAGGGGACGTCCTTGACCTCGCGGTCGAACACAAGATCGTGCAAAAGAGCGGAGCCTGGTACTCCTATGGTGACCAGCGCCTGGGTCAGGGGCGCGAGAACGTGCGTCAGTTCTTGCGCGACAATCCCGAGTTTGTCCAGAGACTGCGCTGGGAAGTGATCCAGGCTGTGCAACCGGAGTGGGCCAAAGACTTGCCCGCGCAGACCGCACGGACGGAGGCTGCCCCGGGCGCGCAAGGGCTGGCTGCGGGGGCTCCGGCTGCAGCTGGCCCGGTAACCGGTGTAGACACAAGCTCCGCGGAATAAGGCGCTGTGTTGGTGCGGTCGCCCTGGTCTGGTGCGGGGCGCCAGGGCGCGACGTGACCAGGGAAAGACCGCACAGTCCGGTGTGGCTGGTAGTGGCGCCGCGATTCCAGACGGCCGTGGTGCAGGCGGCTGGAAAGTGGGGTAGTTCGGACTAGGCAATGGAATCTTCTGGCCGCAAACGAGCCCGAGTAGATCTCAGCAAGGATGGCGTCATCAAGGCTCTGGTGCCGCGTGGTCGCGACAAAGAACGTGTGCTGGTACGTCTGACGGATTCTCGCTCCCTTGAACTGGCAGAAGCCCTTGTGGCGCGGGAGAGCCTTGCGGTAGGGCAAAGACTTACGGCTGACGAGATGGAGCAGCTCGTGGCCGAAGACATGCCCTATCGAGCTCGGGCAAGAGCGTTGCGTCTGCTGACGGCGCGTGAGCGCTGCCAGGGAGAACTTGAACATCGGTTACTTGCCGAGGGCTATGAAGGCGAGGTAGTGAGGTCCACGCTGGAGTGGCTTCGTCAGCGGGCATATGTCGACGATAGGCGTTTCGCGGAGCAGTTCGTGGCCGAGAAGGTCAGAGCGGGCTGGGGCTTGTGGCGCATAAGGTCAGGCCTGCTCGGAAAAGGAGTGGAGCGCTCGGTGGTCGAGGCCGTCTTGCAGGAGTGCGACCTGTTGTGGACCAACGAGACCGGCAGTGACCGAAAGGTGGACCCGGTCCTGGCTCTTGCTCGTAGACGGTTCGCTGCCCAGTTCCTGTCCGACCCTGAGGGGGCCGCGCGGCGGCTAGCGGGCTATCTGCTGCGGAGGGGGCACGACTGGGAGACCATTGCCGCTGTCGAGGCCACGCTGCGGAGTGAAGCCCAGGCTGGTTCGGGTGACGGCGACTCCTCGGAGTCTTAAGGCCGTACGCCCGAGTGCTGACGCCACGCTTCCGAGCCTTGCACGGTCCGTCCGAGCCGTGGGCAGTCCGTCCGAGCCGTGGGCAGTCCGTAGGAGTCGTCCTGGCGAAGAGGCCGTGGAGTGGTGAGCAGCCGCAAGTTAGCAGGGCTTTCTTGACACTATGACCGGCGGGGGGCTAGACTGTCATAGTGTGTGAAAATCGGTCGGCGGCGGCGGTTTTCTTGACCTTGCCGGTTTGCGATAGATTGGTTTAGCGAAGCTGAGATTGCGGTTTGAGAATGCGAGAGCCAACCGAGACTTAAGCATCGAGAACCTTCAGGGCGAGGGCTCACGGGGCCTCCGTTAGACCTGTCGCCCTTTGAGCATAGTTCGTCGCTCTACTGAGCAAGGTCATATCTATGACTGTGCGGTCGGGCCAGGCCCGGCTCTTCTTATTTCCTTGCCGCCTGTCGGCCCGTTCACGTGCACGGATCGCTGACTGACGCGATCGCCTGCACGAGTGGAGTGATGCATATGACAGGCGTGTGGATCGTTGTAATCCTTGTGGTGGCGGTAGCTTGTGCTATCGGCGGCTTTCTGGCCCGCAAGTACCTGAGCGAGACTAAGATCTCCTCAGCCGAGCAGGCTGCTCAACAGATCGTCGAGGATGCGAAGCGGCAGGCGGAGGCCATCCGACGTGAGGCTCGAGTAGAGCTTAAGGACGAGCTCCATCAACTGCGAACTCAGGTAGAGAATGAGTTACGCCAGCGACGGCAAGAGCTCGCCCAGCTGGAGAATCGACTGCTTACCCGGGAAGAGGGGCTTGACGAGCTCCAGAAGGACCTGGCTCGCAAGGAGCAGTCGGTGACCGACCGCGAGAACTACTACCGCAAAGTGCTTGCCGAAGCGGAAGCAGCTAAGGCGGAGCAGCAGCGCTTGCTGGAGCAGATTGCGGGCATGACCAAGGAACAGGCGGCCGATCTGTTGCTCAAGCGGACCGAAGAAGAGGTCCGGCACGATATGGCCAAGTTGGTGCGGGCTATAGAAGAAGAGGCGCGAAACGAAGGCGAGCGGAGGGCTAGGGACATCCTCTCCATCTGCATCCAGCGCACAGCAGCGAGCCACGTGGCGGATACTACAGTGTCGGTGGTCCCCCTGCCGTCCGACGACATGAAGGGACGCATAATCGGGCGCGAGGGGCGGAACATCCGGACCCTAGAGAATCTTACCGGGGTGGATTTCATCATAGACGACACTCCGGAAGCAGTGGTGTTGTCGGCCTTCGACACTGTGCGTCGGGAGATCGCGCGGCTCACTCTAGCCAAGCTGGTGGCCGACGGGCGCATCCACCCGGCCAAGATTGAGGAGATGTACACCAAAGCGCGGGAGGAGATCGAACGCGAGATCCAGGAGGCTGGAGAGCACGCGGTTCTGGAGGCGAACGTGCATGGTCTGGCTCCTGAGCTTCTGAAGCTGCTGGGCCGGCTCAAGTTCCGCACGAGCTATGGGCAGAACGTGCTCATGCATTCCCTGGAGGTGGCTCACCTGGCCGGGTTGATGGCTAACGAGCTAGGGGTGAACGCCAAGGTGGCCAAGAGGGCGGGACTACTCCACGATATAGGCAAAGCGGTGGACCATGAGGTCGAGGGCTCCCACGCCAGCATCGGCGCCAACCTCGCGCGTCGCTACGGGGAGTCCGAGGCCGTGGTCCACATCATCGAGGCTCATCACGGAGAAACGGAGCCCACCACAGTGGAGGCAGTGCTGGTGTCTGCAGCCGATGCTGTGAGCGGAGCGCGCCCGGGGGCTCGCCGGGAATCGCTGGAGACGTATATGAAGCGGCTCGAGTCGCTGGAACGCATTGCGGAGAGCAAGCCCGGCGTGGAGAAAAGCTATGCCATCCAGGCGGGACGGGAGATCCGCGTCCTGGTAAAGCCGGAGGAGGTGGACGACGCCGCCGCCAGCCTGCTTTGCCGTGAGATCGCCAAGGAGATCGAGCAGGAGCTCGATTATCCGGGCACCATCCGGGTGACTGTCATCCGGGAGAGTCGGGCGGTGGAATACGCGAAGTAGACCGGTGCTCCAGAGGAGCGAGTGCTGACTCGGGAGACCGTCAAGGAGGTCGGGCGCCTACATGTCGTACCCTGGCAAGGAGCGGGGGATGGATCCGAACACCTACTACCTGCGTACTTTCGGCTGTCAGATGAACGACCACGATTCGGAGCACATCGCCGGTCTGCTGGAGGGGATGGGGTTGCGTCGACGCGCCAGACCCGACGAAGCCGAGGTCCTCGTGTTCAACACCTGCTCCATCCGGGAGAAAGCCGATCGGCGTCTGGCGGCCCATCTGCGTGAGGCTGGCCACCTCAAAGAGGACGGGCCACGGTTGATCGTCGTGGCTGGATGTCTGGCTCAGAGCCGCAAGGAAGGGCTGGTGGAGGATTTCCCCTTCGTGGACGTCCTGGTAGGTCCGCAAAGCCTTCACGAGTTGCCCAGACTGATTTCCGAGAGACGTGCGACCGGGCGGTGGACGGGGGCGTTCCACGACGAGACCACCCATTTCAGTGCCGAACTGCCTCGCGCGGATATAGCAGGACCGACAGCCTGGGTGCAGATCATGGCAGGTTGCAGCAACTACTGCACGTATTGCATCGTGCCCTATGTACGTGGCCCCGAAGCTTCCAGGCCACCGCTGGAGATAGTGAGGGAGATCGAGGGCTTAGTGACGGCCGGGCTGCGAGAAGTCACGCTTCTGGGCCAGAATGTCAATGCTTACGGTCTTGAGCCCGGCTTTTCCTATGGTGTGACTTTCCCCGATCTCCTGGAGTTGATATGCGAGGTCGAGGGAATACAGAGGGTGCGTTTCCTGACCTCGCATCCCAAGGACTTCTCCGACCGTCTCATCGAGGTGATTGCGGCTCCCAACCAAGTGTGCGAGCAAGTCCACCTTCCGGTGCAGTCGGGTAGCGACCGCGTGCTTGCCGCTATGGGCCGGCACTACGACCGCCGCACCTACTTGGACCTCGTGGCTCGGCTGCGCGCCGCGGTCCCTGAGGTCAGCTTGACTACCGACATCATCGTAGGGTTCCCCGGGGAGACGGAGGCCGAGTTCGAGGACACCCTCTCGCTGGTAGAGGAGATCCGGTTCGACGGCGCTTTCACCTTCATCTTCTCGCCCCGTCCAGGTACAGCGGCGGCTCGTCTGCCCGATCGGGTTCCTCGGGACGTGGCCGAGCAACGCCTGCAGAGACTGGTGGACCTAGTGCAGCGGGTGGCCCGAGAACGGAACCAGGCCTGGGTCGGGCGCACGGTGGAGGTCTTGGTCGAGAGGCCCAGCCGCCAGTCCCCGGGCGAGGTGATGGGGAGGACCCGCGGCTACAAGCCGGTCAATTTCGTCTCGAAGGCTCCGCCAGGTGCCTTGGTCCAGGTCGAGTTGCTCGATGCCACCTCCACCAGCTTCAAGGGACGCGAAATAGCGGGTGCAGGGGCGCTCGGTCCCGCAGTCTCATGTCCGACCCCTGCCGGGAGGCGGCTCGAGGCGGCGGCTCAGGGTCGCGGGTGACCCTGAGCCGCCGCCCCTACCGAGGGAGACTGCCCTGCCAGTGGGGAAGGTGATCGGCATTCTAGGCCCGACGGGGGTGGGCAAGACTGCAGTGGCCGCGCATGTAGCCAAGCTCTTGGGCACCCGGGTGATCTCGTGCGACTCCATGCAGCTATATCGCGACTTCCCGGTGTTGACGAACCAGCCGACCCTCGCCGAGACGGGCGGCGTGGAGCATGCCCTGGTCGCTTGTCTTGATCCCGGCACTCACTGTACGGCCGCTGCCTACGCTGAGCTTGCCCGACCGCTCATTGCGGCTGACCTGCGCGAGAGAGGAGCAGCGGTGGTGGCTGGCGGCACCGGCCTCTATGTCCGGGCAGCTCTCGCTCCCCTGGCGGTCGCCCCCCGCGATGATGACCTACGCTGCCGGCTGGAGCAGCGTCTCGCCGAGAGAGGTTTGGCTGACCTGTTTGAAGAGCTTGTACGCCGAGACCCCGAGGCAGCGCGGGCAGTCGACCCCAACAATCCTCGCCGGGTGGTCCGCGCTCTGGAGGCAGTTCTCTGCGGACGGCATTGGTCTGGACGCAATGACCTGTGGGACCCTGCCTACTACCATCCCACGGTGATCTTCGCACTGAGCCTGGAACGTGACGAGCTGTACCGGCGTTTGGAGGTGAGAACTCGCCGGATGCTGGAGACGGGCGCCATCGAGGAGGTCCGTCGCTTCCACGAGGCCGTGGGGCGGGAGAGGGCGCTACCTGGCGGCCCCGGGATAAGAAGTGCCATCGGTTATCGGGAGATATGGCGGTATCTGGAAGGGGAGGCTTCCTTCGAGGACACGGTTGCACAGATGACTGTGGCCACCCGTCGTTACGTGCGCAGACAGGTGACCTGGCTCCGGAAGGTGAAGGGCGCTGTTATCATTGACCTTCAGCGGATGGAGCCCGAAGAGGCCGCCCGGAAGATAGTGGACCTGGTGTGGGCCGGGGCGGCGCCAAGGGTCACATGACTGGCGGCGCCCTTGCGGCGAGCCGCTTATGGCCTGTGTGGGGAACGCTGCCCAGGGAGAGGGGATGGGCGAGGCTACGCAGGCAAGGGAGGGGATGAACTTGAAGTTGGCCAAGTGGGAAGGGCTCGGAAACGATTATCTGGTGTTGGAAGAGGAGGCTCTTCCCGGACCGCTCACCCCCCAAGCTGTGGCAAATCTCTGCGACCGTCACCTTGGGGTAGGGGCCGACGGCGTTCTGCTCAAGTGCGCCCCCTCGGGGGCAGTGCCCGGGGCGGTGTCCCGCATGCGGGTGTTCAACCCCGACGGTAGTGAGTCGGAGATGTGCGGCAACGGTATCCGCATCTTCGCTCGCTATCTCGTCCAAAGGAGGCAGGTGCACAACGACGAGTTCCTTGTCGAGACTCTTGCCGGGCCCATCCGACCTCGCCTTCTTGCCGATGGGCGCGTACGGGTGGACATGGGTTGGGCGCGTTTTGTCAGTGACAGCATCGACGTGACCTGGTTCGGCGGGGAGTACCCGGTGATAGGAGCTGAGCTTACAGCGGGCGATGAGCGGCTACGCTTCACCTTCGTCGATGTGGGCAACCCGCACTGCGTCATCCTGGTGGACGATCCCGCCAGTGTCGACATCGCGCGTCTGGGGCCCCTAGTGGAACACCATCGGGCCTTTCCTCGGCGAGTGAATGTAGAGTTCGTGAGGGTGGAAGCCGACGGCACAGTCACTATGCGGGTGTGGGAACGAGGAGTAGGGGAGACGCAAGCCTGCGGAACCGGGGCGACCGCGGTCGGCGCTGCGTGCGTACGGCTGGGGCTGGTGTCCAGCCCCGTGACCGTGCATCTCCCGGGAGGAGACCTGGTCATCGAGGTTGAAGAAGGCGCCACACTGGATGACACGAGGGGAACGGGGAACATGTCGGGAGCGGAGGGCGCTGGTGGTAGGCCAGGGAACGCTGGTGGCGGGCCGCCCTCGGAGGCCCTTCCTTCACTCAAGGTGCACATGACCGGCCCAGCCGAAGAAGTCTTCTGCTGTGAGCTGGCGCCGGCTCTGCTGCGGCGGCTCGGCTGGGCAACGCGCGACGTATCCTAGGGTAGGCGGCCCGTCTGGTTCACGATCTCAACAGAAGACAAGGAGGAAGAGGTGCGGTTCTCTCGGCGCATGGACAATCTGGCCCCCTATCTGTTTGCGGAACTGGAACGCAAGATCGCCGAGAAGCGCAGTAGCGGCGTCGATGTCATCAGTCTGGGCATCGGTGATCCCGACCTCCCCACCCCGGCCTACATTGTGGAAGAGATGCAACGTCAGGTAGCGGACCCGACCAACCACCGCTACCCCAGCAACTGGGGCCACCGAGAGTTCGCAGAGGCCGCCGCCGCTTTCTACCAGCGACGTTTTGGGGTGGAGATCGATCCCCAGGGGGAGTTCTTCCCGTTACTGGGGGCGAAAGAGGGCCTTGCTCACATCTGCTTCGCCCTGCTCGACCCCGGCGACATTGCCCTGGTACCCGACCCCGGTTATCCCGTATACGCCGGGGGCTCCATTTTGGCGGGGGCCGATGTTTACTACCTCACTCTCCGTCCGGAAAGCGGGTTTCTCCCCGATCTGGGGTCAGTACCCGAAGAGGTCGCTCGCCGAGCCAAGGTTCTCTTCATCGGTTATCCGAACAACCCCACTGCGGCAGTGGCGGAAGACGACTTCTTCGCCCGGGTAGTGGCTTTCGCCAAGAAGTACGACCTGGCTGTAGTCCACGACAATGCCTACTCCGAGCTTACCTACGATGGTTACGTGGCCCCGAGCTTCCTGGCCACGCCCGGTGCCAAGGAGGTGGGGGTGGAATTCTTCAGCTTCTCCAAACCCTTCAACATGACGGGGTGGCGTACCGGCTTCGCCGTGGGCAATCGGGAGATCCTCACGCACCTCTGGCGTCTCAAGACCAACATGGACTCGGGGATGTTCGACGCTCTGCAGCGCACCTCCGCCTTCATCCTGAACGGTTCCTGGGACTCCGTGCGCGAAATGTGCGAGATATATCGCCGCAGGCGCGACCTGTTGGCAGAGGCTCTCGTGAGGGTAGGGATGGAGGTACCCAAGCCTAAAGCCACCATCTATATGTGGATCCCGGTCCCTCCAGGCTACACGTCGCTCAGTTTCAGCGAACACGTCCTCGAACAGGCAGGGGTGGTGGTGACTCCCGGGTCCGGCTACGGCCCGGCCGGCGAGGGCTTCTTCCGGTT
>OGCI01002635.1_pt1 | contig 11421 bp, 13 predicted proteins | sample 1570021 | NCBI WGS metagenome assembly OGCI01 (sample SAMN06264664, study PRJEB24512) | hot springs metagenome | isolation source: Hot spring water | place: South Africa: Tshipise | collected 2015-06-21
CGGCATTTTTTTGCACGCGGCATGGAGTGCTTCGAGGCTATCGAAGCCCATGTTGCGCGCGGCTTGCTGCATGAAGTTTTTGACGACTTCTTCGGAGAGGATGTGGTCTTCATTTTTCATGGGGTTCTCCGTCTTGTCTGGCCGGAAAGATGCGATTCGCTACTACGCGGATCCCGCGCTGTCGAGGCGCCAGCAACTGGGGGAGGCGAGCCGCTGGCGCTGATTAGCTCGCACCAGGCCCCGAGGCTCGATGCGGCTGCCGGGACCTTCTTTGCTTCCCTGCTCTCCACTCCCCTCTTCAAAAAAAGCCCGCCGGGTGGCGGGCGAGTGAGGGGAGTCGAAAATGGAGTGCCATCAATCAATGGCGATTCCATTATAACGCCGCGAGCGGCGTTGTCAAGCGGTGTTAGCAAAAAAACCATGTGTCGGGGGTGGCGTGCCCCACCGTAGGCTGCCTTGGCCGTCGGCAGCAACGCCATTATGGGACGGCGCAGCCGTCCGCACTATCCTTCCCCGGCCTTCAATGCCGAGGCTTGCCGCGCACCAGGTCAAGCCCATGCCGCGCCCTGTCGCACGCCGCGCATATGGGTGTGTTAAGTAGCAAAACGGAGGCCCATGGTGAGGCGGTACATTTTTCTCGACAGGCCGTGCTTTTCGGCGAAGCGAGCAGCCATCGTTGCAGCGCTGGCGCTGATTCCGGCGGCGACGGTGGCGGTATTTGCGGCAACGGGCCTTCGCATTAATGTCTCGGAGTCGCTCGAGGATCGGTTCGTCAAAGTCACCCCCATCGAGCTGGCCAAACGCGGCGATTACGTGTCTTTTTGCCGACCCCTACCCGTTGGCCGCGTGCTGCCGGGGCCGTGTGCTGACGGGACTATGCCGCTTGTAAAGCGCGTCGTCGCAGCCGCTGGCGATCGGGTGCTTTTTACGCCGACTGAACTTCGTGTCGAAGTCGGCGGCGCGTTAGGTCCCGCACGCGATGTCGTCGTATATCGCGCACGGTATTACAAGCGCGATTCGCTGAGCAACGAGATGCCTCATCCGACCTGGGGTGGCTACATTTACTTGTTCGATCATTCGGTCGTTGTGCTGGGCGATCATGAGCGATCGCTTGATTCGCGCTATTTCGGTGTAATCAATCCGCCGGATTACGAATACAAAACCGCTATCATTTGGCCGAAAGGGTTTTTCGATCATGGCAAATAATCATATTTCGCGTGAGCAGGAGGCTCGCGGGCGACAAATCGAGGCGCTGAGACGATCGTTTGGCGCGGCGGTGATATCGTTTTTCGACGACAGAGCCGTCATCGAAATCATGCTCAATACGGACGGCACACTGTGGATCGAGCGTGCTGGTGTCGGGATGCAGTGCGTCGGCACGTTGTCACCGGTGCAAGCGATGGCGTGCATTCAGGCCGCTGCGGCACTGGTGGGGACGGTGGTCAACGAAGAGTACCCGATCTTGGAGTGCGAGTTGCCAAATGGCGGCTCCGAATTCGGTGGCGCGCGCTTTGAAGCGTTGGTGCCGCCGGTCGTGGCTGCGCCTGCGTTTGCGATTCGCAAAAAAGCGGAACTCATCTTCACGCTCGACGATTATGTTGCGCGCGGAATCATGTCTGCGGACGCCAAGGAATTCATCGAAAACGCGGTGCGCACACGGAAAAACATCCTCATCTCCGGCGGCGCTGGCACAGGGAAAACGACGCTTGCAAATGCTGTGCTCGAAGCAGTTGCGCGGCTCGATCCCGAATCGCGTATCGTCATCATCGAGGACGTGTTGGAATTGCAGTGCGCAGCGAAAAACGCGTTGTTTCTGCGCACTTCAGAAAACGTTGACCAAACGCGGCTACTGCGTGCCACAATGCGATTGCGTCCCGACCGTATCGTTGTTGGCGAAGTGCGTGACAAGGCGGCGCTGGCGCTGCTGAAAGCCTGGAACACGGGGCACCCAGGCGGGCTTGGAACCGTCCATGCGAATGATGCGCGTGCGGCGCTGGTGCGGCTGGACCAGCTAATTCAAGAGGCGCTCGTGCCACCTGCGCCAGCATTAATCGCGGAAGCGGTTGATGTCGTCATCTCGATCAAGCGGGTTTCTGGCTCGCCTGGGCGCGTGATTGATGAAATCGTGGCTATCAATGGGTTCGATGGCGGGGATTATGTTCTCGAAAATATTTATTCGAGATGAGAGTTTTTGAGGTGAGCCATGTTTGTTAAGAGCATTGCGGCGATCGCCATTGTTGCCTCTTTTTTTGTAACGCCGGCGGCACGCGCAAGTGAGATTGTTGTTGGCGCGCATGTCGTGTCGCTACACGAAACTAGCGGCATCATGCGTTACGATAGTAATACGGGCGCCTTGAAAGAAACTAAGCTGCGCTCGTGGACACCGGGTGTCTACGCGAAATTCGGTGATAGTAGCGGCGTGACGATCGGACTTTATAAAAATTCTATCGGCCGAGTCAGCGCTTATGTCGGCTATACTTTCGAAGCAACTTTGACCGACAAAGTTTCTGCCGCCGTAACCGCCGGCATCATTTCTGGGTATGATAAACACGAGTATTCGGTCGGCGATGTCAGTCCGCTGCTCGCCCCATCTTTCTCTGTTGCGCTCGACAATAAGACCCGCTTACGAACGATTATTATTCCGCGCGCCGGAGAATTCAACAGAGTGTTAACGATCAATTTTGCGATCGAGTTTAAGCGGTAAAAATGCCCGATGAGATCGATCGTGCGTCTGCTGCCTTACCCGAAGTCCTCGCGGATGAGTCGTTAGATGTAATGGCAATGCTACTACGCCCGCCTCAATTTCGCGCGGGCGCAATATTATATGCGCGCGCTGCGCTTGTTGAGGGTGGTAAAATTGAATACGATTGGCTAGACTTTGAGCCAAACAAGTGCGTTCGTTATCGATTGAAAAAATAATGAACCGCCGTGAATTCATATTCGCCGCCGCCTTGCTTGGGTCAGCATTTGCCCACGCGGGTGGGTCACCGTTGGCTGATATGAGGGCAGGAGATGTGCTGTTTCGTCTTGGTGCCGATGATATATACACGCGCATCATCGCGACATATTCTCCGCTGCCGGCGTCTGCTCGCCGGTTTACGCATGTCGCGGTTGCGTTGTCGGAAAAACTAATCATACACGCGTTACCGCCAGCAGTCGTTCTCGATTCGCGTGACCGCTTTTTCTCTGCAAGCGAGTGCCGCGTTTGGGCCATTCTGCGCCACCACGATTCAGTGCGTGCGCGGGCGCTGGCGCTGGCGGCGGCTGCGATGCAAGGGCGCCAGTTTGATTGGTCGATGCGCGCGTCTGAAAGCGATAAGCTGTACTGCACAGAACTGGTGTGGCTTGCTTGCCGGAAAGCCGGCATCGACATATCGGCGACGCGCGTAAAAGTGCCGACATACAGCGAGCCGGTAATTCACCCTGACACCTTTTACGATGATCTGCGCACATCGGGTTTCGCGCCAATTTAGCTTTAGCGCTCGATTTCGCCGCCAGCTTGCTCGCGGCCGGGCTTGCGCGGGCGCTGTTTCTGCTCCTGCCGCTGCCCGCGCTCCCGCTCCCGCTCGTACTCAGCGACGATGTGTTGTAGCTCAAGGTTAGCAACTCGAATACCACGTTGCGCAGCTGCAATAGCAGCGCGCTTCCGAAATGCCTCGTCGCCCGTGATAAACACCTCACCGCCGTAGCGCTGTGCGGCTAGCTCCAGTGCCGCAATCATCGCTTCGTTGTCATCGGCGCGGGCAAGCTCGACGAACGGTCCCGAATCAGTCATGCGAACACGATCTGCGCTGTCTTTGTACAGCACTGTCGTGTTGTCATCGGACAACTCGATTCGTGCGCTGCTTAGCGAAAACCGTCTTTCCTCGCCCTCGATGCCACCGACAAACCCGGGTGTATCCGGCGCCTCGACGCGCAAGTCCTCACCTTCGAAGCCTGGTGCCTTGCCCGCTTCCCGCTGCTTGCGTTTTTCGCGATAGCGAATGCCGCGCAGCGCACTAATGGCCGCCGGATCACCTTCGCGTGCCCTAGCTTCAAGAAATCCGCGCCAGCTACCGTCGTAGTACCGCTTCACGCTGGCGCGTTCTGCTGCGTGTTTTTCGCGCAACGCAGCAATCGCTTGTGCGTAGCGCCCCTCGGCCATCGCTTGCGCAACAGCCGCGCCGTGGATCCCGGCTAACTCGGCAAACGCACGTTTTTTCTCAGCCAGCGCCTCCATCGCTACTTGTGCCGCCTCTTCCCGCTGCCGCTTGCGCAATGCCTGCAGCGCGGCTTTACGCTTTTCGCCGCGCCCGCGTTTTTCCTCGCGAAAAGCCTCGTACAGCGCCTCACGCGCTCTGGTCCGCGCCTGCCGCTGCTCGTCGCGCTTGCTGCCGCCAGTACGCCCCGGGTTTTCGTGTGCCAGCGGCTCTTCGCCGCGTGCGACTTTGGCTTGGTAATCCTGAATGGGCATGGCCGGCGCAAGCGCCGGGGGGAGAGGCGGCAAAAAAAGGGCCGGAGGCTGAAAGGGCCCAAGCCGCGCTGCGAGCTTGCTGTACGCAAGCTGGCGATGCAGTGCCGACGCTTTTAGCGCGTGCCGCGCGCTAATGCCGTCCGCCTTTAGCACTAAGCCAGCGCGCTTTTGCTCGATGCGCAGCCCCGCCGCTGCAGCGACGGCGTGCAGTTGCTGCCAATCCTGCGCTGCAAGCAGCTTTTCCGTGAGTCCGGTTGCCCGCGCAAAGGTGGCGATGCCGGGCAGCCCGTGTGCCTTCTCGACGCCCGCCTCCGGCCCCGCAGCGCGCCCCCGCTCGCCGTCGCGTCGGACGACGCGGCCTTCGCGCACGATGTGCGGCCCGGGCGAGTGCGCCCAGCCTTGAGCAAGCTCGATTTCGCGCATCGCTTTGTCGAGCACAAAAAAATCGCGATGCGGCGGGCCCAGGTATTTTAGTGTTTCTGGGTGGTACTTCAGCGCCACCACGTGCACGTGGTGGTGCGCCTTGTCGCGATGTATCACCCACGTCGCGGCTGCTTCGCCCATGCCCAGCGCGCTCAGTGTGTGCGCTACCGCTGCACGCGCATGCTCAACGCTCGGTGTTTCGCCCGGCTGCCACGTAACTACGACGTGATACAGCGGCTCTTTGGCATCCACGCCGCTTGCTCGCACCCGCTGCACGACTTCGTCGAATGCGCGAGCAATCTCGCGCTGCTGCGCAAGGGGGTTTTCGATGCCGCGAGCACGCAACGCATCGCTTACACCAGCTTCCACGACGCCAGCGCGCGCGGCGTACTCAATCAGATAACGCGCATCGCCGCTCAGGCCTTCGCCGAGCGCGCGGGCGCGATTTTCATCCGGCGATGTGATGTAGTCCACGACCGCCGTTGCGCTCGTGTAGGTTTTTTGCTGCCTGATGACCTTTGCCAGCATGCGTACCTCCTGCTGTATATGTGCGGCGTGCGACAGGGCGAAGCATGCGTGCGTGCGTGTTGATGCGAGTACGTGCGTGATGACGTATGTACTTGCGTGCGTACGTACGCAATGTGAGGCGCGGTATCAAGCCCTAAAGCTCGCAGGACTGCGGCTTGGCCGGACAAGCCGAGACATTTTTTTGGAAGCGCTCGATGCCTGGCTCAAGCGTCACGCTTGACGCTGCCGCTGGGCTTGCAGATGCGCTTCCACTTCCTGGGCGTCCCAAACCGTCACGCGCTCGCCAAGCTTGAATGGGCGCGGGAAGCGCCCCTCGCGCACCCAGCGCCAAAGCGTGGCTTGAGATACCGGCAACAGGCCTGCCCGCTCAGCGGTCGAGCAAAGATCGCGAACACGATAGACACGTCGTTGCATATAGCATCACCTTCTTGCTTTACGTGCTATATGCGCGGCGTGCGACACGCTGCGCGGCGCGCCGGCGGATGTATCGTGCGCAATGTGGTACCGGATGTGGTACAAGTAAAAAACGAGGGTTAATTTTACGAGAGCGTTATAGCCCCACCCCTTCCGCCACCGCCGCCACTCAGGCGGTTTTTTTTCGCCTTTTGATGTGGTACAAGCTGGGCAGCCTCCTCTAAAGTTCGATTCATGTGGTATCATGAAAGCGCATACAAGCGCGCGCCTCCATGTGGTACATGATGTGGTACGTCGTGGTACATCAGCGCGGGCGGGAAGGAGAGGCGGATGCCACGTCGAACGAAAGAGTTGAGCGCCCTCGAAGTCAAGCGGCTCAGTGCGCCGGGCCGCCATGCTGTCGGCACCGTGCCCGGCTTGTATCTGTGGGTGCGCGAGTCGGGCTCCAAAAGCTGGGTCTTGCGCGTCGTCGTGGGCGGCAGACGAACAGACATCGGACTGGGCGCTTACCCGGCTGTGCCGCTGGCGCAAGCGATCCAAAAAGCGCGGGCCAAGCGCGCCGAAATCGAGGCCGGCGCCGATCCCGTGGCCGACAAGCGCAGCGAGCAAAGTGGGCGCTGCGGTAGCAAGACGTTTCGTGAACTGGCGCTCGAGTACATAGACCTGCATCGCGCCGCGTGGAAAAACACCAAGCACGCTCAGCAGTGGAAAAACACACTCACGCAATACGCTTTTCCTGCGATCGGGGACATGCCAGCCGACGCTATCGATGTGCCCCACGTGCTGGCTGTGCTGCGCCCCCACTGGCTCGACAAGACCGAGACCATGACGCGCCTGCGCAGCCGCATCGAGCGTGTGCTAGCTTGGGCGATGGCTGCGGGCCATCGCGAGCGCGGCTTCAACCCGGCAAGCTGGCGCGGCAACCTCGACGCCGCTTTGCCGCGCCCGTCGAAGGTGATGAACCGACAGCATCACGCCGCCATGCGCTGGCAGGATGTGCCTGCGTTCATGCGGCAACTCGTCAACATCGAGGGCACCAGCGCGCGGTGCCTTGCTTTCGTGATCCTGACCGCCTGCCGATCGGGTGAGGCGCGTGGCGCGACGTGGGACGAAATCGACTGGGACAACCGCGTGTGGAACATCCCGGCGCAGCGCATGAAGTCCGGCCGACCGCATCGGGTGCCGCTGAGCGACGCGGCCATCGAGTTGCTGCGCGCCCTGCCGCGCATCGAGGGCGAGTCGCTTGTTTTTCCGGGCGCGCGCCCAGGGCGGCCACTGTCGGACATGAGTCTGTCGATGCTCGTGCGTCGCCACGTGCCGGGCGTGACCGTGCACGGGTTTCGGTCTGCCTTTCGAGACTGGGCCGCCGAGAATACCAACCACCCGCGCGAAGTCTGCGAGATGGCGCTGGCGCATGCTGTGGCGTCGGGCACCGAGGCGGCTTACTTTCGCAGCGACCTATTCCAGCGCCGGCGGGCGTTGATGCAGGATTGGGCCGAATTCGTGATGCGTAAACCGTCGGCAATTTAATTTAGCGCGTGTGTTTTGCTGTGGCGCTGTTCGCGGCCGTTGCAACGGAAAACGAGAAACACCACTCTTCAACGAACCCGGAATAATCTTTAGCCAGCTCTAGCGCGTGCTCGGCGCGGTCATCTGCTGTTTCGCCGTCGATATCAAGGCCGTCGATTGCTGACAGCGCAAGCTCAATCGTGCGCGCAACTCGTCGCATGCGTGCATATAGCACGTGGCTGTTTTCTATTTCCGCGAACATCTCGCGCTCCACACGCTGACACAGGCGCTGTAGCCGCGCAAGTGCGCCCTGCAAAGCGTATTGCGTGGAGTTTGTGTTAGCCGCCGCTCCGCATCCAAAAAGCTGTATCGTAGTAATAACCACATCGAATCGGCGCGCCATTTCCGCCCGTAGGAAAAGATCTCGCCTGATTACAATCGAAGCAGCCTTTATTAGCGTGCTAATTGCTTCGTTTATGCTGTTTGTGTTGGTGTTTTGCGCGTACATGATTGTCTGTGCCCCCATTTTCAAGCCCCACCGTCTACTGCGGTGGGGATGAATTGCTAATCAAGACGCGATTTTGTAGACCAGCCACCCAAGAATCGGGCTGCCGCCAACGATAACCGCATAAGCGAGCGATTCGTCGATTTCGGCCCGCAAAAGATCAATGATGCGTTCGAACATGACAATCTCCTTCGGTTATTGCCACCGACCCCCCCCGGCGACTGGGGAACAGCAACAGCATTTATTGCTGTTGTTTGCTGTTGTTCATATGATAGCGCGATTGATGGCGAAGTTCAAGCCTTGTCGCCCCGAATTCCAATTCCTTTTTGCCCCATTCCCCCCACGCCGCGATAGCGGCGGCTGCGAAAGGGACAGAGCCGCTTTGCGGCGATGGCCCGGTGCCGCGCAGCGGCATTCGCCCTGAATCAATCGTTGCAAATCCAACCAGCAATGACGGAGCGCTGCCAATACGCCACACCGTCAATCTTTTGGGGAGCAGGAAATTGCCCCAACTTGATGCGCCGATAAATCTCTGTGCGCAACAAGCCGACGAGCGCTGACACCTTCTCGATTCGTAAAAGCTCATCTATTTTAGAGCGCTCGATGAGTTGACGAGCCATCATTGAAATGGCTGAAATCGATGTGCTGGTGCTCATGGCTTGATTCCCCAACCTGTCCCATCAATTGCCGCCCGTCTCGGGTGGACGACAATCGAAAAGCGGCACAATACCCGCGATCTTATAATTCTTTGTGCGCGCATCTGCCAGCGCCGCCTGCTGCATATAATTCATCTTGTCAAACGGCGGGCGCGGCTGCTTGCCCACGCTAATCAAGCGCTGATTGAGCGCTTCGAATCGCTGCTCCTTTGCGTTCGCATCCGCCTGGATTTGAGGGGTTATCGCGCCATACGTTACGTAAAGCTCAACACCAGTTGCCCAGCTCGAATCTGACGTGCAAGCGAGTTCCTCGCCGTTATCAGCATAGACGAGGCGCGGGACACAAAACTCGAAGTCATAACTAGGCGGCAACGACGTGAAAATACGGTAGTCATGAATCGTTGGTACGTTGCTATATCGCCACACATTCGCGCTATCGAGATATGCGTAATTTTCGCCCTGCTTTGCGACGAGTGCAACGAAGCCTGGGCGGCCGGCATCGAGAGCAGTGACGACGGTGGCGCGACCGTACGCCATTTCGCCAACGCAAAAGAAGTTCGCACCTTGCGCTTGGGCTGCGCCGGACAGGGCCGCTAGGCAGACGGAGAGGATGATGGATTTGCTGTTGGGCATACGTATCTCCTAACATCGAGGGCGCGCCCGCCGCGACGCGGCTGCGCGCATGCATATGCGCGGCGTGCGACACGAGCTGCTAGCCGCGCTGCGCGCGGGGGGGGGTGTGGCAAAAGAGGGGGCCGGACGGACGCGTCCGGTTGCTGGAGCGCGCCACCACGGGGATCCCCGTTAGAATTGATAGTTGACGCTAAGTAACGCCTGTGTTTTCTGTTTTTCGACCTTTATCGACTTCGCAATGCTAAAGTCAACGTTGAGGCCGTTTTTCGAGTAGCGCACTCCCGCGCCGATTGATCCGGCAGAAACGGAGTTTTTAGCTAGCGGGTAAACAAGCTGATCGTTCTTGGCGTTGACCTTCACTTTACCATAGTCGTAGAACGCATAGGGCGAAAATGCTCCCGCGTTCCCGCGCACTTCGATTTGAGCCACCCAGCCTTCGTCGCCTGACAAGTCGCCGGGCGAGAGACCTCTTAGCCCACCAGCGCCGCCGATATTGATGCTCTCTGAATTGTCCAGGTTTTTGTTTGCGATCTGCGTTTTCAGCCGTCCAAACAACCAAATCCCCTTCAACGGCGTACTTTGTGCGCGGGTAACGTCTAGCGTCACTTTGCTGAAGCGGCCCCGCGTTTTTTCGCCGCTGGCCTCATCGATTTCGGCAAGCTGCTCGCTCATTTTGAGCTTTCCGAGTGTGTAGACGGCGCTTGCGGCTGTTATGCCACCACCGCCAAAGCCATCTTCTTCTCTGAGGTCCAATCGAACAGAAATTGTATTGCTTCGACGCTTGGTCGAAGTCTGCGCAATGGCCTGTTTGTCCTTCATTGTGTTTCTGTCGACGTTGAGTCCAGCAATGACTTTTGTGCTGCTACTGTAAATGAGCGGGTATGACGCCTGGACATTGACTGTATCGACACTGCCGCTTGCGCCGAGTACAGAAAATTCTTTACCGATTTCGTATGTGCTGCGCGCTATCTTAGCGCCAGCACGCAGGCCGCTGCTGTTTATCAGTGCCGTATATTTGACATCCCCGAAATTCAACCCACCACCGGTAGATATGGCGCTGGCCTTGATTTCGTCGCCAAAAAGGAATGTGCTATAAGCGTTTACGCTCGCGCTTAGCCGGTTTTTGTTGGTGTATTTATTTCCGTGGTTATCAATCCCGACGCTAGCGTCGAACCGCTTTGTTTTTTCGGCGAAAATGACCAGATCGCTCGTGCCTGTATCTTTGCCCGGGCGGATGCTTCCGGCGACTTTGATCCCTGGAATGCTCGATAGGATGAGCATCGTCCGATCAAGCTTGTCGGAGTTGATGATATCTCCGGGCACAATGTCGTAAACAAAATCACGAACATCGCTGCCCGCAGAACCGGTCACCTTTATGTCGCCATAGCGCCCCTCCAGCACCCGAATAACAACGGTTCCGTTTGTCACCTTTTGCGGCGGTATCGTGGCAACCGTAAAGGGATACCCGGATTGCTGATAATGCTGAGCGACCTTTTGTGCCATTTGGTTAAGGCTTTCTATTGTCTGCTCTCCCGACATATCCCCCACCAGAGTACGAAGCTCATCGCTTGAGAACACCGTGTTACCTTCGAACTTGACCGAGTTAACGATCAGTCGGCTCTGCGCTGATTGCTTTGCGGCGCTTCCTGTGCCGCTTTCTGTTGCGCCGGCATTGTTCATCGACGCGAAAATGGCCGCAATGAGCAACGCTGTTTTATGCTGTTTCGTGATGATCATAATAAATCTCCTTGCCTATGCTGTGAGCGATGGTCACTCTTCCTTCTCGCCGGAATCCTGTTTGCCAATGTTTACGCCGCTTCCCACGATTGTGATCTTCGTGATCTTCTGCCGAAAATTGGGGGTACCAGAAATGCCAGTGATTGCGTCCGCGCCCTCTTGCGCGATCTCTTGAGAAGCTTTTTCGTCGATGTGCTCGTAAATCACCTTGTTCATTTCGTACACGGTGTTTTGCGTAATTTCGATACCGTTCTTTATCGATCCCTTGACCGCATCAACAACATCATTCGCACGCGAATCCACGGCACCGGTGCCAGTGCCAGTACCGGAGCCAGAATCGCCGCCAGTGCCAGCGCCAGAATCGCCACCAGTGCCGGTGCCAGAATCGCCACCAGTACCAGCGCCAGAATCGCCACCAGCACCAGCGCCAGAATCGCCGCCAGTGCCAGTGCCAGAATCGCCACCAGTGCCAGCGCCAGTACCAGCGCCAGAATCGCCACCAGTGCCGGTGTCACTCGAGCCGCCGCTCAGCGGATTGATCGTGAAAGTCGCGCCGACGTATG
>OGCI01002644.1_pt1 | contig 11364 bp, 10 predicted proteins | sample 1570021 | NCBI WGS metagenome assembly OGCI01 (sample SAMN06264664, study PRJEB24512) | hot springs metagenome | isolation source: Hot spring water | place: South Africa: Tshipise | collected 2015-06-21
GACCCCGGGAGTCCTCGCGCCCATGGCCATCATGGGAAAGTACTACATGCACTATGGGCCAGAGTTTCATCCTCCCCGGAAACTAGGGCAGATCTGCGCGGAGCGGTTGAAAAAAGAACTGATCATGGACAATGGGGGGATCTGCCGGTTCCATAGGGGGTGGGCAGAGGAGATGATCCCAGAGGTATTCCAAGCCCTCTATGGAAAGGGAGAAGCGTACCGGGGGGCGATTTCCGTGGCCGCCAGTCGGATAAACTCCCGGAACGCCAGTATCTACTGGGAGAGCGAGCGAAACATCGACTTTGTTCAAACCTTCCTGGAACGGGTACTTACCGTGGAAAAGAAGGACGATCCTGAACTACGGTATTGGGTAGAACAGTTCCAGAAGGACAGACACGAGGCAGCTCTACAATACTGGTTCGAAGTTCGCAAGGGGATCGATGAATCCCTACGGGATTTTTTATAAAAAAGATTGCCAATCCGCTGTCTTTCTAGTTAAATGGACTCATGAAAGGCTTTTTCAACCGATTGTTACTGGTGGATCTGACCAACAAGTCCTACACGTATGAATCCATACCGGACGATGTGTTCGAACGATTCCTTGGGGGCAAAGGGTTGGGGACTTACCTGTTATACCACCGGAATCCCGTTGGGGTGGATCCCGTTGCGCCGGAAAACCTATTCATCATCGAAGTTGGTCCCGCTACGGGAACCCGAATCTGGAGTCAGTCCCGGTTTGGGGTAGTGTCCAAAAGCCCTGCCACGGGTGGGTACGGCGAATCCTACTGCGGGGGAACCCTCGCCCCAAAGATCAAGGGATGTGGGGTGGATGCGGTTATTCTCTCTGGAAAAGTAGACCGGCTGTCCTTTCTGATCATCACCGAAGAAGGGGTTCGTTTTCAGGACGCATCCGCCATGAAGGGAAAGGAAACCTACGATACAGAAGAATACCTTCTTTCCCTTTCTCCTCCTGGCGCCGGGGCCATGGTTATCGGGCCGGCGGGAGAACGTGGAGCTGTCAGCGCCTGCATCAAACACGACAAGTACCGGAGTTTAGGGCGTGGAGGGATGGGAGCGGTTCTGGGATCGAAGAATATTAAAGGGATTTCCTTCCACGGCACGAAGAAGGCGGATTTGGCGGATGATGGACTCTTGCTGGAGCTAAACCGGAGGGTAGCCCAGAAGGGGAACCAATCCCCCGTCACCAAGAATTACCAAAACTACGGCACCCCCATGCAGGTAGCGAACACGAACCAGGCCCGGTGTTTTCCCAACCACTATTGGAAGTCTGGATACTTCGAGAAGTGGGAGAACCTATCGGCCGAATACATGCGAAACCATTTCGATATCACCCATCATCCCTGTCCCAACTGTTTCCTAAAATGCACCCGCACCTCTCGGGTGAAGAAGGGACGGCATGCGGGGCTTACCATAGATGGCCCTGAGTTCGAAACCATCTACGCTCTGGGTGGGTTGAATGCCCTGGAGAGTTTGGAAGAGGTAGTATACCTGAATGACCTCTGCGACCGCCTCGGTCTCGATACAATGACCGCGGGGAATCTTTCCGCTTTCACCATCGAAGCGTACAAGGCAGGCAAGACGAACTTCCAGATCGATTACAACCAACCGGACCGGATGGCAGAGTTGTTTCGCCTGATCGCCCATAGGGAGGGGGTGGGAGAGATTCTCGCCCGGGGGATCCGGTTTGCCGCAAGGGAATGGGGATTGGAGGATACAGCCATCCATGTGAAGGGTCTGGAACCAGCTGGCTTTGATCCAAGGGTGTTGAAAGGAATGGGACTGGCCTACGCGGTATCCGTACGGGGAGCCTGTCACCTTCGAGGGACCTTCTACAAGGCGGAACTCTCGGGCCAAATTGATCCTTCCCAGATAGAGGGGAAAGCAGAACTGTTCATCGATTACGAAGACCGAGCGGCCCTGCTTGATTCTTTGATTCTCTGCAGGTTTTTCCGGGATTTCTTTCTCTGGGATGAACTGTCGATGCTTATCAAGGGCACCACGGGGATGGATCTCACCAAGGCACAACTGGAGAAAATCGCCAATCGAATCACTCAACTGGCTCGTTCGTACAACACACGAGAAGGTCTTGGTCCAGAAACAGATACCCTCCCCGCTCGGCTTTTTCGAGAGCCTACCAAAGAAGGGGCAGTATTGCGAGAAGAAGAACTTCAGTACATGCTGAAGGAGTACAACGCCATACGCCATTCCCGTGAGGACTAGCAAGACTCTCCATGTAAGAAGGTGCTGTTTCCCTTGCGCTTTACTGAAAACGGGTAGATACTATCTTTGAAAATCCTTAAGGAAGGAGGCAGGGTATGCTGGGAAACAGTAGAGGGGTGAAAATCTTTTTCTTGGGTTTGAGTTTCCTGTTTGTTGCCACTGTTCTCTTTGCAGCGGGAAAAAAGGAAGAAGGGCGATGGCCTGATCCGGAAAAGACCATCACCATGGTGGTTCCCTTCGCGGCTGGAGGGGGTACGGATCTGATCTTTCGCGCTTTGGTGGAGGAGTTCAAGAAGCAGGTTCCCTGTAACGTGGTAATCTCTAACATCGGAGGGGCGGGAAGCGCGACGGGAACCAATGAAGTACTTCGACTTCCCGCGGATGGGTACACGTTGCTCGCTTCGGGAACCCACACGGTAGCGGCTACCTTACAGGGACTTACCGAGGGGGCTTTCCAGATCGAAGGGATCATTGGGTTGAATTGGGACCCCTTTATCGTGGCCACCCAGGTGAACAAGCCCTGGAAGAGCTTCCGGGAACTGGTAGATGCCGCCAAGGCAAAACCCAAATCCATCTCCTTAGGAAACGCGGGGATGGGAGGCGCCACGGGGGTTGCCTCCATCGGAATCAACCAAGCCTTTGGGGGAGCCTTCAATGTAACACCCTTTGGAGGAGGCGCCGACCTTTTGGCAGCTGTTCTGGGTGGACACTGCGACGTGGGGATCTTTTCCCAGACAGAGGTGGTGGCCAATAGGAACATGCCCCGCTCCCTCGTGGTCCTCTATGAAAAGAGAAGTATTATTCCTGAGTTGAGCGATGTACCTACCCTACCGGAAGCGGGGTTCCCCAACGTGAAGATCCCCGCAGGTTCCTACCGATCCGTATCGGTAAAAAAGGGCACGCCTCCTGAGGTAAAACAAGTCCTCGCGCAGGCTTTCAAGAAGGCCTTCGAATCACCTGGATTCCAGGAGTACATGAAAAAGAACGGACTGATCCCTGCGTTTACCTTGTTGAAGGATACGGATGCCTACTTCGAAGAACTCCGGCAGATGTACATTCCCATTCTAAAAGAAGCGGGACTATTGAAACGTTAAATATCCGTACCTCGAGTATGGCACAGGAACGAGACCGGAAAAGTCTTTGGGGAGCCGGGGGGATGATCCTCGTGGCTTCCCTTTTAATTTTCTACGCTTTCACCTTAGAACAGCGGCGGATGATCGGAGATGAGGCGGGGCATGATCCGGGATCACGGGCACTTCCCTTGGGAAGCGGATTGGTCATGCTCATCGCGGGTCTGTACGATTTGGGAAAGCAGCGACGTACGGTTCAGAAATTTCGCACCCAACAGGAAAAGAGCCCTTCCCCTAGCGCTGGACAGGGTACACATTCCAAAAGGATGCTCTTCTGGGGAACTCTTTTCGGATCCATCCTATACCTCCTATTATTGGAACGGGTAGGGTTCTTGATCCTTACTACCCTGTTTCTCTATTTGCTCTTTTTCTTCTATGGCCGGGAAAGCGTGAAAGGGAAGAGGGCGGAAAAGAGAAGAGGTTCGGAACAGGGGCTCTCGCTTAAGTCCGATGATAGAGCTGCGTTAGAGGCTTCGGCGACGAGTGTGGGCATGATAACGGGTGGTATTTTGGCCTGCCTTCTAGTGGCGATCTGCTATGGAATAGGCAGGATTGTATCCCGTGAGCTTTTTTACTATGGAAGAGCTGTGGGAAGCGCGGTATTGGCTTCCCGCGCTGTCTCCACAGTGGTGTTCTTATTATGCAGTGCCGGCGTCTATGGAGGGGCCCTCTTTCTTGGTCAAAAAACCTCTTTCTGGAAAAGTAAGACCATGAAGTGGAGCATCCCTCTATCAGTGGGAACCGCGTTGGTTCTGTTCCTAGTATTCCGGATGGTCTTTCGGGTGGCTTTGCCACTAGGGATTCTGGATCTATAGAGCGGTTCCACGTGAAGGGGAATGAGGGATGGATGCGTTTCTGATAGCCTTGGAACAGGTGCTTTCTCTGGAAACGATCCTCTGGATAGCGATAGGAGAGGTATTGGGGATTCTTATCGGTGCCCTACCGGGACTAACCGCTACCATGGGAATTGCGTTGCTCTTGCCTTTAAGTTTTCAACTTCCCTTTGCTCCGGGGTTTGGAATGCTACTGGCTGTTTACTGCGGCGCGGTGTCTGGTGCTTCCATCCCCGCCATCTTAATTGGGATCCCGGGGAATCCCAACGCCCTCGCCACGGTGTACGATGGCACTCTTATGACGGCAAAGGGGAAGGCAAGCCTCGCTCTGGGAAGCGCCGTTCTCGCCTCCTTCATCGGCGGTATCCTGAGTCTACTGGCCCTTGTTCTATTTGCTCCATTGGTAGCCCAATTCACGCTGATGTTCGGGCCAGCCGAAAAAGCTGCCCTCGCGTTAGTAGGGCTAGCGATCATCGCATCGATTTCTGGAGATGAGCTGGCAAAAGGGATCGCCACGGGAGCGATGGGCTTGGCTATTGCCAGTTTTGGGGTAGACCCCTTCACTAATTCTTTACGCATTCCCTTCCCCGAGCTGTTTCGAGAAACTCCCCTGTCCACGGGAATCGGGTTGATCCCTGTTCTGATTGGTTTGTATGGGGTTTCCCAGGTTTTCGATGACCTGAAACGACTTTCCTCGCCCCCTTCGGAGGTACACCTTCAACAGTTTACGGAAACGTTTCCCTCCTTAAAGAAGCTACGAAGCATGTGGAGGATCATCCTCGAATCCACCGGAGTGGGCACGCTGATTGGAGCGATCCCTGGGACCGGAGCTTCGATCGCGGTATTCATTGCGTACGATCGAGCAAAGAAGATCACCGCTTCGGGGAAACACGGCCTGGAACCAGTGGGGACAGGATGTGTGGAGGGGGTATTCGCCCCTGAGGTGGCCAACAATGCGGTCACGGGAGGAGCCTTGATCCCTACCCTCGCGTTGGGAATTCCGGGGGATTCTTCCACCGCCGTGTTATTGGGAGCTCTCCTTATCAAGGGGGTGGTGCCGGGGTACCAATTGTTCCAGCAAAAGATGCATCTGGTATATGCGGTTTTCCTTACCCTTTTTCTGGCTAATCTGTTCATGTTCCTCTTCCAGCTTAAGGGGATCCGCTGGTTCGCACAGGTAATCCGGATTCCTCTATCGTACCTGTTACCGATCGTGTTGATCCTTTCCCTCATAGGAGCCTACGCGGTTTCGGGACAAGGCTTTACCACGGCGGTGTACGATACGGCCCTTTGCCTCGCCTTTGGGTTGATCGGGTATCTCCTGAAAAAGGGAGGCTACCCCGTGGCTCCCCTGGTTCTGGGAGTGATTCTGGGGGGAATGCTGGAAGAAAACTTCCGGCGAGCGATAAAGCTGGCACAAGGTAATTATTTCGTGTTTTTTACCAAACCGATAGCGATGGTGTTCATCCTGCTGGCTGTGGTATCAGTGGTACTATCCTTGATCCAGAAAAGAAGATCCGCACGGCTTGTAAAGAACTCTAAGTTTTAAGAGGGAATATGCGGGGAGGCCTTTAGGGTATGGAGATTTGCTTTTTAGGAACTAATGGAGCGATTCCTACCCCGAAGCGAGGGAACGTATCCTTCCTAATCTGGAGCGGCAGCTTTTCCCTCCTTGTGGATGTTTCGGGGAATCCCGTTCAGTCCCTTATGAAGGTAGGGATCGATCCTCTCACTCTCGATACTGTCGTGTTGACCCACGCTCACACGGACCATCTCTACGCTCTTCCTTCCCTGTTCCATACCCTGTGGATGATGCGTCGGAAGAAAAGGCTAACTCTCTTTGCCAACCCTCACACCGAACAGAAAGCGAAGGAACTCCTTCGGGTGTTTGGATTGGAAGAACGACCGGGATTGTTTCCCTATCGATTCCTAACCATACCTCCGGAACCTGGTACCGCATACTTCCCTTTGCCAGTTGATGAAGAGTCCCTACCAGGGGGAGGGGGGATGCTTTTTTTCCCTACCCTTCATTCGGTTCTTACCCATGGATTTCTACTGAACACTGGAGGAAGAAAGATCCTCTACACCTCGGATACGGCCCCCCTTCCTGCCTGGAAAGTGGATTCCGTGGATGTACTGATCCACGAGGCATCAGGAACAGAAAAAGAAGAAGGAGCGTTGAACTCCTCGGGACATTCTTCTAGCCGGCAAGCGGTAGAGGCCGCCCTCCATCTCCATGCCCGAGAACTGTTTCTCTGTCATTTCCCGGAAGACAAGGAAAAGGTGAAACTAATTGGGCGGGAAGCGCGTCGAAAGATCCGGGAATCAGGATACGACCTGCTCCTTCGCGTTCCGGTCCCCTTCCGGTGGTATCCGATAGAACGGGTTTCCCTCTAGGAAGGGGTTTACCGTCCTAAAAAACCGGGTTATACTTTTCAAGAAAGCTTACCAGGAAGGTATAGTATGCGAATCGGGTACGGCGAGATTCTATTCGTGTTGGGATTGTTCCTCCTTCTGTTCGGTGCTCCCAAGCTTCCCGAGCTAGCCCAGTCTCTGGGCAAAGCCTTTAAGGCCTTTCGAAAGGAGATTCGGGAGCTGCGGGAAGAAGTGGATCTAGAGAAAGAACCAAAGGACAAACCCTAGGCTGTGCATTCATCGCAGGAATCCCAGCAGAACGAGACGAGATTCCTCGACCATCTGGAAGTGCTCAGGAGGAAGTTGCTGGTCGTGCTGGCGATGTTCTTCCTGCTGGTGCTTCTGTTTCTTCTGTGGAGCGAGCCAATCCTCCAACTCTTCCTTGCCCCCATCAAAGGCATTCCCGTCACGTTGGTTTCCCTCAAGCCCGCGGAAAAATTTATGGCATACCTCAAAGCATCTGGCTACGGAGCTCTTCTATGCAGTATACCTGTGCTTCTCCTGCAGGTGGGGAGTTTTGTATACCCAGCCCTTCGAGGAAAGGAGAGGTCTCTCTTCATTGGACTTCTAGGAGGAATGCTCCTTCTATTCTTGGGAGGGTCTTACTTCGCCTACAGGTTCCTGATCCCCTTCATCTGTACCTTCTTCTATTCCTTTAACCCGAACGACGGCATCCTTCCCTATTGGAGCGTGGAAGGATATGTGGATCTGGTGTTTCTCACGATACTGGTAATCGCGGGAGTGTTTCAGACTCCCCTGTTCCTGTTGTTTTTTTTGAAGGTAGGAATCCTCCGACTAGAAACATTGAGACGGTACCGGAGGCACACCATCGTGGGAATTTTTCTGCTGGCAGCCCTTATCACTCCGCCTGACGTGTTCTCTCAATTAGTAGTGGGAGGAACCTTGTATCTTCTCTTCGAAATCACCCTATTTCTAGGAAAATGGATCGTAAAAACAGGAGGATCCAATGGATAGACGAGAATTCTTGAAAAAGTGTGTGGTGTACGGGACTGCTGCCGTAGGAGCTACCCTATTACGCCCAGTAGAACGGATCTTTGCTACTCCATCGGACACGGTAGTAGACCTTGTGGCCGTAATGGGAGGGAAACCAGCTGAACTATTTGATGCGGGGATCGCCGCCTTAGGTGGAATGCGAGCCTTTGTGAAACCTGGTCAAACAGTGGCCATCAAACCGAACATTTCCTGGAGCGCTCCCCCTGAACGAGGGGCCACTACGAATCCGGAATTGATCCGCCGTATCGTGGAGCATTGTAGGGAGGCGGGAGCAAAACGGGTGTATGTGTTCGACAATACCATCAGTTCCTGGCAAGCTTGTTACCGGGAGACAGGAGCAGAAGCGGCGGCGAAGGCCGCAGGGGCCCAGATGGCTCCAGCGCATTCTACCAGCTACTTCCATAAGGCAGTGGTTCCTGGAGCGAAAGTATTGAAAGAAGCGCTGGTTCATGAGTTGATACTGGAAGCCGATGTGCTGATCAACGTGCCCATTCTTAAGCACCACTCCAGCACCCGAATGACAGCGGCATTGAAAAATTTGATGGGAGTGGTATGGGATCGGCAGTTCTACCACTACTCAGGGTTGAGCCAGTGCATAGCCGAGTTTCCCCTGCTGCGAAAACCTACCCTGAACGTGATCGATGCGTACACCGTAATGACTAGTGGGGGGCCTCAGGGTAGTTCATATAGGGCAGCCTTAGAACTTCGCAAGATGCAGATCCTTTCCGTGGACATAGTGGCAGCCGATGCAGCAGCTGCGAGGGTCTTAGGACATGCGCCGGAGGATATCCAGTACATCCCCATTGCATCCGATCTGCGTCTAGGCCGGAAGGATCTCTCGAACTTGAAGGTCCAGCGGATCACCCTGTAGGTTCCAGGTAATCGTGGTGAAAACAACCTCTTCTAAAGATAAGACAGGAGTAGAAATCCGAAAGAGGGCGGGGCAATTCTTTGGACATAAATCCCCCCTCCTGTTGATCCGCCAGATTCTGGGATTGGTAGTCCTCTTTTCCTTTCTATACGGGTTTCTGGGATGGGGAGCCTTCTCAAAAAGTTTGGCTATCTATCTCCCCAGAACACAAATAGGTCCCTTTCTTCTAAGAATTTTAGATGTAGGGATTGGCATCGCTGCCTTTCTCATTGTCCTCCTTATTTTGGGGAGCACAGTCTTTTTAGGTCGCTGGTACTGCGCCTTTCTCTGTCCTCTAGGTACAACTCAGCAAATCACAAGCCCCAGGCGAATAGTACGGGGTGGAAGACTTTTCCAGAATCCTGTACTGGATGGCCTTATCCGGTATGGAGTAGTGGGCCTAGTGGCGATTCTCGTAATTGGAAAAAGCTTTGCGGGTTGGGGGGGGACTACTGTAGTACTGGACCTGTTGGATCCCTATGGTCTTTTTGGAAGGATCCTCCGGGACATGATCTTCCCCCTCTTAGTATTTCTGAACTGGCTCTTGTTTCAAGTTTCCCGTTTGTTCGATCTGTTTATTCCTCTTTTTCCTTACAACCCCGATCTTCCCGTGTTCTTTGCCACCGCACTACTAGGGGGTACATGGATCGTGGCTAGTCGAAAACGAGGCCGATTGTACTGTGGTTCCCTCTGCCCTGTGGGTACCTTCCTTGGTCTATGTGGAAGGATTTCTTTGTACAGGATCCAGATTGCAACCAATAAGTGTAGTCGTTGCGGTATCTGCGTGAACACCTGTCCCGTAGGAGCTCTGAACAGAGAATCTTCCGGAGAGGTTCGTTTTGAAGCAGAACGGTGTGTTCTCTGCATGAACTGCATCGACGCCTGTCCGGAAGAGGCCATCCGATATGGAAGGAAGCCGCGAGCTTCCTGTGCAACTTCAACGGACGCAGTTCCTTTTACCCCAAATCCTTCTAGGCGGGAGTTTCTGGGGAAGGTGGCAAGGATTTCCACGGGTCTGGTTGCGTACCTTTCCCTTACGGCTATAGGAGGGGTAGTGACGTATGGGCTTGCTCCTGGTAGGTTCCTGTTAAAGAAACGTGCCTTAAACCCTTCTTTTCGACCGAACCGTCCCTCCACACCTCCCGGATCTCTGGGAATCGATCGGTTCACCTCTTTATGTATTTCCTGTCATCTCTGTGTCTCCCACTGCCCCACAGGGGTTCTCTCTCCATCTCTATTGGAGTATGGAATAAAGGGGCTGTTCCAGCCTGTGATGGATTACCAGCGAGGATTCTGTGAGTATGAATGTAGCCGCTGTGGAGAGGTCTGCCCTACCGGAGCCATCTTACCCCGTTCGGTAGAAGAGAAGAAGACCGTGCAGATTGGTCGGGTCAAGTTCGAACAGGAACGTTGTGTGGTGGTAACCCAGGGAACGATCTGCGGAGCCTGCGCGGAAGTATGTCCTACCCATGCGGTAGGAATGGTCCCTTACAGGAATGGCTTGGATATTCCCGCGACTGACAATGCTCTCTGTGTGGGGTGCGGAAGTTGTGAACATGCGTGTCCCGTTCCACAGAAAGCTATTTTCGTGGAGGGGTTAGCCGTTCATGGAAAAGCGGAGGTCCGGAAACCTTTACACACCCTTCCCAAAGAACCGGAAAAAAAAGAATTCCCCTTCTAACGACCATTCCTCTCATGTTCTTTTCCAGAGTTGCCATTCTACAAATACGAATACTTCAAAGAAGCGATCTTTCCTATCATCGGTAGTGTTGCACGGAGAGAGAAATCGACGCATAATAGTGCCATGGAACTACAGAACGTCATCTTTGGTCGCCGGAGTATCCGGCGTTTTACGGCGAAACCGGTTTCCGAAGAATGGATCGAAAAGATCCTGGCATCGGGATTTTCCGCGCCTTCCGCCAGCAACAAACAGCCATGGGAGTTTATCGTGGTCACTGAACGAGCCCTCCTCGATGAAGTGCCTAACTATCATCAGTATGCGGCCATGCTTCGGGAGGCTCCCGTAGGAATCGTGTGCTGCGGAAACACGAAATTTGAAAACCGGATCGATTATCTCCAACAGGATGTAGCCGCAGCTATCCAGAATATGCTCCTTACCATTCACGATCTTGGTCTAGGAGGTGTTTGGTTAGGGGTATACCCCGTAAAGGAACGTGTGGAAGGGGTTCGAAAGACCTTTGGTATCCCAGAGGAGGTGATTCCTGTGGGGATTATCGCTTTAGGATTCCCTGCGGAGAACAAGCCTCCTCACACTCCAACGCTTCTTTCTGGGCGAGTGCACAGAAACAAGTATACTACGTAGCGTTCCTGCATGTTTCCGTTACGTAGAGGTAGAGGTAAACGGATTGTTTCTCTTTTTCTTCCGACCGCCGCCATTGCTGCGATTTCCATCATTCTTTCTACCTTCATTCTCTCGATGTTGTACCTAAAGCAGTTCGGTCACATCCTGCAGGTACAGGAGGAGGAACGCATCCGGGGGGCGATTCAGCTCTTTTCCCAAATCCACTTTGGAAGCCTTCCCGCGTTTCTCTCGATCATGGAGGAAGAGCCTGTACAGGATTTTCTGTTTGGAAGGAAGAGTCTCCGGGAACGGGCTTTGCAAGCCTTGAAGGTCTTAGATCGTTCGTTGAATAACAATGAGCTGATCGATTCGATCTATCTGTACAGTACCGTGTCCGGTGTCCTTTCTACCCGGGCAGGACTTGAACTGGAAGAACCCACGGATCCTACACTGCCGAGTTTTCTCGAAGGAATGGGAAACGTGGGATTTCCCCTCTACCGGCTTCGGAAAGTAATCTTG
>OGCI01002645.1_pt1 | contig 11363 bp, 7 predicted proteins | sample 1570021 | NCBI WGS metagenome assembly OGCI01 (sample SAMN06264664, study PRJEB24512) | hot springs metagenome | isolation source: Hot spring water | place: South Africa: Tshipise | collected 2015-06-21
TCGTTGACCGTGACCAAATGAACGCCTTTTCCGGTCAGGGCGTTCAAATAGAGCGGCAGAGTGGCAACCAACGTTTTCCCTTCGCCAGTGCGCATCTCCGCAATTTTTCCTTGATGGAGCACAATCCCACCGATCAACTGAACATCGTAATGGCGTAAACCAATCGTGCGTTTGCTGGCTTCTCGCACAGCGGCAAAGGCTTCGGGCAAAAGGTCATCAAGAGTTTCGCCTTCGCTTAGACGATGGCGAAATTCAGATGTTTTGGCAAGCAATGCGGTGTCGCTCAACGCCTCGAAGTCCTTCTCTAGGGCGTTTATCTGAGAGACGACCTGCGCCGTTTTTTCAAGCTCTTTTTTGTTGGGGTCGCCCCCGATCAATGTGACAAACCTTCTCAACATAGTTGTTTCCTCGGAAAGTGATTATAGCACAGGCGCTTTGGCATGTTGGATGATGAGAATGTTATAATCCATTTATATTGCAGTAGTGTTTTGGGGAACAAGCGAGGGTTAGCAAGTCGACAACTGGTTATCCAGTGGAACACTACTGGCAATGAACTGCTTGGAAGGAGGAGAAGAATGAACGAAAAAGCAGGTGCCCAAATTAGCCGCCGGGCTTTTCTCCAATCGGCACTGATTCTATTTATCATGATGATGACTGCCGGTGTCCTCACTTTGGTTTTACCGGCTGGCGAATATCAACGTTCGATTATCGACGGGCGAGAGATGATCGAGCCCCAATCCTATCAACAGGTAGAACGCCCCAATTACCCCTTTTGGCGTTGGTTTCTTGCCCCGCTGGAAGTGCTGATCGGGCCCGACCAGTTGACCTTAATCGTAATTATCCTGTTTATCCTTATGGTGGGTAGCGGCTTTGCTGTTTTGGACAAATGCGGCATTCTCCAAGCAGGACTGGGACGGCTGATCGGACGCTTTCAAAATAAGAAATACCTTCTTTTAGCGCTGATCGCGCTGTTTTTCATGAGTTTGGGAGCCTTCTTCGGCATCTTTGAGGAAGTGGTACCGCTGGTTCCTCTCATGCTTGCCCTTTCTTATCTCTTGGGGTGGGACTCGCTGGTTGGATTGGGAATGAGCATCTTAGCTACTAACATCGGCTTTTCAGCAGCCATCACCAACCCCTTTACCATTGGAGTTGCGCAACGGATTGCCCAGTTGCCAGCCTTTTCTGGAGCGGCTTTTCGTGCCGTGGTCTTCTTGGCGATGTATGCCGTTTTCTTGCTCTTTTTGGTACGCTATGCCAAACGGATTGAAAAGGAACCGCAAAGCTCGCTGACCTATCACGAAGATGAGCATTTCCGTCACCGATTTCAAGCCTTGGATGTCCAGCAATTAACGGCGGCGGCGCCGAAATTGAAAACCGCCATGGCGGTTTTTGGATTATTTCTTTTATTAATCCTGATCGTCTTGGTCTCGGCACCCTTTATACCCTCTTTGAGTGATTTTAGTTTACCCCTTGTGGGTGTACTGTTCTTAGTCGGCGCGTTAGCAGCAGGATTGAACAGTGGGGCGGGTTGGAAAACAGTCCGTTCTGCCCTCGGTGAAGGGTTGGGAGGCATTGCCCCTGGCATCCCGCTCATCTTGATGGCTGCCAGCGTAAAATATATCGTTGCTCAAGGGCGGGTGATGGATACGATCTTATATCAGGCTTCTCGGTCTTTAGGAGAGTTATCGCCCTTTGAAGCTGCACTCTGGGTTTATGGTTTGGCTTTATTGCTAGAGTTCTTTATTGCTTCTGGATCGGCAAAGGCTTTGCTGGTGATGCCGATCCTTTTGCCGTTGGCAGATCTGTTGGGAGTTACGCGACAGATAACCGTTACTGCCTATTGCTTTGGGGATGGCTTCTCAAACCTTGCTTATCCGACCAATCCGGTGCTGTTAATCTGTCTAGGATTGACGGTGGTCAGTTATCCGCGCTGGATGCGTTGGACAGCCCCCTTATGGTTGGCAATTGTGATTGTGTCGGTTCTGTTTTTAGCTTTGGCGGTGGCGATCAGATTAGGGCCGTTTTAGCCCTTGCGCCGGTCGCTAAGCGGGATCGGTAGGAAGGGTTTGCGGGGCAGGCTTTTCGCCGGTAAGAGAGAGGCTGATTAAAAAGCCGATGACCATGATCGCCGCGCCTGTGAGATAGGGTAGGTGCATTTGCACATCGAAGATAAATCCTGCCCAGAGAGGTCCGGCGATGCGCCCTAAGCTCAAAAACGAGTTATTCAACCCCATCGTAAACCCCTGCTCTTCGTTGGTGCGCCGAGAGATTAAAGCTGCAACCGCAGGGTTGAGCATGGCATTGCTAAAAACGAAAATACCGCTGGTGAGGAACACCTGTAGGAAGTCCTGAGCCAAGATCATCAGGATAAAGCCAAAGGCACTGCCGAGTAAGGCACTGCGCACAATCGCTACTTCTCCAAAGCGACGGGTTGCCGGTCCGGTCAGGGTTCCTTGCACAATGGCAGAAATTAATCCGATAAAGGTGAGCACGCTTCCTACTTGGGCGGGGGTAAAGTTGTAGCGTTGTTTGGCATAGAAGCCGAAGATCCCCTCGAAGTTTGTTAAGCCGAAACTGAGCAGGAAGGACATGAGGAAAAGAATGCTAATGGGACTTCGCAAAGCAACGCCGAGATTTTGTAGGCGCAATTGTCTGACTGATGTGGTGGGAGGTGCAATTGGCGGATGACTCTCAGGTAAAAGGAAGAGCACCATTAGCAAGGCAATCAGCGACAGCGCTGCGGCCAGAAAAAAAGGCGCTGCAAGCGAAATGTGGGCCATCCAGCCGCCCAAGCCAGGCCCGACCACCATCCCCAACCCCATCGCTGCTCCAATCATGCCCATCTTTCCGCCTCGTTCGCTTTGGGCTGTGCTGTCTCCGATGTAAGCCATCGCTGTTGGCAGGGTTGCCGAGGAGAGGATGCCGGCAAGGGCGCGAGCCGCAAAGAGCATCCAAAGCTGGGTTGAGAAGCCGTAGAGCACTTGTGCCAAGGCGTTGCCCAAAACGCCGAGCATCAAGATCGGTTTGCGCCCGTAGCGATCAGAAAGACTGCCCCAGATGGGGGCGAAAATGAACTGCATCACTCCATAAATTGCCATCAGGCTACCCATTGCGCTGCCGCCACCCCCGAATTGAGTGACGTAGAAGGGCAAAATCGGGATGACAATCCCGAAGCCCAGCATGACCACCACAAGGGTGAAGAACAAGATCAAGACCGGCCGATTTTTCATACCGAAGTGGAATTGCCTTTCTCTAGTTTGGTCGGTGGAGCAAGTTGCCCCGCAGAGGAACCCAATGGGCGATTCTACCACCCTTCGACAGGATGACGGCCAGAAGCGGCAGATTGGGCTTCGTTTTTTGGGGGATCAAACCCAATGTATAATAGCGCTGTTCGCTTCTAGCGAGGAGCGAACAGCAAAATGAAGCTAAAAGGAGGTTATCCCCCAATGTTCAATCTTGGTTGGCTGTTTTACGCTATTGTCTCATTAGTGACCTGGGGTTTTTGGGGGTTTCTAGGGAAGGTTGCGTCACGCAGCATGTCGGGTGAGGGGTTGGTCTTGATCTCCAGCGCCGGTTGGGTCGCTACGTTTCCCATATTTCTGGCGGCCTTTAGCGCTCACCTTCAGCCAGCCTTGGGAAGTCGCGACCTGCTCTGGGGTTTACTAGGCGGCGTGGTAGGTAGCTTAGGAATGCTGTTTTTCTACTTTGCCTTGCAAGGGGGGGAAACCTCACGGGTGGTGGCGATTACCGCTGCGTATCCTCTGATTACAGCCCTTTTGGCTTATTTTTTCTTGGGGGAACAATTTACCTTGGTGAAAGGGATTGGCTTATTGTTCGCCTTAATCGGAATTGTGATCCTTTCTCAGTGAGGGAGCGAGAAGGCTTAGACGATGATTCGCCTGCAGTGGTATGGAGAGGTCATCCGCATCGAGCTTGCCAGAACGATCCTGGGGCGGGGGCGTTATTGGACAATTGCCTATTGGGTGGACGGCCTTTTAATTGACAGCGGCTGTGCCCATACGTCTAGAGAACTGCTATCTCTTTTGCAGGCTTACGAAATTCAGGCAATCATCAACACCCATTCTCATGAAGATCATATCGGGGCGAATTCCCCGTTGCAAAAACAGAATCCGAACCTGCCCATTTTTGCTCACCCGAAAGCAATTCCTGTTCTGGCAAATCCTCAGCGAGAACAACCGCTACAGGCTTATCGGCGCTTTTTCTGGGGTATGCCTTTGCCTTCTCGAGGAAGGGCGGTAGGCGATGGAGAAGAGATCTGGGGGAAGCAATATCGCTTTCGCGTCATCTATACCCCAGGACATAAAGAGGATCATTTATGTCTTTACCAACCAGATCAGGGGTGGCTATTCAGTGGGGATTTGTTTGTGGGAGGGAAAGATCGCGCCTTAGGCGCAGGGTATCGTATCTGGGAGATTATCGACTCGCTGAAAAAGATTGCTCAACTGCCCATTCGATGGCTTTTTCCGGGCAGTGCGCGAGTACGTCACAACCCCCTCGCCGAGATTGGCGCAAAAATCGAATATTACGAGGAATTAGGTGAAAAAATCCTTGCGTATCATCGGGAGGGTTGGGAAGCCTTAGCGATTGCTGATCGCTTGCTCGGCGGCAAGATGTGGATAGAATGGATTACCCAAGGGCATTTTTCGCGGCACAATTTGGTGCTTTCTTATCTCGAGTGCGACAAAGCAACGATGTAGCAATGATGACACGCATCGTTGGCGGTTTTCAGTTTATTGGAAATGTGCTTGTTTTTTGGGTGTTCTGATGAGCGACAAAAAAATCCCAGCCGATCTGAAAAGGCGAGCGGTACATTCCTGTTTACTCACCTAGACAAGATTTCATACTGGCGATATATTGCGCAAGAGACGATTGCCTCGGGCTAGGTTTGCCGCAAGGGACGGCAGCTACTCCCTAGCTCGTGCGCTTTGCCTTAAAAATCCCAATACTTTAAGAATGGCAGAGCAATGACCATGCTATAATTTCTGAAAGACCCCCATGAGTTTTGTCCATCTTCACGTCCACTCCGAGTACTCCTTGCTGGATGGTTTTAGCAACCTCAAGCAGTTGGTGAAGCGCGTCAAAGAGATGGGCATGCCGGCTGTCGCTTTGACGGATCATGGCACAATGTTTGGGGTGGTGGAATTTTATAACCAAGCCGTGGCGGCTGGTATCAAACCGATCATTGGCGTTGAGGCTTATTTGGCGGCGCGCAGTATGAAGGAGCGCGACCCTCAATTGGATAAAAAGTCCACCCATATTTTGCTGCTTGCCGAGACGCAGACGGGTTATCAGAACTTGCTCAAGTTGGTCAGTGCCGCCCAATGCGAGGGGTTTTATTACTACCCGCGTATCGATCACGAATTGCTTGCCCAGCATTCCGAGGGCTTGATTTGCACCTCTGGGTGTATGTCGGCTGAAGTGCCGCGCTTAATTGTAGACGGGCGGATTGATGAAGCTCGCCGCCGCTTGGATTGGTATTATGAAGTGTTTGGGGCGGATCGCTTCTTCTTGGAGTTGCAACAGCACGACATCAGCGAAATGGAGACGATCAACCGCAATCTCCTGACCCTAGGCAAGCGCTACCAAGCTCAATTTGTCGCCACGAACGATGTCCATTACATCGAAAAAGAAGACTGGCGCTTGCAAGATATCCTGCTTGCTATCCAGACCGGCAGCGTTCTAAGCGACCCCAATCGGATGAAGATGACCGACCCCTCGTACTATCTGCGCTCGCCATCTGAAATGAGTGCCTTGTTTGCAGATGTCCCGCAAGCGCTCCAGAACACCTTGGCGATTGCCGAACGTTGTAATGTGGATTTAGGCTTTAAGGGCTACCATTTACCCCTCTTTGAAGTCCCCGAAGGGTTTACCCCGCATACGTACCTGCGGGAGTTGTGCGAAGAGGGATTGAAAAAGCGCTATGGCGCTCGCGCGGCAGACCCCACCATCCGAGGTCGATTGGAATATGAGCTGAGTGTCATCCACCAAATGGGGTTTGACACCTATTTCCTGATTGTGTGGGATTTGTGTCGCTATGCCCGCCAGCGTGGCATCTGGTATAACGCGCGCGGTTCGGCGGCAGGTTCGATTGTGGCATATTGTCTTGAGATTACTTTAGTTGATCCGCTGGAACATGGATTGATCTTTGAACGGTTTTTGAATCCCAGTCGAATTTCGATGCCAGATATCGATCTCGATTTTCGCGATGATCGGCGGGTTGAGATGATGGAGTATGCCACGCGAAAATATGGCGAAGATAAGGTTGCTCAGATTATTACCTTCGGCACCTTAGGTGCGCGAGCTGCGATTCGCGATGTCGGCCGGGTGATGGACATCCCGCTGAATGAAGTAGATCGAGTTGCCAAGCTAATCCCCAATATCCCCGGTAAGCCGATTACGGTTCGACAAGCTCTGGAAGAAATCCCTGAGCTAAAGCAAATCTATGAGAGCACTCCCTATCTAAAGGAGTTGATCGACACAGCTAGCCAGATGGAGGGGGTGGTGCGAAATGCTGGTACCCATGCCGCCGGCGTAGTGATTGCCGACCGTCCGGTGGTTGAGTACATTCCCATTCATCGACCGACCGGCACGACAAGCGAAGAAAACCCCGTTAAGATCGTCACCCAGTTTGAGATGTCCATCTTGGAAAGCTTGGGGTTGCTCAAGGTGGATTTCCTTGGGTTGGCGACTCTGACCATTATGGCGCGCGCATGTGAACTGATCCGCCAGCGACATGGAGTTGAGCTGAATCTTTACAACATCCCCGTTGATGATCCAGCAACTTATGAACTCTTAGGCCGCGGTGAGACGGCTGGCGTTTTCCAAGTGGAAGGTTCGGGCATGCGGCGTTACCTGATGCAAATGAAACCGAAAAACCTTTCCCATGTCATTGCCATGGTGGCGCTCTTCCGGCCGGGCCCCATGGATTTCATTCCGAGCTATATCCGCCGCATGCACGGTGAAGAGAAAGTGGAATATCGCCATCCGGCGCTGGAGCCGATCTTTCGCGAAACCTATGGTTTTCCGGTTTATCAAGAACAATTGATGTTCGCCGTGATGAAGTTAGCTGGCTACACGGCTGCTGAAGCAGATGAGCTGCGCAAAGCAGTCTCTAAAAAACTTAAGGATAAACTGCTAAAACATCGTCAAAAATTTATCGAAGGCGCAACCAAAAACGGCATACCAGAAGAGACGGCAGGGGCAATTTTCGATGATTGGGAGGAATTTGCCCGCTACGGATTTAACAAAGCTCATGCAGCCGATTATGGTGTCATCGCGGTGCAAACGGCTTATCTCAAGGCACACTATCCGGTCGAATACATGACGGCTTTGTTGTCTGTCTCGGCAAATGAGACGGAAAAAGTTGCTCTCTACGTTGCGGATGCTCGGCGCATGGGGATTGAAGTTGCACCCCCTGACGTTAATATTAGTGGCTGGGACTTCACCATCGAGGATGATCCGCAACGAGGCACTTCCAAAATTCGCTTTGGTCTCGGCGCCGTCAAAAATGTGGGTCACGGACCGGTGGATGCAATTCTGGCAGGACGTGGTGATGAACCCTTTACCGATTTGAATGACTTTGCCCGGCGGGTTGATCTGCGCCAGGTGGGGCGGCGGGCATTGGAGAGCCTGATTCGAGTCGGGGCTTTCGATCGCTTTGCGCCGCGCTGTGCGCTGTTAGAAGCTATTGAGCATATCATTGCTACCAGCGCTGCCCATTTTCGCGCTGCCGAAAGCGGCCAAATGTCTCTCTTTGGGGCACATACGGGCGTCGATGAGGTCATAACGCTTCCCAAAGTTTACCGAGAGGTTTCCAAAAAGGAAATGCTCCATTGGGAAAAGGAATTGATCGGTTTGTTCGTTTCCGATCATCCCCTCAATCCAGTCATGGATCTGCTTGCTCAGGCGGTGACGCATTATTCTGCCCAATTGGGCGAGGCTTCTCCTCAGGAAAAAGTGCGCGTGGCAGGGATGATCACCCAAATACGACAGCATCAGACAAAAAGTGGCAAACCGATGGCTTTTGTGACCTTGGAAGACATTCAGGGGACGATTGAGCTGGTGATATTTCCCAACACTTGGCAGAAGGTTAAACCGCTGGTCGAACTGGAGCGAATTATTCTTGTAGAGGGCAAGCCTTCTGGTGATGTCGGTGAAGCCAAGGTTTTCGTAGATCAAATCTTCACTGACCTTCAGATCGTCACGCCAGTCGGAAGTCAGTCAAATGCCGCTTCTCGTCCGAGGGCAGCTCCTGCTCAAGAACGGTTGAAAAGCTCTTCAGCGGCAGCTTCGAGCAACGAGATAGTCGCCCCCCCAGACCTGGATGACCTGGATTGGCAGGTGCCTGATGAATATATCCCTTTGCCAGACGATAAGGCAACCCTTGAGCAGGTTGGGGTAAATGCTGCCGACCAACCTGCTGAGATAGCCGCAATCAAGGAACAGGAAGAGGCAATGCCGCCTGTCTTAGAGACTGAGCCGCCCATTCCTCCGATAAGCACCGAACCTGCGGAGGTTAAAGAGTCGCCCGCGTCTTATATCCTTCCCCCTGCCCTTGAGAAAGAGAGCAAAGAGATTCAAATGCTGACAATCATCTTTCGCCAAGGGGAAGATCGTAGTCGGGATTTGATCCGCTTTCGCCGCATTTATGGCACTTTGGTTTCCTATCCGGGAAACGACCGCTTTTGTTTTCAGGTTTACGACAATGGGCGAGGCTACTTAGTTGAGTTTCCGAACGAGACCACTCAAGTTTGCCCCGACCTTTTACAACGGTTACAAGACTTGGTGGGCAGAGAGAACTATCGCATCGAACAACTTGTCCTTCACTGAACGACGCTGAGTCTTAGGAAGGCTGAGAAAATGCCTCGATAATCGTTCGACAGAAGAGGGGTAAATCGTCGGGTTTGCGGCTGGTGATCAGGTTACCATCGCGCACAACCGGCTCATCGAGATAGATTGCACCGGCGTTAATCAAATCATCCCGTACGGCAACCACGCCGGTCATTCGTTTGCCTTTGACAATGCCCGCCGAGATTAAAACCCACGGGGCATGACAAATTGCTGCGATGATCTTGCCTTGGTTGTAGCAAGAACGGACTAAATCGAGGACGTGGGAGTTACGGCGCAGGTAATCTGGCGAGAAACCACCCGGTAAGAGCAACCCATCGAGCTCATCGGCGCGCAAGTCTTCCAGTTTTGCCATTTGATAATGTTTGCCCGGAGGCATAACCGGGATTGGCACAGGATGTCCAAACCTCCCCGTGACGGGTTTGTTTTCTAAATACGGTCTGGGATGATGCCCCATTGGCACGGCGACAACAAAAATTGTAGCCCCTTCTTCGCTTAGGCGCAGCAAGGGGTACAAAAGTTCGATGTCTTCATATTCCTGGGCAACCAGCATGGCTATTTGTTTGTTTGCTAATGGCAACATACCAAAACCTCCTCCATGGATGAAAATGGTTCTCCCGCCAGTTTACTGACGGCGCAAACTCTGGCGGGAGGTGGAATTTATCAATAACCTGTACCCCACTGGAAAGCAAAATTATCGAAAGGCGCTTTGCGATCAATCGCTGGTCATGATGAAAAGCGGTTGCAGTTGGAAAGACTTGTAGAGAGGGCGCAGGCGATCCTTATTGTAGAATCGATCCACATCCACAAGCTTTTTCTTGCTTACAACCACTTCAACCGGTACATTGTCATATCGCCCATCCTTTAAGACCACCAGACGGCCGTGGATGCGATTGAGAATTAAGTCCAGGGCTAGATTGCCGTATGCCATTGGGACAATCGAGTCAATGGCATCGGGATCGCCAGCGCGGACCAGATAAGCTAATCTTTGGGTTAGGACGTTGACGGATTTTCCATTGTTATATTTTGGAGATAGTTCTTTCAGTTTGACTGCTACCAAATCGCCGATGCCACCAAGCTTCTTGTGCCCGTAGGCGTCAGTGGTCATATCTTCAAAGACCATCTCGCCGCCTTCGAACATCGCCCCTTCCGAGACTAGGACGACTGCATAGCGACTGGGGTTTTCCATCCGGTCTTGACAGAGTAACTCGGTCAGTCGTTCCATGTTAAACTTGTATTCGGGAATCACACAACGGTTTGCCGCTCCCGCCATGGTAGGTAGCATGGCTGTGAAGCCCGCATAACGACCGAACACCTCAAGGACGAGGAATCGCTCATGGGAACCGGCTACAGTGCGCAAACTGTTTGCCATTTGAATGGTACGCGTGATGCAAGTACTAAAGCCGATGCAGTAATCTGTCCCAGGGACGTCGTTATCCATTGTTTTGGGAATCGCAATGACCTTCACTCCTTCACTGTAGAGCCGCACAGCATAGCTTAAGGTGTCGTCACCCCCGATTGGAATCAGGTAGTCGATGCCCAGGAACTCCAGATTTTTTAGCACTTCAGCGGTGAGATCGTTTTTCTCCTCGGTATACTGGTCCTTCAGGTGTTCGGGAACGCTATCCTTGCTCACCTTAGCGGGATTGGTACGTGAGGAGTGTAAAAACGTTCCACCAGTGCGGCCTGCGCGGTTGACAATGTCTTCATTCAATTCAATGTAACACTCGCTGTTATCCGCTTTTGGATCGCGCACAATCTCCACCAATCCTGCCCAACCGCGGCGAATGCCAATCACCCGATAGCCTTCTTCTACGGCGCGAATGGTGACCGCTCGTATGGCTGGATTCAAACCGGGTACATCGCCACCGCCGGTGAGGATGCCAATAACCCCTTTGGTTTTAAGAAGTGTAGCCATAATTCAACCTCCAGAAAATCCTCCTTCGTTGGTTTGGCGTCGCTAGGGATCGTCAGAGGAGGAAAGATTACGTTTGCTAACCTGAGCGGTAATTTGGAGAGATTATAGCATTATTTTAGCGGAACGGAACGGTGAGTAGCGAATTTCTCAATGCTCCAAACGACGATAAACCCTACAATCATTAGGGCAATCGCTGCGGCATCATACAGGGAAAACGAGTTTGGTAAAGCTAGCATGGTTAGCGACGGATTGTCGGCGAGGGGCACTTGCCACGGCCAGACCTTGCGCAGGGAACCGATCATCAAGCCGGTCAGGGCAGCTACGGTTGGATCATGAAAGCGAAGAATCAACCAGCGTAAAAGCCGCGAAAAACCGAGTAAGCCGAGCAGACAACCAGCGCCAAACATAGCCATGACAAAGATGTCGAAGTTGATCAAGGCGCCAAGGATGAAGGCATACTTGCCCAATAAAACGAGGATAAAAGCACCGGAGATGCCGGGCAAAAGCATGGCGCTGATTGCAATGACGCCGCTGAGAAAAACAAAAAGGAGCGTAAGTGGTGATTCCACGGGGATTA